>JAANMV010000294.1_pt1 | contig 62266 bp, 46 predicted proteins | sample 7279661 | NCBI WGS metagenome assembly JAANMV01 (sample SAMN14094540, study PRJNA606508) | bioreactor metagenome | isolation source: A lab-scale SPAN reactor treating ammonium-rich wastewater day 121 | place: Ireland: Galway | collected 2017-05-16 | reverse complement strand
CCATACCTCCACCAACGTCAGCCCGTCCGGCAAGGTGGTCGTCCCGACCTGCGTGGCTTGGCCCAACTGCCCAGCGGTCAGGTCGCTGATCTCCTGCGTTGGCGCCGCGTGACCGTCGGGAACCGCTTCGATTCGGACGCGGGTCAGCCAATGGAAGTCGTTCTGGTAGAAGCGGTACTTGACCGCGACCGTGTTGCCGACGGTGCCCTCGGGCTCCATGATCTCCACGTACGGCGTAGGCTCGGCACGCTCCAGCCGCACGGTGACTTGCGTCGGCGGCGGATTGGCGCCGACACTGACCGAGCGCTGGTCCCAGTAGTAGGGATCGATCATCGGCCGCGTCCTCATGGTGTAAGTGCCCACGGGGAGCGGATCGAACACCGCCAAGCCCGCCTCGTTCGCCGAGGCGTAGGCGACATATTGGCCCTGGGTCACGCGGACCTCGGCGTAGGCTATCGGGTTCCCGCTCACGTCGTCCAGGACCGTCACCTCGAGCCGCCCCGGCGGCGGCGTGGCAGACACTCGACCCGTCACGCAGCACAACGCCACCAGCGGCAGCAAGCCGCGGAACCCCAGACCCCTCGCTTCGTTCATGGTTCGTCCCTCATTCCCCGCGTCCTGCGCCCTCCAGCTCGCGCAGATACCTTTGCGCCTGCTCGACAATCTGCTCCAAACCCTCGCCGCGCAGCGGGCTGGCCAAGGTCGCCCAGCGCTCGATTACCGACCCGAACGCTCGCTTCGCCTCGGCCGCCTCGTCCGTGGCGCGGTACGAGTAGCCCAGCAGGTAATCCAGCGGGATGGCCACCTGCTCGGCGTAAGGACCCTTGACCGGTTGCTTGAGCAGGTCTCTGGCCTCGGCGTGGCGATTGGCCTCGATCAGCGCCGCGGCGCGGTCGTAGACCGCCAGCCCGGTGGCCCAGCCGTAGCCGTAGCCGGGCACCCTCGCCAACGCCTTGTCCGCCGCGGTCTGGTCGCCAGCCCGACGGAACGACCGGCCGGCCTCGACCAGCGCGTTGGCGATCTCATGCTCGAAGGTGCAGTAGTCCCCGAACCGCAGCCAGGCCAGCGCCGCCTCCCGGTGCCGGCCGCCGTAGGTGTGGTACTTGGCCAGGCCGATCAGCTCCCACGGCGCTTCCCGCGTCTTCGCGCCACGGGTCGCCAGCAGCTCCTCGAAGCCCTCGACGCACCGGCCGTCCTGCCGCCTGCCCAGCGCCCCGGCCACCTGTAGCGTCACGTTCCTTGACCAGTCGCGGCGCTGCTCAAGGCTCACCCCCAGCCGCGCCAGAAACGCCTTGACCAGCGCGTCGGCCGCCTGTTCCTGGCCGTGCGGCTTGAGCCGGTCGAGGAGGGCAGTCAGCCGGTCGAGCGGCATGGCGGCCAAGTCGCGAAGCATCTCCTTCGACTGGTCGCCAGCGTTCAGCCGGGCGAGGACGATGGTGTTGGCGTCGTCGGCCGGCTTGACCGGGCCGGGGCGCGGGCTGGTCACGGACACCTGGACCGGGGCGGCGAGGGGCGGTGCCGGGATTGGCATGATCACGTCGACCGCACCCCCCTTGTCTTTCCCCCCTGGAGGGGGGAAGGTCGCGATGGGGAGTGGGACGTTGGTCGGATTCGGCGGCACGATCACGTTCACCGCACCCCCTCTGTCTTTCCTTCCTGGAGGGTGGAAGGTCGCGATGGGGAGTGGGACGTTGGTCGCATTCGGCGGCACGATCACGGCGACGGGGCCGGGCACCGTGGCACGGGCATCCTCGCCCGTGCTCGGCGACGGCGCGTGCGCGAGCGGGAGGGGGACCACCACGGGCAGCGGCACCGTCGGCTCGACCGGTAGCGGGCGCGGCAGTTTGGCCAGATAGGTGGCCGGATCCAGCGTCCGCACCGGGATCAGCGCCTCCCAGACGATGGGGTGCCACTGCCCCTGCAAGACCAGCGGCAGGTACGGATCGATCTCCACGTCCTGCCCGAACACCGGCAGACAGAGCAGGAGGACGGCCACCACCCGTGGCACGGGCATCCCTGCCCGTGCGCGGCGCCGGCCGGAGGTACATGGGCTGGAAGCCCATGCCACTTGAGCTTTGCCGGAGGCGCATGGGCTGGAAGCCCATGCCACTTCCGGCTGGCTGCGGGCCTGGCTGCTCATGGCCCACCCCTCCGGCCCTGCTTCAGCTCCGTTTCCAGCGCCGGCAGCGGGTTGTCGCCTTCACCGGTCGAGTGGAATTGCAGGAATTGGTTGGCCCTGGCCACCGAGCAGTCGTGGGCCTTGAAGCACCGGGCGATGTTCTTCAGCGCCGCCGCCAGGAGGACCGGCGTGCCGGCCGACTCCTTCATCTGCCGCTTGGCCAGGTCCAAGGCCGACTGCACGTCGCGGGCGTAGAGGTGGACGTTGAGTTGGGCCTGGAGGTCGTCGCCGGCGGACTTGAGCATTTCCCGCGGAAGGCCCAGGTTCAGGATGGGCATCCGCTGGAGCGCGTTGGCCATGCCCGGCGTCTGCTGCGACTTGGCGAACTGCAGCGCCACGCCCGGCCCTTCCAACTCGCCCAGCGGTGGGCCGACCAACGCGATGGCTTCGTTGATCCACTTCTCGTCGTATTCGCAAAGGCAGAAGTAGAGCTTGGCCGCGGGCAGAGTGGTGGCCGGGTCCTTGCTCCGCTTGGCCGATTGGAACGTCCAGTTGAGGTAGTACCGGTCCTGCATGACCAGCGGACACCGGACCGCCGCTGACTTGGCGAAGGCCAGGGCGTCGTCGTAGCGCTTGAGGTTGTACAGCGCGATCAGCCGCCGCGTGAGCAGAAGCTGGGTGTAGACCAGCGGCGGGGAGAGCTTGTCGCCGAGCACTTCCAACGCCTGCCGGGTGATCTCCTCGGCCTTGGCGTTGTCGTTCTGCGCCTTGTCGGGCCAGAACAGGTAGCTGTGGGCCAACTGCGCGGCGGCGAAGGTGTAGTAGTTGGGGACGTCGGCGAAGTTGGCCAGGATGCCTTCGGCGATGGGCCGGTACTTCGGCGTGCCCCAGATCTGCGCGTTGCCCAGCACGGAGCCCATGATTCCGACGATCCGGCGTTGGTGGTAGCTGTCGTTGGGGAACAGCTTCAGGTACGCCTCGACGCCCTTCTGCACGGCGTCCAGTCTGCCATCCTTGAGCAGCTTCTGGAGCGAGGTCCAGGCCGACTGATAGGCCTCCTCCTCGGCCTCCTGCCCCATCCCCGCCGACGCCAGCACCGCCCCGAGAGCCACACACAACATAGCGCGTCGCATGATGACGACTCCCCGCCCTTCGCGTCCCGTCCTCCCCGATAGTCCGTCTGGACCATACATACCCCCCACCCGCTGAGCCTTGTCAAGGGCTACGCAAGATTCTTTTTCTGGAATCTCCGGCGAGGGCTCGGGCACGCGGAAGGGAAGCAGGCCCTCACCACTCCTGGGGCACCTCTTCGGTGATCCATGGCTCGCTCTCAACCCGGCTGATCTTGCCGGTTGGAGGGTTGTTGGCGGGGGATGGAGGACCGGCCGGGGTGCGCAAGATCGTTATGCCTCCGGCAGGTTCGGAGGAGCCGCACTCTCCCATGCGTTGCGCCTTGGCACGCGGCTGTACCCCCATTCCCTGGCATGATCCTTGAAGGCCCCTTCGATCACCCCGCTGTCATGGCTGGCTGACCGGCATGCTGGAGGAGCGAATCCGATGGAGGTCGACCTGTGGGTCGTGGATCGCCTGATCGATGAGTCCCGGGATCGCGCCGGGGCCTTGATCACGCTCCTCGAGGTCTTCCAGAAGCAGTTCCACCATCTCCCTCCGCTGGCCCTGGAACGCGCCAGCGAGCGGCTCGGCGTGTCCCTCGACCATATCTACGGCGTGGCCACCTTCTACAACGCCTTCTCGCTCACCCCCCGCGGCGAGCACACCATCAAGGTCTGCCTGGGCACCGCCTGCCACGTCGCCGGCGGGCGCCGGGTGCTGGAGGAGATCGAGCGCCTCTTGGCCATCCCCGCCGGCGGCACCACGCCCGACGGGCGGTACAGTATCGAGGTCGTCCACTGCCTCGGCGCCTGCGCCGTGGCGCCGGTGGTGGTGACCGACGAGGAGCTCCACGGCCGCCTGGACGCGACCAAGGCCCGCGCCGCCGTCGCCGGCCTGCGCCGAAGCGCCGAATCCTCCGACGGCGAACTGTCGGATACTCCGACAGTGATATCTGAAATCGTCGAGGAGGAGGTCGACCTGCGCATCGCCAGCCCGGCCGATCTGGACCGGCGGCGGGAGGAGATCCTGGCCGAGCGGCAGTCGTTGAGCAAGTCGCTGAGCCTGTGCGGCGGGCCCGGCTGCCGGCCGCGCGGCGGGGTCGACGTGGCCCAGGCGTTCCGCCAGGCGGTGGCCGACCAGGGTCTCGGTCGCGAGATCGAGTTCCGCTTCACCGGCTGCCACGGCTTCTGCGAGCAGGGGCCGGTGGTGGTGGCCGAGCCCGGGAACGTGTTCTACTGCGGGGTGCGGCCGGAGGACGCGCCGGAGGTGGTCGCCGCCATGGCCCGCGGGGAGGTGGTCGAGCGGCTGCTGTACCTCGATCCGGTCAGCGGCGAGCGGGTGGTGCGCGCCGACGAGGTCGCCTTCTACGCGCGCCAGAAGCGGCTGCTGCTGGCCATCAACGAGAGCATCGATCCCACCTCCATCGAGGACGCGGTGGCCAACGGCGGCTACCAGGGCCTGCGCCGGGCGTTGACCACCATGACCCCCGAAGAGGTGATCGAGGAGGTCCGCGCCTCGGGCCTGCGCGGCCGCGGCGGGGCCGGCTTTCCCACCGCCCAAAAGTGGCAGTTCTGCCGCAACGCGCCGGGCGATCAGAAGGTCGTCATCTGCAACGCCGACGAGGGCGACCCCGGAGCGTTCATGGACCGCTGCATCCTGGAGGGCGATCCGCACTCGGTGATCGAGGGCATGGCCATCGGCGGCTACGCCATCGGGGCCAGCCTGGGCGTGGTCTACGTCAGAGACGAGTACCCCCTGGCGGTCGAGCACCTTTCGCTGGCCATCGACCAGGCCCGCGCGCACGGCCTGTTGGGCGATCACCTGTTCGGCACGGACTGCTCGTTCGACCTGGAGCTGGTCCGCGGCGCCGGGGCGTTCGTCTGCGGCGAGGAGACGTCGCTGATCGCCAGCATCGAGGGCGAGCGCGGCCTGCCCCGGGCCAAGCCACCGTTCCCGGCCAACTCCGGGCTGTGGCTAATGCCGACCAACATCAACAACGTCAAGACCTGGAAGTTCGCCAAGATCATCCTCAGCCAGGGGCATGAGGTGGTCAGCGGCCTGGGCGCCGACAAGTGCCGCGGGACGATGGTCTTCTCGCTGGTCGGCAAGGTCCGCAACCCCGGCCTGGTCGAGATCCCGTTGGGCACCACCATCCGCGAGCTGGTCTACGGGATCGGCGGCGGGCCGGTGGACAAGCCCATCAAGGCGGTCCAGATCGGTGGGCCGTCGGGCGGCTGCATCCCGCACGAGCTGTTCGACACGCCGCTGACCTACGAGGACCTCGCCCGGGTCGGCGGCATCCTCGGCTCCGGCGGGGTGATCGTGCTCGACGAGGACGCCTGCATGGTGGACGTGGCGCACTACTTCGTCCACTTCACCCGCGACGAGAGCTGCGGCAAGTGCGTGCCGTGCCAGATGGGCACCCAGCAGTTGGCCCACATCCTCGACCGGATCGTCGCCGGGGAGGGCCGGTCGGAAGACCTCGACCTGCTCCAGCGAATCTGCGCGACGATGCAGGACGGCGCGCTGTGCGGGCTGGGCAAGACGGCGCCGAACCCGGTCCTGACCACGCTCAAGTACTTTCGGCACGAGTACCTGGCGCACATCGAGCTGAAGCACTGCCCGGCCGGGGTCTGCCGCGATCTGTTCGAGTACTGGATCGACCCCGAGGCCTGCGTCGGCTGCAGCCTGTGCCGGAAGAGCTGCGGCAGCGACGCCATCGCGGGCACGCACAAAGGCGAGCACGTCATCGACGCGGCGGCCTGTGTCCGCTGCGGCGCCTGTCTCGACGTCTGCCCGCCGAAGATCCGGGCGGTGCGTCGCGTGCCGGTGGGGACGTTGAGGTGAAGGTCCAAACGGAGCGCGCAGCGCTGACCATCGACGGCCGGACGGTCGAGTATGTGCCGGGAACCACGGTGCTGGAGGCGGCCGCGGCGGCCGGGATCGACATCCCCAACCTGTGCGCCCACCCGTCGCTCAAGCCGTTTGGCCGGTGCCGGCTGTGCCTGGTCGAGATCGAGGGGGTGCGCGGGTACCCCAGCGCCTGCACCACGCCCACCGCGGCGGGGATGGTGGTGGTCACCGAGAGCCCGGCCCTGGCCGAGCTGCGGCGTGGCGCGCTGGAGTTGATCCTCACCGAGCATCCCACCGGCTGTTTGCTGTGCGGGCACCAGGACGCCTGCCTAGAACACCACGGCTGCCACGCCCGGCGGTCCGGGACCGTCACCGGCTGCCGCTTCTGTCCCAACGACCAGCAGTGCGAGTTGCAGGACATGGTCGAGCGGCTGGGCGTCCACGACATGGAGATGGCGGTCCGGTACCGCGGCCTGAAGGTAGACCGGCGCGACCCGTTCCTCGACCGTGACTACAACCTGTGCATCCTCTGCGCCCGGTGCGTCCGCGTCTGCGACGAGGTGCGCGGGGCGCAGGCCGTGGCGCTGACCTTCCGCGGGCCGAAGGCCATGGTCGGCACCGCCTACGACCGGCCGCTGACCGAGACCGAGTGCCAGTTCTGCGGCGAGTGCGTCGATCTCTGCCCCACCGGCGCGCTGGCCGAGCGCGTCAACAAGTGGGTCGGCGTGCCGGACGGCGCGGTCACCACCACCTGCCCGCTGTGCTCGCTGGGCTGTCAACTCGAGCTGCGCACGCTGGACGGGCAGGTGGTCGGTGCCAGGCCGGCCGACGGCAGCCATCTGTGCGCCAAGGGCCGGTTCGCGCCGGTCGAGCTGAGCCTGCCGGAAAACCGCGTGCTGGAGCCGATGGTCCGCCGCCACGGGCGGCTGACCCCGGTCTCCTGGGAAGAGGCCCTGGCGGCGGCCGCGACGGGGCTGGCGGCGGCCTCGCGGGTCGGGGTGTTCGCCAGCCGCGACCTGCTCAGCGAAGATCTCGCGGCGGTGGCCGAGTTGGCCCGCAAGACGCTGGGCACCGCGCACCTCGAGACCGACGCCACGGCGGCGCGCGGCGCGGCCTGGGCGGCCACGGCCGATCTCCACGACCTGGAGTCGGCCGGGCTGATCGTCACCGTCCGCGCCGACCTGCGCTACTCGCACACGCCGGTGCAGCTTGCCATCCGCCAGGCGGTGACCGCCGGCGCGCGGCTGGTGACCGTCGAGCCGTACCCGACCGATCTCCAGCGGCTGGCCGCGCTCAAGGTCCCGGCGGCGCCCGGCGACGAGGCCGCGGCGCTGGCCACGCTGGTCGAGCTGGTCCGCGAGGAGCCGGCGGCGGTGGACAGCGAGGCGCCGCGCGAGGGCTGGCACCTGGAGGCGTACGAGCTGTTCCGGCAGGGCGGTCCGGCGGTGATCGTCTGGGGCGGCGTGGTGGCGCAGTCGAGCGGCGGCGCGGAGACGCTGCGGGCGCTGGCCGACCTGGCCGACACCCTCGGCGCTGGGATGCTGCCGCTGGTCGACGGCGGCAACACTCGCGGCGCCGAGACGCTGGGCATCGCGCCGGGTCCCGAAGCGCACGCGTTGAACGAGTGGCTGGATGGCCGGGCCGGGCTGGAGGCGATGGTCTCGTTCGGGCGGCAGCCGGGGGCCGGCCGGCCGCCGGTAGCCTTCTGGGTGGCCCACACCCCGTGGCTGGACGAGGCCCTCGACGAAGCCGACGTGGTCTTCCCGGCGACCGTCTTCAGCGAGCAGAACGGGACTCTGATGGACGTCTTCGGCCGCCGGCACAAGGTCCGCGCGGCGGTGGCGCCGGCCGGTGAAGCGCGCGGCGCGGCCGAGCTGTGCGCCGCGCTGACCGCGGCGCTGGCGGCCGCCAAACCCGCCGAGCGGCCGGCCGCCGAGCTGTGGCCGGAGTCCAACGGGCACCGTCCCGTCGAAGCGCCGCGCCGGCTGACCCGCGAGTTGCTGCTCGACCGGGAGTACAGCCGCTTCAGCTACCTCGGCCACTCGCTGGCGGCGGTGGTGCCCGGCCTGATCCCTCTGGCCCGCGAGGGCGCGGTCCAGATCCACCCGGCCGATGCGCTCAAGCTGGGTCTGCGCGACGGCGAGACGTTGCGGCTGGAGACGGCCACCGGCTTCTTGGAGGCGGTGTGCTATGTCAACGGCTCGGTCAGTCCCGGCGCGGCACGGCTGGTGGTCGCCCCGGCCGACGAGCCGGGGCACGGCTTCAGTCCGTTCGAGCTGGTCCTGGGCCCGAACCCGGGCTCGGTCACCGCGCGTCCGGCGCCGGCCGGACGGGGGTAGCACATGTACGAGATCGTCGAGCGAAGGCAACTGGTGCCCGACACCCATATCCTCACCGTCCACGCCCCGCACGTGGCGCGGAAGGTGCGGGCCGGGCAGTTCATCATCCTCCGGCCCGACGAGGACGGCGAGCGGATCCCGCTGTCCGTGGCCGACTGGGACCGCGAAGCCGGGACCGTCACCAGCGTTTTCCTGGAAGCCGGCGCCACCACCATGCAGCTCGCCCGGCTGGAGTCCGGTGGGACGCTCCCGACCTACATGGGTCCCCTGGGCACGCCGAGCGAGATCGCCCAGGTGGGCACGGTGGTCTGCTGCGGCGGGTGCTACGGCCTCGGCGCGCTGTACCCCATCGTCAAGGCGCACAAGGAAGCCGGCAACACCGTCATCAGCATCCTCGAAGCGCACAGCGCCTGGCTGCTCTACTGGGTCGACCGCCACCGGGCGGTGGCAGACGAGGTGATCACCGTCACCAGCGACGGGTCGTCGGGGCGGAAAGGCCTGTCGTTCGACGTGCTGGCCGAGCGGGTCGAGCAGGGCCTGCCGGTGGACCAGGTCCACGCCGTGGGCTGCACCTACATGATGCAGCAGAACAGCCTGCTGGCGCTGCAAGAGGCGCTCAACATCAGGGTCGCGCTGAACCCGGTCATGGTCGATGGCACCGGGATGTGCGGCGGCTGCCGGTGCCTGGTCAAGGGCGAGAAGAAGTTCGCCTGCGTCGACGGCCCGGAGTTCGACGGTACGTTGGTCGATTGGCAGGCGCTGCTGGCCCGGCGCCGCAGCTACCGGGCCAAGGAGCTGGCCAATCTGCGGCGGCAGGAGTCCCGCGGGTTCCTGGGCTCCAGCGCGGCGGCCGAGTGAAGGCGAGCAGATGAGCGACAAGCAGGAGCGCAAGACCGTCGACCTCGAGCGCCGGGCGATGCCGACGCAACCCGAGTCGGAGCGGATCCACAACTTCGAGGAGGTGGCGCTCGGCTACACGCTGGAGTTGGCCCTGGCCGAGGCGCAGCGCTGTCTGGACTGCAAACGGCCCAACTGCATGCTGGGCTGCCCGGTGTCGGTCAACATCCCGGGTTTCATCCGCGAGCTGACCGCCGGCAACGTGGCCGAGGCGCTGGTCAAGCTGCGCGAAACCAATCTCCTGCCGGCGGTCTGCGGCCGGGTCTGCCCGCAGGAGAGCCAGTGCGAGGCGCAGTGCAACCTGGCCAAGCGCGGCGCGCCGGTGGCCATCGGCCGGTTGGAGCGATTCGTCGCCGACTGGGCCGCGGCCAACCCGACGCCGCTGGCCGAGGGCGCCACGCCGCTGCCCAAGGCGGCCGACACCGGCCGGCGCGTGGCCGTGGTCGGGTCCGGCCCGGCGGGACTCACCTGCGCCTGCGACCTGCTCCGGGCGGGTCACCAGGTGACCATCTTCGAGGCGCTGCACGAGCCGGGCGGGGTGCTGACCTACGGCATTCCCGAGTTCCGGCTGCCCAAGGACATCGTCCGCCGTGAGATCGATCTGATCCGCCAGATGGGCGCCGACATCGTCACCGACTACGTGGTCGGCCGGACCGCGACCCTGGCCGAGCTGAGCGAGGAGTACGACGCGCTGTTCGTGGCCACCGGCGCCGGGCTGCCGTGGTTCCTGGACATCCCCGGCGAGGAGCTGGTCGGGGTGATGAGCGCCAACGAGTACCTGACCCGGGTCAACCTTCTCCGCGGCTACCGCCGCCACGCGCCGACCCCGGTCCCGGCGCCGCGCAAGGCCTGCGTGGTGGGCGCCGGGAATGTGGCCATGGACGCGGCCCGGACGGCCAAGCGGCTGGGGGCCAGGGAAGTCCACATCGTCTACCGCCGCAGCCGCGACGAGGCGCCGGCCCGGCTGGAAGAGCTGGAGCACGCCGAGGAAGAGGGGATCATCTTCGACTTCCTCACCCTGCCGGTCGAGTACCTGGGCGACGACACCGGCTGCCTGCGCGGGATGCGCTGCATCCGCATGGAGCTGGGCGAGCCCGACGACCGCGGCCGGCCCCGCCCGGTGCCGGTCGAGGGCTCCGACTTCGAGATCGAGGCCGACCTGGCCATCCTGGCCATCGGCCAGAGCCCGAACCCGCTGATTCCCGAGACCACGCCCGACCTGCACGTCAGCCGCCGCGGCACGCTGGTGGTGGACGAGCAGACCCTGCAGACCAACCTCCCCGGCGTGTTCGCCGGCGGCGACGTGGTCACCGGCCAGGCGACGGTGATCCTGGCCATGGGCGCCGGCCGTACCGCCGCGGCGAACATATGCCGTTACCTCAACGGCGAATCCCCAATCACCAAGGACGCCGCGGCGGGGGAGGGGTAGGGGGCAGGCGGCAGGCTACCGCCCAAGCACCCGGTCAATGCCCCGCAGCACCGTCTTCAACCGGTCACCGGCCAGGCGGCCCACCCAGTCGGTCAGTTCCGCACGATCGACGGTGAGGATCTGCGACGTCAGCGCGACGGAGTCTCGAGACAGCCCTGTCTCGCGAGCGGTCAGCAGCACGTGGCACGGGTCTTCGGCGTGTCGGATGACACTGGTCAGCGGTACGCAGACGACGGTGTTTCGGCGACTGCGATTCAGGGCCGGTCCCTGCACCACCAGCACCGGTCTGCGATAGCCTGGCTCCGAACCGCCAGGCTCGGGCAGGTCCGCCCACCACACATCGCCCTGAGCGATCACCACTCGACCGCCTTGAGGCGACGCCTGGTTGCTTCTCGCACGAATGGGTCAAGCTCGCCGCCCTGCTCGTCGACCAGCTTGTTGATCGCCTCCGTGATGGCCTCCGGCGCATGGTGTGCCAGGTACTCCTCAAGGGCCTGGGCGTACACTTGACTGCGCGACGTCCGCCGCTGCTCAACAAGCTGCTCAGCCTGCTCGAACAGCGCGTCGGGTAGGGAGACAGTGACTTTCATACCATTAGTATGACCGGTCGGCCGGGGAAGTCAAGCGCCGACGCCATGAACGGCTTCGGTGATCTGAGTGGCGCCAACCCCGGGTGGCCGAGCGCCGCGCCGCTACTCCGGTGGATCGCGAGTCGCTCGTGGGGGACGGGGCGGCGGAGGATGTTCACGGTGCCGAGCAAGGCGGGAACCACGACTGGAGCAGTTCCTTGAGGGCGAGCATGGAGGGCTCCTTGTACCGTCTGAGGCTGACCTTCTCGGCCAATTGCCCGTGGATTGACGCCGACCAGGCAATGCTCCGCCAGGAGAGAGCAAGCTGCATGGCGCGCTTCGGGTCGAACGGCTTGGCCTGACCGGGCGCCCAGGCTCCTTCCTTTTCCAGCCTCTGGCGCAATACAACCAGATCGCCGCGCCAGCCGAGGGCTTCCGCTACGTGAGGCGAGTCGCTCCAGACCCACTGCTCCAACTCCGGATCGAGGACCAGGCAACTCGCGCGGTCGTCCCATCCGTTGGCAGCCAGTCGCCGGCGCACATCATTGGCGATGTCCGCGGGACTGTGGTCGTCCCGGCCGCTGCCGTGGCGGTCGAGCACCACCAGGGCATGAGCCGCGTCGCGCAGGTAAGCCCGGGCGACCTCGGGGCCCGTGCGGAATGTTGCGGCGTCTCTGCCGGTGATCTGCTGGACGGTGAACCGGACGGGGCGTATCCCAAGGCTCTGGTGGCGTGGCGAGAGCCCCCGGAACGCCATCGCTGCATCCTTGTCGGCGACCAGCACTACGAGGTCGAGACGGAACTCGCTCATCCCAACACCCCCGCGCCGAACAACGTTCCGAGATCCACTTCGCCCTGCCAGTCCCGAAGCCGTGGATGGTGGTCGCCCCGAACGATGTCAGTCGCGCCCTCGGGTGTGGTCGCGAAGCACAGGATTTGCGGCGGCTCGGCCATCGACAGCACCACCGGGGAGTGGCTGGCGCAGAGGATTTGACGATCTCGGGCCGAGGAGAGTGACTGGAACACCGTCTCGACCGCTTGCGGGTGGATACCATTCTCTGGCTCCTCAACCAGCACCAGGCTTCCGGCGATGGGCGCGTAAGCCAGCAGTGTCAGGGCGAGCAGGCGAAGCGTTCCATCTGACACGGCCCAGGAGGGCAACTCCTGGCCCGAGTGGTACGTGACGACCAGGTAGCGCCGACGGTCTTCGGGACGCTCCCGTACGTCAATGGTATCGATGTCAGGTAGCGCGGTCTGGATGTGAGCAATCCATCGCCCGAACCGCTCCTTGTCCTGCCGAAGGGCCTCAATCACCCTCGGCAGGTTGCTCCCGTCGGGCAGGAAGGCGGTGCCGCTGCCGGTGGGGGCGGGCTCGCGCATCGCGCGGCTGTCCAACACGATGCGCTGCGTGCCCTCGGCGAGGAGGCTCTTGAACCACGTTCCGACGGGGAACCTGTCCTCGTCCTCGGGCAGGTTGGCGAGGGCGAGCTTCTGTGCGCCGAATCGGAACAAGTTGTTCCACTTGGTGGTCTCCGCCTGGAAGTAGTCGTTGCCCGAACTCGCCTTCTTGGACACCACGCGTCGCCACCCGCTCGGAGCATGATGGCTTTCCGGGAGTGCAACGTACTCGGGTGGCTCCGGTTCTTGAGGGAAGAACGAGAGCTGTTTGGGTCCTGGTTGGTGTGACGCAGGCCGGTCTCCCGGCGTCAGCCACAGGGTCTCACCAAGGATGGTCAGCGTGTCGCTGTCACCCAGCCCGATGGCGACCTCGTAACGCACCTCCTCGTAGAGCGACGCGTCATCTCCATTGCGCGTTAGCCTCTTGCGTAGTTCCGACGGGACAGCCGCCTCCACCGCGAGCTCAAGATGACGACCTTCGCGGCGCCACAGAAGGTCATGGAAGTCGTGGGTTCGCGCCCCGACGGCTTCATCCAGACCTTCGGCGAGGAGGTCATGAAGGAAAGCCACCACATCCAGGAACGTCGTCTTCCCGGTCGCGTTCGCACCCACCAGGACCTGGAATGGGGCCAGCTCCTGTTCCACGTAACGCAGGCAGCGGTACCGGAGGGCTTGGATGCGGCGGATCATGGGCGCGGCTCCGCGGGCACGGTTCTTCCCGCACGCGGCATTACCTCGCTGCCCAGCCGGAATCCGTTCCGCCGCGCGCCGCGGATCGCCGAGGCGCGTCGCAGCATGGTACGCCAACCTCCTCCCGGATTCCGGCCCGTGCCGGGCGAGTGGCGCGGCGGCCCGGTGGCCTTCACCCCGCCGGCATGCAGACCAGCGTCAGCTCGGTCTCCCAGGTGGTGCCCGCAGGCCAGGCGACCGGGGCTCGGGCGCCGTCGAGGTTGGCCGCGAACAGGGCCATCCGGTGGCCCGAGTGGTGGCAGAACAGGTTGCTCAGCGGACCGGACACGGCGCGGGCGGCGCGGACCAGGAGCCGTCGGCCATCGGGGTAGACAAAACCCAGCTCGGGCCGCTCGGGGTCGAGCGGCGAGATGGCCGACTGGTAGCAGCGGCCGTCACCTTCGGCCAACTCGTTGAGCCGGCCGTCGACCGTGTCGGCGTACCATTCGTCGACGCCGGGACAGTCCCACAGGACCGCCAAGAAGCCCTGCGCCTCGGGCCGGTCGACGGCCGTGGTGAGCCGCCAACGGAGCCGGATCTCGGGGCCGTCGGCGAGGGTGGCCCGCAGCTCGTAGCGCAGTCCGTCGGCGGGCGGATCGTTCGGCGCCGGACGCAGCGTGCCGGCGGCGGTCACCGTCACCGCGCCGTCGCCCGACTCCGCCGCCATCTGCGGCTGCGTCTCGTACCGCGTGGTGACCATGCGCCGTCCGTCGAACAGGCCGTGGTCGGTGTACAGCCACCCGCCTTGGACGTATCGCCGGCCGGCGGCGTCGGCCACGCCGGTCAGCCACCCGCCGCCGGTCCGGTCGAAGGTCAGCTTGAGGTGCTCGTTGGCCAGCGTCCAGGCCTGCTCGCCACGGTCGAGGGTGGGCCCAGCCAAGGTCACCGCGAGCAGCAGCAGGGGCGTCATGGCCGCGTCTCCAGAGCCAGCTCGGAGTGGTACCAGCGCGGCACCAGGGCCGCCGGCGCGAGGTCAAACGGCGCGGCAAAGACCACCATCCGACCTTCGCCGCGGTCGAGCAGGAAGACGTTCTGGAGCGGGTCGCCGCCGCCCACCGTCACCCGCCACGGGCCGTCGGCGGCATGCAGCGCCAACCCGTCCGCCGCCAGCCCGCCGTGCTCGCGCGCTTGCCAGACCCGGTCGCGCGAGGTGGGCGAAGCGGCTTCGCTCACCTGCCCGTCGCCGCCGGCGGCCTGCCAGCGGGTCACGCCGGAGACCGGCAGAACGTGCGCGGCGAACACCTTGGTCGGCGCCAGGTCCAGGCCACCGGGCGGGCGGAGGCCGAGCTTCAGGCCGATGCGCGGGGAGTCGTCGCAGAGGTATTCGTGGCGGTACCAGCCGTAAGGCCGTTGGACCGACCGCCCGTCGGCGTACGGCGCGCGGAAGGTGCCGGTGAACGACAGCACCAGGACCCCGCCATCGCGCCGGATCCTCACGTCGGGCTCGATGTCGATGTCGCTCCGGGCATTGGTGCGCTGTGTTCGTCCGTGGGGGTCCGTGTAATTGCCGTAGATGCCCACGTCGGTATAGGTGCTCAACCCGTCGATCAGGCTCGGCCCAAGCCCAGTCGGCCTCTTCCGCCGCAGTTCGCGGATGGTCCCGCCGGCGGAGCGGCCGACCACCAGCCGATAGTGCGCGTTCTCGACCACGTAGTTGCTGCCCTCGCAGTGGAGCGAGGGACCGGCGGTCCTGACCCGGTTCTGCAGGTAGAACGTTCTGAGCATGTAGGACAGGACGACGCGCTGGCCGGGGGCGACGGTGACCGGTTCGCCGTCGAGCCAACGGATGGACAGATCGAGCTTGGCGGGATGGACTCCGTCGGCCGGCTCGCAGGTGAGCCGCACGTCCTGAAGCCAGTCGGGAGGGTCCGCCTGCAAGTCGCAGAGCCGCAGCGGGCCATGACGGGAAGCGCGAAGCTCGACCGTGCCGGCCAGAGGGAGCTGCCGCGCGGACCAGACCAGGCTGCTGGCATCATGCCGGTAGCGAGAGCCGCCGCTGACCGGAAGGCGGCCAAGGCTTAGCTCCAGACGGTCCGACAGGTCGCCCTCCATCGTCGCCACCCGCCAGCCATCGACCGCGTTGCCGAGGCTGAATGTCTGAGCCAATACGGCCGAGGCGCGCTCGACTTCTGTGCCGTGTAGCGCCAGCTCAAGCCGGCATACCGTTCTTCCTTCCGTCAGGAAGTGATACGTGCGGGTGACGTCCACGCGCGCCGGGCCGGCGCCGACTGTGTAGCGGTAGGTGACGATAACGGTCCGGTCCCGCCGCTCGACCTGCGGCTCCGCCGGCACGGCATCGAAGTCGATGGGTGGGACGCCGATGAACAGCTTGCGGCGGCCCTCACGCAACTGCGCGCCATCCAGCACCGGGACCGGCACTCCGCCGTCGCCAGTCAGCGCCACCGAGCGGATCTGGCCACCCCGGTCGCTGTCCAACTCGATTCTCGAAAGGCCATCCGTCACCACCACATTGCGGCCGTTCGACGCCAGAGTGGGCGCAAAGGACCCCAGCATGTGGACGACCAGCTCGGGTACCGGAGTATGTGTCCCAACCTGCTTCATCGCCCCCTCGACCGCCTCCGCATCCATCCCGCCTGACCGCTTGCCCAGCCACCCCGGCAGCCACTCGCCCAGCCCGGCTTCCTCGCCGTCGTAGAGCATCGGCACGCCGGGGACGGCGCAGTTGAGGCGGACCAGCGCCGCGTGCCGGGCCGGGCCGTACTTCCACGACGCCTTGATGGTGTCGTGGCTCTCGGCGTAGCGCAGGAACCGGGTCCCTCGCGGGTAGAGCGCCTGCTGCCAGTCCAGCCACTCCCGGGCCGCCGCCGCCCACCGCTCCGGTGGCATGGTCAGCGACGCGGGCAGCACGTCGTAGGTCCAGGGGAAGTCGTAGACGATGTCGCTGCTCTCGCACAGCCAGGCCGAGGTGCCCTCCGCCAGCAGCAGGGCGTTCGGGTCCTGTTGCTTCATCGCCGCGCGGACCACCGTCATCAGCCGCCGCCCGCCGTAAGCGCCGGACATGCTCGGCCGCAAGCCCTGGTACGGCTGCCAATTGGGCGGCCCGCCCATGGCCACGTCGACCCGGTACCCGTCCAGCCCGACCCGGCGCATCCAGTCCACCGCGTGCTCGGCCATGTACTGCTGCCAGCCCGGGTGCGCGTAGTCGCACTGGAGACAGCCCCAGGTGTAGGTCACTTTGCCGTCGAAGTCCCGGGCAATCCACTCCGGGTGCTGCTTCAACAACCCCGATTCCTCGCGCGGGCCGTGCGGGATGAGATCGCCCAGGACCTTCATCCCCAGACCATGGGCCCGGTCCACCAGCGCCTTCAGCTCCGCCTCGGTGCCGCACGAGGGATCGACCTGGGTGTAATCCACCGGCGCGTAGACGCTGCCCTTCCAGAACGGCAGCAGCCAGACGATGGTGAAGCCCAGCGAGCGGATCACCGGCAGCCGGCGGGTCAGCTCGGCGAAGCCGCCGGTGTCCTTGAACCCCGAGCCGATGCTGCCGCCCGGGTGCGCGCTGAAGACCGCCGACCGGTCGAGCCTGGGCGGCGGGTCGGGCGCGGCCTGGAGCCGGCAGCGGTCGAACGCCTCGTGTGCCCGGGCGACGATGGCCTCGGTCTCCGCTCCGGCGAGGCCCAGCACCTGGGCGCCCAGCTCGAAGCTGGTGCCGGGCCGGTAGCGCAGCTTGAGGGGGAACCCGTGCTCGATCCGCACCGCGCCGTCGAGGTCGACCAGATTGCCCCAGCCGTGCTCACCCTCGCCGCAGGTCAGGGCCAGCAGCGCCTGCCGAGAAGCCTGGCCGCGGACCACCACCAGGTGGTTGTTCTGCCCGGCCCGAGGCACCGTCCGCCGCCGGCCCGGGCTCAGCTCGGCGCGGCGCAGGAAGGTGACCGGGAACGAGGCCGGCAGAACCACCTCACCGTCGGCCGGGAGCGGCGCCGACGTGACCGCCAGCCGGGCATTGTCGACCACCCCTTCACCCGCGCCGGTGTAGGCCCAGACCGCCGTCCGGGCGATCACCTCGGACTCAGGCCAGAGCCGCCAGCGCTCCTCCAGGCGCCAATCGGCCACCTGGGAGGTGAGCCGGAGCACGGTCCCGCCCGGCGACCCGCCGTCGGGCGCGCCGACCAGCCACGGCCCGGGCCGGCCGGGGTCCCGCTCGACCCGGTGCTCGGCCAGGACCCGCGGCGCGTCGCCGCCGACCCAGGTGGCCGGGCTGCCGACGGCCAGCTCGGCCCGGCCGCCGACCAGCAGCGACGCCCCGCCGGCGGCCAGCGCCACCGGCTCGCCGGTGGCCGCGTCGATGGTCAGGGCCAGCCGGCCGTTGGCGTAGACCAGCCGTCCGCCCTCGCGGGTGAGCGCCGGCTCGGCCGGCAGGGCGGCGGTGACCGCCACCAGCGCGAGACACCAGACCAGGCGGCGCATCCGCGTTCACCTCCGCTGGGTGCTACTTCTCCAGCAGCAGCCCCGCCGGCTCGGCCGCCACCACGGGCACCGCGCCGGCGAGGACCTTGAGCTTGTAGTCTTCCTCGACCCTGGCGTCGTCGGCCTTGGAGGCGACCACCTTGAGCGGACCGGCCGAGTCCTTGAGGTCGAGCACCACGTCGGTCGGCGCGGCAATGTCGCCGGACCAGAGCACCTGGCCGTCGGCCGCGGTGATCTCGATGTGCTTCCCCTCCTGCTTGTTGTCCGTGCCCAGCATCAGCTTGACTTGGCGGCTGCCGGCGGTCGGCTGGAGGTAGAGCGGTGGGCAGGCGCCCAGCAGGCCGGCGACCTTCTCGGTGGAGATGGCCGCCGGGTGCGACAGCTTGAGCACCTCGACCGCGTTGGCCCCGGCTGCCACGGCCAGGGCGTACAGGCCCTCCGCCTCGGCCTTGGCGGTGATGGTGCTCGGCTGATCCATGCCCAGCTTGATCTCCGACAACGGCACGCCGCCCGGTCCGACCAGCGCCAGACGGGCCAGGTCGGGGTACCGGCCGACCTGTTTCATACGGCATTCGACGGCGATGGTCTCGCCGGCGCCGACCCACAAGAGCAGCGTGTTGCTGCCGCGGAGGCAGGGCAGCTTGGCCGGCACCGCCGGCCGCTCGCCAGGTACCGGCCGCAGCGCGATGGTCGGCAGCACGGCCTCCGGCTTGGGCAACGGGGCGTGGAACCGCTCGGCCTTCAGCGCCGAGGCATGGGCCGGGTTGGCGGCCGCCTTGTCCAGCTCGGCGTGGGCCACCCGGTAGGCCTGCCAATAGTCCTCGGCCGGCGCCTCCAGCGCGTGGTACTTGGGGTTGAGGAAGGTCTGCATGGTGTAGACCCAGTACCCGACGCTCGCTCGCGCGCAGTGGTAGGCGTGGCCGGCGATGTTCTCCGGCGGGATCTTGGTCTGCCACAGGCCGATCAGCCAGTCGACGTGCGCACCGAGCTTGGCAAAGGTCTCGGGCCCCTCGGTGGTGACGTACTTGTCGAACCCGCTGCTGTAGGTCTTTTCGGTCAGGCACAGGACCGGCAGCTCGGCGGTGCCGAAGCCCTGGGCCAGGCCTTCCACCAGCGGATAGAACTGGTCCAGATGGTAGGCCGCCAGCCGCAGCCCGGGCCGCAGCTTGTGGACCGCCTCGCGGCACTCGGTCGCGCGCTGCTTGAGCACCCCGCGCTGGTAGGCGGTGAGCGCCTCCAGCAGGCCCTCCTGTTTGATCCACTCCGGGCGCTTCCCCGCCTCCGGCAGCTTCGCGCCGGGTCGCTGATCGGCCAGGAACGGCGTCAGCGCGGCGTCGCTGTAGGACAGGCCGAGATAGGTCGAGTGCTCGGCGCCGTACATCTCCAGGTCGATCATCACCGCCGCCGGCGGGCAGTCGCCAAGGGCCTCGACGATGCCGGTCAGCCGCGCGGTGACGTACTTGTCCCAGAACTCGCGGACCAGCGGGTCCGGCGTCTTGGGCAAGACCACCCCCTCGTCGTTGACCAGCGGCACGTACCCCTTGACCCACGACGGCTCGTGCCCGCCGAACATGTTGATGGTCGGGCAGAAGGCCATCCCGAGGGCGGCGCAAGCCTTGGCCCAACTGTTCAGCAACTCTTTCGAGCCGTCCGTGAGCGGGACGGTGATGTCGCCGATCTTGACCAACACCGTATTGAACCCGGCCCGCGCCATGGGCTCCAGCAGGGCCTGATCCTTCGGCCCCAGGTACCCCGCCCGGATGCGTTCCGGCGGCGTCTGCGGCAGATCCGGCACGTCGGCCAGAGACACGGCGCCGGTCAACGCCCAAGCCACGACGACGATCCTCATCACCAACTCCTCAGGATCACCTTCGCGGACCGGCGCCGCGGTCCTGCAACCAGGGCGGATGGTCGCTGGCGCGGTGGCACGCTGCTCCCCGCCGCCCACGACCGCTCCTCGCCAACCACCACGCAGGCAAACGGGGATGCTACCCAATGCGGCCGGCGAGCGCCGTACCCGCCGGACGCATTGGGTGGTGTCCCCTGGTTTGCCGTCACCGCCGCGGACCACGTCAACAACTCGACCTCCGTCAAGCCGTGCGACGGGGGCCGGCCATTGCACGTGACCGGCCCGCCGTCCGTGTCGGCCCCGACTGCGCGGCTACGGCGCGGGGCGGAGCAGGCCGGCCGGCTCCAGCGCCGCCGCCGGCACCGCGCCGGCGAGGACCTTGAGGCGGAAGTCTTCCTCGACCTCGGCGCCGGCTGCCTTGACCGACTCCAGCTTGAGCGGGCCGCGTGCGCCGTCGGGCAGATCGATGGTCACCTCGACCGCGCTGTCCACCTCGCCGTGCCACAGGACTTTGCCGTCGGGCAGGGAGATGGTCACCTCGCGCGCCTCGCCCTGCGCGTCGGCGGCGAGCATCAGCTTGACCTGTCGCACGCCGTCCGGGACGTGCAGGTAGAGCGGCGGCGTGGCGAAGATCAGTCGCGCCTCCTGCTCGACCGCGATGGCCGCCGGGTGGGTCATCGACAGGATCTCCAGCGCGTTGTACCCGGCCGCCACGGCCAGCGCGTAGAGGCCGTCGTGGTCGGCGGTGGCCGCGATGGTGGTCCGGTCCACTCCGACCAGCGCCGCGGCCAGTTGCCGGCCCGTCCCATCGACCAGCGCCAGCCGGGCCAGGTCCGGGTAGGTGCCGACCTGCCGGACCCGGCAGTCGAAGGCCATCCGCTCGCCCTTCCTGGCCCACAGCAAGAGCAGGTTGGTCCGCCGCAGCGCGGGCGGGAGCGCCGGGCGCTCGGGCCGGGTGGCCTCGACGGGCGCCAGCTTGAGGCCGGGCAGCAGCGTTTTGGGGCTGGCCAGCGGCGCGTGGAAGCGGCCGGCCTTCAGCCGGCTGAGGTGCCCGGGCTCCCGAGCCGCGCGGTCGAGCTCCGTGTTGGCCAGCCGGTAAGCCTTCCAGTAGTCCTCGACCGGCATGAGCAGCGACTGGTAGTCCGGCTGGAGGAAGGTCTGCATGGTGTAGATCCAGTAGCCGAAGCCGCTCCGCGCGCAGTGGTAGGCGTGCGCGGCGATGGCGTCGGCCGGGATCTTCACCTGCCACAGCCCGGCCACGAAATCGACGTGGGCGCCCATGGCGGCGAACCGCCGCGGCGCCTCCTCGGTCACGTAGTCGCCGAACCCGCGGGGGTAGGTGGCCTCGGAGAAGCACAGCACCGGCAGCTCGGCCGTGCCCAGCCCCACGGCGAGGCCCTCGTAGACCGGCTGGAAGTTGTCCAGCACCAGCGCGCCCAGGCGCACGCCGGGCCGGGCCGTCTGAACCGCCGCGCGGCAGCGGTCGGCCAGCCGGCGCATCGCCTCCACCTGGAACGCGCGGAGCTTGTCGGCCAGCCCCTCGCGCGCGAGCCACGCGGCTCGCTCGGCCAGGGCCGGCAAGGCAGTGCCGGGACGCTCGGCCTTCAGGAACGCCGTCAGGGCCTGGTCGGAGTAGCACAAGCCGCGGTAATCGGTGGAGTCGGCGCCGTACATCTCGAAGTCCAGCAGCACCGCCGCCACGGGTTTGCCGGCCAGCGCCTCCAGCAACCCGGTCAGCCGGGCCGTGACGTGCCGGTCCCAGAAGGACGCCGAGAGCGGGTCGGGGGTGTGGGCGAGGACGTGCCCCTGGTCGTCGACGAACGGCGCGAACTCCTTGATGGTGTTCCGCTCGTAGCCGCCGAAGAAGTTGAGCACCGGCAGGAACGCCAGCCCGTTGGCCGCGCAGGCGTCGGACCACGAGCCAAGCAGCGCCCGGCCGGTGTCATCGAGCGGGAAGCCCAGGTTGCCGAACTTGACCAGCACGGCGTTGAACCCGGCCTCGGCCATGCGCCCCAGCAGGGCCTGATCGCGCGGGCCGAGGTACCCGGCACGCAGCCGCTCGGGCGGCGTGGCGGACAGGTCGGGCACGGCCGCCAGGGCGCCCACAGCCAGCAGCAGGACCGCGGCCAGGCGGCTCATGGCAAGACGTCCCAGCCGGGCAGCTCAGCGACCCGGACGGTCCGGCCCTCACGCTGCGACAGGGTGGCCGCCTCGCAGATGGCCAGGGCGACCAGCCCGACCTCGCCGCTGGTTTCCACCGCCCCCTCACCCGCCACCGCCGCGGCGAACTCGCGCATCTCCTCCGCCTGGCTGTCGACCTTCGTCAACTCGGCCGATGCGACGCCCTGGGCGGTGGTCAGCTCGGCCGCCATCGGGCGGGCCAGGATGCGGCCCTCGACGCCGGAGACCAGCAGCTCGCTCCGGCCGGGGTTGCAGTAATGGCTGGCCAGCGAGACCAGCACGTCGTTGGCGTAGGCGACCAGGGTCATGGTCGCGTCGACGTTGTCGCCGGGGATGACCCGGTGCCGTTGCAGCGCGGTGACCTCGACCGGCCGGCCGAAGCAGTGGTTGCAGAGATCGAGCAGATGGACACCCAACTGGATCAGCGGCAGGGCGGGGCAGAGGGCCGGGTCGAACCGCCAGGACGACGGGTCGAGCCGCAGCCCGCCGGCGTGGGTGGCCTCGCACTGGGCATCGATCACGGTGCCCAGCCGGCCTTCGTCCAGCCACCGCTTGAGCTGCCGGTAGCCCGCCTCGCGGCGGTAGTTGTGGCCGACCATGAGGTGGACCCCGGCGGCCCGGCAGGCGGTGATCATGGCCGCGCCGTCGGCGGTCACGTTGGCGATGGGCTTCTCACAGAAGACGTGCTTGCCGGCGGCGGCGGCCCGCTCGACGAACGGGCGGTGCAGGTGATTGGGCAAGACCACCGCCACGCCCTGGATGTCGGGGTCGGCGAAGATCTCGTCGGCCGTGGCGATTCGCGCGCCGGTCTCGCCGGCGACGGTCCGGCAGAGGTCCTGGTTGGTGTCGCAGACGGCGACGTAGTCGGCATTGCCGGCGACGAGCAGGCCGCGGCGGATGCCGGCGCCGTAGCCGCCGATCCCGATCTGAGCGATTCGCGCTGTGGCTGACACGACGAGATCCTCCCACCCGGGACTTCTCCTCGGGGCGGGAGGATCCTGCCGAACGCGTCAGAGGCGGTGGGTTACTGACCGACCGCGTTGGTCAGGTCGGCGCCGGTGGTCGCCTGGGAGAACTGCCACCACTTCAGGGAGCTGACCCGCGACCACTTGACGTGACCGTCGCAGTAGCCGAAGTTCCAGCCCTCGTTATGGTTCGGCGTGTGGGTCTGCAGCCGGCTGTTCTCGCCGCCGGTCGCGACCGGCGGGTAGCTGTTGTTCTTCCAGTAGGAGTCCAGCCAGTACCGGCCCTCGCCGACCAGGATGGTTTCGGAAGACGAGACGATATCGGCCATGGCCTTGTTCTCGGTCCATTCCGGCTGCCAGTAGGCGGTGGTATCGTTGACGCGGCTAGGGCACTTCCAGCACTGCTCGTTCTTGATGTACGGCGCCAGCGGCGTGCGCGGGTTGCCGATGATAGTGTGGTCGGTGGCGTCGTCGCTGTACGTGCGGCGGATGAACCGCTCGTCGTAGTCCTGCGCGTACTGCAGGAAGGCCAGCGCGATCTGCTTGACGTTGGACTGGCAGCTCGACTGCCGGGCCTTCTCGCGGGCCTTGGCGAAGACCGGGAAGAGGATCGCCGCCAGGATGGCGATGATCGCGATCACGACCAGCAGCTCGATCAGCGTGAACGCCGTACGACGGGTGTGGGTCATCGTGGTTCCTCGTCGAGACATTGTCGAGCGCCAACCGTACGGCGTGGCAGGCGCTTCAGCGTTGTGTGCAGCGATTCTGCCAGATCGCCGTGGATGGTCAAGAGGCGTAGGTGAACTGGAGGATAACCGGCGCGGCGGCCAACCTATGCGGTCGGCCGAGCCGGACCGGCTCGGCGAGAGGTGAGACATGTCCGAGCAGCGCAAGGCCAGGTTGGCGTTCATCGGCTGCGGCGGGTTCTCAACCGCGTCGCTTTTCCCGAACGTGCCGCTGGCCCCCGAAATCGACCTGATCGCCGCCTGTGATGTCGACCGCGCCAAGGCGGAGCGCAACGCCCGCAACTTTGGCGCGCGCCAGGTCTACGACGACCTGCACCAGATGCTGGACAACGAGGAGCTCGACGGCGTGTTCGTGATCGGGCCGGCGCCGCTGCAGTACGAGCTGGCGCCCAATGTCCTCAAGCGGGGCATCCCGGTCTATGTCGAGAAGCCGTCGGCCAATACCAGCGCCGAGGCGCGCGAGCTGGCCGAACTGGCCGAGGCCCACGGCACCTGGGGCCAATGTGGCTTCATGAAGCGCTTCGCCTACTGCTACCGGGTGGGCAAGGAGATCCAGGCGCGCGAGGAGTTCGGTCCGACGCAGATCGTCAACGTCAAGTTCGGGCAGGGACCCTACCCGCAGATCTGGGGCATCGACTCCTACAAGCGCGCCTTTCTGATCGGGCAGTGCGTGCATCTGTTCGATCTCGCCCGGTTCTTTGGCGGCAACGTCAAGAGCATCGGCGCGGTGATGAGTGAGGCGGGCGAGAGCCGCTGCGCGTACCTGGTCAACGTCGAGTACGCCGGCGGCGCCATCGGGCAGATCAACATCAACTGCTACGAGACCGCGGTCGGCTTCCGCGACATCCAGGAGCGGCTGGAGGTGTGCGGCCTGGGCTGCTCGTTCACCTGCCACGACATGCGCACCGTGCGCTACCTGCCGAAGGAGGGGTGGAGCGGCCTGATCCCCAATACCGGGCCGTTCAGCCTGGACTACAACCCGGCCTGGACCGGCGCCTCCAACAGCCGCGACCAGCTCGGCTACCTGGGCGAGGTGCGCCACTTCGCGCAACGCTGCCTGGGCCTGGTCGATCACGGCCCCGACCTCTGGGACAGCTACGAGGCGTTGCGCATCGGCGAAGCCATCTACACCAGCGCCCACGGCGGCGGAACGGTGACCATCCCGCCGCGTTGATCAACCGCCGGGCAGGATGTCGGCTAGCCGCCAGATGTCGGCGGCCAGCAGCCGCGCGCCGGCGGCTTCGAGCGTAACCGAGGCCGCCGGCCTGTCGCCGGGCGTCACGACCCCGGTCACCGCCAGCCGGTCGTTGGCGAACGCCTCGACCACGCCGTGATCCCAGTAGACCGTCAGTCGCAGCGGCGCGCCGGCAGGGTCGAGCGGCTGACGGACGTCGCCCAGGGACAGCGCGCCGTCGGCCCAGCGCAGCTCGGCGCCGCCCAGGCGGACCGTGATGGCGTCGGGCGGAGCGACTTCCAGCCGGATCTCCAGCGCCTCGCCGCGCAGCGTGCCGAGCCGCTCGGAGCTGCTGACCGTGCGCTCGGCGAACGATTCGCGGTCGGTCCGCAGCGCGGCCAGCTCGACTGCCGGGGCCTGGCCCAGCGTGCCGTCCGGGAGGAGTGACAGCACGCGCGGCAGGCTCAGGCAGCCGGTCCAGCCGCGGCCGGGCTGGTGGCCGCGGACCCAGCCCCAGCACACCCGCCGGCCGTCGGCCGTGGCCAGACCGGTCGGCGCGTAGAACCGCGGGCCGTCCATCGCGCCGGTCCGCTCGACCGTGAACCGGCAGGCGTCCAGGTCCAGGTCGCCGACCATCCACCGCACCGGGTCGTGAGGCGAATAGTAGAGCAGCCACCGGTCGCCCAGCCGGTGCAGGTTCGGACACTCCCAGTTGCGCTCGTCCCCGCTGACCGGCAGGCCGATGAACTCCCAGGCCAGCAGGTCCGGCGAGCGATACAGCGCGATGCTGCCCGTCCCGTCGGCGGGATGCCCGCCGACCACCGCGTACCACTGCCCGCCCTCGCGGAAGACGCACGGGTCGCGCCAGTCGTCCATCCGCTGGTCGCCGTGGATGGGCTGGGCCATGACCGGGTTGCCGGGATGCTTGGTCCAGCAGGTAAGCGCCGCGTCGCCGACGGCGGCCCACTGCTCGGCTTTCTCGCGACCGTTGTGCGGCCCGATGCTGGTGTACAGGATGACGGGCGTGCCGTCGGCCCGCACGGCGCAGCAGCCGGAGTAGCAGTGCTCCTCGCCCAGCTCCTCCGACGGCCACAGGGCGATGGGGCAGTGCTCCCAGCGGACCAGGTCGCGGCTGCGGAAGTGGCCCCAGTGCATCGTCGCCCAGCGGTCGCTGTAGGGATTGTGCTGGTAGAAGACGTGGTACCAGCCGTCATGGTACACGGTGCCGTTGGGATCGTTGATCCAGCCGGCCGGCGGGAGGAGGTGGACCGTCGGCCGCCAGGGATCGCCCGCGACCCTGGCCGCGGCCTGGTCCACCGCCGCCTGGGCCCGGGTCAGGGCGTCGGGACAGCTCATCTCAGCGCTCCACGAATCGCTTCTGGCCGTGGGCCGTGCCGTCTTCCAGCAGCCCGTCGCGCCCGCCCTCGACGTACTTCGCGAACCAGGCCTCCAACTCGGCGTGCAGCTCCTGGACCAACGGCTTGTGCTCCGACGCGCCGTAGAGGTTGTCGCGCTCCCGCGGATCGTCGGTCAAGTGGTACAGCTCATGCGGGCCGTGGGAGTGGCGGTAGACGTACTTCCACTCGGGCGTGCGGATCATCCGCACCGGGCCGTACTCGTCGAAGATGACCACGCTCTCGCGACCCGGGTCGTCGCCCAGCAGCGCCGGCAGGAAGCTCCGGCCGGGGCTGTTGATCTCGGGCCTGGGCAGGTCGAGGTAGTCGAGCAGCGTGGGCATGAAGTCGTAGGCCGAGCAGATGGCCGAGGTGCTGGTGCCGGCCGGGATCCGGCCGGGGTGCGAGGCGATGAACGGCACCCGGATCGAGTTCTCCCACATGTTGCGCGGCTCCGTGCCGTTGCCCTTGCCCCAGAACCCGTGCTGGCCGCACGAGAAGCCGTTGTCGCTGACGAACACCACCAGCGTGTCGTTGGTCAGGCCGCGCTCCTCCAGGCGATCGAGGATCCGGCCGACGTCCTGGTCCATGGCCGTCACCGCCGCGAAATAGCCCTTGAGATGCTCGCGGTTGCCGTGCGACCGCTGCGTCAGGCCTTCGGTCGCCGCCCAGGGATGGACAGGCTCCTGCGGGCAGCTCTCGAACGGGCAGTCGTGGTAGCTGTCGACGATCTCCTGGGGATGCCCGGTCCACGGCGCGTGCGGCGCGGTGTAGTGGACGCTGAGGTAGAACGGCTGCTCGGCGTAGGTGTCGATGAACGCCAATGCCTCGTCGGTGATGGCGGTGGTGACGTATCCGGGCTGGGTGATCCGCCGCCCGTTGCGGACCATCGGCGCGTCCTGGTACGGCCCGCCGCCGAGCTGGTGGCAGAACCAGTGGCTGAACCCGTGCTGCGGGATCTGCGCGTCGCCCAGGTGCCACTTGCCGGTCAGTCCGCACAGGATGTCGTGGCGAGCCAGCACGTCGGTATAGCAGGTCTCGCCCTCCAGGTAGCGGATGGCGTCGGGCCCGACGTTGCCGCCCTCGATCCAGTCGTGGACGCCGTGTTGGGACGGCACGCGGCCGGTCAGGAAGGTGGCCCGGCTGGGCGAGCAGACCGGGGTGGCGACGAAGAAGTTGTCGAACCGCCGCCCGGTCGCGGCCAACCGGTCCAGGTTCGGGGTGCGAATCTCCGGATTGCCATAACACCCCGCCGCCCAGACGCCCTGGTCGTCGGTCAGGATGAAGACCACGTTCGGCCGCTTGGGTTCCTCGCTGGCGTCACTCATGTCCACCGCCTTTCGCCCTGTCCAGCTTCGTCCGCCAGGCGCGACCACCTGCGCGAAGGCGAGCCACTACCGCCAGACGCTCGCACCACCCGCCGCCCGCCCGCGGTCGATGGGCGCCGGAATCGCAGCACGAACCTGGCGCAGCTGTTGATAGGGCTCCTCGGAGGGTGCAGCCCATCGCCGGCGCTGGAAGCGGATCTTGAGCAGGGCCGCCGTGCCATCGGGCGACCCGCCAGGTCGCCCCTACGAAACCAGACCGCGCGCGCACGGGCAACGAGGCCCGCGCCACTGGCGGGTGCCCTGCTGCTGCTCTGCCTGCCGGTGTTAGGCCGGGACTGGGAGGTCGCCCCGAACCTGCCGCTGGTCGTGAATGGGCAGTGGCATCGCATCGTCTGAGAGGCGCGGATCCCGGTCACGACGTGGGAGCCCGAATGCTACTTGGGCAACCTGCAGCGGCAGCGAGCGCTCCTCGGCGGCCCGTAGCAACACGGAACCAAAGGCCGCGTCAGCGAGATGGTACGCCACATGCCCCCAGCGTGGCTTGCACCGCGCCTGCCGCGCGCCGACGCGCGGCACAGCCTGAACGACGCCATCGAACGCCGTCAACTCCACTGCCACGCAATTCTCCGACTACTGGATAACGCTGCACCAGTGGCTGTCTCCAGTCAACTACGCCGCGTCGCCCGCAGCAACGCGGCGCAGCGAGCGGTTGGACAGGCCACCGATTCTTTGATACCCTATCGCGGTCCGCTGGCGGCTGAGAATGGACTGTTGGGCCTGACAGGAGACCATGATGAAGCTAGAACGACGAGGTCGTGCGATAGATAAGGTCTACAAGCGCCGTGACCGGATAGACATGCCAGACTTTCAGCGTGAGGAAGTCTGGCCAGACACCAAGAAGCGTCTCCTGATAGATTCAATTCTGAAAGGTTGGCACCTTCCGAAGTTCTACTTCCGCAAGCTTGATGAGAACAGCTACGATTGTGTCGATGGGCAGCAACGATTGACCGCCATCTGGGAGTTTTTTGACGACACGCTCGAACTCGACCCAGAAACAGCAAAGCGTGTAGGCGGATCCAAGTACACGCAGCTTCCAGACGAAGTTTCCGACGCGTTTGATGACTTCGAGATCGACATCGAGGAAATCGAGGACGCAAGTGACGATGAACTGGAGGAGCTCTTCAAGCGTCTTCAGCTTGGAACCCCGCTCAATACTGCCGAGAAGATCAATGCGATCCAGGGAGAGCTTCGGGACTTCTGCAAGGAGATGGCAGACAAGCCGTTCTTTAAAGACAAGCTACCCCTGAAGAACACTCGCTATAGCCATTTCGAGGTTGTAGCCAAATGGGCGTTTGTCGAAGCTCGGGGCATTCAGCCCCAGTTGCGCTATCCGCAACTCGAGTCACTGCTTCGGGAGAATCGCACCTTTAGCCGAGCCTCGGACACCGCGAGACTGATAGACGGGGCGTTGGATTTCCTCAACCTGGCGTTCCCCGACAAGTGTGGACCGGTGCGGAACCGCGCGAACACGCTGTCTATTTGCATGCTCGCGGGCCGTGTTTTCGCCCAAGGACTGACAACGCCGACGGATGCTGTCGTGTTCCGGGACTTCATCCAGACCTTCTTCGATCAACTGGCGAAGGAGGTCGAAAAGGGTGTCAAAGCGACAGACAGAGAGCTATTGCGCTACCAGACGGCCATTACATCCGGGTCTACCGGCGGGGATTCGATCCGCGCACGAATCGAAATTCTGACGAAGCGTTTAGCAACACATCGCCCCGGATTCACCAGCCTCATAGGGGCATACCAGGCAGCAGCCGATGAGGTGACGCGGAATCTGGCGGAACAGAGCGCGTCAGCGCGAGACATGCTCTACTCTATCAACAGAAGATACGCGGCGGCTCGGGGGGAGGACCTGTTCAAGATGACTACCGAGTCCTCTGCGGCATTAACAACGATTGGCGAGCCGTGTCGGGACATCACGCAGTATGGTAAACTCGTGGACGCCTTGTACTTCCTTGTCTACGAGGGCTCCGGTGCCTGCAAGCGCCTTCCGAGCCCTACGTCCGAATTCTGCATGGACGTGAAATTCCTGCGGACGGCTGTTCGGCACGATGTGGATCATGGCACCGAGACTGACGTTCAAAAGAAGCGCCGCCGTGGTAGTGAGGTGTTTAAGCGCTATAGTGGGAAGATGTCGGCGGCGGAGTGCGGCCCGGAAGAGTTTCTCGGCACCCACACCAGGATTCTTGAAGGGCTCCACAGATTTCTGGCAGATCTGACATGACGAGGCCCAACAACCGCCTGTATCGCTACGCCGGTTCCGCTGCGCTACACCGGCGAGGTCGAGGCGGGACGTTGTCAGCGCATACCACAAGCCGGCAGTCCACGAGGTCTCGGTGCTTCTTTAGCAATGATCAGGCGCAGAGCCTGTGAGAGAGTCGTTGACTTGGCCAGCACCGGCGCGACGCGTGCCAGCAGCCGCATGTTGAATACCACGAAGCGCGGCTCCGCCGGGCGGGAGCGGAGTGAGGTCTTGCTTGCGGGCACCGCAGACCATGAATGGGTATATGGGCTGGTGCGGAACGCGGGGCGGCGGGCAAGCCGGAGTCGCGAGCGCTCCCTTCACCGCTTTCGCCAGCCGGGCTGCCGCAGCAGCATGACCTTCGCCTCGATGTACCGGTTGACCAGTTCTACGTGCGCTCGGTCTGGCGGCGGGTCGATCAAGTGCCGCCTCGCAGTCGGAATCACTCGGCAGAGGAGAACCGCCGACTCGGCGCCAATTCTCCGCTGAGGCTGTGTTCCGGAGGTGTGCCGATGAACCTGATCGTGCTGTGCAGCGACACCTATCGCGTCGATTACCTGAGCTGCTACAACCCCAACAGCGTGGTGGCGACGCCGAACATCGACCGGCTGGCGGCCGAGGGGGTGCTGTTCGAGAGCGCTTTCGGCGAGGGCACGCCGACGCTGCCGGCGCGGCGGGTGCTGTATACGGGACGGCGCATCTTCCCGTTCCTGTGGGCGCCGCAGAAGTGGGACAGCGTCCAACTCCCCGGCTGGCACCCGTTGTTCCATGAGGACGTCACGCTCGCCGAGTGGCTGCAGGAGCGCGGGTGGGTGACCGGCCTGATCTCCGATCTCCCGCACCAGTTCAAGCCGGGCAAGAACTACCACCGCGGGTTCACCCAGTTCGACTGGGTCCGCGGCCAGGAGATGGACTACTACCGCTCCGGCCCGCGCGAGGAGATGCCGGTCGAGCTGTTCGTCCCGCCCGGCATCGAAGGTCCGCGCAAGTTGACCACGCAGTTCTTGATGAACACCCGCCACTGGCGCGGCGAGGCGGACTGGTGCTCGGCCCGGGTGCTGCAGCAGGGGATCGACTTCCTCCGCGACAACCGCGGCCAGCAGCCGTTCCTGTTGTGGATGGAGGCGTTCAGTCCCCACGAGCCGTGGTACGCCCCGCCGGAGCTGGTCGAGAAGCACTACCACGAGCCGACGCATGACGGGATCGAGTGGATCTTCCCGCCCGGCCACATCAAGGGCATGACCGAGCCGCAGGCGGCGCGGGTCCGGGCGCACTACGCCGGGCTGTGCGAGTTGATCGACCGCTGGTTCGGCAAGCTCATGGCGACAGTCGAGGAACTGCGCCTGCTGGACGAGACGGCCATCGTCTTCCTCAGCGACCACGGCTGCATGATGGGCGAGCAGGGCCAGTACCACAAGGGCGCCGATCGGCTGCGCTGGCAGGTGACCCAGGTGCCGCTGATCATCCGGCTCCCCGGCGGCCGGGAGGCCGGCCGGCGGGTGACGCAGTACGTCCAGCACCAGGACCTCATGCCGGCGTTGCTGGGGCTGGCCGGCGAGCCGGTCCCCGAGCGCTGCACCGGGCGGGACTTGTGGCGCGACTTCGTCGAAGGCGATGACCCGGGTCCCGACCACGTGGTGACTTCGTTCGGTTGGTACGCCTCGGTCCGCTCGCGCCGGTGGAACTACCAGACCCCCTGGGTGGACCCGAGTTACGCCCGCCTGCCCGAGCGCCAGCGCACCTTCACCGCGCCGCAGCTCTACGACCTGCGGACCGACCCCGAGGAGCTGACCGACGTCGCCGCCGCGCACCCGGACATCTGCGCCGAGTACCACGAGAAGCTGCTCCGCTACATCGAATCAGGCCGCCACCTGACAGGTGGCAGCCTGGACGTGAGCGAGGCGGTGTTCGAGGAGGTGCCGCTGTTCGACCAATCCAGGCTGTGATGGCTATTCGGTTTCTTCCTCGACCGGCTGCGGCTCGGTGACGTCGAGGATGCCGGTGTTGAAGAGGTAGCCGCGGTAGCGACGGGTCTCCAGGTATTTGCCCAGCCCGCCGGCCTGGTCGAGTTTCTTGCGCAGCCGGTAGATATGGACTTCGAGAGTCTTGCTCTCGGCCTCGACATCGCCTTCCCAGACGAGTTGGGTCAGCCGCTCCTTGGACATCAGCGTGCCGATGTTGTGGCACAGGGCGGCCAGCAGATCGAACTCCTTGCCGGGGAAGTCGACCGCTTGCCCGAAGACGTGGACGCTCTGGGCGCGACGGTCGATGGCCAATGGCCCGAAAACCTGAATGTGCTGGTCGGCCGCGCCCTGGCGCTCGATGGCCACGCGTCGCAGGGCCGCGCGGACCCGGCCGATCACCGACTCGCGTTGGAACGGCTTGGTGATGTAGTCGTCGGCCCCGGCCTCCAGGCCGATGATCTCGTCGAAGAGCTGGTCCCGCGCGGTGACGAAGATGATGGGCACACGGGAGAAGGAGCGGATGCGCCGGCAGCACTCGAACCCGTCGACTTCCGGCATCATGATGTCGAGGGTGACCAGATCGTAGGTCCCCCGCCGCAACATGGCGATGGCTTCCTCGGCGCTGAAGGCTTCGTCGACGTCGTACCCGGCGGCGCGCAGGATGATCCGCAGCAGCTCGCGGGTGTTGGCGTCGTCGTCCACCACCAGGATGTAGCCTTCGCTCATCGTCCGCGCTCCCAACCCGCAGCTCAGCCCCGCATCTCGGAGACCAGGTTCAGGCCGTACCGGACCACCGCCCAGCCGACCCAGACCAGGACCCAGCTCGCCACGGTCATGCCGAAGAAGCTCCGCGCCCCGTCGGCCCACGATCGCGACATCTCCTCGTCACCCTCGCGCTGCGTCCGTACCGTCTGCCACAGGCACAGGCCGGCCATCGTCGGGAGGCCGAGCAAGAGCAGCGCCCCGATGGGTTTGACGACTCCCCAGACCGGCTGGAGATTGAGCTCCTCCATACGCCTCTCGATCGGCCGTCCGCGCGGGTTTCAGCATACCACACCAGGACCGGCAGGGCGAGGCACCCCCGGCGATCAGCGCGAGCCGCCGGACGTTTGGGCCTCCAGGAAGCGGAAGTCGCGCGGGGGCAGGGAGAGGCTGATCTGCTGGTCGCGCACCGGGAACCGCTCGCCGGTGTAGGCGTCCACCAGGTCCGTGCCGTCCGCCACGCCGGAGCGGGTGGGGTTCACGGTCAAGGTCACCTTCCTGGCCTCGAAGGCCACGTTGCCCAGCACCCAGAGCGCCGCCTTCGGCCGGCGGTAGGCGGTCACCTTGACCTCGGCGACATTGGCCACCGCCGCCGGGCGCGCGTCCCAGTACGGGATGAACTCGACGTCGTCGGCCCCGATGCCGAACCGGTCCTTGACCCGCCAGGTCTTTAGCACCTCGTCGCGATGGCACCAGATCGGCCAGACCAACGTGTCGGTGAGCAGCGTGTAGACCAGGAAGTCGCGCGTGGCGCGGGGATCGAGCATGACAGATTCCGGCAGCAGGTCGGTGGTATCGCTGACCCACCTCAGTTCGGGTAGGAACGACGTTGGGATGCCCAGCTTGCGCCCGTCGTACTGAATCCGGAACGTGTCGATGTCGTACAGCCGGCCGTAGAAGTAGGGCGCGACCGACTTGTCGCGCCGAACCAGCTCGACCAGGTTCGAGCGTTCGAACTCGCCGTCCAGGCGGAGGTCGAAGAACGGCACCAGGACCTGCGAGACGCTCGATCCGTGCATGATCCCGAGCCCGCTCAAGCGCCGCTCGCCGCCCCGCTCCTCGGAGAACATGCGCAGCGCCCGTTTGAGCAGGTTGCGCTTCGGGTTCAGGTTGAAGGTCGGCAGCCGCCGGCCGGCTTCGTCCAGAAAGCCGCAGCCGTACAGCGGGTTGGTGTCGGGGGTCGGCCCCGAACAGTCCGAGTAGTAGCCGTCGGCGCCGCGCCGGGCCTGCTCCCTCATCAAGTACAGCAGGTAGTCGGTCCAGGAGTTGTCGCTGATGCTGGCGGCATAGGTGACCGTCTTGGCCGGCGGGTCGGTGGGATAGCAGACCTCCCGGCCGTCGACCACCCGCCACTCCTTCTCGTACGTGTCGAAGTACGGCTTCTTGCTCAGCCACTCGCCCTTGACCGGGTCGAAGATGCCGACGGTGATCCACTGCGGAGCGTAGTAGGGCATGACCGCGATGCCCTCGCGGTGGTCCGCCGCGGCCGCCGCGGCGAAGGCGTCGGGGCGCCTCAGCTCCGGGTCCAGCACGCCGTACTTGCGGGTGAACTCCTGCCAGTAGACGTGCATGTTGCCAGTCTTGCGTCCGGCAATCTCCTCGGGAATCGGCCAGTTCCGCGCGGTCATCCGCCAGCCGCGCCATCCGGCCGGGAAAGGCTTGACCGGCGTCGCCGTGAGGCCGAAGCGGTAGGTCAATGGACGCGCGGTGGTGACCGGTGTCGAGACCAGACAGACCTCCAGCGTTACCCGCCCCTGCTCGCGGACCAGGCGGAGGCGCGCCGGCCGGTCCCGTGGCTCCTGAGGCCGGAAGCCGGCGTCCGAGTCGACGAAGAACCCAAGGCCGCGGTCGAAGTTGCCGAGCCACAGCAGCGGCGTGTGCGGCCGGGACCAGACCACTCCCTGGCCGTCCGGGATCCAGCCGCTCGACGGCTGCTCGAAATAGATCCGGTCGACGTTCTCGCCGCCGTAGGGGATGATCCCGCCACTGGCCAGGTACGGCTCGGCCAGATACGCCCGGGCCTGGTCGGCGGACAACGGCAGTGCCAAGGTGGCCGAGTTCAGCGACCGGGCCCCGTCCGGGGTCAGCGCCAACTCATAGGTGATCAGGCCGTCGTACTCGACCGTGGCCCGGCTCGTTGCCCGCCAGCCGCCCAACCTGCCGTCGGCGGCGAACTCCCACCGGCCGGCGTTCCGGGCCGTCGTCCGGGCCGAGGCCGCAACCCGCTGCGGGCCTTGGCCGAGGTCCAGCGTGAGGAAGGCCGGCGCGGCCAGCAGCCGCGCCCCGGCGGATTCCAGCTCAGCCGGCAGCAAGAGGTCGCCAAACCGATAGCGCCGGCCCCACAACGTGACCGAGTCGCCGTCGCCGCGGAGCGGCTCCCAGGGCGGCTGAACATGGTCGGGGTCGAGCCCCGCCAGGCCGATCCCCTGGTGCTGCCAAGGCGGTCGCTCGGGCACGGTCAGCGCCACCTCGCGCAGTTCCCGATCCCGCCCCGCGGCGTGGACGCGGTACGTCACCCGGTACTCGCCGGGCGTCAACGAGCGGATGTCCACGGACCCGCCCCGCTCGTTCTCCAAGCCCGCCATCTCCTGCTCGATCACCGTTCGGTCGCCGCGATGGACCCGCACCGCGACGCGCAACTCGGCCCGTTCGGCCGGGCTCATGGTCGAGGCGTCGGGGACGCGGAAGGCCAGGCGGTCGACACCGGGCAACGGCGTGTACTCGACCATGCCGACGGGTCGGGCCTGTTCCGGCTGGTCCTCGGCCGGCGCCAGCCGTTCCGCCTCGTCGGCGCTGAGGAAGGCCAGGTCGTCAAAGTAGACCACCGCGTCGCCGCCGTTGGTGGCCAGGAAGGCGAACTGGTTGACCTGTTGCCACCGCTCTGGTGGCGCACCGCGGTGCGGCTCCCAGGCACGGAGTATCAGCCGCTGCCAGGTGTCACCGGTGAGCCGGACCTCGGCGGAGGTGAAGGCCGGCGTGCCGCCCGTGTAGAAGCGGAAGCGGCCGATCAAGGCCGACTGGCGGACCCGGTACCAGAGCGACAAGGCGGGGGAGGGGAACCGCGGCGGCTGCGGCCGGCGGAACCACAGGGCGCAGTAGCTGAACGAGCCTTTCTTGGTCATGTCCAAGGCGAACCGCAGGCTCTGCCGGCCCTGCCGGACATCGTCGGGCTCGGTGCACAGCGACAGATCCGAGGGGTGGACCTTGCCACGATGATCGGTCCGCGTGTCGCCCAGGTCGGCGGCCTCGAAGTCGTCGATGGTCTGCGTTTCGGCCAGCGCCGGGCTGGCCGCGAGCAGCAGCGCCGCGATCAGACGCAACCAGCGGTGCGGCTTCATGGCCTGCCTCCCGGCCGCCCAATACCCCGCCGCGGTCGCCCGTCCTCCGGGTGGACTCCGCCGCCGCGGCGAGGTATCATCCGGCCGCACGGGAGGCCACCATGGCTGTGCTCCTCGGGATCGACATCGGCACCACCGGGACCAAGACCATCGCGCTGGACGCCGAGCGCGGCTCGGTGCTGGCCTCGGCCGTGGCCGAGTACGAGCTGCTCACACCGCGACCGGGGTGGACCGAGCAGCGGCCGGAGGACTGGTGGCAGGCCGTGATCGAGACCATCCGCGGCGTCCTCGCCGCCGGGGTCGACGCCGCCGACGTGACCGGCATCGGGCTGAGCGGCCAGATGCACGGGTCGGTCTTCCTGGACGCCGCCGGGCGGGTCATCCGCCCCGCGCTGCTGTGGAACGATCAGCGCACGGCCGAACAGTGCGAGCGGATCAACGCCGCCGCCGGGGAACTGCTTCGCGACGAGCTTCGCAACCCGGTCCTGACCGGTTTCCAGGCCGGCAAGATCGTCTGGCTGCGGGACGTGGAGCCCGAGCACTTTGCCCGGGTGCGTCAGGTTCTGCTGCCCAAGGATTACCTCCGCTATCGGCTCACCGGCGAGTTTGCCACCGAGGTCTCCGATGCCTCGGGCACGGCGCTGCTCAACGTCCCGGCACGCGACTGGTCGACCCGGCTGATGGAGCGGCTCGACCTGCCCGCGGCCTGGTTCCCGCCGGTCCACGAGTCGCCGGCGCCGACCGGCGAGGTGACCGTGGCGGTGGCCGAACAGACCGGGCTGAGGCCGGGCACGCCGGTGGTCGGCGGGGCGGGTGACTGCGCCGCCGGGGCGGTCGGCACGGGGATCGTCCGGCCCGGCCTGGTGTGGGCCAGCACCGGGACCTCCGGAGTGATCTTCGCCTCGGCCGACGAACCCGCCACGGACGCCGATCTGCGCACCCACACCTTCTGCCACGCGGTGCCGGGGAAGTGGCACCAGATGGGCGTGGTGCTCAGCGCCGGTGGCTCGCTGCGCTGGTACCGCGACGTGCTGGCCGGCGCCGAGGTGGCGGCCGCGCGGCAGGCGGGCACCGATCCCTACGAGCTGATCTGCGCCTCGGCCGACCAGGCGCCGGTGGGTAGCGAGGGGTTGGTGTTCCTGCCCTACCTGACCGGCGAGCGGACTCCTTACCCGGACCCGCACGCCCGCGGGGCGTTCGTCAACCTGGGCCTGCGGCACGACCGCCGGCACCTGGCCCGCGCGGTGCTGGAAGGCGTCGCCTTCGCGCTCCGCGACTCGGTCGAGATCATGCGCCGCAGCGGCGTGCCCATCGACGAGGTCCGGGCAAGCGGCGGCGGGGCGCGCTCGGCGGTCTGGCGGCAGATCCAGGCCGACGTGTTCGGGCTGCCGTTGTCAACCATCAACGTCGACGAAGGCCCGGCCCTCGGCGTGGCTCTCCTGGCCGGCGTCGGCACCGGCTACTGGCCGTCGGTCGAGGCGGCTTGCGAGGCGGTGATCCGCACCGGCGACGTAACCGAGCCCGACCCAGCCCGAACCCGCTTGTACGATGACCTCTACGGCGACCTGTACACGAGCCTGTACGGTCTCCTCAAGGGCCAGTTCGCCCGCGCCGCGGCGATCGTCGCCAGGCAAGCCACCGGATGACCCCCCTGCAGTCCTCCCGGCAAGCGGGGGGACGTGTACTCGTCCGTCCCTGGCGTCCCTTCAGTCCCTGCCGGTTGCCGCCGTTGCGTCCGCCAAGACGTTCCCGCCCCCGCCGTGTCAGTTAACGGGAGCTCCCGCGTCCTGACGCCGCGGAGGGCAGGCCGGAGGGGAGCCGGTGCCGGTTGAGATACAGACGGTGGTGGCTGACGTCGCCGAGCCGGACGGGCGGCGACAGGTTCGCTGTGTCCCGGCTTCACGCCGTCTGAGCGACGACGAGATGGCCGCCCGGCCCGCCGAGTATCCCCTTCTGGCGGCCACCGTAACCGGGCTGCTGGCCCAGGTCGCGCTGGTCCTGCCGGTGCTGCACTCCGGCCACGAGGGCTGGCTGCCCGAGGACCGGCTGATCGCGCTGACCCGCCGCGCGCTGGACGAGCTGGTGCTCGACCTGCACTGGGCCGACGAGTTGGTCGAGCGCCTGGCGACGGCCTACGAGCAGCGAGAGCGGCGCAACCTGCGCGCCCTGCTGCGCGACGCGGAGGATCCGCGGGCGCGTCACGTCGAGGCGGCGCGGCTGGAAGCGGTCGGGATCCGGAAGGCCCTGCTGGACGAGCGCGGACTGGCCGTGGCGCTGGGCTTCCTGGCCGAGGACCGGTTCATCGAGCGGCGGGACTGCACGCCGGCCGAGTGGCGACTGCCCGGCGCCGGCGGCGCGCAGTCGCCGGCCTTTCACTACGACGCGCTGCGGGAGGGGATCTGCGCCCACCTGGCCGAAGTCCGGTGCTGGAAGCTGCCGGCGCCCACGGCCAAGCGACGGATCGAGCTGGCTCGCGAGCACTCGCAGATTCTCCACGCCGGGTCGGTGATCGAGAACAGCATGTTGCGCGCCGAGGTGCTGCGGCGCCTGGAAGATCGGCTCGACCGGGCGCTGCAGCCGGCCGATACCCGCACCGAGCAGCTTCTCGAGCTGGTGCTGAGCGACCGGGAAGAGGACCAGGCGGCCGACACCCGGCGCGCCTACCGGCTGGCCGAGGAGCTGATGCCACTGGTGGCGGCGCCGGAGAATGTCGGGGCGGCGCTGGCGGCCATGGCCGACGATGGAGACGTGGTGCGCTTCGGCTCGGGCGAGCCGCCGGAGTATGCCGACCCCGAGCTGGCGCCGTCCCTCGGCGCGCCGGTCTACGAGCTCGAGCCCGCGCCTGCCGCGCCCGCGCAGCCGACCGACCCGGACGGCGTCAAACAGCGGCTGCGGCTCCTTCGCGAATTGGTCGACGAAGGGCTGATCGACGACGCCGACTACCAGCGCCGGAAAACCGAGATCCTCGACCGGCTGTGATCAGGACCGCTGCAACATCCGGTCCAGCGCCACGCGGGCCCACAACCGGGTGTCCTCGTCGACGATGATCTGGTTCGGGACGCGGCCCTCGACCAGTTCCTCCAACGCCCAGCACAGGTGCTGCGGCGAGATGCGGTACATCGTCGCGCACTGGCAGCGGCAGTCGTCCAGGCTGACCACGGTCTGCTCCGGGTGCTGTTCGCCCAAGCGCTGGACCAGGTGGACCTCGGTGCCGACGGCCCACTTCGTCCCCGGAGCGGCCTCGCGGACCTGCTTGATGATGAACTCCGTCGAGCCCATGCAGTCGGCGAGCTGGCAGGTCTCGAACGGGCACTCGGGATGGACCACGACCTGGATGCCGGGGTACTCCGCCCGCACCCGGCGGACGTGCTCCGGCGTGATCCGGCTGTGGACCGAGCAGTGGCCGCGCCACAGGACCACCCGCGCCGCGGCGATCGCCTCTGGCGTGTTCCCGCCCAGGTCGCGCGCGGGATCCCAGACGATCATCTGGTCCAGCGGCACGCCCAGCTTGTAGCAGGTGTTGCGGCCGAGGTGCTGGTCGGGGAAGAACAGCAGCTTGTCGGCCGCGCCGAGCGCCCAGGCGACGATCTTGTCGGCGTTGCCGGAGGTGCACACGCAGCCGTCGTTGCGGCCGACGAAGGCCTTCAGGCTGGCGGCACTGTTGACGTAGGTGATGGGCATCACCTTGTCGCCCGGCACCAGGTCCGCCAGCACTTCCCAGCACTCGTGGACGTCGTCCGGCCGGGCCATGTCGGCCATCGAGCAGCCGGCGGTCAGGTCGGGCAAGATCACCGCCTGGTGCGGCTGGGACAAGATGTCGGCGCCTTCGGCCATGAAGTGGACGCCGCAGAAGACGATGTAGTCGGCCTCCGGGCGGTTCAGGGAGAGCTGCGCCAGCTTGAGCGAGTCGCCGGTGTAGTCGGCGAACTTGTACACGTCGTTGCGTTGGTAGTGGTGACCGAGTATGGTCAGCCGCTCGCCCAACTCCGCCTTGGCGGCCGCGATTCGCTCGTCCAGCGTCACCGTCGGCAGCCGCAGGTAGTCGGTCGGAAGCGGCGTCTGCAGCAACATCCGAGACTCCTTCACGCTAGTCTAACCGTGGGAACCGAATTGCCAAGCATTTCTTTCGCGCCAGGCAGGAAAGCCGTCGGCCGGCGGGCAACCAAGCGCCGGCGAGGCGGCGCTCGGTGCCGCGCGGGAGGCCCCGGCGCGGTTGACATCGGCGCTTCACGACGCGTATAATCGCGCCGCCCCGAGGTGTCGCATGAAGAACTGGTCCAAGTCGACCAAGGTCACCGTCGCGCTGTGCGCCCTACTGGTGGTCTGGCTGGTGGCGCGGGCGGTCGGCTATGGCCGCATGGCGCACGCGCTGGCCCACCAGACCGCTACGCCGCATACCGTCGCCGCCGCGCGGAAGCTGATCCTGCAGAAGAAGCTGGCGCGGGTGTTCAAGGACGGCACGGACCATGCCAAGTTCCAGGCCGTGCGGACCAGCCAGGCCTTCGCCGCCGATCTGACCACGGTCGAGATCGAGGACCACCACATGGCCATGGCCGAGGCCGCGGCCGGGGCGATGGTCGAGTTTCTCAGCGATCTCGAGTTGCCGGTCCGCGCGGCCGCGGCCGACGCGCTGGGCCGGATGGGCAAGCCGGCCGCCCGTCCGCTGATCGACGTCGCCCTGACCTCCCCCGACAAGGATGTGCGGAGCAACGCCACCAAGGCGCTGACCGCTATTGGCGAGGTCGCCGTGCCGGAGCTGATCGAGGCCGTCAAGGGCGGCAAGCCGACCCAGAAGATCGGCGCCGCCACGGCCCTGGGCGAGCTCCACACGCCGCGGGCCATCCCGGCTTTGATTGGCGCGCTGAGCGTCAAGGAGGGCGAAGTCCGGCTGACCTGCCGCGATTCCCTGGTCGAGTTGGGTCAGGCCACCGTGGCGCCGCTGATCGGGGCGTTGGGCGACAAGTCGCCGCTGACCAGAAGGCACTCGGCCGAGGCGCTGGGCGAACTGGGCGACCGCGCCGCCGCGCCGCCGCTGCTGGCGCTGTTCACCGACGACCACCGCCAGGTCCGACTGGCCGCCGTGTACGCCGTGGGCAAGGTCGGCGATCCCATCGCCACGCTGCCGTTGATCGCCAAGATGGCCGACCGGGACCGCGAGATCCGCGAGGGCGCGGCCGTCTCGCTGGGTCAGGCCGGCGACGCCCGCGCCGTGCCGGTCCTGGTCGCCGCGCTCGAAGATCCGGTCGAGGCGGTGCGCGAGCAGGCCGCGGCCAGTCTCGGCCGGCTCAAGCCCGCCGATCCGGTGGTGCTGGCGCAGGTCGCCACCATTGCCGGACTGCCCTCGGTCGGAACCCGGCTGGCGGCGGTCAAGGCGCTGGGGCTGATCGCCAGTCCCGTGTCCGTGCCGGCCGTCATCGGGCGGCTGTCACCGGCCACCGAGTCCAACGCCAAGGTCCGCCGGCGCGCGGCCGAGGCGCTGGGCCTGATCGCCTCGCCGGCGGCGGTGCCGGCGCTGATCGAGGCTTTCGGCGACCGGGACTGGCGGGTCAACTACGCGGCGCAGGTGTCGCTGACCACCATCGGCGCGCCGGCGGTGCCGGCCCTGGTCCAGGTGCTCGGCTCGTCCGACCCGCTCAAGGCGCGGTATGCGCGCAAGGCCTTGACCAAGATGACGCCGCCGCCGCTGGCCGCGCTGACCGAGGCCGCGCGGTCCGGCTCGGCCGAGCAGCGCGCCGCCGCCGCATTGGGGCTGGGCGATCTCGGCACCGCCGAGGCGCGTGCGGTGCTGACGGCCGTCGCCGGCAGCGATCCCGACGCCCGGGTCAAGTTCGCCGCCGACCACGCCCTGGCCGGTCATGTCGTTCGCGACTCCGCCCCGGCCCCGGCCCCGGCGCAGCCCGCGCCCGCCGAGCCAGAGGCCGAATCGCCCGCCGCGACGCCGGCGGAATGAGGCCTGCGTGACGGCCGCTCCGGCGCCGTCACGGCGAGACGAGCCATGCCCCGACCCGCCATCGCTCCCGACCTGAGCCTCTTGAACGTCGCCGGCTCGCCCCGCGAGATGGGCCGCGCCCAGGGCGAACACTGGCGCGACGCCGTTCGCGAGGTGTGCGAGGCGCGGGTCAGGTCGACCATCGACTGGGCCGGTCTGCGCGGGCGGCGGGTGGTCCGCGAGGCGCTGCTGCCGGCGATGCAGGGCTACCTCGAGGCGCACCAGCGGTACGACCCGTCCGTCTGGGAGGAGTTCAGTGGCCTGGCCGAGGGCGCCGGGGTCGACCCCGCCTTGCTGATGATCGGCAACGGCTACACCGATATCCGCGACTACGTCACCTTCGGCGCCACCGACACCTCGGGCTGCACCACCTTCACCGCCACCGGCGAGGCCACCGCCGACGGCGAGGTGCTGCTGGGCCAGACCTGGGACATGGATCTGTCGATGCTGCCGTACGTCTACATCTGCCGGCGGCAGCCGGACGACGGGCCGGAGACGCTGGTCCTGACCACTTGCGGGTGCCTCAGCCTGGTCGGGGTCAACGAGCACGGCGTGGCGGTGGGCAACTCGAACATCGCCCCGCGCGACGCGCGGCCGGGGGTGATCTATCTGGCCCTGATCCACCGCGCGCTGGCCCAACGCGACGCGGCCGCGGCGCAGGCCGCCATCTGTGACGCCGAGCGGGCCAGCGGCCACCATTACTACCTTGCCGACCCGACCCGCGCGGTACACCTGGAGACCACCGCCGAGCGGTGGGCCGAACTCCCGCGCGACGGGGCGTGCCACGCGCAGAGCAACCATTACCGACACGACGGGTTTGCCGATGTCGCCGTCCCGCCGCCGCCCGAGGCCCGCTCCGACGAACGCCGTTGCGAGCTGCTCCACGGTTTGGAGCGCCACCGTCCGCTGACGGTGGACGCCTGCCAGCGGGCGCTCGAAAGCCGGGCGGTGACCGTCGAGCAGCCCCTGCTCCGCGCCATCACCTGCGCCGCCATCATCCTGCGCCCCGCCTCCCGAGAGATGTGGGCCACCCACGGCCCGCCGACCCGGAGCGCCTGGCACCGGTACTGCCTCTGACAGGGACGCACGGGCAACAGGCAGGGATAAACCAGGGGACAGTATACCTATTCCGCAAATACGGGGACAGTATACCTATTTCTGGAATGCAGCGACAGTATACCTATTTCGGCTGCCGAAATGGGTATACTGTCGCTGCATTCCAGAAATAGGTATACTGTCCCCGTATTTGCGGAATAGGTATACTGTCCCCTGGTTTATCCCTGCCTGCTGCTCGCGGCGTTGACAGAGGGACCGGCGACGGGCATACTCGTCGGCCATGGAAGCCGGTGGCGGCAGTCTGGGGCGGCCTTGTCTCCGGCCGTTGGAAGCCATCCCGATCGAGCAGCAGGGCGAGGTGCACATCGTCTGGCGCGATCCGGCCGGGTTGGCGGCGACGGTCGAGGTGCCACAGCCGGTCGCCCTGCTGATGTCGCTCATGGACGGCCACCGCGACCTGACCGGCCTCCGCGCCGCCTGGCTCCAGCTCAGCGGCGAGGACCTGCCGGTCGAGTTCCTCAGCCAGATGGCCGCCGAGCTGGACGAGCACCTGTTGCTCGACACGCCGCGCTTTCGGGCCGCGCGCGAGGAGGTGCTGGCGCGCTATCGCTCCGGTCCGCGCCAGCCGGCGCATCTGGGCGCCTATCCCGAGCAGCCGGCGGACTGCGCGGCCTATCTCGAGTCATTGCTGGACGGCCTGCCCGGCGCCGGCGCTCCGCGCGGGCTGGTCGCGCCGCACGTCGATCTGCTCCGCGGCGGTCCGTGCTACGGCGCCGCCTACGCCGCGCTGCGGGCTTCCACCGCCGACCTGTTCGTGGTCATCGGCATCGCCCACGGCTCCTGCTGCTGGCCCGAGCCGCCGCCGCTGGTGACCCTGACGCGGGTCGATTTCGCCACGCCTCTGGGAGTCTGCCGGACCGATACCGCGGTCGTCGACCGGCTGGCGGCCGACTACGCCGCGGCCGGCGGCGACCCGGACGACCTGTTCCGCGATGAGTTGGTCCACCGCACCGAGCACTCGGTCGAGTTCCAGATGCTCTTCCTCCAACACCTCCACGGCCGGCGCGACTTCCGGGTGCTGCCGATCCTGACCGGCTCGCTGCACGAGTTCCACGACCGGCCGGAGGCGCTGCCCGGCGCGGCGGGGCTGGGCCGGTTCGTAGCTGTGCTGCGCCAGGCGATCGCCGAGTATCCCGGCGAGGTGTGTGTCGTGGCCGGGGCCGATCTGTCGCACGTCGGGCCGCGCTTCGGGCAGCCGGAGCCGGTCGATCAAGCTCGCCTGGCGGCGGTCCGCAGCGGTGACGGCGCGGCGCTGACGGCGCTGGAGTCGGGGCCCGATGAGTGGTTCGCCCACTTCGCCGCCGACGGCAACGCGCGCAACGTCTGCAGCGTCAGCAATCTCTACGTGCTACGCTCCCTGCTGCCGTCAGCGCGTATCACGCGGCTGGGGTACGAGGTGGCCTACGACCCGCACCAGACCGTTTCGTTCGCCGCGCTGGCGCTGGACTGATCATGGCGAAGGTCATTCGCGACGCGCTGCACGGGGACATCGAGTTCACCACCGCCGAGATGCGGTTGATCGATACCCCGCCGGTGCAGCGGCTGAGGGGCATCAAGCAGCTCGGGACCAGTTACCTGGTCTACCCGTCGGCCGTCCACACCCGGTTCGAGCACAGTCTGGGCACCTGCTGGCTGGCCAAGCGGCTGCTCCGCGGGCTGCGCGAGCGGGGCGAGGAGATCCCCGCCGAGGATCTGGAGGCGGTGCCGGCGGCGGCGCTGCTCCACGACATCACTCACATCCCCTTCGGCCACACCTTCGAGGACGAGCGCCGCATCTTCGACCGGCACGACGAAGACCCGGACCGGCTCGGCCACTTCCTCGCCGATCACCCGCTGCGCGCGGCGCTGCGGGCCAGCGGAGTGGCCGACCGGGTGATCGAGCTGCTGTCCGGCGACGACCCGGCCCGGCCGTATGCCCGGGAGCTCATCTCCGGCACCGTCTGCGCCGATCTCCTCGACTACCTCCGCCGCGACGCCTACCACACCGGGCTGGCCCAAGCCTACGACGACCGCCTGTTCCGCGCCTTCCAGATCGCCGACGGGCACCTGGCGGTGGATCTGCAGAAGGACGGCCTGTTCCGCCACGATGTGCTGAGTGAGCTGATCCACCTCCTCCGGGTGCGCTACAACCTGACCGAGCGGGTCTATTACCACCACGCCAAGGCGGTCGCCGGGGCGATGATCTCGAAGGCGCTGGAGTTGGCCATGGAGGCCGGGCGGATCGCCGCCGGCGAGCTCTACGAGCTGGGCGACGACAGCCTGCTATACCTGCTCCACCAACGTTGCGAAGACCTTCCCGATGTGACCATGATCCTCGACGACCTGCGCGCCCGGCGGCTGTACAAGCGGGTCTACCTGCTGACCTTGCCGGGCTACGGTCGGACCGGGATCGACGAGGCGGACCGCGACCGGCTGGCGGCGGCCTATCATTTCGACCCGGCCATCCGCCGCGAGGCGGAGGGCGAGCTGGCCGCGGCGCTGGGCGTGCCGCCGGGCGCGGTGATCGTCTACTGCCCGTCGCCGCGGATGCAGTTGAAGGAGGCCGCCGTGCCGGTGCGGGTCGAGCCGAACCGGGTGGTCGCCCTGGACCGGTTGGGCAATCCCGAGGTGACCTCGCTGAGCGCCAAGCACCGTGGGTTGTGGCGGTTCATGGTTTGCCTGGGCCGCCGCTACGGCGACCGGTTCACCCGCGCCGGAGACGCGGCGGAGGCCCTGTTCGGCGTGCCCAACATGATCCGCCTCCAAGACCGCGGCCAGCTTTCGTTCGAGTTCTGAGCGAACGGCGAATCACCGATGAACAGGATGACGGCAGGATGAGGCCAGGGCAGCGCAAGGCACCCATCTTGATCGCCGCGTCGTCCGTGCCGCGTCCGTGCTCGTCAGTGTCATCCGAGTCGAAGGGACCAATCCATGAAGATTGACCGCGTCAACCTGTTCCCGGTGCAGGTGCGCCGGGAGACCGGGCTGGTGTCCCGCCACGCCATCGTTCGGCTGGAGTCCGATGGCGGCGTGGTGGGCTGGGGCGAGATGTCCGACTTCGGCCATCTCCCGGCCTTCGTGCCCGATCTGGATGACCTGACCGAGACCCTCGGCCGGGTGCTGGTCGGCCGCGACCCCAGACAGCTCAATGCCCGGGCGGCGGAGCTGCTGGCTTGGTTCCCAGAGGCGCGGTACTACTACGACATGGGCTCGGTGATCCGCGCCGGAGCCGACATCGCGCTGCACGATCTGGTCGCCCGGCACCACGGCATCCCGCTGGCCGAGCTGCTCGGCGGCCCGGTCCGCGACCGGGTGCCGATCTGTTACCCGATCTTCCGCCTGACCGGGGTCGATCAGGTCGAGGACAACCTGGCCCGCGTCCGCCGCCGCGTGGGCGAGGGCTTCGACCGCTTCCGGCTGTATGTCGGCCGCTCCCTGGACGCGGACCTGGCGTTTCTGTCGGCCTTCACCGCGGAGTTCGGCGACCGCGCGCGGGTCAAGGCCTTCGACTTCAGCCATCTCCTGCCCTGGAAGGACGCCTGGCGCTGGACCGAGCGGCTGCTGGAGGTGGTCGAGCCCGAGATGATCGAGAGCCCGGCGCCGCAACTGGACTACGAGGGCCTGCGCAGCTTCCGCGAGCGGGTCAAGCTGCCGGTCAGCGAGCACGGGTTCAGCGTCCGCCAGGTGTCCGATATGCTCCGGCACGGATCGATCGACCTGCTCAACATCTGCCTGACCTTCATCGGCGGGATCAGCCCCGCCCGCGAGCTGTACGCCCTGGCCCGCTGCCACCACGTCGGCACGTTGGTCGGGACCACTCAGGAGCTGTCCATCGGCACGGCGGCTCAGGCCCACCTGGCGGCGGCGATGCCCCACCTGACCCATCCCGGCGATCCCACCGGCCCGGCCCTGTACCAGGAAGACGTGGTCGAACACCGAGTGGCCTATGAAGCCGGCTGCGTGGTCCTGCCGCCTGGCCCGGGCCTGGGCGTCGAGCCGTCGCCGGAGCTGCTCAAGGAGCTGGCCAGCCCCCTCTCCTCCAGCGCCTCGTCGCCGCAGCAGACGCTGGATCGAGTTCTGGAACGGTGACCGGCGCCGCGCCGCCATGGGTCCCATTCGGCACATGCGGCCCATACCGCGCCGTCCGCACATGGTCGCCCGTCGGTCATCCGCCCCGCCGCTCCGCCAGCGTGTGCAGCGCCTCGCCATCCATGGCGGCGCCCAGGATCCAGATGTCGTCCATCTGGCCGATGAACGGGTAGGCGTCGCGGCGGCCGACGTAGTTGCCCAAGAGCAGGGCGCGCTTGGATGGGGCGGGGACGGCTTTCGTGTCGGTCGCGACCGACTCCTCGCAGTTGAGGAACAGCCGCACCGTCCGGCCGTCGTGGGTGGCCGCGACGTGGACCCAGTGGTTGGTGTCGATGGTCCGCGTCTTGGTCGACACCGTAACGCTTTCCTGACCGTCGCCGAGAAGGAAATAGAGGGCGCCCCAGCCGTACCGGAAGCGATAGCCCAGGTTGTCGCCATCGCCCTTGCGGCAGACGATCTCCATCGCCCGGCTCAGCTCGGTCGGCCGGATCCAGGCGGCGATGGTGAACGGCGGCTGGAGATCCAGGACGGCCTGGGCCGGCACGACCCCGGCGGCCTGATCGGCCAGGGTCAGGTCCCACGCCTGGCCGACCTGCCCGGCCACGAACCGTGGGGCGGCCTTGCCTTCCAGCTTGGCGTCGAGGTGGTTCGGCCCGGAGTCGGTCAGGACCCCGCCGTCGGCGGCGTCCAGGGCCCAGTGGGCGACTACCGGACCGGGCGCGTCAGCCGCCTGCACCGCCGCGGCGAGCAGGACGCAGACTACCTTACTTCGCATAGGCCTCGACCTCCGAAATGGTCGTCCAGCGGTCGCTGGACTTGCTCACCAAGACCCGCAGCGCGTCCACCTTCATGGTGGCGACGGTGGCTTCCAGTCGGTCATCGTCCAGCCGCTTCAGGGCGCCCAGGTCGCGCCACTGATCGCCCGTCCGGCCCTGCACCGTGCCTTCGGCGATGGTCTTGGAGTAGACCACCACCCGGCCGACCTCGACCGGCGCGGCGAAGATCACGTCGAGCCAGTCCGGGTACTTGTCGGCGGTATTGTCCTTCCACTGTATTCCGCCCGTGACGCCGTCGAGCACGCGGTCTGGCGTCGAGCCGTAGACGGCTTTCGAGGACACCTCGACTCGGGCGCCCAGGTCCTCGAAGGCCAGGTTGCCCGGCTTCCGCCGCGCCGCCTCGGCGGCGGCGATGGCCTGCTCCGCGGCGGCCATCGAGTAGCTGGCGGCCAGCTTCGCGACCGGTGTGTAGAGGTGCGTGGCATAGGTCTCGAACCGGTCGCGCAGCTTGCCGCCGGTGGCGGTCACGGTCCGGCCTTCGGAGACGGCATACCAGGTGGCCGGCGCGCCGGCGGGCAGCGCCAGCTCGGCCTCAAGCGGCTCGGTCCCGGTCGACACGGCGATCAGCAGCGGGCCGCCCTGGGCCTCGCGCAAAGAGGTGTGCAGCGGCGCGGCCGCCGGGGTGAAAGCCACCTCCCGATGCGTCTGCGGCGCCAGGATCCAGCGCTCCAGGAGCCGCGTCTCACGGGCGATGAAGGGCATCCCCAGCTTCAGGTTGGCGTAGTTGGCGGCCTGGGTATGGGTGTACCAGAGACACCCGGTGGCGCCCTGGATCACCGCCTGCCACCACTGGTTGCGCATCTCGGCCAGGGTCGGCTCGCGGTTGTTCAACCGGCCGTAGTCGCCATAGTTGAACGCCTGCGGCACCACCCAGGCGCCGCGCCAGCCGTCGCTGGACTGGTTGACCGCCTTCAGGTAGTCGGTGGTCTTGGCGATGTCCCGCGCCGCCAGGCCGCCCTTCATGAACAGCGGGTAGGGGTCGGGCATGAGGATGTCGCCCCCGGCGGCGTACTTGTGGATCCCCTCGATGGTGTCGTTGAGCACGATGCAGGGGTGGTACGGGTCGGCCTTGGCAATCACCTTGCGGATCGCCTCCAGCCGCTCCGGCAGCGCCGGCCGCAGCTCCGGCTCGTCGGCCAGGTACCAGGCCAGCAGACCGGGGTGATCGCGGCAGAGAGTCACCCGGCCGCGGATCAGCTCGGCCTCCTCCTCGCTCAACGGCCGCCCGAAGGCCTCGTTCGAAGTGAACCGCGAGCCCTTGACGTAGGGATAGCAGACGATCCTCAGCCCGGCCCGAGCCGCCTCGTCCAGATAGGCGAGCTGCTCCTCATCGCTGCGCCACTGCGCGCCGTAATCGGCCACCGCGGTGCAGCCGTAGCCGGCCACGGTGGGGTAGTCGGGCGGGTAGACCGAGAACCAGCCGAAGGGCAGGAAAGGCTCACCGTTGATGCGGGTCACCCGGTGCTCGTCCAGCCGGACCTCGCTCTGGCCCGGTGGCACCCGCTTCAGCGGCAGCTCGGCGCGGTGCTCGACCCGGTCCCCGGCCACCACGCTGGCGGCGAGGGTGTAGTCGCCCGGCGCCAGGGCCGGCAGCGGCAGCTTGAAGGCCGACTCCTGCGCCGGCTTGTCCACCGCGGCCGTGGCCAGCACCTTGTCCCCCTGCCGCAGCTCGAGGCGCAGGGCACGTCCGGCCAGCTCGGCCTCATTGAGCCCAGAGAGAACCCGTCCCGCGATCGCGTCGAGCCGCTGGGTGGCGAAGATGCTGTCCCGGTACGACGGCCGGTCGAGCCGTAACTTCAGCGCCGACCAGGCCAGGCTGACCGGGTAGCGGCGCACCGCCCAGACCTGCCCGCGGGCCCGGTCGGTCAAGGTCAAGGTGAGCATCCCCGCGCCCTGCGCCGGCACCGGCACGGCAAACGCCAGCTCGCGGCCCTGGCGGGCGTCCAGGCCACCGGTCACCCGCCCCTCGGCGCTCTTGCCGCCCACCTCCAGGGCGGCGGTGACGCGGAAGAAGCGGAACCGGCCGGTGTGGTTGGTGACGAAGGTCTTGGCGCTCAGCGCGAGGCCGTCGCCAGCGCGCTGGACCGACTCCCCGAACGGCGCGCGCAGGCTCCACAGGTACGGGTCGAGGTCGGCCCCGACCAGCTTCAGGGCGGCGTACAGCGTCGGCTGGTGGAACCCGCCGGTGAGCGGGACGAAGCTGCTGAACTCCCGGCCCTCGACCGCCTGCCGCTCGCGGGCGAGGTTGAACCCCATGCCCTTGACGCTGCCCTCGCCCAGGCCCATCTCGGCCAGCGGCAAGGCCACCTCGACGGTCCAGCCGGCCTCACCGCGCGCGCCGGCGCAGCGGATCCCGGCGTTCCAGGCCGGGGTCATCACCCCGCCGCCCTGCCGCACCTGGGAGTCGTAGAACGTGCCCAGGGCGTTGACCGCGACGTGGACGTACTCGGTCCGGTCCGCGTCGGCGTCGAGCATCAGCTCGATGCAGTCATCGGTGAAGACCTTCCCGTCCCGCTCGGTGACGGTGGCCTTGAGCTTGTCCAGGAACGGCTCGTCGGCCCGCACGGCGAGGTACAGGGCGCCGGCCGAGTGGCGCAGCTTGAAGTGCGTCTGGGCGGCGGCCGGCCGGTCCGGCGCGTCGAGGACGTGGAAGCCGGTCAGCCACTGGCCGTCGGCCCAGCAGGCGTCGTCCAGCCGGCCGTCGATCACCGGCACCTGGGCACACGCCGGAGCGGTGACCTCGGGCGGGGCGAGGGTGGAGAGAGTCAGCAGCAGCAGACCGATCGACGCCATTTCACGCTCCGGGCCTGCGACCTTCGCCCGTCGCGCGCGCCGTCCTGCCGTTACTCGGCGAACTTGAGGCTGACGTCCCCGGCCACCACCCGCCGCGGGTCGCCCACGGCGGTCTCGATCCACAGCGCGCCGTTCTCGTCGATGGACGAGGCGCGGCCTTCCCACTCGCCGTTGGGCGAATCGACCACCACCTCGCGGCCGATGGTCAGATCGAGCTCGGACCAGCGCCGTCTGAGCGGCTCGATGCTGCCGTCGCGCAGCGCCAGGTAGGCGTCGCGGTAGCGGTTGGTGAGCAGCTCGAGGAGGTCGTTCAGAGGCCACTCCCGCCCGCCGGCGAGCTTCAGCGAGGTGGCCGTGTCGCGCAGCTCGGGCGGGAAATCGTCAGCCTCCTGAAGGCAGTTGAGGCCGATCCCTACGATGGCCGCCACGCCGTCCCTGGCGCGGTGCGTTTCGGTCAGCACGCCGCCCAGCTTGCGCTCGTCGAGGAGCACGTCGTTGGGCCACTTGAGGCGGGCTTCGAGGTGGGTCAGGTCGCGCACCGCCTCGGCCGCGGCGACGCCGGCCAGGAGCGTCAGCCAAGCCGACCGGGCCAGCGCCAAGCCGGGGTAGACGATGATGCTGGCCAGCAGCGCCTGCCCGGGCGGCGCGACCCACTCGCGTCCCTGCCGGCCGCGGCCGGCGGCCTGGTACCGCGCGACCACCACCGTCCCCTCGCGCACGCCGCGGCGGGCGTGGTCCAAAGCCAGGTCGTTGGTGCTGGTGACCTCGTCGTAGCGAATCACGTCAGCCCACATCGGCGCTCGCCTTCCTCATGAAGATCTTCATCAACAGGTGCATCAGCACCGTGTGCGCGTCCTCGCAGTGCTGCATGTCGTGGCTGTCCACGACCACGGCGTGATCGCACAGATCCTTCATCCGCCCGCCGCCGTAGCCGATGAACCCCAACGTGGTGCCGCCCTGTTCCCGGGCGTAGCGCAGCGCGCGGATCACGTTCTCGCTGTTCCCGCTGCCGCTGATCCCCAGCACCACGTCGCCGGGCTCGAACAGGTTGATCAACTGCTCGACGAAGATGTCTTCGTAGCAGACGTCGTTGGCGTAGGCCATGATGGTCGGCAGGTTGTCAGTCAGCGGGACTATCTTGAACCGCCGCCCGCCCGGCGCGTTGCAGTTCTTGTTCAGGTCGCAGGCCAGGTGGCTGGCGAGCGAGCCGCTGCCGCCGTTGCCGCAGCAGAAAATCCGCCGGCCGTCGCGCCAGGCGCTCTCCATGACCGCGGCCAGGGCCTCGACCTCGGCGTCGCCGATGGCCTGGATGACCCGCGCCGTCTCCGCGAAGTAACTGCCGTACTCGCTCATGCCGCCTCCGTCCGCCGGACGTGCCGCCGCAGCGCCTCGGCCACGCCGTCGTGGTCGTTGTCCGCGACCACCTCGTCGGCCACTTCGAGCACCTCCGGGTCGGCGTTGCCCATGGCCACGCCCCAGCCGGCGCCCTCGATCATCTCAAGATCGTTCAATCCGTCGCCGATCGCCAGGATCTCTTCCGCCGCGATCCCGTGACGTTGCGCGTAGCGCAGCGTGCCGTGCCACTTCGTGCAGCCCGGCGCGATCACGTCCAACGTCCAACGTTGGTAGAGCGGATGCCACAGCGCCTGCGCCTCGGCCCGCCCGGCCAGCGCCGCGCCGGCCGCCTCGGCGAACCGCCGGACGGCCTGCTCCTCGCCGAAGGTGACGGTCAGGAGCACCTCGTGATCGATCCAAGCGAGCAGGTCGTCGACCCGCTGCATCCGGTACGGATTGCGCTCGACGAACGGCCGGTTCGGCTCGAACTCGCGCTCGTAGACGACCTTGCCGGTGCTCCACGGATCGTCGTAGACGACCGGCTCGAACCCGGCCCGGCGATGCAGTCGGACCGCCTCGCGGGCGACCTCGGCGTCGAGCAGGTGCTTCTCCACCGGCGGCTCGTCCAGGCTCTCGCACAACACCGCGCCGTTGGCCAGCACCAGCGGCAGGGCGAAGCCCAGATCAGTCAGCGTGCGTCCGGCCGAGTCGGGGCCGCGGCCGGTGGCCAGCACCACCCGCAGCCCGGCCGCCAACGCCTCACCGACCGCCTCGCGGACCGCCGGCCGAACGCAATCGGCGCGGTCCGTCAGCGTGCCGTCGACGTCGATGGCGATCAGGCGGATCTCGGCCATGCTCAGCGTCCGCCGATCACCGACGGCGCCTGGCGCAGGCGCTGGACCACCCGCTCGCGGCCGATGGCGGTGCACAGCCGGAACGCGCCGGGGCCCACCGCCTGCCCGCTGACCGCCGTCCGCAGCCCGTTGATCAGCTTGCCGTGGCCCAGCTCGTTGGCCTCGGCCAGCGCGCGCACAGCCTCCTCGATAGCCTCTTCGGAGAACTCGGGCAGCGCCTCCAGCGTGTCGGCCAAGGCCGGCAGCAAGTCGGCCAGCTTCGGCTCCTTGCACAGGTTCTTGTCCACCGCCTTGGCGTCGAACGTGACTTGGTCGGTGAAGTAGGCCGAGCCCTGCTCGACGAAGTCGCGCAGCGTCCAGAACCGCTCGCGGATCAGGTCCACCGTCTCCACGAACCAGGCTCGGCGCTCGCCATCGAAGGCCGCCGACCACTGCCCGGCCTGGCGCAGCGCCTGCTCGACGTGGGGGAGGAGGTCGGCCAGGGGCATGGTCCGCACCCACTCGGCGTTGATGCTCTGCGCCTTCGGGTCGGTCCAGCGCCTGGGGTCGTTGGCCTCGAAGGTGAACTTGGCGTTGGCGCGGTTGATGCGGTCGAGGCGGAAACGCTCGATCAGCTCGTCCCGGCCGAAGATCTCCTGGGTCTCGCCCTCGCCCGGCGACCAGCCCAGGAGGGCCAGGAAGTTGAGCATCGCCTCGGGCAGGAACCCGCGGTCGCGGTAGGTGGTGATGCTGACCACGTCGCCGTGCTTGCGCTTGCTCATCTTCTCGCCGCCCGCGGCCATGATCAGCGGCAGGTGAGCGAAGGTCGGCTCCGCGGCGCCCAGCGCGCGGTAGAGCAGGATCTGCTTGGGCGTGTTGCTGAGGTGATCCTGGCCGCGGATGACATGGGTGATGTCCGCCTCCAGATCGTCGCAGACCACGCTCAGCATGTACAGCGGCGAGCCGTCGGCGCGGAGCAGCACGAAGTCGTCCAGTTCGCCCGGGTCGATGGCCTGCGGGCCGTAGACCTGGTCCTCGAAGCAGACCTCGCCGCCCAGCCGCGGCACGCCGAAGCGGACCACCGACGGCTGACCCGCGGCGGCACGGCGCTGCTGCTCGTCGGTGGCGATGACGCACCCCGGCCCGTCGTACTTCCAGGACGGGTTCCCGGCGGCCTTGGCCCGTTCCCGGACGGCGGCGATCTCGCCGGTGGTGGCGTAACAGCGGTAGGCGGCGCCCGACTCCAGCAAGCGGTGCGCGGCGGCGACGTGGTGGTCGAGGTTGGCCGACTGCATGATAGGCCCCTCGTCCCAGTCGAGGCCCAGCCAGGTCATGCCTTCCAAAATGATCCGGATGCTCTCGTCGGTGGAGCGCTCCTTGTCGGTGTCCTCGATGCGCAGCACGAACCTCCCGCCGTGCTGCCGGGCATAGAGCCAACTGAACAACGCCGTCCGGGCGCCGCCGACGTGGAAATAGCCCGTGGGAGACGGGGCAAACCGGGTCCGCACCGTAGACAAGAGCGCCACCTCCGCGAGTCCGTCTGGAAGCGGGATGGTATCACAGGTGTCCCGGACGGCCAACGGCGGGCTACCCCAGGCCGGCTTGCCGCAGCGTCTCGGCCACCGTGGCCAGGGGCAGAAAGAGTCGGTCGGCCTGGTCGGCGAACGGCAGGAACCCGTGGCGCCGGTAGAAGCCGGTGGCGCCCTCCTTGGCGTCGACCACCACCACCGCGGCGGCGGCGACCAGGGAGGCGTCCCGCGCGCGTCGCAGGGCGTCGATCAGCAAGTGCCCGCCGAGCCCTTGGCCGCGGTGCCGGAGATCGACCGCCAGCCGCCCGATGAGCACGGCCGGGACCAGGTCCTGGCGGCCCAACCGCCGCGCGGCCGGCTCCGGGAGATCGGTGCGCCGGACCGCGAAAGCGTGGAGCGTGTAGAAGGCAATCACCTGCGCGACGTCCGGCGCGCAGTGGACGTACACCTGGGCCAGGTTCCGGTCCCGGTCCTGCCGGGCATACTGCTTCAGGTAGACGTTCAGCGCCTCGACGCCGCAGTCGAAGCCGCCCCGGTCGTGCTCCCGCGTCAGCGAGACCGTGAGGTAAGGCATCATCCGTCCGTCGAGCCGGTGGTGGCCGCCTGGTACGCTCGCGCCGCGCGCAGCAGGGCTTCGGTCGGCTCGGGCGGGCTGGCCAACGCCTCGGCCAGGGTCCGGCTGTCGCGGGCGCTGAGGACCAGCAGTTCCTGGTGCAGGAGCACCTCTTGGGCCGAGGCCAACGCGGCCTGGACCACGAACCCGGACACGGTGTTGCCGACCGCGGCGGCGGCCCGTTCGAGGACCTCCTTCTGTTGCGCGGTCAGCCGGGCGTCGAGCCGTTCCGTCCTCGCCTTGGCCACCTCAGTCTCCTCGTGTCTATTGTACGGTGTTTCTCCGTACGGTGCAAGGGAGGGGTGATGCAGCGGTTGCGGCTCGGTGCTACGCCGGGACAGGGAATGGCGGAGCGGCGCGGGACGTAGTATGAATAGGGCAGGGGTGAACGCGGCGACAGGAGCAGCGCGATGCGCGCATTCTGGGTGCTGTTGCTCGCGATGGCCGCGGTGCAGGCAGGCGAGACATATCTGGTGGCCGCCGGGGTGGAGCGTTACGACGATCCCGGCATCTCCCCGCTCGTCTACGCCGTGGCCGACGCCGGGTCCATCGCCGCTGCGTTCCGGGCGGCGGGCATCCCGGAGCGGAACGTCAGCGTCCTGCTCAGCAGCGACACCGACTACCGGAGCCGGCCAACGCGCCCGAACCTGCTGAGGGCGTTGCAGGCGGTGACGGCGAAAGCCACCGAGGGCGACGTTCTGGTCCTGGCGTTCTCGGGCCACGGGATGCAGAAGGGCGACCAGCCGTATCTGCTGACGGTCGAGAGCAACCGCGCCTTCTTGGAGGACACGGCCCTGCCGATGCGTCTGGTGGCCGCCGCGCTGAAGGGTTTCCAGGGCAGCGACGTGGTGTTCCTGATCGACGCCTGTCGCAATGATCCCGACGCCGGCAAGGCCGAGGCCAACGCGACCCTGGACGAGCGGTTCGCCAAAGGGCTGCGGCCGAAGCTCGGCGAGGGCCAGACGACGCGGGGTCCGCGCGTGGCGATGCTGATGGCCTGTGAGGTGGGCGAGCGGGCTTGGGAGATGCCGGAACGGAGCCACGGCGCGTTCACTTGGTTTCTGCTCGAGGGCCTGAATGGCGCGGCGCAATCAGACGACGGCACGGTGCGGCTCGGTGAACTGGCCAGATACCTGCAGCGGCAGGTGCCGAGCTGGGCTGCGCGGGTCAACCGGGTGCAGAACCCGCGCTTCGACAACCCGGACCGGACAGACTGCCGGCTCCTGCCGCCGCTGCCGAAGGACAAGGGGGTAGTGGTCCTGGAGACCACGCCGTCTGGAGCCACGGTGCTGGTGGACGGCGCCAAGCGGCCGGAGAAGACGCCTTGCAGCCTGCGCCTGCCGCCGGGTCCGGTGAGGATCCGGGTCGAGAGCGAGGGCCGGGTGGCGCGCGAGGAGCGGGTCACGGTCGTGGCCGGCCGCCGCTTGAACCTGCCGGTCTGGGAGCTGGCCAAACCGGACTGGCCGCCGGCCGGGTGGCCGGCCTACCTGCGCGACAAGCCGCCGGTGCCGGGAGTGCAGTACCGGGTGCGCGAGAAGGACGGCATGCCCCAGGCGCTGCTGCCCGGCGGCGAGTACACGGTCGGCAGCGGCCGTGACGAACCAGGCCGCAGGTTCTACGACCTCGACCAGACGACCTACGCGTTCGAGCCGTTTTGGATGGATCTCCATGAGGTGACCGTCGAGCAGTTTCAGGCCTTTGCGCTGGCCTGCGGGTACCCGCTCACCGACGAGTTCAGAGCCGCCGTGTCAAACGGCCCGGTACTTCCTGCTGTCGGGGTCACCTGGCAAGACGCGAGCGCCTATGCGGACTGGGCCGGTGCGGAGCTGCCCACCGAGTTCGAATGGGAACGGGCCGCCCGCGGCGGGAAGAAGGGCCTGACCTATCCCTGGGGCAACACGCCGAGCGCCGTGTACGCCAACTGCGACTGGAACGAAACCGGGGCGACCAAGCTCTTGCCAGTGTGCAGCAAGCGCGCCCTCGAGACTGGACTGTACGACATAATCGGCAACGCCTGGGAGATCTGCCTCAACGGCTGGGACATCCAGGGCCTGCTGGCGGAGTCCGACGGCGTGATCCGCGGCGGTTCTGCGGACGCCTGGATCCGCATCGTGGGCGGATCGATGACCGCCTACCGGTGCGAAGACGTCCGTGAGAACCAGGACGGCAATCTCAGAGCCGGCAGCAACTGCTACCGGTGCGCGGCGCGCTGGCCCTTCCCGACCCTTGGCCGGGCGAGCAACGTCGGGTTCCGCTGCGTCAACCAGGTGAAGCCGTAGCCGCCTCCCGCCTCATTCCCGCTCCTCCTCCAGCGGCACCCGCTCGGGCAGCAGCCAGCGGTCGCGCTTGATGAAGTCCCCGCCGTGGAAGGTCTGACCGCAGTCGCCGATATGCTCCAGATGGTTGAAGCAGCTCCTCATGCAGCCGCGGGAGCCTTCCACGCCCAGGCCGCCGGCGCCCCATTGCGCGATCTGCGCGTGGCCCTCGATGATCTTGCCCGACGGGTTCTCGGCCGTCTCACGCCACGAGCCGGTGGACATCGGCCAGCAGAAGCTGTAAGCCCGCTCCTCCGACATCCGCTGCCGGCGCACGTCGAATTCGTAGCCGGGGAGCGACTTATGGATGAACGGCGAGACGCGCGGGTCGCCGCCGTGGTAGCACAGCGTGCAGCGGCCCATGTGGACGTTGCCCCAGGTGTAGGTCTTGTCCTCGATGGTGATGCTGATGGTGTCGTCGTCCCGCAGGTGCGGGATGGCGTCGGCCGGGCAGCCGCTCTCGCACTTCATGCACCGCGTGCACAGGCTGCCGGGCTCCAGCAGCGGGTCGGGCTCCAACACGGCGTCGGTGATGATCGCCGCCAGCCGCTGGCGGGGGCCGAACTGCCTGGTCAGGAAGACCTTCGACCAGCCGATCTCACCCACCCCGGCGGCGGTGCCGGCGATGCGGATGGCCAGGTGGACGTTGTGCGCCACGCCACCGGGTCGGATGGGCTCCCGCGGCGCCTGGCCCTCGGGCACCCCGGCGTAGTACGGCACCGCCTCCCACCCGTGATCCTCCACGAAGCACGTCGTCTCGTACACGCCGAAGGGCATGAAAAAGGTGTTCAGCAGCCCGGAGTAGCCGTAGTAGCTGTACGTCGGCCAGTACGTGCCCTCCTCGATCCCGCGCCAGTTGCCGCGCAGGATCCGCCGGCCGACGACGATCACCGATCGGGCCGCGGGCATGATGCTGGCCGGGTGCATCCGCACCGGAGCGTGCTCGAACCGCTCGATGTTGGCCACGCCGAACAGGTCGAGCCCCTGCGACCGGGCGAACTCGTGCAGCTCCTGTTTGTTGATGGTCTTGACCATGGTCAGCTCCCCAGCCGCAGGCTGGTCCGCCCGTCGGCGTCGATCTGCCAAGCCTCGCGCTGCCGGAACGGCGCGGCGAAGGTGTTCTCGACCCGGCCAGCGCGCTCCAGGTGGTCGACGCACGAGCGGGTGCAGACCGCCGCCAACCGATCCGGCTGCCCCGCCGGATGGTGCGGATTGGGCGTGGCCCCGTTGCGGCAGGAGCGGCAGACGCTGTAGTCCACCGCCGCCACCCGCATGGCCTTGCCGGCGATAGTCACGACCTCGTCCGCAGACTTGCTCAACGCGCCCAGCGGACAGCTCGTGACGCACTCGCCGCAGACATCGCAGACCGCCGTCTCGCCCATCGGGCTGGGCTCGAGCTCCGCGTCGGTGAGAATCACCTGGCAGCGCTGCCGCGGGCCGAATTGCGGGGTGAGCAGCTCGCCGCAGTAGCCGATCTCGCCCAGCCCGGCGCGGACCGCGGCCTGTTTGACGTCGATCATCACGTTCGGTGGCGGCAGCTCGGGCCGGACCTTCACCCCGCTGGGCGGCGTCTCGGGCGGCAGATCCTGGACCGGCACCGCCTCCCAGCCGTGGTCCTCCAGCCAGGTGGCCAGCGCGATGGTGGTCATGGCCAGCATCCGGTCGCGCAGCCAGCCCTGGCCGTACATCGCGTAGAGGTCGAACTGGCTGCCCTCCTCGATCCCGCGCAGCGTGCCGCGGGGGATGCGCTTGCCGACCACCACCACCGACCTGGCCTCGGGGAAGATCGAGCTCGGGTGGTGCGCGGCGGGGACGCCGTCGAAGCGCGCGATGGGCGCGATGCCGACCAGATCGGCGCGTTTCTCCCGCCCGTAGGCGAGAAAGTCCTGGGTCAGAGCGATCATGAGATCATCCTCTCGTACTCGGCGGCGATGACTGCCGCCGTCTCCCTCAGCGCGACGAGGATCTCCCCGTCGCGCGCAGCGTCGTAACGAGCCGCCGGGAGATAGGCCCCCACGGCGGCCGGGACGTCCCCATCCTCCAAGGTTACCGGTACGGCCAGGGCGTGGACCTGGCGATCGCGCGCCCGGAAGCGCGCCACGCCGGCGGCGCGGATGCGAGCCAACTCGCGGGCCAAGCCGGCGCCGCCGGCCTCCGGCCAGTCAACGTCGCACGGCCCCAGCCGGGCGATTGCCGCGACCAGCTCGTCGGGATCCAGCAGGCTGAGCAGCAGGCGGCCGGTGGCGGTGGCGTAGAAGTGATCGTCAACCCCCGTGTCCGAGCCGACCCGGAGCGCGTGCGGACTCTGCTCGGTCACCAGCGTGTGGCGCCGCCCGTCGCGGTAGACGGCCAGCAGTACGGTTTCGCCCGTCCGATCGCGCGCCGCGGCCACCGGCACCGCGCTGGCCCGAGTCAGCCGCGAGACCAGCGACTCCCTCCGCCCCAGGTCCCGCGCGCCGTCTCCCAGCCGATACCGCCGCGAGGCCGCCGACTGCCGGACATACCCCAACGCTTCCAGGGTCACCAGCAACCCCCTGGCGGTCGGCGGCTTGAGCCCGGTGTCCGACGACAACTCCCCCAACGTCGCGCCGCCGGCCCCGGCGCGATCCAGCCGCTCCAACAACGCCACCGCCCGTTCGACTGCTTGGACCATCGGATTCAACAATGCTGAATACAATCAGCATCCCTGAGATCATAGCTCGTGCGAGATCGCCCCGTCAAGTGGATTGGGAAGAGTCCGGCGGATAGGGCCATATTGGACGTCTACATCCTATGTGGGCTGCGTGACCGCGTCCACGACGTCCTTGGGGGTCAAACAGGGCACCACCTGGCCAGACCACGCCGCTGCCAGGTCGGCCACCGTCACGTTGTCGATCATCCGCTGCTGGTCGTCGACGGCACGGCCGGGGAGCAGGACCAGCGTGTCGGGCGCCGGCGAGAGCTGGGCGAGCAGGTCGCGGCCGGCGAGCAACCCGCTGCAGGCCACGTTGCCGCCGAACAGATCGTTGCGGATCAGCGCCAGATCCAGCCTCAGCCCGCCGATCCGGCGCAGGCGCTCGACCCAGGGGGCCAGCAGCCGGCCGCCGTACTCGCCGGTCACGATCAGCGCCTGGCGGGGTGCGGGAAGGCGGGCGGGCAGACCGGGCTCGAGCTCGTCGGCCGCGTCGAGGAACAGGCGCGTCTGCCCGACGCCGTTCTCGACCTGGCAGAAGTCGTCGTAGTAGCCCGCGGCGGGGAGCGGGCGGTCGGCCAACAGGAACAGCTCATCGGCCGCGTAGACGAAGCCGGCTGATCGCTCGCGGCAGCGGTCCACCGAAGCTAGGGTGGCCGCCGCCTCGTCGCGCGTCATGGGCCGCATCAGCGGGTGGGCCTGGAACCGGGTCAGGCCCACCGGCACCACGCCGATGCTGGCCACGCCGGGCCGGAGCGCCTCCAGCTCGGCAAAGGTCCGCTCCAGGTGCGCGCCGTCGTTGACGCCGGGGCAGACCACGATCTGAGTATGGCACTCGATCCCGGCGGCCACCAGTCGGGTGAGGTAGTCCCAGCCGACCTCCGCCTTGACATTGTCCAGAAGCTGCCGCCTCAGCTCCGGCTCGCTGGCGTGGACCGAGACGTAGAGCGGGCTCAGCCGCTGGGACAGGATCCGCTCGAAGTGCGGCTCGGTGAGGTTGGTGAGGGTGGTGAAGTGCCCGCCCAGGAAGCTCAGCCGGTAGTCGTCGTCCTTGATGTAGACGGTCGGCCGGAGCCCTGGCGGAGCCTGGGTCACGAAGCAGAACAGGCACCCGTTGTTGCAGGTCCGGAGCGGGACGAAGAGGAGGTCTGCGAAGGTCAGGCCGAGGTCTTCGTGCTCGTCTTTCTCCAGCTCGAACAGGACCGGCGTGCCGTCGCGCTGCTCGACCAACAACTCCAGCTCCTCGACCGCGGTCCAGAGCTGGTAGTCGATCACATCCCGAGGCGGCTGGCCGTTGATCCGGCGCAACCGGTCGCCGGGCACGATCCCAAGCTGCTCGGCGATACTCTCCGGCTCGACCGCGGCGACCACCGCCTCCGGCTCACGGACGCGCATCGGCCGCGCCTGGCCAACCGTGACCACCGGCTCGTCCAGCCACTCCGGCCGGTCGTCGGAAAGGGCTTTCATCGCCGGCATTATCGGTGCCGTGGTCCTGTCACGCAACCGCCTTCAAGCACGGGGTCAGGTCTTGCAATCGCACATTTGTGCGATTGCAAGACCTGACCCCAGTCGGGTTGCGTTAGTTGAGGTCGAAGTAGGTGTTGACGCCGCCGTTGTACAGGCTGCTGTAGCTCTGGGCCTTGACGTGGCCGTCCATATAGGCGGCGATGCCCATGTCGTTGTGGCGGACGGTGAAGTTGAACCCGGTGGTCGGGACCGGCGCCGACTGGCCCCAGGCGGTGTACTCGCTGCCGTCGATGCGGTCGCCGCGGTAGCCGCCGGAGGGCGGGTAGAGTGCCCAGGCGCCGTTGTAGGTGTTGGGCGTCCCGTCAGCGGTCATGACCGTCTCGGCCGGGGACAGGATGGTCGCCATGGCCGCCCGCCAGAGCAGGTTGTTGAACGGGTAGCTGCGCGTGCCGTTGTACGACAGGGTCGACTTGACCGTATTGCTGGGGCAGTCGAAGACCTGGCTGTTCTTGACGTACGGCTCCACCTTTTGGATGTAGCTGTAATACGTCGGGCCGCTGCCGACCCAGTCCGGGGTGCGGTATGGCACGACCCGCTCGTCGTAGTCCTGGATGTACTGCAGGTTGGCCAGCGCGACCTGCTTCAGGTTGGACTGGCAGCTCGACTGCCGGGCCTTCTCCCGCGCCTTGGCAAACACTGGGAACAGAATGGCGGCCAGGATCGCGATGATAGGTACTTCACACTGACAAGAATCGAATCGGGCGCCGCTTCCTCTAACCGGTGATCAGCCACAGAGAGGAGCAAGCGCCCGATGGTGCCGC
>JAANMV010000292.1_pt1 | contig 62401 bp, 54 predicted proteins | sample 7279661 | NCBI WGS metagenome assembly JAANMV01 (sample SAMN14094540, study PRJNA606508) | bioreactor metagenome | isolation source: A lab-scale SPAN reactor treating ammonium-rich wastewater day 121 | place: Ireland: Galway | collected 2017-05-16 | reverse complement strand
GGAAGGCATCGACCAGCAGCTGGTCGGCCAGGTCGCCGCGAACATCCGCGAGTGGCGCCGCCCCGAGCCCTACAAGGGCAAGGGCATCCGCTACAAGGGCGAGGTCGTCTTCCGCAAGGAAGGCAAGAAGAAGTAAGGGGCGCGAGAAATGGCACTGAACAAGAGAGAGCTGTTCCTGAAGCGCCGCCTGCGCGTGCGGAACAAACTGCGGAAGATCTCGGACGGCCGTCCGCGGCTTTCCGTCCACCGTTCTTCCAAGAACATCAGCGTCCAGGTGATCGACGACGTGAAGGGGGTCACTCTGGCCGCCGCCTCGTCGCTCGAGAAGGATCTGGGCGTGGTCGGCAAGAACAACGTCGAGGCCGCGGCCAAGATCGGCGCCGCCATTGCGGAACGCGCGAAGAAGGCCGGTGTCGAAGAGGTGATCTTCGACCGTGGCGGCTTCCTGTTCCACGGCAAGATCAAGGCGCTTGCCGATGCGGCCCGCGAAGGCGGCCTGAAGTTCTGACGAATGCGGGTGGCGGCAGCGCCACCCCGATGATCCGGGGGCCGTCCGATCCGTCGGCGGCCCACCAGGATTGGCTTCAACGGCGCGGAACGCGCGCCAGCGTATGAGGAATGCCTTATGGCAGAACGTGAAAACCGTCGGGGTCGCCGCGAAGAGCGCGAGGAAACCCCGGAATTCGCCGACCGTCTGGTCGCGATCAACCGCGTGTCGAAAACCGTCAAGGGCGGCAAGCGCTTCGGCTTCGCTGCTCTGGTGGTCGTCGGCGACCAGCGTGGCCGCGTCGGCTTCGGCAAGGGCAAGGCCAAGGAAGTGCCCGAGGCGATCCGCAAGGCGACCGAGCAGGCCAAGCGCTCGCTGGTTCGCGTGCCGCTGCGCGATGGCCGCACGCTGCATCACGACATCGAGGGCCGTCATGGCGCCGGCCGGGTGGTGATGCGGACCGCGGTTCCGGGGACCGGCATCATCGCCGGCGGCCCGATGCGCGCCGTGTTCGAGATGCTGGGCGTCCAGGACGTCGTGGCCAAGTCGCTGGGGTCGCAGAACCCCTACAACATGATTCGCGCCACCATCGACGGTCTCAAGAAGGAAGCCTCGCCCCGCAACGTCGCGCAGCGCCGCGGCAAGAAGGTGGCCGAGATCCTGCCGTCCAACGACAAGCCGGCCGAAGCCGCCGTCGAAGCGTAAGGAGACAGGCATATGGCTAAAACCATCGTCGTGAAGCAGATCGGCTCGCCGATCCGCCGCCCGGCCGTCCAGCGCGAGACGCTGAAGGGCCTGGGCCTGAACAAGATGAACCGCACCCGCGAGCTGGAAGATACCCCGGCCGTGCGCGGCATGGTCGCCAAGATCCCGCATCTGGTGACCATCGTGGAAGAGCGCGGCTGATCCCGCCACGCCCTTCCCAGGCATTGCATCGAAAACGCCCCGGAGCAGCTCCGGGGCGTTTTTTCTTGGCCGGTTAACCCTTTGCTAACGGCTTGTCCCTAGGCTGCCGCCAGGACCGCGCCCGCAGGAAAGGAGCCAGATGTGCCGCGCCCGCTGCTCTGCCTTGCGCTTGCCGTTCTGTTGCTGGCCGGCGCGGCCTCGGCCAGTCCCTGGCCGCGGGCGGTGAATGGCGTGTTCCTGGCGCTGTCGGGCGAACGCGACGCCGCCGGGCACAGCTATGCCGGGCTTTACGCTGAACTGGGGCGTCGGCCGCGGCTGACGGTCGGGGTCGAACTGGGCCGCTCCAGCGCCGGCGAGACCAGCAGCCTGGTCTGGCTGCAGCGCGCGCTGGACCGGGGCAGGGGGCCGGACCGCTGGGTCGCCTCGTTGGGCCTGGGTGCGGTGGAACGTCGCGGCCAGCCGATGCCGGTGGCCCAGGCCGCGCTGGGTTGGGGCAGGGTTTTTGACGACCTGCCCTTGCTGCGGCGCGTTCGGGGCGGGGGCTGGGTATCGGCCGAGCTGCGCCACAAGCTGGCGGGCGCGCTCAGGGATGAAGAGGAAATGGCTGCGCTGGCCGCTCGGGACGCCAGGGCGCTGAGCTATCTGACGGCCGAGGCGACGACCAAGGCCGAGGTGACGGTGGGGTGGCACATGACCGAGGCGCTGATGCTGATCCATCAGCTGCGGCTGGAGGATCGCGAGGACACCGGCTTTTCCGCCAAGCTCGCGGTCTCGGCGGTGCGCGACCTGTTCGGACCTGCCAAGCTGGAACTGGGCCTGGTCGAGCCGCTGTCGGGACCGGGCGAGCGCGCGGTCAGGCTGGGGCTGTGGGTGGAGTTCTGAGACGGCCCAGGCCGCGCAACGGGCTGGGCGCGGCGCTGAGCGGGCGATGGGCTTGCCGGAGCGGCGGGGCGCGGGCGCTTCGGCCATGCCAACTTGACCCAGCCGTGAACAGCCGATAGAAGCCGCCGGTGTTCCCTTGGGATCACGACTCGAACAAGCAAGAAACGCCGCGTTCGCCCCCTTTCGCTTCATGGGGCGTTTCCGGCCAAGGAGAAGCGACATGAAACTGCATGAACTGCACGACAATCCCGGCGCCAACCGCAAGAAAAAGCGCGTGGCGCGCGGCCCCGGCTCGGGCAAGGGCAAGACCGCCGGCCGTGGTATCAAGGGCCAGACCTCGCGTTCGGGCGTGGCGCTGAACGGCTATGAAGGCGGCCAGATGCCGCTGTATCGCCGCCTGCCCAAGCGCGGCTTCAGCAAGCCGAATCGCCTGGAATTCGCGGTGGTGAACCTGGGCCAGCTGCAGGCCTTCGTCGAAGCGGGCAAGCTGGATGCGAAAGCCGACGTGACCGAGGACGCGCTGGTCGCCGCCGGCGTCATCCGCCGCAAGCTGGACGGCGTGCGGGTGCTGGCCAAGGGCGAGATCAAGGCCGCGCTGAACCTGACCGTGGCCGGTGCGTCGAAAGCCGCGGTCGAGGCCATCGAGAAGGCCGGCGGCAAGATCACCGTCACCCGCCCGGCCAAAGAAGCAGCCGCGGCCGAATAAGTTGTTGAAGGGCGCGCCCGCGCCCCATAGATAGCTGTCAAGTTTTCCAGGCGCCGCGGGATCGGGAAACGATCCGGCGGCGCTGCCACGAAGGGGCACAAGCATGGCGTCAGCCGCAGAACAGATGGCCGCGAACCTTTCCTGGGGCGCGCTCGGCAAGGCGACCGAGTTGCGCCAGAGGATCTGGTTCACGCTCGGACTTCTCATCATCTATCGTCTCGGCACCTATATCCCGGTGCCTGGCATCGACGGCGCCGCGCTGCGCAACTTCATGGAGCAGGCCCAGGCCGGCATCGGCGGCATCCTGTCGATGTTCACCGGCGGTGCCTTGGGGCGGATGGGCGTCTTCGCGCTCGGCATCATGCCCTATATCTCGGCCTCGATCATCGTGCAGCTGCTGGCCTCGATGGTGCCGGCGCTGGAGCAACTGAAGAAAGAGGGCGAGCAGGGCCGCAAGAAGATCAACCAGTATACCCGCTACGGCACGGTGGCGCTGGCGCTGTTCCAGGCCTGGGGCCTGGCCGTCAGCCTGGAACACGGCAACCTGGCGCATGAGCCGGGGATGTTCTTCCGCGCCTCGGTGGTCATCACCCTGGTCGGCGGCACCATGTTCCTGATGTGGCTGGGCGAGCAGATCACCGCCCGCGGCATCGGCAACGGCATCTCGCTGATCATCTTCGTCGGCATCGTGGCCGAGATCCCCGGCAGCCTGGCGCAGTTCCTGGCCCAGGGCCGTTCGGGCGCCGTCTCGACCCCGGTGATTCTGGGCGTGATCCTCATGGTCGCCGCGGTGATCGCCTTCGTGGTGTTCATGGAGCGCGCGCTGCGCAAGATCCACATCCAGTATCCGCGCCGCCAGGTCGGGATGAAGGTCTATGACGGCCAATCGTCGCACCTGCCGATCAAGGTGAACCCGGCGGGGGTGATCCCGGCGATCTTCGCCAGCTCGCTTCTGCTGCTGCCGGTGACGATCTCGACCTTCTCGGGCAACCAGACCGGCCCGATCATGTCCACGATCCTGGCCTATTTCGGCCCCGGCCAGCCGCTCTACCTGCTGTTCTTCGCGGCGATGATCGTGTTCTTCACCTATTTCTACACCTTCAACGTCAGCTTCAAGACCGAGGACGTGGCCGAGAACCTGAAGAACCAGGGCGGCTTCATCCCCGGCATCCGGCCCGGCAAGCGCACCGAGGATTACCTGACCTATGTGGTGACGCGGGTGCTGGTGATCGGCTCGGCCTACCTGGCCTTCGTCTGCCTTCTGCCCGAGATCATCCGCGACCAGCTGGCGATCCCGTTCTATTTCGGCGGGACTTCGGTGCTGATCGTGGTCAGCGTCGTCATGGACACGATCAACCAGGTGCAAAGCCACTTGCTCGCCCATCAATACGAAGGTTTGATCGAGAAATCGCAACTGCGCGGCAAGCGCGGCAAGGCCGGGGCGGCGGCCAAGCCGCGCAAGGCGCCGGCGCGCCGTTAAGGGGTAAACCCACCAAAAAGGGTAGGAGAGGGACGACGACATGGCGATCAACATCATTCTGCTGGGCCCGCCCGGCGCAGGCAAAGGTACCCAGGCCCGGCGGCTGATCGAGGAGCGCGGGCTCGTCCAGCTCTCGACCGGCGACATGCTGCGCGAGGCCCGCAACTCGGGCACCGAGATGGGCAAGCGCGTGGCCGAGGTGATGGACCGCGGCGAGCTGGTGACGGACGAGATCGTCATCGGCCTGATCCGCGAAAAGCTGGGGCAGGGCGGCAAGGGCTTCATCTTCGACGGCTTCCCGCGCACCCTGGCGCAGGCCGACGCGCTGCAGGCGCTGATGGCCGAGATGGACCAGCGCATCGATGCCGTGATCGAGATGCGGGTGGACGATGCGGCGCTGGTCTCGCGCATCTCGGGCCGCTTCACCTGCGGCAATTGCGGCGAGGTCTATCACGACGTGACCAAGCCGACCAAGGAGCCGGGCAAATGCGACGTCTGCGGCTCGACCGACCTGCGCCGCCGGGCCGACGACAACGAGGAAAGCCTCAAGACCCGGCTGATGGAATATTACAAGAAGACCTCGCCACTGATCGGCTATTACTATGTCAAGGGCAACCTGAACCCGGTGGATGGCCTGGCCGAGATCGACGAGGTGGCCGCCCAGGTCGCCAAGGTGATGGACAAGATCCCGTCCTAGGCTTGACCTCGGACGGCGAATCCCTTATTTCGCAGCATCTCGCAAGAGAATCACCCGGATGTCCTGGGTGTCGCTTCAAGGCCCGGAGGCTTGGCTTTCGGGTCTTTGGTTGTGAAAAAAGGTTCCGGCGCTACGGAACCGCAACATGGAAAAGGAAACACGCGTGGCTCGTATTGCTGGCGTCAACATTCCGACCGGGAAACGCGTCCCGATCGCCCTGACCTATATCCACGGGATCGGCTCGAAATTCGCCGACGAGATCGTCACCGCCGTCGGCATCGACCCGACCCGCCGCGTGAACGAGCTGTCGGATGCCGAAGTCCTGAAGATCCGCGAATACATCGACGCCAACTATACCGTCGAAGGCGACCTGCGCCGCGAGACGCAGATGAACATCAAGCGCCTGATGGACCTGGGTTCCTATCGTGGCCTGCGCCACCGTCGCGGCCTGCCGGTCCGCGGCCAGCGCACCCACACCAATGCCCGCACCCGCAAGGGCCCGGCGAAGCCCATCGCCGGCAAGAAGAAGTAAGGGGGAACGGACATGGCACGCGATAAAACCCGTATCAAGCGCAAGGAACGCAAGAACATCGCCACCGGCGTGGCGCATGTGAACTCGTCCTTCAACAACACCAAGATCCTGATCTCGGACGTGCAGGGCAATGCGATCTCGTGGTCGTCGGCCGGCACCATGGGCTTCAAGGGCTCGCGCAAATCGACCCCCTACGCCGCGCAGATGGCCGCCGAAGACGCCGGCAAGAAGGCGCAGGAACACGGCGTCCGCACGCTGGAAGTCGAAGTGCAGGGCCCCGGCTCGGGTCGCGAATCGGCGCTGCGCGCGCTGGCCGCGGTCGGCTTCAACATCACGGCGATCCGTGACGTGACCCCGATCGCGCATAACGGCTGCCGCCCGCCGAAGCGCCGCCGGGTCTGATCCTTTGGGATTTTGACGCGTCCTGCGCGGGGCTGTCCCGTGCGGGGCGCGCTTTACGCATTTCACCTCGGGCGTTTCCGGCCACGGTCATGGGGCGGGAACTGGTATGGAGGCAAACGCATGATCCACAAGAACTGGGCCGAACTCATCAAGCCCACCCAGCTTGAAATCAAGCCGGGCGCCGATTCGTCCCGCGTGGCCACCGTGGTCGCGGAACCGCTGGAGCGTGGCTTCGGCCTGACGCTGGGCAATGCGCTGCGCCGGGTGCTGCTGTCGTCCCTGCAGGGCGCGGCCATCACCTCGGTGCAGATCGACAACGTGCTGCACGAATTCTCGTCCGTCCCCGGCGTGCGCGAGGACGTGACCGATGTCGTGCTGAACCTCAAGGGCGTGACGCTGAAGATGGACGTCGACGCGCCCAAGCGCCTGACGCTTTCGGCCAAGGGTCCGGGCGAGGTCAAGGCCGGCGACATCCAGGAAACCGCCGGCATCACCATCCTGAACCGCGACCATGTCATCTGCCACCTCGACGAGGGGGCAGAGCTGCACATGGAACTGACCGTCGCCAATGGCAAGGGCTATGTCGCCGCCGACAAGAACCGCCCCGAGGACGCGCCCATCGGCCTGATCCCGATCGACGCCATCTTCTCGCCGGTCAAGCGCGTCAGCTACGAAGTCACGCCCACCCGCGAGGGCCAGGTGCTGGACTATGACAAGCTGACCATGAAGGTCGAGACCGACGGTTCGCTGACCCCGGAAGACGCCGTGGCCTATGCCGCCCGCATCATCCAGGACCAGCTGTCGGTCTTCGTCAACTTCGACGAGCCGGAAACCGCCACCCGCTCGGATGCCGAGGACGGGCTGGAGTTCGATCCGCGTCTGCTGAAGAAGGTCGACGAGCTGGAGCTGTCGGTGCGTTCGGCGAATTGCCTGAAGAACGACAACATCGTCTATATCGGCGACCTGATCCAGAAGACCGAGGCCGAGATGCTGCGCACGCCGAACTTCGGCCGCAAGTCGCTGAACGAGATCAAGGAAGTGCTGTCGGGCATGGGCCTGCACCTCGGCATGGATGTCGTGGACTGGCCGCCGGAAAACATCGAGGATCTGGCCAAGCGTTTCGACGACCAGTTCTGAGTTCCGGGGGCGGCGACGCCCCCGCAAGACCGGGCATCCCGCCCCAAGGAGAGCGGCCCGCACGCATGGGCCGCCGGACAAAGCAAAAAGACGTCATAGGAGATCATCATGCGTCACGCCCGCGGCTATCGCCGCCTGAACCGCACCCACGAGCACCGCAAGGCGCTTTTCGCCAACATGGCCGGCTCGCTGATCGAGCATGAGCAGATCAAGACCACCCTGCCCAAGGCCAAGGAACTGCGCCCCATCGTCGAGAAGCTGATCACCCTGGCCAAGCGCGGCGATCTGCACGCCCGCCGGCAGGCCGCCGCCCAGCTGAAGCAGGACGCCCATGTCGCGAAACTGTTCGACGTGCTTGGCGCCCGCTACAAGGACCGCCAGGGCGGCTATGTCCGCATCATGAAGGCCGGCTTCCGCTATGGCGACATGGCCCCGATGGCGATCATCGAATTCGTCGAGCGCGACACCAGCGCCAAGGGCGCGGCCGACCGTGCCCGCCTGGAAGCCGAATCGGCTGCCGACGAATCGTAAGAAATTTAACTCTTTCTTAGGGTTAAGCGATCATTGACGCCCGCAGCCATCGCCATGGCTGCGGGCTTTTTGCAACAGTCCACGATTCATGTGATCGGCGGCGAAACGGAACGAATCCGTTCATTTTCGTGCGAAAGTTGCACCGTCCATCAGGAAACGCACGGGAATTGCAGCAAGCGTGACGGCTTGCGCCCGGAGGGCAAAGACGGCTATGCCTTGCCGTGCCGACGGGCTGACCCGACGGCATTCCGAAAAACGTCGCTCGCAAGCACGGTATTGCTTGAATACACTGAGAACCGTGCCATTTTTCGTTGTAACCCGAAGAAAACGCAATCTGTCCAAAAAGTCATGTCGTCTCGCGCGGAAATCAATGCAGCACTCGCCAAGCTGAAAAAGCTTGCTCCGGCGGGCTATTTCATCGGGCTGCACATTCGTTTCGCTGCACCGTTGATGCAGTTCCAGACCTATAACAAGGAATGGGCCCAGCGCTATTCCGAACGGGCCTATGCCCTGCGCGACCCCACCATCGCCTGGGGCTTCTCGACCACCGGCGCCTGCCGGTGGAGCGTGCTGCCCATTCCAGACCCGTTTTCGATTCTCCAGGACGCGGCCGATCACGGGCTGCACTATGGTCTGGTCGTGGCGCATGGGCCGATCAAGTCGCGCACCATTGCGGCCTTCGCCCATGACAAGCGGGAATTCACGGATGACGAGATCGATGTGATCTCGGCAACGCTACGACGGCTTCACGAAATCACGGAGCCGCCGGAGAGCCTGACGAAGGCTCAGCAAGAGGCCCTTCGGTGTATCGCAGAGGGGGATCGTCATGCAGCGGCGGCTGCCAAGCTTGGTATAACGGAAAGCGCATTCAAGGCACGTCTCATCTCGGCACGCGAACGACTCATGGCGCGCACGACGGCCGAGGCGCTGCAACGGGCCAAGGATTACCGCTTGCTGTAATACGGTTCGTCCGCCGTTGCGGTTTACACCTGGGGGCCACCACCACCAAGAACCCCAGGAGAAGACCATGCAGACCACCACACTTTCCTTCGCCAACCTCCACAACCACGGCGAGCTGTTCGCCAACATCTTCCGCGCCCGCAAGCAAAGCTTCATCGTCCAGAAACGCTGGAACCTGCCCCAGACCGACGACATGGAGTTCGACCAGTACGACACGCCGATGAGCCGCTGGGTGGCGATCCACGAAAACGGCCGGGTTCTGGCCGGCGTGCGCCTGACCCCGACCACGGCGCGCTGCGGCATGTATTCCTACATGATCCGCGATGCCCAGCTTGACCTGCTGGGCGGCTCGATCCCGCAGAACCTGCTGGACGAACAGGCGCCGGTCGAGCCGGGCACCTGGGAAGCCAGCCGGCTGTTCGTCGACCACACCATCCCGCAGCGCGAACGCCGGCGGGTGCATTTCAACCTGGTGCAGGAGATGACCAATTCGGCGCGCGAACTCGGCGCCTCGCGTCTGGTGTGCCTGGTCGCCTCGACCTGGCCGCGCTGGCTGGTGCCCTGCGGGCTGGACGCACAGGCCATGGGCCCGGTGGTCTGGATCGACGACGGCTATTTCCAATGCGTCTCGATCAACCTGGCGGCCAAGATGCACTGATGCGGCGCGCAGGGTGGAGGGCCTTTCGCGCATGATGCGGGCGGCGTAACATGTCGCCCGCATGGCAGACCTATTCGACACCGCGCCCACCTCGGGCGAAGCTGCGCGCCCGGTGGCGCGTCCCCTGGCCGACCGGATCCGCCCGGCCAGGCTGTCCGATGTCATCGGCCAGGACAAGGTTCTTGGCCCCGACGGCCCGCTGGGCGCCATGCTGGGCGCCGGCAGCCTGTCCTCGCTGATCCTCTGGGGCCCGCCGGGGGTCGGCAAGACCACCATCGCCCGCCTTCTGGCGCAAGAGACGGACCTGGCCTTCGTGCAGATCTCGGCGATCTTTTCCGGCGTGCCGGAGCTGCGCAAGGTGTTCGACGCCGCCCGCCTGCGCCGGAGCCAGGGCCGCGGCACCCTGCTTTTTGTCGACGAGATCCACCGCTTCAACAAGGCGCAGCAGGACAGCTTCCTGCCGCATATGGAGGACGGCACCATCACCCTGGTCGGTGCCACCACCGAAAACCCCAGTTTCGAACTGAACGCCGCGCTTCTGTCCCGCGCCCAGGTCATCGTGCTGGAGCGGCTGGGCCTGGCGGACCTCGAGCGCCTGGCGCAGCGCGCCGAGCAGGAACTGGGCCGCGCCCTGCCGCTGACCGGCGAGGCCCGCGACCGGCTCCTGGAGATGGCCGACGGCGACGGCCGCGCGGTGGTGAACCTGATCGAGCAGGTGATGGCCTGGAAGGTCAAGGGCAAGCTCGACCCCGAGGCGCTGGCGCAGCGGCTGATGCGGCGCGCGGCGAAATACGACAAGTCGGGCGACGAGCATTACAACCTGATCTCGGCCCTGCACAAATCGGTGCGCGGCAGCGACCCAGACGCGGCACTCTACTGGCTGTCGCGGATGCTGGAGGGGGGCGAGGATCCGCGCTATCTCGCCCGCCGCCTGACCCGCATGGCGATCGAGGACATCGGCCTGGCCGATCCGGCGGCGCAGCGCCATTGCCTGGACGCCTGGGCGCTTTACGAGCGGCTGGGCAGCCCTGAGGGCGAGCTGGCGCTGGCCCAGGCCACGATCTACCTGGCGCTGGCGCCCAAGTCGAATGCCGGCTATGCCGCCTACAAGGCGTCGCGCGCCCTGGCGCGGCGCTCGGGCAGCCAGATGCCGCCCAAGCATATCCTGAACGCGCCGACCGGGCTGATGTCGGAGCAGGGCTATGGCGCCGGCTATGCCTATGACCACGATGCCGAGGACGCCTTTTCGGGCCAGAACTATTTCCCCGACGGCATGAAGCGCCCGGTCTTCTACCTGCCCGTCGAGCGCGGATTCGAGCGCGAGTTGAAAAAGCGCGTTGAATGGTTCGCCGGGCTGCGTCAGAAGCGGCGGGCAGAGGACAAAGCATGAAACACACCTTCCTTCAGGTCGCGCTGGGTGGGGCCCTGGGTTCCGCGGCGCGCTATGGGGTCAATATCCTGGCCGGGCGGCTGACCCCCGGCTTTCCGCTGGGCACGCTGAGCGTGAACATCGCCGGCTGCCTGGCCATGGGGCTGCTGGCGGCCTTGCTGGCGCATCGGGGCGGGCAGCATCTGGCGCCCTTTCTGCTGACCGGGGTGCTGGGCGGCTTCACCACCTTCTCCGCCTTCGCGCTGGACACGATGACGCTGTGGGAACGCGGCGCCGCCGCCACCGCGCTTGGCTATGTGCTGGGCTCGGTCCTGCTGTCGCTGGCGGCGGTGATCGCCGGGCTGGCCATCGGCCGGGGGCTTTTCGCATGAGCGGCGTGCAGACCATCCGCGTCGGCGCGGACGAGGGCGAGCAGCGCATCGACCGCTGGCTGAAGAAGCGATTCCCGCAGCTGACCCAGGGCGCGGTCGAGAAATGGTGCCGCACCGGCCAGTTGCGCGTCGACGGCGGCCGGGTCAAGGCCAATACCCGCATCGAGGCCGGGCAGGAGGTGCGCGTGCCGCCGCTGCCCGAGGGCGCGCCGCCGCCCGCCCAGCCGAAAGCGTCGGTGAAGCAGTCCGATGCCGAGATGATCCAGTCCTGCGTCTTGTGGCGCGACGAGCATATCATCGCCCTGAACAAGCCGCCGGGCCTGCCCTCGCAGGGTGGCTCGGGGCAGGGCGACCGGCATGTGGACGGGCTGACCGCGGCGCTGATGTTCGGCTACAAGGACCGGCCCAAGCTGGTGCATCGGCTGGACAAGGACACGTCGGGGGTGCTGCTGCTGGCGCGCACCGACCGGATTGCGCGGGCGCTTTCCGAGGCGTTCCGCCACCGGCTGACCCGCAAGATCTATTGGGCCGCCGTGGCCGGGGTGCCGCATCCGCGCATGGGCTCGATCAAATACGGGCTGGTCAAGGCGCCCGGCCGCGGCCGGGGCGGCGAGGGCGAGAAGATGATGGCCGTCCACCCCTCGGCCGTCGCCACGACCGAAGGCGCCAAGCGCGCCCATACCGACTATGCCGTGCTGGATGCGCTCGGCGGGCGCGTCAGTTGGGTTGCCATGGTGCCCGTCACCGGCCGCACCCACCAGCTGCGCGCCCATATGGCCGAGATCGGCCATCCCATCGTCGGCGACGGCAAATACGGCGGCTCGGGGCAAGAGAACCTGGGCGACGGCTGGGGCGCCCAGCTGGGCGGAGAGATCAGCCGCAAGCTGCACCTGCATGCGCGCATGATCCGCTTCGAGCATCCGATCACCAAGAAGCTGATCACCGTGACCGCGCCCTTGCCCGATCACATGAGCCGCACCTGGAAGACGCTGGGCTGGTCGGAAAACGACGTGCCCGAAGACCCCTTTGCCGAGACAGCATGAAACTGGTCATCTTCGACATCGACGGCACGCTGGTCGACAGCCAGCTTGAGATCACCCAGGCGATGAACCGCGCCATGCAGGGCGCGGGCCTGCCCGAGATGGAGCCGGCCCGCATCCTCTCCATCGTCGGCCTGTCGCTGCCGGTTGCGGTGGCGCGGCTCTTGCCCGGCGCCGGTCCCGACCTGCACGAGCGCGTCGTGGCCGGCTATCGCGAATCCTTCATCGCCTCGCGCGCGGCGGGGGCGCTGCCGCCGCTTTATCCGGGCGCGCTGGACTGCCTGGACGCGCTGGCCGCGCGCGACGAGATGCTGTTGGGCATCGCCACCGGCAAGCCGGCGCGCGGGCTGGCGGCGATCCTGGACGCGCATGGGCTGACCCGGCGCTTCATCACCCGGCAATCGGCCGACGGCCATCCATCCAAGCCGCATCCGGCGATGCTGGAAAGCGCGCTGTCGGAAACCGGCGTCGCGGCGGGACGTGCGGTCATGGTGGGCGATTCCACCTTCGACATGGAAATGGCGCGGGCGGCCGGGGTTGCCGGCTACGGCGTCGGCTGGGGCTTTTGCCCGGCCGAGGAACTGCATGCCGCCGGTGCGCATCTGGTCGCGCCCGACTATCCCGCGCTGACCCGCGCGCTGCTGGAGTGGGCCGATGAGTGAATGGAAGGCGCGCCGTTTCTGGGCATCCGTCGCGATCCACAAGGAAGCCGATGGCGGCTGGAGCGTGCTTCTGGACGAACGTCCCCTGCGCACGCCCGGCAAGCAGCCGCTGCGCCTGCCGACCGAGGCGCTGGCGCTGGCCGTGGCCGAGGAATGGCAGGCGGTGCGGGATGTGATCGACCCCAACGCCATGCCGCTGACCCGCGCGGCCAATTCCGTCATCGAAAAGGTCATGCCGCAATTCGACGCGGTGGCGGCGATGCTGGGCGAATATGGCGGCACCGACCTGCTGTCCTATCGCGCCGATGCGCCCGAGGCGCTGGTGCGCGCCCAGGCCGAGGGCTGGGATCCGCTGATCGACTGGGCGGCGACCGAGCTTCGCGCGCCGCTGCGCATCACCCATGGCGTGATCCCGGTGCCGCAGGATCCGGTCGCGCTGCTGAAACTGCGCGCAGAGGTCGCAGCCCTCGATCCCTTCGGCCTGACGGCCTTGCACGATCTGGTGACCTTGCCCGGCTCGCTGGTCCTGGGGCTGGCGGTGATACGCGGCCGCATCGACGCCGAGGCCGCCCATGCCCTGTCCCGGATTGACGAGGAATTTCAGGCACAACGCTGGGGCCGCGACGACGAGGCCGACGAGGCGGCCGCCGGCCGGCTGGCCGCGATGCGCGATTCTGAGCGGTTCTGGCTTCTCAGCCGCGGCTGACGGGCGCGTTTTGGTTCTTTCTTGACGCATCCGCCTCCATCGGCACAATGCCGCTTATGGGGGTAACGAATGCCCCTTGCTCAAACGGGCTCGCCAACGGCCCTATAGACGGCGCATTCCTGGGCGAGACCCGGAACAACAGTGGGGAAATCAATGAAGAAATCTGTATTCTTCGGCTCTGTGACGGCGGTCGCGCTGGCGGCCTCGGGTGCTTTGGCCGCAGAGGGCGACACGCTGAAAGAGGTCAAGGCCCGCGGCGTGCTGAACTGCGGCGTGAACACCGGCCTGATCGGCTTTGCCGCCCCTGACGCGAACGGCAACTGGTCGGGCTTCGACGTCGCCTTCTGCAAGGCCGTGGCCGCGGCGGTGCTGGGCGACGCGACCAAGGTGAAATACGTGCCGACCACCGGCCAGACCCGCTTCACGGCGCTTTCCTCGGGCGAGGTGGACCTTCTGGCCCGCAACTCCACCTGGACCTTCCAGCGCGACACCGACCTCAAGCTGGATTTCATCGGCGTCAACTACTACGACGGCCAGGGCTTCATGGTGCGCAAGGATCTGGGCGTTTCCTCGGCCAAGGAGCTGAACGGGGCCACGATCTGCATCCAGACCGGCACCACGACCGAACTGAACCTGGCCGATTACTTCAAGGCCAACAACATGGACTATCAGCCGGTCAACATCGACAGCAACGCCGAGGGCGAACAGCAATACATGGCCGGCGCCTGCGATGCCTATACGACCGACGCCTCGGGCCTGGCCGCGACCCGCGCCAGCTTCGCGGACCCGGAAAACCACATCATCCTGCCCGAGATCATCTCGAAAGAGCCGCTGGGCCCGGCGGTGCGCCATGGCGACAACAACTGGGGCGACATCACGCGCTGGACGCTTTACGCCCTGATCGCGGCCGAGGAATACGGCGTCACCTCGGCCAATATCGACGAGCTGGCGAAAAGCTCGAACAACCCCGAGGTCCAGCGCCTGCTGGGCACCACCGACGAGCTGGGCACGATGATCGGGCTTGACGCCGAATGGGCCAGGCGCGCCATCAAGGCCGGCGGCAACTACGGCGAGATCTTCGCCGCCACCATCGGCGAACAGACCCCGATCGGGCTGGCGCGTGGGTTGAACGCGCAATGGACCCAGGGCGGTCTGATGTATGCGATGCCCTTCCGGTAATCGCATCTGAACAAGGGCGTGCGGGGGCGCGTGCCCTCCGCGCGCCCCCGAACGAAAACCGGCAAGCCAGAGGCCAAAGGCCCGACATTTCCGCCGGTCACAGGGGGTTACTACATGGTCGCTTATACGGGGGCGGACAATCCGCCGTTCCGGTTGTCGATGCTGATCTATGATCGGCGCTATCGCTCGCTGACCCTGCAAGCCATCGTCTTCATCCTGGTGATGCTGGCGGCGAGTTGGCTGATCGACAACACGCTGCGCAACCTGTCCGCCATGGGCAAGACGCTCAGCTTCGATTTCCTGTTCCGGCGCGCCGGATACGACATCCCGCAGCAGCTGATCCCATACAATTCCGACGACACCCATCTGCGCGCGACCATGATCGGGCTGCTGAACACGCTGCTCGTCTCGGTGCTGGGCTGCATCGCGGCGACGGTCCTGGGCGTGATCGTGGGCGTGCTGCGGCTGTCCTCGAACTGGCTGATCGCGCGGCTGATGACGGTCTATGTCGAGGTCTTCCGCAACATTCCCCTGCTTTTGTGGATCCTGGTCTGCCTTGCGATCTTTACCGAGGTGATGCCGCCGCCCAACGCCTATCGCGGCGAGAACCCGGCCGCGAGCATGATCCTGTTCGACACCATTGCGCCGACCAACCGCTATACCGCCATCCCCTCGATCGGCATGACCAACCCGCCCGGCACCATCTCGCTGGGGCGCGAGGGGATCAGCTGGGCCTTCGTCGCCTTCGTCGTGGTCATCGCCGCCGCCTTCGTCGGGCGCCGGCTGCTGCGGAGCCGGGCGCAGCGCATCCAGGACCGGACCGGCAAGCGGCCGACGACCTGGTGGATCAGCCTGGCGATGTTCGCGCTGCCGGTGCTGTTCCTGACCTGGTATTTCGGCCTGCACCTGATCCCGCCGGTGCTGCGCGGCTTCAACTTTGCCGACGGCATCAACCTGGACAACGCCCTGGTGGTGCTGTGGCTGGCGCTGACGCTTTATACCGGCGCCTTCATCGCCGAGATCGTGCGCGCCGGCATCCTGGCCGTCAGCAAGGGCCAGACCGAGGCGGCCTTTGCCCTGGGCCTGCGGCCGCGCCGGACCATGTCGCTGGTGGTGCTGCCGCAGGCGCTGCGGGTGATCGTGCCGCCGCTGATCTCGCAATACCTGAACCTGACCAAGAACAGCTCGCTGGCCATCGCCGTCGGCTACATGGACCTGCGCGGCACGCTGGGCGGCACCACGCTGAACCAGACCGGGCGCGAGATGGAGGCGATGGTGCTGATGATGGGCATCTACCTGGCGCTCAGCCTCATCATCTCGGCCGGGATGAACATCTTCAACGCCCGCGTCAAGCTGAAGGAGCGGTGAGATGAGCGAGACGCATTCCGAAACCGTCGCCTATGTGCGCGAGACGATGCTGCCGCCCGAGCCGCCGCCCCTGGCCGAGACCGGCGCGATCAAATGGCTGCGCGAGAACCTGTTTTCCGGGCCGCTGAACATCGCGCTGACCTTCGTCGGGCTGGGCATCGTCTGGCTGGTGGTCAGCACCGTGGGGCCGTGGCTGTCGCATTCGGTCTGGAACGCCGGCAGCATGGCCGAGTGCCGCCAGATCATCGCCCAGACCTGGGGGGAAGGCGCGACGGGCGCCTGCTTCGCCCTGATCAAGCATCGCTGGAACCAGTTCCTGTTCGGCTTCTATCCGCAGGCGCTTTACTGGCGGCCAGTGCTGGCCTTCGGCCTGCTGTTCCTGGCGCTGGCGCCGGTCTTGTTTTCCGAAAGCACCAGGGCGCGGCGCGTGGTGCTGGGCCTGTCGCTGGCGCTGACCTTCGTCTTTGCCGCGCTGCTCGGGGCGCCCATGGGCGCGCTGCTGGGCATGGCGGTGCTGATGCTGCTCTGGGCCGCGCTGATCGAGACGCGCCCGCGCTGGTCGCTGCTGGCGAGCCTGGCCTATCCCTTCATCGCCGTCTGGCTGCTCTGGGGCGGCTCGCTGTGGAGCGAGGCGATGGTGCTGGCGGGCTTCTGCCTGGGGTTCGTGGTCTGGCGGCTGCTGGCGGCGCGGTTCGGGCTGCTGGCCTTTGCGCTGGCGGTGGTGGCGACGGCGGCCTGGTGGCTGCTCTTGGCCGGCCCGCTGGCCTCGGCGCTGGCCGGGGTGCTGCCCTTGCGGCTGCGTCCGGTGTCCTCGGACCAGTTCGGCGGCTTCGTGCTGTCGATCACCATCGGCGTCGCCGGCATCGCGCTCTCTCTGCCGCTGGGGGTGATCCTGGCCTTGGCGCGGCGCTCGGACCTGCCGGTGATCAAGCTGCTGGCGGTGATGTTCATCGAGTTCATCCGCGGCGTGCCGCTGATCACGCTGTTGTTCGTGGCCTCGCTGCTGCTGAACTATTTCCTGCCGCCGGGGACGAATTTCGACATCATCCTGCGGGTCATCATCATGGTGACGCTGTTTGCCGCCGCCTATATGGCCGAGGTGATCCGCGGCGGCCTGGCCGCCCTGCCCAAGGGCCAATACGAGGCCGCCGACGCGCTGGGGCTGGACTACTGGAAGGCGCAGCGGCTGATCGTGCTGCCGCAAGCGCTGAAGATCAGCATTCCCGGCATCGTCTCGACCTTCATCGGCATGTTCAAGGACACGACGCTGGTCGTCTTCGTCGGGCTGTTCGACCCCTTGAAGGCCATGGCCGACACCATCCGCGCAAGCTTCGAATGGAAGGGTGCCTATTGGGAGCCCTATATCTTCGTCGGCGCGATCTTCTTCATCCTCTGCTTCGGCATGTCGCGCTATTCCATGTATCTGGAACGCCGGCTGAAGCGCGACCACCGCTGAGGAGGCGCATATGACCACCCGAACCACCGCGATCCCCGCCGCAAGCGACGAAGCCGCGATCGAGATCGTCAAGCTGAACAAATGGTATGGCACCTTCCACGTGCTGCGCGACATCGACCTGGTCGTCGGCAAGGGCGAGCGCATCGTCATCGCCGGGCCCTCGGGTTCGGGCAAGTCCACGCTGATCCGCTGCATCAACCGGCTGGAGGAACACCAGTCCGGCAAGATCATCGTGGACGGGACCGAGCTGACCCACGACCTGAAGAACATCGACAAGGTGCGCTCGGAGGTCGGCATGGTGTTCCAGCATTTCAACCTGTTCCCGCACCTGACCATCCTGGAGAACTGCACGCTGGCGCCGATCTGGGTGCGCAAGATCCCCAAGCGCGAGGCCGAGGAGACGGCCATGCATTTCCTGACCAAGGTCAAGATCCCCGAGCAGGCGCATAAATACCCCGGCCAGCTGTCGGGCGGCCAGCAGCAGCGCGTGGCCATCGCCCGCGCGCTGTGCATGCGCCCGCGGATCATGCTGTTCGACGAGCCGACCTCGGCGCTGGACCCCGAGATGATCAAGGAGGTTCTGGACACGATGATCGAACTGGCCGAGGACGGCATGACCATGCTTTGCGTGACCCATGAGATGGGCTTTGCGCAGGCGGTGGCGCATCGGGTGATCTTCATGGACCAGGGCCAGATCGTCGAGCAGAACACGCCGAAGGAGTTCTTCAACAACCCGCGGTCCGAACGCACCAAGCTGTTCCTGAGCCAGATCCTGGGGCATTGAGCGGCGCAAGCGGCGCGGCCGCGGGGGACTTCGCGTCCCCCGTCCGCCGCCGGCGCGGCGGACTCCCCCTGCGGGATATTTCTCCACGGAAGAATGCCAGGCGGGCGGGCCGGCGCCGGGAATGACGAGATCGACCTGGGGAGCGACGACGATCTTTACGGCGCCCATGACCTGGGCGCCCTCGACGGCGGCTCGGGCAATCACGCGATCATCGGCGGTGCGGGCCGCGCCCGGATCGAGGATCACGGCGGCGCGGTCTTCATCGATGGCGAGCATGGTAACGACCTGATCTTGTCGCCCGACGCCTCGGACCCCGAGCGGCCCGACACGCTGCTGGGCGGCACGGGCGACGATGCGATCCATGCCGGGGCGGGCGATCTGATCGAGGGCGGCGATGGCGCCGACCTGATCGTGCTGCGCAGCGATGCGGGCGGTGCGGCCGACATCGCCTATGCCGGCGAAGACACGATCGCCATCAGCCTGGCCGAGGACTATGCCGGCGCCGAGGAATATGTGCTGGTGCAGGACGGCGACGATATGCGCGTGGTGCTGGACGGCGACGACGTGGCCATCCTGCGCGATACCCTGGTTCGCGACGTCGGCACGATCACCCTGGACGCAAGGGCGCGGAGACCTGATCGGGGGCAGGGGTCATGGAGAAGGCGCGCGGGGCCGGCCCGTGCGCCTTTTCGACTATCTGCGCCCAGGGGGTCAGATCGCGGACTTGCGCGATTCCTCGAGGTAGATCTCGCGCAGGCGGGTCGCCACCGGGCCGGGCCGGCCGCTGCCCAGCGCCACGCCGTCGATCTCGACCACCGGCATCACGAAGGCCGAGGCCGAGGTGAAGAAGGCTTCGTCCGCCGCCTGCGCCTCGGCGATGGTGAAGGGGCGTTCCTCGATCTGCATCTGCGCCTCGGCCGCATAGCGCAGCAGCGAGGCGCGGGTGATGCCGTGCAGGATGTCGTTGGACAGCGGGCGGGTGACGATCCGGCCGTCCTTGACGATATAGGTGTTGTTCGAGGTGCCCTCGGTCACGAAGCCGTCCTCGGTGAACCAGGCGTCGTCGACGCCCTGGTGCTTGGCCTCCATCTTGGCCATCGAGGGATAGAGCAGCTGCACCGTCTTGATGTCGCGCCGGTGCCAGCGCAGGTCGGGGATCGAGATCACCCGGATGCCGGTCTTGGCCTGCGGATTGTCGGCAAGGCCGGGCTTGGACTGGGTGAACATGACCACGGTCTGCGGCGTGTCCTCGGGCGGATAGGCGAAGTCGCGGTCGCCGGGATTGCCGCGGGTGACTTGCAGGTAGACCATGCCCTCGACCACCTCGTTCAGCGCCACCAGCTGGCGATGCGCGGCCAGCCATTCGTCGTCGCCCAGCGGATTGCCCATGCCGAGTTCGGCCAGCGAACGGGTCAGCCGCGTCATGTGGCCGGCAAAGTCCAGCAGCTTGCCCCCCAGCACGCTGGTCACTTCGTAGACGCCGTCGCCCATCACGAAGCCGCGGTCGAAGATCGACACCTTGGCTTCGGCTTCCGGCAGATAGTCGCCATTCAGATAGACGGTGCGGGTCATGTCGTTTCTCCTGTCCCAGGGCCTGCTAGCGCGGTCCTGCGCCGAAAGCGGCAGGGCGTCAAGATGCGGGGGTTTTCGCAGGTGCAAAATCAGCTTGATGCAGCCGCAGCAATTATCTATCAGTTTCGCAGCGCCGTTTGAAACATCCTTACCCGAAAGGCAAGCCATGTCCTTCCGCACGCAACCCCCCGCGCCCGCCCGCCTGAACCGCTGCCAGCTTTTCGGCCCCGGCTCGCGCGCGGCGCTGTTCGAAAAGATGGCCGGTTCGGCCGCCGATGTCATCAACCTGGACCTGGAGGATTCGGTCGCCCCCGACGACAAGGAGCAGGCGCGTCGCAACGTGATCCAGGCCGTCGGCGACATCGACTGGGGGACCAAGACCCTGTCGGTCAGGATCAACGGGCTGGACACGCCCTGGTGGTATCGCGACGTGGTCGACCTGCTGGAGCAGGCCGGCGAGCGGCTGGACCAGATCATGATCCCCAAGGTCGGCAATGCCGCCGACATCTATGCGGTGGACGCGCTGGTGACGGCGATCGAGGCAGCCAAGGGCCGGCAGAAGCGCATCGGCCTGGAGGTCATCATCGAATCCGCCGCCGGCATCGCCCATGTCGAGGAGATCGCGGCATCCTCGCCCCGCCTGCAGGCGATGAGCCTGGGCGCGGCGGATTTCGCCGCCAGCATGGGCATGGCCACCACCGGCATCGGCGGCACCCAGGAAAACTACTACATGCTGCATGAGGGCGCGAAATACTGGTCCGACCCCTGGCACTGGGCGCAGACCGCCATCGTCGCCGCCTGCCGCACCCATGGCGTGCTGCCGGTGGACGGCCCGTTCGGCGATTTCAGCGACGACGAGGGCTTCCGGGCGCAGGCCCGCCGCTCGGCCACGCTGGGCATGGTCGGGAAATGGGCGATCCATCCCAAGCAGGTGGCGCTGGCCAACGAGGTCTTCTCGCCCAGCGAAAAGGCCGTGACCGAGGCGCGCGAGATCCTGGCCGCGATGGAGGAAGCCAAGCGGACCGGCGCCGGCGCGACGGTATACAAAGGTAGACTGGTTGACATAGCGTCCATCCGTCAGGCACAAGTGATCGTGCGTCAGGCAGAGTTGATCGAAGCCTGATCGGCAAGAGATACCTGGGCGGCTACGCGGGGAGGCTGGCCGCCATGACAGGGGAGGAGCAACAGGCCCTGCGGCTGCGCGGGGCCTGTTGTCATTCAGGCCCCGCGGCTGGAATTTCGCCGATTTTCATGCAGATTCAATGCGGTTGCCGCAGCGTTCCCCCCGCGCCGGCAGGGGTCCGGCTTTCCGCGCCGTCCATGGCCGGGCGCGGCTGCAGCGGATCGGGCGTGCGGTTGCGCCGGGCCAAGTCGGGAATCGGTGATTCGGGCATGGCCGGCAGGCCGCTGCCCATCAGGGAACGGAAGGCGGGCTTTCCCGCGGAAGCCGGGCGATTCCTGCGGCCGGCGGCGGGGCCCTTGCCGTGATCTTCGCGTGTCATGTCCCGTCTCGCTTAGAACAAGTCCGCAGCAGTTATGGAGCGGGTGGCGAAAGCGCAAGGCCGTTGACCGGAATGTGAGCCTGCCACGCCGCCGGGATGCGGGGCGTCGCCGCCAGCAGGCTTTGCGTATAGGGATGCTGCGGCTGCCCGAGCACCTGGTGGGTGGGGCCGGCCTCGACGATGCGGCCCTTTTCCATCACCAGCACCCGGTCGGTGATCTGGCGCACCACCGACAGGTCGTGGCTGATGAACAGATAGGCCAGCCCGTGGCTGCCCCGCAGCCGCGCCAGCAGGTCCAGCACCTGCGCCCGCACCCGCACGTCCAGCGCGCTGACCGCCTCGTCCAGCACGATCAGCCGCGGCTTGATGATCAGCGCGCGGGCGATGGCGATGCGCTGGCGCTGGCCGCCGGAAAATTCGTGGATGTGCCGGCGCATGGCGTCGCCGGTAATGCCGACCTCGTAAAGCGCCTCGGCCACCTGCTCGCGCCAGTCGCGGGGCAGGCCGGTCAGGTGAAAGGGCTCGGCCACCAGCCGCTCGACCCGCCAGCGCGGATCGAAGCTGCCGAAGGGATCCTGGAACACCACCTGCATCCTGGCGCGCAGCCCCGCGGCCATGGCGCGGCCGGCGCGCACCTCTTGCCCGTCCAGCAGGATGCGGCCGCCCTGCAGCGGGTCGAGCCCCAGGATCGCCCGCGTCAGCGTCGATTTCCCGCAGCCGGATTCGCCGACCAGCCCGACCGATTCCCCGGCGTCGAGGCGAAAGCCGACCCCGTCCACCGCCCGCAGGGTTTCGCGTGGTGCGCCCAGGCCACGGCGGGGCAGGGGGTATTCGCGCACCGCCCCCTCGACCTGCAGCAGCGGCCGCAGCTGCGCCGGGGGCAGCACCAGCCGCGGCTGGTGGGTCGAGGCGGCGAAAAGCGCGCGGGTATAGGCGTGGCGGCGCTGGCGGAACACCTGCTCGGTCGGGCCTTCCTCGACGATGGTGCCGCGCTGCATGACCGCCACCTGGTCGGCGATGCCCGCGACCACCGCAAGGTCGTGGGTGATCAGCAGCAGCGCCATCCCCTCGTCCCGGACCAGCCCCTTGAGCAGGTCGAGGATGCGGGCCTGCGTGGTCACGTCCAGCGCCGTCGTCGGCTCGTCGGCGATCAGCAGGTCGGGACGCAGCGCGATGGCCAGGGCGATGGCGACGCGCTGGCGCTGGCCGCCCGACAGCTCGTGCGGGTAAAGCGTCAGCGGAAAGCGCGGCGCGGCCAGGCCGACGCGGTCCAGCCGGTCGCGGGCACGCTCCTGCGCCGTCTTGCGGTCCAGGCCCTGGTGGATGCGCAGCACCTCGGCTACCTGGTCGCCGATGGTCATCAGCGGGTTCAGCGCCGTCATCGGTTCCTGGAAGATCATGCCGATGCGCTTGCCGCGGATGCGGCACAGCTCGCGCTCGGGCAGTTCCAGCAGGTTCTGGCCGTCCAGCTCCACCCGGCCCTCGGCCGCCATGCCCTGGGGCAGCAGGCCCATGATCGCCAGCGCCGCCATGGACTTGCCCGAGCCGCTTTCGCCGACCAGCCCGGTGATCCGGCCCGGCGGCAGCGCCAGGTCGATGCCGCGCAGGATGTCATGCCCGCCGATGCCGACGGCCAGCCTGTCGGTCCTGATCATGGCGACCTGCGCAATCTGGGGTCCAGCGCGTCGCGCAGCCCGTCGCCCAGCAGGTTCAGCCCCAGCACGGTGACGACGATGGCCAGGCCGGGGATGACGGCGACATGCGGGGCCAGCGCCACCATGGTCTGCGCCTCGGCCAGCATCCGGCCCCAGCTGGGCGTCGGCGGCTGCGCGCCAAGGCCGACATAGGACAGCCCCGCCTCGGCCAAAATCCCCAGGCTGAACTGGATGGTGCCCTGCACGATCAAGAGGTTGGCGATATTGGGCAGGATGTGCTGGATGCTGATGCGGCTGGCGCCCTTGCCGGCCACCTGCGCCGCGCGGGTATAGTCGAGCGTCCAGATCGGCAGCGCGCCTCCGCGGGTGACGCGGGCAAAGACCGGGATGTTGAAGATGCCGATGGCGATGATCGCGTTCAGCGCCGAGGGCCCCAGCGCCGCGGTGATCAGGATGGCGATGACCAGGCTGGGGAAGGCAAAGACCAGGTCGTTGCCGCGCATGACCACCTCGTCGATCCAGCCGCCCCGCGCTGCGGCGAGCAGGCCCAGCGGCACGCCGAATCCCATGCCGATGCCCACCGCGACCAGCGCCACCGCGATCGAGGTGCGCGCGCCGACCATGATCATCGACAGCATGTCGCGGCCGAAATGGTCGGTGCCCAGCCAATGCTGGCCCGAGGGCGGCAGCAGCTTTTGCGCGATGGCAAGCTGCGTCACGTCGGCCGGCGTCCACAGGAACGATACCAGCGCCGCGGCCAGCGCCAGCCCGGAAAGCAGCGCGCCCAGGATCAGCGATGCCCTCATCTGCGCAGCCTCGGGTCGACCAGCGCATAGGACAGGTCCACCAGGAAAGTGACCAGGATCACCGCCGCCACCAGCACCAGCACCGCGCCCTGCACCACGATCAGGTCGCGCTGGGTGATGGCCTGGAAGATCAGCCGGCCAAGGCCGGGCAGGTAGAACACGTTCTCGATGATGATCGCCCCCGCCAGCAGGAAGGAAAACTGCATCCCCATGATGGTCAGCACCGGGATCAGCGCATTGCGCAGCGCGTGGCGCGACAGCGCCTGCCCGGCGCTCAGCCCTTTGGCGCGGGCGGTGCGGATGTAGTCCTGGCCCAGCGTCTCGACCAGGGCCGAGCGCAGCACGCGCGCCAGGATCGCCGCCTGCGGCAGGGCCAGCGCCACGGCGGGCAGCAGCAGCGATTTCAGCGCCGCCGCGGGATGGTCCCAGCCGGGAAAGCCGCCGGCGGGCAGCCAGCGCAGCTTCACCGCGAACAGCAGCACCAGCAGCATGGCGAACCAGAAATTCGGCAGCGCGATGCCGACCTGCGTCGCCGCCATGACCCCGGTGTCGCCCGCCCGGCCGCGCCTTGCGGCGGCGAACATGCCGATGGGCAGGGCGATCAGCACCGCCAGCGCCAGCGCCATCAGCGCCAGCGGCAGCGAGACCTGCATCCGGTCGAGGATCATCCCCGCCACCGGCGTCTTGTAGGTGAAGCTGTGGCCCAGGTCGCCCGCCAGCACGCCCCCCAGCCAATGCAGGTAGCGCAGCGGCAAGGGCAGGTCCAAGCCCATCTGCTGGCGCAGCGCCGCCACCGTCTCGGGCTGGGCGCCGGTGCCCAGCATGAAGCTGGCCGGATCGCCCGGCACCAGCTCGACCACCGAAAAGATCAGCGCCGAGGCCAAAAGCAGGCTCAGGCCAAGCGAGATCAGGCGGCGGATCACATAGCGCAGCATGGGGAAACGCTAGTGCGGCGCCGGGGCGCGGTAAAGCGGCCTTTGCGCTCAGGGCACTTCCAGCTTGCCGATCAGCGGCACGTCGTCGTCCAGGCTGACGGTGTGGCGCTCGATCATGCGGTGGACCACGGGCGGTTCGGTCCCGCGATGCAGCTTGTTCAAGTCCTGGTAGGTCTCGAAATCGGCCTTGGTGCGGCGCAGGTTGTGGCGCACGTATTCGTCCCAGGTGGCGATGTGATAGCTTTCGGTCCAGCGCTCGGGATGTTCCAGGTCGCGCAACAGCGCCCAGTTGCGCGCGCCGTCGCGGCGGCGGATGTTGCGGCGCAAGGCCATCAGCCGCAGGAACTCGGGCACGTCGAGCTGGTCGATCTCATAGTCGATCATCACCATGATCGGCCCCGAGCGGCCGCGCAGGTCCAGCGCCAGCTCGGGCTCGCGAAAGCGGTTCACCGGGTCCAGGTCCAGCGTGCCGAATTCGGGGATGCGCAGCCAATGGCCCAGCACCGCGCCCAGGAACAGCGGCACCGAGGCGGCGATCAGCGCCGTGTTCACGTCGTAATTGTTGGCGACCGAGCCCCAGATCCAGGCCCCCGCCGCCATGCCGCCGAAGACCGCGGTCTGGTAAAGCGCCAGCGCGCGCGCCACCACCCAGCGCGGCGTGGAAAGCTGCACGGTGACGTTGAACAGCGACAGCGCCAGCACCCAGCTGGCCCCGGCGGGCAGCATGGCCAGCGCGTGCAGCCAGGTGCTTTCGGTCAGCGCCAGCATCAGCGCCGAGGCGCCGAAGGCGGCAAAGGCGACGCGGACCACGTTCTCGTTGTCCAGCCGCTCGCGCACCAGCGGGTTGATCAGCGCGCCGGCGATCGCGCCCAGCCCGAAGCAGCCCAGCAGCAGCCCGAACAGCAGCGAGCCCCCGGCGGGGTTCTGCTTGGCCACCAGCGGCAGCAGCGCCATGACCACGATGGCCGAAAAGCCGAACAGCGCCCCGCGCGACAGCACCCGCATCAGGTTCGGCGACAGCGCCACATAGCGCAGGCCCGCGCCCACGGCGGCAACGAAGGGCTCGGGCGTGGTGGTGCGGGGCGGCGTCACCGGATGCCAGCGGATCAGCGCGCCGAGCAGCGGGATATAGCTTGCCGCATTGACCGCGAATGCCGCCGCCGCGCCGAAGGCGGCGGTGATGATCCCGCCCACCGCCGGCCCGACCGAACGCATCAGGTTGAAGCCCACCGAGTTCAGCGACACCGCCGCCGGCAGGTCGTCGCGCGGCACCAGGTCCTGCATGCTGGCCTGCCAGGGCGGGTTGTAGATCGCCTGCCCGACTCCGATCAGGAAGGTCAGCGACAAGAGCAGCAAGGGCGTCATCCAGCCCTGCCAGGTCAGCACCGCCAGCAGCACCGAGACCGCGGCCATGAAGACCTGCGCCCCCAGCAGCAGCGTGCGGCGGTCGAAGATGTCGGCCAGCGCCCCCGAAAGCAGCGCGAACAGCATGATCGGCAGCGTGTTCGACGCTTGCACCAGCGCGATCAGCGTCGCCGAATCGGTCAGCTGCGTCATCATCCAGGCCGCGCCCACCGCCTGCACCAACCCGCCGAAGTTCGAGATCAGCGTCGCCGACCACAGCAGCCGGAAGTCGCGGTGGCGGAACGGGGCAAAGGGGCTCTTGCGGGCTGTTGCTGGCATGATCCGAAAAACCTGGGACAATCCGGCCAAGCTTAGGCAGAGCCCCGCCGGGCCGCAATCCGGCCGGCCGATTCTTGCCGTATCGCGGCGATCTTTCGTCTATCCGCAATATTATCGAAGGATATTCGAGAAAATACCGTATATACGACGATTATGTGATGCATGAAGCCTATTTTCCGCCGGAATCGGGATTTCATTTCCGCGCCGGCTGCTATCCTTGCCCTCGACTCGGATTTTGGGGGGTGCGCGACTATGAAGATCATCGTTCTTGGGGCCGGTGTCCTGGGCGTCACGTCGGCCTGGTATCTGGCCAAGGCCGGGCATGAGGTGACGGTGATCGACCGGCAGGACGGGCCGGCGCTGGAGACGAGCTTTGCCAATGCCGGCGAGATCTCGCCCGGCTATTCCTCGCCCTGGGCGGCGCCGGGCGTGCCGCTGAAGGCGCTGAAATGGATGTTCCAGCGCCATGCGCCGCTGGTGATCCAGCCCAGGCTGGACTGGCAGCGGGTTTCCTGGATGGCGCGGATGCTGGGGAACTGCACTTCTTCGGCCTATGCCGTCAACAAGAGCCGCATGGTGCGGCTGGCCGAATACAGCCGCGACTGCCTGGGCGAGCTGCGGGCCGAAACCGGCATCCGCTATGACGAGCGCACGCAGGGCACCTTGCAGGTCTTCCGCAAGCAGCAGCAGCTGGATGCGGCCGGCAAGGACATCGAGGTGCTGCGCGCCGATGGCGTGCCCTTCGAGGTTCTGGACCGCGACGGCTGCGTCGCCGCCGAGCCGGGGCTGGCCGGTTCGGCCGAGCGGATCGTCGGCGGGCTGCGCCTGCCGGGGGACGAGACCGGGGACTGCTTCCTCTTTACCAACCGCCTGGCCGAGATGGCCGTGGCGGCGGGCGTGACCTTCCGCTGGGGCGTCGGCATCGAGGCGCTGGAGGCCGAGGGCGGCCGCATCAGCGCCGTGCGCACCGACAAGGGCCGGCTGACCGCGGATCGCTATGTTCTGGCGCTGGGCTCCTATTCGCCGCGCATGGTGCGGCATCTGGGCCTGAAGCTGCCGGTCTATCCGCTCAAGGGCTATTCGCTGACCATCGACATCCAGGACGAAAGCCGCGCCCCGGTCTCGACGGTGATGGACGAGACCTACAAGGTCGCGATCACCCGCCTGGGCGACCGCATCCGCGTCGGCGGGCTGGCCGAGATCGCCGGCTACGACCTGAGCCTGAATCCGCGGCGCAAGGAAACGCTGGCGAAATCGGTGGGCGAGCTGTTCGGCGGCGCGGGCGATGCGGAAAAGGCGCTGTTCTGGACCGGGCTGCGGCCGATGACGCCGGACGGCACGCCCATCGTCGGCGCGACGCCGATCCCGAACCTTTACCTCAACACCGGCCACGGGACGCTGGGCTGGACCATGTCGGCGGGCTCGGGGCGGCTGATCGCCGACCTGATCTCGGGGCGCAAGCCCGACATCGCGGCCGAGGATCTGGGCTATGCCCGCTACCTGCGCGGCGCCAAGGCCGCGGGCCGGCCGGCGCTGCAACCCGCCCGCGCCTGAAAATCGCGGCAAGCCTGGAAAAAGGGGGCCTTCCAAAGGCCCCCTTTCTTGCCGTCCGGCGCGGTGTCAGGCCCGCTTGACGAGGCGCAGCACCACCAGCAGGATCACCGCGCCCAGGGTGGCGAAGATGATCGTGCCGAGGATGGGGGCCGAGGCGCTCATGCCCAGGCCGAGCATCGGAAACAGCCAGCCGGCGATCACGGCGCCCAGGATGCCGATGACGATGTTCATCAGCAGCCCCTCGCCATGGCCCTTGACGATCAGCCCGGCCAGCCAGCCGGCGATCGCCCCGATGATGAGCGTGATGAGCAAGGCGGTCAGGGTCATGAAAAGCTTCCTTTCCTTGCGGGTTTGCGGCGCTTGGCCGATCGGCAAGCCAACGTTGCTGGCCCCGCGCCGGTTCCGAATCCCGCGGATCGGGCCCGGCAGGCGCGGAAAATCGCGCGTTTGGGCAACAGTTCGGTAACGATTGCGCATGTCCGGCGGGTCCAAGGCTTGACGCCGCAGAACCGGAAGGGCTGATAAGGGGTTGCAACTCTTGCCCGCCCTCTGCTCGGGTCGGGCGCGTCATTCGACGCAATCTCACAGCTGCCACCGCCGCGCCCCTGGGCGCGGTGCGCTATGAAGGGAAAAACGATGCGCCTTGTTCCGCTTTTGCTGGTGGTGGGCCTTGGCCTTGCCGCCTGTGCGCCTGCCGCCGAGACCCCGACCCAACCGCCGCCCGATCACGGCGTCTATGGCGCGCGGACCGATACCGGCCCCAACGGCGAGCCGATCGAGATCAACGCCGTCCGCCCCGCCTATCTGACCGAGCGCAACCGCCGCCAGCGCGTGCCCTACAACGGCCCCGAAGGCGCCGGCACCATCGTCGTCGATCCCTATGCGCGCTTCCTTTATCACGTGCTGGGCAGTGGCGAGGCCATGCGCTATGGCGTCGCGGTCGGCCAGGCGGGCAAGAACTTCCAGGGCAGCGCAACCATCGGCCGCAAGCATGCCTGGCCCAGCTGGACGCCCACCGCCAACATGGTCCGCACCCAGCCCGAGCTTTACGGCCCGCTCAAGGGCGGGCTGCGCGGCGGGGTGGACAACCCGCTGGGCTCGCGCGCGCTTTATCTCTACAAGGGCGGGCGCGACACCATGTATCGCATCCATGGCACGATGGACCCGTCCTCGATCGGCAAGGCGACCTCGGCCGGCTGCATCCGGCTGTTCAACCAGGACATCATGGACCTGTTCGACGAGATCCCCAGCGGCACCGCGGTCAAGGTCCGTACCCGCGCCGAAAGCCTGGCGCTGGAAGGGCCGCTGGTCGAATTGCCCAACGGCTACCTGGCGCCCGCGGGCGAGGTGCAGACCGCCGAGGCCCAGGCCGCGCAATAACCGCGCCTTCCGGTTCCGACCCCATGCCCGCCCCGGCCCGTTCACGGCCGGGGCGTTCTTTTTCTGGCCAGCGCCGGCCGGGCGTGGCAGATTCCGCCCTGATCCGCCCAGCCTGAAAGGAGAGAGCCCATGGCCAAGCCCGCCGATCCGACCGCCTCCGCCTCGCGCGACCTGGATGCGATTGCCGAGCAGACCCAGACCGCGGCGCTGCGCCTGCTGGATCAGGCCGCGCTGGCCGCCTTGCAGCGCGACCTGCGCGCGATGAAGCAAAGCGAACAGGACGAGGCGGTGCGCAAGGCGCTGGCCCAGGCGATGCGCCGCGCCGCCGCCGAAAAGCGCCGCCGCGCCGAACAGGCCGAGCCCGCCGCGGATGTGGCTGCCGAGCCCGCCGCCCCCGCTTCTGCCGCGCCGTCCAAGTCCCCGCGCCCGGTGTGGCCGCTGCCCGACAAGGCCGAGAGGAAGCGCATCAAGGAGGCCGAGAGGGCCGAGAAGAAGCGGGTGAAGGAGGCCGAGAAGGCCGAGCGCAAGGCCGCGAAACAGGCGGCCAAGGCGGCCGAGAAAGAGGCCGCCCGCGCCGCGCGCAAATCGGCCAGGGCGGCGGAAGCCGGAAAACCCGCCGGGAAGGGCAACGGGCAGGGCGGCAAGGGCAAGGGCAAGAAGGCCCAGTAAGCGCGCAGGCACGGTTCCCAAGCCGCGCCTTGCCTGCTATTTGACATCCGACCACTCCATCCGGGTTCACCATGCGCCGTCCGGTTCTGGCCCTTGCCGCCGCCGTTTCCGCCGCTTTCCTTGCCCTTCCCGCGCAGGCGGTGGAGGACGCGGTCCATGGCCCGCCGCCGCCCCCGGACCAGCTGCGCTGCACGGATGACGGCACCTATTGCATTTCGGTCGCCGCCTATGTGCCCGATGTCTGCTCGGCCATCGAGCGGGCGGCGGGGAAGAACGGGCTCGACCCGCATTTCCTCGCCCGGCTGCTGTGGAAGGAAAGCCTGTTCGAGCCGGGCGCGATCAGCCCGGTCGGCGCCATGGGCATCGCGCAATTCATGCCCGGCACCGCCGAGATGGTCGGGCTGGACGATCCCTTCAACCCGGCCAAGGCCATCGAGGCCTCGGCGCGCTACCTGGCGACGCTGACGGCGAGCTTCGGCAATGTCGGCCTGGCCGCCGTCGCCTATAACGGCGGCGAGAACCGCGCCGCGCGCTTCGTCTCGCAGGGGGGCGGCCTGCCCTGGGAGACGCAGGACTATGTCCAGGCGATCACCGGCCAGACCGCCTGGATCTGGCGCGACGATCCGCCCCAGCGGCTGGACGTGCGGCTGGACAAGGAGCGGCCCTTTCGCCAGGCCTGCATCGACCTGGCCAGCGCGCGCAAGCTGCGCGAGTTCCAGACCCCCGACCATCCCTGGCCCTGGGGCGTGATCGTCGCCACCCATCCCAGCCAGTCGGGGGCCAGCGCGCAGGTCGCGCGGCTGAACCGGCAGCTGCGGCCGATCCTGGGCGGCAAGCGCGTGAGCTATGTGCATCGCAAGATCTCGGGCGGGCCGAGGAAGCTTTTCACCGCGCAGATCGGCTATTCCTCGAAGTCCGAGGCCCATGCCTTCTGCAACCGGCTGCGGGGCCTGGGCGGGCGGTGCCTGGTGCTGAAGAACTGAAACGCCGCGCGGGTGGCGGCGTTCCTTGGGTATTTGGGGAACGAAGAAGCCGGACTCGACGCCCCTATTGCGTCCAGTGCACCTGGGTCAGGTCGTTTGCGGGCATCGGGGCGTTTTCCCACAGCCCCTCGATTTCCGCCTTGGCGACGCCGGTCTTTGCCAGCTGGAACAGGAAGGCGTTGGCATGGTCGCCGGCGATGATCTCCTGGGCCTGTTTCAGCAGCGCCGAGCGTTCCGCCGGGTCGGTGGCGGCGTCGAGCCGGGCCATGGTCTCGTCGAAGGCCGGGTTCCGGTAGTTGAAGTAATAATCCTTGCGGGCGTAGATGCCGATGTCCATCGGCTCGACATGGCTGATGATGGTCAGGTCGTAATCGGCGTTCTTGAACACCTGTTCCAGCCATTGCGCCCATTCCATGTTGGTGATCTGGGTCTGGATGCCCACGGCGCGCAATTCGGCCGCCACGATCTCGCCGCCGCGGCGGGCATAGGGCGTCGGCGGCAGGGCGAGGCGCAGGGTCGGGATCTGGGTGCCCGACTCGGCCAGCAGCGTTTTCGCCAGTTCGGGGTCGTATCGCGATTTCGCGGTCAGGTCGACGTAATCGGGATGGTGCGGCGCGAAATGCGTGCCGATGGGCGTGCCATAGCCGAACATGGCGCCGTCGATGATTTCCTGGCGGTTGACGGCATGGGCGATGGCCTCGCGTATTTTGGCCTGGGCCAGCGCCGGGTGCTTGTGGTTCATGGCCAGGATCGTCTCGCCCTCGGTGGTGCCGACCAGCACCTTGAAGCGTGGATCGGCCTGCAGCTGCGCCAGGGTTTCCGGGGCGGGATAGATCGGGAAGGCGTCGATGTCGCCCGCCATCATCGCCGCGAAGGCGGCGCTGGGATCGGCGATGAAGCGGAAGGTGGCGGCTTTCAGCGCCGGCTTTTCGCCCCAGTAGCCCTCGAAGGCGTCGAGCCGGATATGGTCGCCCTGCCGCCATTCGCCGAAGCGGAACGGGCCGGTGCCGACGGGCCTGGTGGCGATCCCGGCCACGCTGGCCTCGTCCACCATCACCGCGTCGCCCCAGGCCATCTTGAACGGAAAGCCGCCGTCCGGCGCCTTGAGCGTGACGCGGACGGTCAGCGGGTCCAGGGCCTCGACGGTCTCGATGCCCTCGAACAGGGTTTTCTGGGCGTTGGTGCTGTCGGGCGCGCGGGCGCGGTCGAGCGAGAAGACCACGTCCCGCGCGTCGAAGGTGGCGCCGTCGTGGAAGGTCACGCCGGGGCGCAGGCGGAAGGTGTAGGTCTGGCCGTCGGCGCTGTCCCAGCTTTCGGCCAGGCCGGGCTTGACGCTGCCGTCGGGCGCGATGCGGGTCAGGCCCTCGAAGACATTGGCATAGACCACCTCGTCGATGGCGGCGGCGGTGCCCCCGGTCGGGTCCAGGTTCGGCGGCTCCAGCACCATGGCCAGCGTGATCGAATCCGGCGCCGCCAGCGCCGGCGTGGCCAGAATGGCCGCCAGCGCGGCCGTCTGCATCAGTTTCGCAAGCATCCCCGTCCCCCTTGGGCTGATCCCTGGGCGCAGCTTCCCGGCAAAACGGCCGGCGATCAAGCCCGCCGCTCGGTCAGCTGCTGGGCGAGGCCCGCGAACATCAGCCACAGCGAGCTGAGCAGCAGCCCCCAGCGGGCAAAGCTTTCGGGGTGGAAATCGACCAGCACCGCCCAGACCGAGAACCCCACCCAGGCCACGGTCACGGGCAGCGAGACCAGGCGCCAGCGTTCGGTGCGCATCGGGTGGATGAACTTGAGATTGGTGAACATGGCGATCGCCAGCGCCACGACGATGGCCAGCGTCAGCCAGAAATCCGGCTTGATCGCGAACAGCACCAGCACCACCATGTTCCAGCAGGCGGGGAAGCCGGCAAAGGAATTGTCGCGGGTCTTCATCCGGGTGTCGGCGAAATAGATCACGCTGCCATAGGTGATGGCGATGATCGCGATCCAGCCGGTCCAGCCCGGCAAAAGCCCCGACATGAACAGCGCATAGGCCGGGATGAAGACATAGGTCAGGTAGTCGATGATCAGGTCCATCAACACGCCGTCATAGGTCGGCCAGTTGGTCTTGACGTGATAGCGCCGCGCCAGCGGGCCGTCGACGCCGTCCACGATCAACGCGATGACCAGCCAGAAGAACATCTGCGACCATTCGCCCCGGACGGCGGCCAGCAGGGCAAGCATGGACAGCACCGCTCCGGTCGCGGTCAGCAGGTGGACGGTCAGGGCTTTGAGGCGCGGATTCATCCCCTGCTTCTGTCACCGATGGGTCATGATCGCAAGTTCGTGCGGGTCCGCGCCCTGCGCTTTTGCCGCGGGGTGATGCGGGCGGCCGACGGTCCTATGCGGCGAATTCCTCGGCCGCATAGCCTTGCAGATAGAGCAGCGCGGTCAGGTCGCCGTGGTTGATTCGCAAGCCCACCTGGGCTGCGACCACGGGTTTGGCGTGCAGCGCGACGCCCATGCCGGCCAGCTTGAGCATGTCGAGGTCGTTGGCGCCGTCGCCCACCGCCAGCACGTCGGCGGGGGCCAGGCCGCGGGCGGCGGTGATGTCGCGCAGCGCCTCGACCTTGGCCTCGCGGCCCAGGATCGGCAGGGCGACATGGCCGGTCAGCACGCCTTCCTCGGCCAGGAGCGTGTTGGCGCGATGCTCGTCGAAGCCGAGCGCGCGGGCGACGGGGCCGGTGAAATCGGTGAACCCGCCCGAGACCAGCGCGGCATAGGCGCCCTGCGCGTGCATCGTCGCCACCAGCTGCCGGCCGCCGGGGGCCAGGGTGATGCGATTGTCCAGCACCTCGGCGATGGCCGATTCGCGCAGGCCGGCCAGCAGGCCGACGCGGGCCAGCAGGGCCTCGTGGAAGTTCAGCTCTCCGTTCATGGCGCGGGCGGTGATGGCGGCGACGCGCTCGCCCACGCCGGCGACATCGGCCAACTCGTCGATGCATTCCTGCTGGATCATGGTCGAATCCATGTCGGCCAGCAGCACCGCCTTGCGCCGGCCGCGGGTGGGCTGGATCGCCAGGTCGAAGCCCTCGGCCTGCAGCCGTTCCCATGTCCGCCAGAAATCCGCCGGCTCGGCGGCGAGGGGAAATTCGGCGGCGATGCCCTGGGCCAGCCAGATGACATGCCCGCCATCCCAGGCGCGGCGCAGGTCGTCGACCAGCGCGGCGGACAGGTCCGCGCGGCTGGGCGCGGCAAGGATGGTGACGGTGAACATGCTGGCCCCCTTGGCGGTTGTTTCCGGCAGCACTAGCCAAAGCGCCGCGGCGGATCAATCAGTCGGATTCATGCCGAAAAACTGTCGCATGCATGGCTTGCAATTTTTTCTTGCGGGAATCCTTCGGCGGCGCTAAGGCCATCAGCGGGACACGCCGCCCCAACGCGGCGCTTCATAGCTGGAAGGCTAACATCATGGGCAAGACTGCTCCGGCCGCGCGGCCGGCCAATCCGCGCTTTTCCTCGGGCCCCTGCGCCAAGATCCCCAATTTCTCGCTGGACATGCTTGCCGACGCGCCGCTGGGCCGCTCGCATCGGGCCGCCGTGGGCAAGGCCAAGCTGGCCGAGGCCATCGACCTGACCCGTGACGTGCTGGGCGTGCCGGCGGATTACCGCATCGGCATCGTTCCCGCCTCGGACACCGGCGCCGTCGAGATGGCGCTGTGGTCACTGCTGGGCGCGCGCAAGGTCGAGATGCTGGCCTGGGAAAGCTTCGGCGAGGGCTGGGTCACGGATGTCGTGAAGCAGCTCAAGCTGGATGCGGTGGTCCGCAAGGCCGATTACGGCAAGATCGTGGATTTCGCCGAGGTCGATTTCGACAACGACGTGGTCTTTACCTGGAACGGCACCACCTCGGGCGTGCGGGTGCCGAACGGCGACGCGATCCCCGCGGACCGCGCCGGGCTGACCATCTGCGACGCCACCTCGGCCGCCTTCGCGATGGAGCTGCCTTTCGACAAGCTCGACGTGGTGACTTTCAGCTGGCAGAAGGTGCTGGGCGGCGAGGGCGCGCATGGCGTGCTGATCCTGAGCCCGCGCGCCGTCGAGCGGCTGGAAAGCCATACCCCCGCCTGGCCGCTGCCGAAGATCTTTCGCATGACCAAGGGCGGCAAGCTGATCGAGGGCATCTTCAAGGGCGAGACCATCAACACGCCCTCGATGCTGTGCGTCGAGGACTACCTGGTGGCGCTGAAATGGGCGCAATCCCTCGGCGGCCGCAAGGCGCTGGTCGCCCGTGCCGAGGCCAATGCGAAGGCCGTGCGCGGCTTCATCGCCGGCAAGGATTGGATCGCCGACCTGGCCGAGGATCCGGCCACGGCCTCGACCACCTCGGTCTGCCTGAAGTTCACCGATCCGCGGATCCGGGACGGCGCCGCCTTCGCCAAGGCCGTCGCCAAGCGGCTGGAGAAGGAAGGCGTGGCGCTGGATGCCGGCGCCTATCGCGACGCGCCCCCCGGCCTGCGCATCTGGTGCGGCTCGACCGTCGAGACCGCCGATGTCGCGGCGCTGATGCCCTGGATCGAACATGCCTTCGAGGCCGAGATCGAGGCGCAGGCGGAAGTCGCCTGAGCGCGCTGCCGGACCGGGGCGCTGCCCCGGACCCCGGGATATTTGGACACGAAAGAAGCCGAGTTGCAGCGCCTGCGGCGCGCTGCCGGCCCCCGCATATCCAGAGGATAGAGAAATGCCCAAGGTTCTTGTTTCGGACAAGCTTTCGGAAACCGCCGTCCAGATCTTTCGCGACCGCGGCGTCGACGTGGACTACCTGCCGGATGTCGGCAAGGACAAGGAAAAGCTCGCCGAGATCATCGGCCAGTACGACGGGCTGGCCATCCGCTCGGCCACCAAGGTGACGGCGAAGCTGCTGGAGAACGCCACCAACCTGAAGGTGATCGGCCGCGCCGGGATCGGGGTGGACAATGTCGATATTCCGGCGGCCTCGAAGAAGGGCGTCATCGTGATGAACACGCCCTTCGGCAACTCGGTGACGACGGCGGAGCACGCCATCGCGCTGATGTTCGCCGTGGCGCGGCAATTGCCCGAGGCCAGCGTCTCGACCCATGAGGGCAAGTGGGAGAAGAACCGCTTCATGGGGGTCGAGGTCTTCAACAAGATCCTGGGCGTCATCGGCGCGGGGAACATCGGCTCCATCGTCATCGACCGGGCGCTGGGGCTGAAGATGAAGGTGCTGGCCTATGACCCCTTCCTGTCCGAGGAGCGGGCCAAGGAGCTGGGCGTGAAGAAGGTCGAGCTGGACGAGCTGCTGGCCCGTGCCGATTTCATCACCCTGCACGTGCCGCTGACCGAGAAGACCCGCAACATCCTGTCGCGCGAGAACCTGGAGAAGACCAGGAAGGGCGTGCGCATCGTCAATGCCGCCCGCGGCGGGCTGATCGACGAGGAGGCGCTGGCCGCGCTGTTGAAATCGGGCCATGTCGCCGGCGCCGCGCTGGACGTGTTCGCCACCGAGCCCGCGACCGAGAGCCCGCTGTTCGGCCTGCCGAACGTGGTGGTGACGCCGCACCTGGGGGCCTCGACCACCGAGGCGCAGGAGAATGTCGCCCTGCAGGTCGCCGAGCAGATGTCGGACTACCTGCTGACCGGCGCGGTGCAGAATGCGCTGAACATGCCCTCGGTCACGGCCGAGGAAGCGGCGGTGATGGGGCCCTGGCTGAAGCTGGCCGGGCACCTGGGCGCCTTCATCGGCCAGATGACCGACGAGCCGATCAAGGCGATCAACGTGCTTTACGACGGCGTCGCCTCGGAGATGAACCTCAAGGCGCTGAACGCCGCGGTGATCGCCGGGGTGATGAAGGCCACGAACCCGGACGTGAACATGGTCTCGGCCCCGGTCATGGCGGCCGAGCGCGGGGTGCAGGTGGCGACCACCACCCAGGCCAAGTCGGGCGTCTTCGACGGCTATATCAAGGCCACCGTCGTCACCGACACGCGCGAGCGGTCCATCGCCGGCACCGTGTTCAGCGACGGCAAGCCGCGCTTCATCCAGATCCGCGGCATCAATGTCGATGCCGAGATCGGCGAGCATATGCTTTACACCCGCAACCGCGACGTGCCGGGGGTCATCGGCGCACTGGGCATGACCCTGGGCGACCTGGGCGTGAACATCGCCAATTTCACCCTGGGCCGGACCAAGACCGGGGACGATGCCATCGCCATCCTCTATCTCGACGAGACGCTGAAGCCCGAGGCGCTGGAGGCGCTGCGCGCCACCGGCAAGTTCCTGCAGGTGCGGCCGCTGCAATTCGAGGTTTGAACCTTGCGAACCCCCGGACTAGGCTCCGGGGGTTTTCATTTGCGGGGCTTGCATGCGGACCTATGCCATCGGCGACATTCACGGCCATCTCGACCTGCTGCGCGCGGCGCATGAGTTGATCGCGCGCGACGATGCCGCGCATGGTGGCGGCGGCAGGCTGGTCCATGTCGGCGACCTGCAGGACCGCGGCCCGGATTCGCGCGGCGTGGTCGATTACCTGATGCGCGGCCAGGCCGAGGGGCTGCCCTGGATCGTCCTCAAGGGCAACCACGACCGTTTCCTGCCGCGCTTTGCCTGGCAGCCGGAATGGATCGACCCCGGACTGGCCTCGGGGCGGCACTGGCTCGAGCATCCCTCGCTGGGCGCGGCCGAGACGCTGGCCTCCTACGGCGTCGAGATCCGCGACCCCGCCCGCACCCATGCCGAGGTGCTGCGCGCCGTGCCCGAGGCGCATCTGCGCTGGCTGGATGCGCTGCCGCTGTGGCACCTGGTCCCGCAGGCGCTGTTCGTCCATGCCGGCATCCGCCCCGGCGTCGACCTGGCCCGGCAGACCGAGCACGACCTGGTCTGGATCCGCAAGGGTTTCCTGGACGATGCCAGCGATCACGGCCTGCTGGTGGTGCATGGCCACAGCCCGGTCAAGCAGGTGACGCATTTCGGCAACCGCCTGGCCATCGACACCGGCGCGGCCTATGGCGGGCCGCTGAGCGTGGTCGTCTTCGACGAAACCGGGCTGCATCTGCTGACCGAGGCGGGGCGCGAGCCGATCCCGGCCCCCTGAGCCCGGCCCCTGAGCCCGGCCCTGTGGCAGGCTTGCCAGGGCACCGGCGGGAAATGTCTCAAATCCCACGCATCCATTGACCCCTTGGCACGAGGGGCCAAATATCAGCCCTATGCGCCATGCGTGGCGTGTCAGGAGGTGAGGCGCCGTGCAGTCCCTTTCCGTCATCTTCCAGCTCGCCGGGGCCGTGGCGCTGCTGCTTTTCGGGCTTGGCCTGGTCCGCGACGGGATGGTTCGCGCCTTCGGCGTCAGGCTCAAGATGGCGCTGGGGCGGGGCACGCGCACCGGGCTGCGGGCTTTTGCCTCGGGGCTGGTGGCGACGCTGGGGCTGCAAAGCTCGACCGCGACGGCGCTGATGACGGCCTCATTCGTGGATCGCGGCATGATCCGGCCGCGCATGGCCCAGATCGTGCTGCTGGGCGCCAACCTGGGCACGGCGCTGACCGCCTGGATCGTCGCCTCGGGGATCGAGGCGCTGGTGCCGGTGCTGCTGCTGGCCGGCTATGCCATGCGCCGCCAGTCCCGGCGCGGCTGGTCGGGCGGCGGGCTCGCGCTGATCGGCATCGCGCTGATGCTGCTGTCGCTGGGCCTGCTGGGCCATGCGACCGAGCCCCTGCGCGAATCCGCGGCCATGGCGGCCTTCCTGGCCATGCTGGGCAATGCCTGGCCGGTGGCGCTGGCCATCGCGGCGGGGCTGGCGGTGATCTGCTCGTCCTCGCTGGCGGTGGTGATGCTGGTGCTGTCGCTGGGGATGGAGCCGGCGCTGACCGTGGTGCTGGTGCTGGGCGCCAACCTGGGCGGGGCGATCCCGCCAGTGCTGGCCACGGCCGGGCAGGGCATCGCCGCCCGCCGCGTCGCCCTGGGCAACCTGGTCGTGCGCGCCGTCGGTTGCCTTGTCGCGTTGCCCTTGGCGGGCCAGGCGGCGCAGGTGCTGACCGCCGTGCCCCTGCCGGAAACCGGGCTGGCGGTCGAGGCGCATCTGGCCTTCAACCTGGTGTTGGCCGCGGCGATCTGGCCCTTCTCGGGGCTGGTCACGCGGCTGACCGGGCTGATCCTGCACGAGGATGAGGCGCCGCCGCCGATCGAGGCGCAGCTGCTCGACGGGCAGGCGCTGGACACGCCGGCGGTGGCGCTGGCCCGCGCCAGCCGCGCGGCGCTGGCCATCGGCGATGTGGTCGAACGGATGCTGCAGCAAGCCCACACCGCCTTCGACCGCGGCGACGACGCGCCGCTGGCCGAGGTTTCCGTGCTGGAAGAGCGGGTGGATCGCATGCAGCAGGAGGTGAAGAGCTTTCTCTCCCGCCTGGGCCGCGAGGCGGGCGAGGATCAGCGGCGCCAAGCCATCACCATCCTGGATTATGTCATCAACCTGGAACATGTCGGCGACATCATCGACAAGGGGCTCGGCCCCGAGATCCGCAAGAAGGCGGCGCTGGCCCTGCGCTTTTCCGACGAGGGCTATCGCGAACTCGACGGGCTGTTCCTGATGACCATCGAGAACCTGCGGCTGGCCCAGACCGTCTTCATGACCCGCGACCGCGACCTGGCGCGGCAGCTGATGGAGGAGAAGGTCGAGATCCGCCGACTGGAGCGCATGTCGGCGCAGCGCCACCTGATGCGGCTGCGCGAGGGGCGGGCGGAGAGCCAGCAGACCTCTTCGCTGCACCTGGACATCCTGCGCGACCTGAAGCGGGTGAATGCGCATATCGTCTCGGTCGCGCATCCGATCCTGGACGAGGCCGACCTGCTGATCGAAAGCCGGCTCAAGCGGGGCTGACGGCCGGATCGGGCGAAGCCATCGGGCTGACGCCGCCGGACCGTTCGCGGGCGCATCGCGGGTTGCGGTCCTGGCGGGAGCTGCTGTCCGGCGAGCCGCGCGGCCCGGACCGGCTGGATGGCCCGCCGTGCCGGGTGGTGGAGATGCATCGGTCGAGCGCGGGAAACCTTTATCCGGCGGGGTGGGCGTTTCGGTGCGCGGCCTTTGAACCCTTGCGCGGCGTGTGTCCAGGGATCCCGCGCGGCCGGCACGGGGCAGCCCCGGTCTTGGGCGGGCCGGTTCTCGGGGGCCGGCATGGCGATCCTGCCGGCAGGGGACGGGCGGCTTTCGCGCCGCGCTTTGCCGGGGCGCCGCGGCTGGCGCGATTCGCCCGCGGTGCCGGGCCCATGCCTGGGGGGTGCCGCGGGCAGCGGGGCTTGCGGCGGCGGTGCGGGCTTGCCATGCTTGGTCCGGTTTCGCTGCCCCGGAGAACGAGATGAAGACATGGATTGTCGCCCTGGCGCTGATGGCCGCGCCCGTTTCGGCCGAGGTGGTCGGCAAGGTCGGCGTGGATTGGGTCGGCAACGACATCATCGTCGAGGCCATCGCTGATCCCCAGGTGCAGGGCGTGACCTGCCACCTGGCCTATTTCGACCGTTCGGTGATCGATCGGCTGAGCCAGGGCAACTGGTTCGAGGATCCGTCGAACTCGGCCATCGAATGCAGCCGGACCGGCCCGGTCACGATCGGCGACATCCGCCGGGGGCCGAAGGGCGAGGACGTGTTCAGCGCCTCGCGCTCGCTGATCTTCAAGTCGCTGCGGGTCAAGCGGATCTATGACGAGGAAAACCAGGTGCTGGTCTATCTTGCCCATGCCGATCAGGTGAAGGAAGGCTCGGCCAAGATGTCGATCTCGACCGTGGCGCTGGAGCCGGGCGAGGCCTTGCCGGCCCGGTGAAACTGCGGCATTCGCAGCCCGCAGCCCGCAGCCCGCAGCCCGCAGCCCGCAGCCCGCAGCCCGCAGCGCCGGGTCACGCGGGCCTGGCCGGTGGGGGCCAAGCCGCAGCGCGGGCACGGCCGTCGATAGGGCGGGCACTGTGGCCCGGCGCTGCGTCCCGTCCCGATGCGGAATGTCCCGGCCCTCGCGTCAACGCCAGGGCGGGCAGGTGGTTTGCGGCCCCACAGGTGGACAGCGGCGCCCGGTGGTTGTAAGAGCCGCGCCAAACAGGAACGGTGAGATGCGGATTCCGTCCAAGAGCGCGAAATACAGTCTGGGCCAGGTGGTGCGCCATCGCGAACATCCGTTCCGCGGCGTGGTCTTCGACGTGGACCCGGAGTTTTCCAACACCGAGGAATGGTACGAATCCATCCCCGAGGAATCGCGCCCCTCGCGCAACCAGCCGTTCTATCACCTCTATGCCGAAACCGAGGCGACCTATTACGTCGCCTATGTCTCCGAGCAGAACCTGGTGCCGGATCATTCCGGCGAGCCGCTGGAACATCCCGAGGTGACGGAGATGTTCGGCGAATTCCAGGACGGCCGCTATCCGCTGCAATTCGGCCTGAATTGAGGTCAGGCGTCCGGGGGGGCGGGCGCGGCTTGCGGCCCCGGATCGGCCACCGGAACGACGAAGGCCAGGAAGTTTCGTCGCCCCTCGCGGAAATAGCACAGCGAGGCGGTCAGTTCCTGGATCAGGAACCAGCCGAAGCCGCCCTCGGGCAGCAGCAGGATCGCCTCGGCATCCTGGGGCGGCGGGCCGGTCCAGGGCAGGTCGTGCATGTCGAGGCAGGAGGAGGGCAGCGGCCGGCCGTCATCCGTCACCGCGCAGGCGATGCCGCCGACATGGCGCGCGACGCAAAGGTGGATCAGCGGCGCATGCGGCCGGCCGCCCAGGCGCAGCGCCTCGTATCGGGTGCCATGTTCGCAGATGTTGTTCAGCACCTCGGCCAGCGCCAGTTCCAGCTTGGCGATGACTTCGTCCCCGGCGCTGCCGTCGAACCTTTCGCGCAGGAACAGCAGCGCGGCGCGCACCGTGGCGGGATCGGCGCGGAAGATGCGGTGGAACATCGGTTGGCGGGGTGGCGGGGGCTGGCGAAGCCGCTTTCCGGCCGGTTCGGGCGAAACGCTCATCTTTCTGGGCCTTCGGGGCGCGCGGCGGGGATCTCGGCGGACTTGCGGATCGTCAGCACGGTGTCCATCCGCGTCAGGTGGAACACCCGCTCGACATTCGGGGTCAGCCCGGTCAGCGTCAGCTTTCGCCCCGCGGGCATGGCCTTGTAGATCGCGATCACCGCGCCAAGGCCGGAACTGTCCATGAACTCGACCCCGCGCAGGTCCAGCGTCACCTGCGCGCCGCCGCCGGCGATCATGCCGCGCACGCGGTCCTTGAAGGCGGTGGCAATGGCGGCGTCGAGGCGTTTTTCATCGACGCGGATCGTCAGCCCGTCGGGCTGGGGCAGCAATGTCAGTTGCATTCTGGCTTCCGCTGTTTTCTGTATGCTCGCCCCCGTTCTAGACCGGCAATCGTTACCGGCTGGTAAGCGTCGCACGGATTTTCGCGCCGGAAGACACGAAAATAGGGCGCATTTTCATGATCCTTGCGACCGGCACCGGCCCGGCCGGGAAAACCCGAGGAAGCGGATCGGTCCCGCCGGTCCGGCCCCCGCCGTTTACGCCTCGCCCTCCAGCATCCCGCGCAGCTCATAGACCAGGTCCAGCGCTTCGCGCGCGCTGATCATGTCGGGGTTGAGGCCGCGCAGGCGGTCCTCGACCGCCGAGGGCTTGGCCTTGGCCGCGGGCGCCGGCGCGGGGGCGGCGCGGAACAGCGGCAGGTCGTCGAGCAGCGCGGCGGGCTTGCCGGTGCCCTGCCGTTCGCCGCTTTCCAGCTGGTGCAGGATGTCGCGGGCGCGCTCGACCACCGCGGGCGGCAGCCCCGCCAGCCGCGCCACCTGCACGCCATAGGAGCGGTCGGCGGCGCCCTTCCTGACCTCGTGCAGGAAGATCACCTCGCCCTCCCATTCGCGCACGGCGACGGTGGCGTTCTCGACGCCGGGCAGGCGGGCCGACAGGCTGGTCATCTCGTGGTAATGCGTGGCGAAGAGCGCGCGGCAGCGGTTGGTGGCGTGCAGATGCTCCATCACCGCCCAGGCGATGGAAAGCCCGTCCCAGGTCGCGGTGCCGCGACCGATCTCGTCCAGGATCACCAGCGCGTGGTCGTCGGCCTGGTTCAGGATCGCCGCGGTCTCGACCATCTCGACCATGAAGGTGGACCGCCCGCGCGCCAGGTCGTCCGCCGCGCCGACCCGGCTGAAGAGCTGGCTGACCAGGCCGATATGGGCGCGGCGGGCGGGCACGAAGCCGCCGGCCTGCGCCAGGATGGCGATCAGCGCGTTCTGGCGCAGGAAGGTCGATTTGCCGGCCATGTTCGGCCCGGTGAGCAGCCAGATCGCCGGGGTTTCGCCCTCGGTCAGGGCGCAGTCGTTGGCGACGAAAGCCTCGCCCTTGCGCTTGAGCGCACGCTCCACCACCGGATGCCGGCCGCCCTCGATCACGAAGGCGCGGCTGGCGTCGACCTCGGGGCGCACCCAGCCCTCGCCCGAGGCGAGGTCGGCGAAACCGGCGGTCAGGTCGATCTCGGCCAGGGCGCGGGCCGCTTGTCCCACGGGGCCGGCCTGGTCCAGCACGGCGCGTGCCAGGCGGGCGAAGATCTCGCGCTCGATCTCCAGCGCGCGGTCGCGGGCGTTGAGGATGCGGGTTTCCAGCTCGGACAGCTCGACCGTGGTGAAGCGGATCTGGTTCGCGGTGGTCTGGCGGTGGATGAAGCGCCCGTTCAGCGGCGGGGCCAGCATCCGCTCGGCATGGGTCGAGGTCGTCTCGATGAAATAGCCCAGGACGTTGTTGTGCTTGATCTTGAGGCTCTGGACGCCGGTCTCGGCTATGTAATCGGCCTGCATCCGGGCGATGACGCCGCGGCCTTCGTCGCGCAGGCGGCGGGTCTCGTCCAGGTCGTCGTCATAGCCCGGCGCAACGAAGCCGCCGTCGCGGGCGAGCAAGGGCGGCTCGGCCACCAGCGCCTCGTCGAGCAGGTCGATCAGCGCGTCATGGCCGGTCAGGTCGCGCGCCGCCTCGGCCAGAACGGCGATCTGGTCGCAGCCCAGCATGGCGGCGATGGCCGCGCCCTGCGTCAGCCCGGCGCGGATCGCGGCCAGGTCGCGCGGCCCGCCCCGCTCCAGCGCCAGCCGCGACAGCGCCCGATCCATGTCGGGGGCGCGCGACAGCGCCTCGCGCAGGTCGGCGGTCAGGCGCGGGTCGTCGACCAGATGCGCGACCGCGGCCTGGCGGGCGTGGATTTCGCCCAGGTCGCGCGACGGTGCGCTGATGCGGCGTTCCAGCAGCCGCGCGCCCCCCGCCGTCACCGTGCGGTCGATGGCGGCCAGCAGCGACCCCTCGCGCCCGCCCGACAGCGCCTGGGTCAGTTCCAGGTTGCGGCGGGTGGCGGCGTCGATCTGCATGGCGCCGCCCAGCGCCTCGCGCACCGGCGGGCGGATCAGCGGCATCCTGCCCTTTTGCGTCAGCTCCAGGTAATCGGCGATGGCGCCCATGGCGGCCAGTTCGGCGCGGGAAAACTGGCCGAAGCCGTCCAGCGTCTCGACCTGGAACAGCGCGCAGAGCCGGCGCGTGCCGGCGGCGCTGTCGAAGCTCATCGCCGGCAGTTCGGTCAGCGCCGCGCCCGCCTCGGCGGCGGTCTCGTCCAGCCGCGAACCCTCGGCGGCCAGCAACTCGCGCGGGGCATGGCGGGCGAGTTCGGGGGCCAGCCGCGCCGGCGGGCAGGGCATGACGCGGAAGGCGCCGGTGGAAATATCGACCCAGGCCAGCGCCGATTCCTCGCGCACCGTGGCGAAGCTGGCCAGGAAATTGTGCCGCCGCGCCTCGAGCAGCGATTCCTCGGTCAGGGTGCCGGGGGTGACGAGGCGGACCACGTCGCGGGCGACCACGGATTTCGAGCCGCGCTTCCTGGCCTCGGCCGGGTCTTCCATCTGCTCGGCGATGGCGACGCGGAAGCCCTTGCGGATCAGCGTCAGCAGGTAGGACTCAGCGGCATGGACCGGCACGCCGCACATCGGGATCGGCTCGCCCAGATGCGTGCCGCGCTTGGTCAGCGCGATGTCGAGCGCGGCGGCAGCGGCCACCGCGTCCTCGAAGAACATCTCGTAGAAATCGCCCATGCGATAGAACAGCAGCGCGCCGGGGTTTGCATCGCGGATCGCAAGATACTGCGCCATCATCGGGGTGGGTTGGTCGCTCATGTCCAGCCTTGTCGCCTGCGGTCCCGTTCTTCTAGGGGATGCGCGGGCCGATGCAAACAGGATGCGGGCAAGTTGCGCCGGTGACGCAAGAATCCCGGTGACAGCCGCCCTTTGTTGCGGCATCGTCTGGCGGAAAACAGTCTTGGGGCGAGGCGATGAAATCGTTGATTCTGGGCGCAATCATGCTGCCATTGGCGGGCGTGGCCGTCGCGGCCTGCCCGGATGTCTCGTTGATGCAGAATGCCGCGCGCGGCTGGATCGCCGGCCAGCGCCTGCCCGACCCCCTGGTGCGCACGCTCGAGGAGGGGGCCTGCGCCTATGCCAGCTTCCGCAGCGTGCTGGAGGCCGAGCTGGGCGCGCCGGTGGGGGTGAAGGTCGGCTTCACCTCGAAGCCGGTGCAGGAACGCTTCGGCGTGACCGAGCCGGTGGCGGGCGCGCTGTTTGCGCCCATGCTGCTGCCGGACGGGGCGCGGCTGAGCCTTGCGGGCAGCCGCGAGCCGTTCTTCGAGGCCGACTTGGTCGTGACCGTGGGCAGTTCCGCCATCATGCAGGCCCGCACCCGCGAAGAGGTGGCGGCCGCGCTTCGGGACGTGCGGCCCTTCATCGAGCTGCCCGACCTGGCGCTGCAAAAGGACGTGGTGCCGACCGGGCCCCTGATGGTGGCCTATGGCGTGACGCCCTGGCGCGGCGTGCTGGGCCGCGGCATCCCGATTTCGGATCTGCGCGATCCGGTCGCCGACCTGGCGGCGCTGACGGTGAACCTGAAGCTCGACGGCAAGAGCGTCGCGACCGGCTCGGGCGAGATGCTGCTGGGCCATCCGCTGGACGTGGTGCTGTGGCTGGTCCAGCAGGGCGGCTATGAGCTGAAGCCGGGCTCGGTGATCTCGCTGGGCTCGCTGGGCGGCCTGCATCCCGCCCGGCCCGGCCACCGGATCGAGGCCGAATATCGCATCGGCGGCCGGGCCATGAAGGTGGGGCTGGCGCTGGTGCCCTGACCGGGCGGCTAGGGCAGGCTGGAAAAAACCTTTGCCAACAGGGGAGTTCCGTCGCAAGACTGTCACGGGGGGCCGCTAGGTGGCATCCAGCCGCCTATGGGGCGTGTTCTGGAACGGAGTTGACCAATGACCATTCAATCGACCGCGGCGGGGCTGGCCGCGCTGAGCCTGCTGGCGGGTGCGGGTGTCGCCTCGGCGCAGGATCTGGCGGCGCTGGAAGAGGCCGCCAAGGCCGAGGGCATGCTGACCACCATCGCCCTGCCGCATGACTGGTGCAACTATGGCGGCGTGATCGAGGGCTTCAAGGCGAAATACCCCGAGATCCAGGTCAACGAGCTGAACCCCGACGCGGGCTCGGCCGACGAGCTGGAGGCGATCCGCGCCAACAAGGACAACAAGGGCCCGCAGGCGCCCGACGTGATCGACGTGGGCCTGTCCTTCGGCCCGCAGGCCAAGGCCGAGGGGCTGATCCAGCCCTACAAGGTCGCGACCTGGGACACGATCCCGGACGATGCCAAGGACGCCGAGGGCTATTGGTATGGCGATTATTACGGCGTGATGGCCTTTGGCGTGAACAGCGACCTGATCGACGCGGCGCCGAAAAGCTGGAAAGACCTGACCAAGCCGGAATACGCCAACGCCTTTGCGCTGGCGGGCGATCCGCGCGCCTCGGCCCAGGCGATCATCTCGGTCATGGCGGCCGGCATCGCGAATGGCGGCGAGCCGGGCGAGGCCTCGGGCCAGAAGGGCATGGAACTGATGGCCGAGGTGAACAAGGCCGGCAATTTCGTCCCCGTCATCGGCAAGTCGGCGACCATCGCCCAGGGCGCGACGCCGATCGTCACCGCCTGGGACTACAACCTGCTGTCCTGGCGCGACAGCCTGAACGGCAACCCGCCGGTCGAGGTCGTCATCCCCGAGGACGGCGTGGTCGCGGGCGTCTATGTCCAGGCGATCTCGGCCTATGCGCCGCATCCGAACGCGGCCAAGCTGTGGATGGAATACCTGTATTCGGACGAGGGCCAGCTGGGCTGGCTGAAAGGCTATTGCCACCCGATCCGCTTCAACGACCTGGTTGCGGGCGGCAAGGTGCCGCAGGAGCTGCTGGACGCGCTGCCCCCGGCGGACGCCTATGAAAAGGCGATCTTCCCGACGCTGGAGCAGCAGGAGGCCAACAAGAAGGTCGTGACCGAGGGCTGGGACGCCACCGTCGGCGCGGCGGTCCAGGAATAAGGCGCGGCGGCCCCGCCCGCACCGGCGGTGCCGCCCCGAACGGGCGAGGCGGAATGAGACAGATCGGCTGGAAATGGCTGGGCGTCCTGCCCTTTTTCGCCTTCGCGCTGCTGTTTCTGGTGCTGCCGACGATGAACATCGTCATCGGCGCCTTCCAGAACCCGCAGGGCGAGTTCACGCTGGCCAACCTGGCTGGGCTCGCCTCGCCGCGGATCGTGTCGAGCTTTGCCATCTCGATCAAGATCTCGCTGGCCTCGGCGCTGCTGGGTTGCCTGATCGGCTTTGCCATGGCGGCGGCGGTGGTGATGGGGGGCGTGCCGGGCTGGATCAAGGGGCCGCTGATGACCTTTTCCGGCGTCGCCTCGAATTTCGCCGGCGTGCCGCTGGCCTTTGCCTTCATCGCCACGCTGGGGCGGGTGGGGCTGGTCACGATGCTGCTGCGGCAATGGTTCGGCATCAACATCTATGCCATGGGCTTCAACCTGCTGTCGTTCTGGGGCCTGACGCTGACCTATCTGTTCTTCCAGATCCCGCTGATGATCCTGATCATCACCCCGGCGCTGGAGGGGCTCAAGCGCGAATGGCGCGAGGCGGCCGAGGTCTTGGGCGCCAGCACCTTCCAATACTGGCGCATGGTGGCGCTGCCGATCCTGTTCCCGTCGCTTCTGGGCACCTTCGCGCTGCTCTTTGCCAACAGCTTCGGCGCGGTGGCGACGGCCTATGCGCTGACCGGCTCGTCGCTGTCCATCGTGCCGATCATGCTGTTCGCGCAGATCCGCGGCGACGTGCTGCAAGACCCGCACCTGGGCTATGCCATGGCCTTCGGCATGATCGTCGTCACCGGGCTGGCGAACCTCGCCTATGTCGTCATGCGCGCCCGCGCCGAGCGGTGGATGCGATGAGGCGGGTCTGGTCCTGGGCGGCGCTGATCGTCGGCGGGCTGTATTTCCTGCTGCCGCTGATCGGCACCATCGAGTTCTCGCTGCGGATGCGGCGCGGGGAATATTCGCTGGACGCCTATCGTTCGGTGCTGTCGGACCCGAATTTCCGCGCCACCTTCAGCTATTCGGTGGCCATGGCGGCTCTGACCATCCTGCTGGGGGTGCTGATCGTGGTGCCGACCGCCTATTGGGTGCGGCTGCGCCTGCCGCGGCTGCGCCCGGTGATCGAGTTCATCACCCTGCTGCCGCTGGTCATTCCGGCCATCGTCGTGGTCTTCGGCTATATCCGGCTCTACAACACCAGCTCGATCCTGCCGCTGACCGGCACCGCCTCGGGCACCAACCTGCTGCTGCTTTGCGGCTATGCCACGCTGGCGCTGCCCTATATGTATCGCGCCGTCGATACCGGGCTTTCCACGCTGGACGTGCGCTCGCTGACCGAGGCGGCGCAATCGCTGGGCGCCGGCTGGGCGCGGATCATCGGCCGGCTGATCCTGCCCAACGTGCTGGGCGCGGTGATGTCCGGCGCCTTCCTGTCCTTCGCCATCGTCATCGGCGAATTCACCATGGCGGCGCTGCTGAACCGTCCCGCCTTCGGCCCCTACATGCAGCTCCTGGGCGCGAACCGCGCCTATGAGCCGGCGGCGCTGGCGGTGATCGCCTTTGCCGTCACCTGGGGCTGCATGGGGGTGATGCAGCTGATCTCCCGCCTGTTCGGCACACGGATGCAAGCGAAATGACCTTCCTGACCCTCGACCACCTGCAGAAATCCTTTGGCCCGACCAGGGTGGTCCACGACTTCGACCTGGGCGTCGAGAAGGGCGAGTTCGTGTCCTTCCTGGGCCCCTCGGGCTGCGGCAAGACCACGGTGCTGCGCATGGTCGCGGGGTTCGAGACGCCGACGGCGGGCCGGGTGGTGATCGACGGGCGGGACGTGACGCGCCTGCGCCCGAACCAGCGCCAGATCGGCATGGTGTTCCAGTCCTATGCGCTGTTTCCGAACCTGACCGTGGCCGAGAACGTGGGCTTCGGCCTGCGCACCGCGGGGGTGCCGCGCGCCGAACGCGCCGGCCGCGTGGCCGAGATGCTGGCGCTGATCGGCCTGCCGGACCTGGGCGGGCGCTATCCCTGGCAGCTTTCGGGCGGCCAGCAGCAGCGCGTCGCGCTGGCCCGCGCGCTGGCGCCGCGCCCGCGCGTGCTGCTGCTCGACGAGCCGCTGTCGGCGCTGGATGCCAAGATCCGCGTCAGCCTGCGCAACCAGATCCGCGAGATCCAGCAGCAGCTGGCCATCACCACCATCTTCGTCACCCATGACCAGGAAGAGGCGCTGTCGATCTCGGACCGCATCGTGGTCATGCACAAGGGCATCGCCGACCAGACCGGCACGCCGGCGCAGATCTACAACCAGCCCGCGACCGATTTCGTGGCCGGCTTCGTCGGCACGCTGAACCGTTTCGAAGCCGAGGTGCTGGACCCGGCCCGCGGCCTCGTCCGCGTCGAGGGGGCCGAGATCGCGCTGGACCGTCCCTTGCCCCCCGGCCGCATCACCCTGGCGGCGCGGCCGGAAAGCCTGCGCATCGCCGCCGAGGGCATCCCGGCCGAGATCACCGGCGTCGAGTTCCTGGGCTCGGTCCAGCGGCTGCGGGCACGGGTCGCGGGGCGCGAGGTGGTGCTGGACCGTTTCAACGAACCGGGGGAGGCATTGCCCCAGCCCGGCGCGCAGGTGCGCCTGGCGGCCGCGCAGGCCGGATGGCTGGTCCTGCCGGGCTGAGGGGCCGGGCCTATTTCCGGTTTTCGCCGCGGATGGCCAGCGCCCGGCGCAGGTGGCCGGGCAGGATGGCGAAGCCCTTGGCATAGCGCAGGAACAGCCGGCGCGGGTTGGACAGCATCCGCCACAGCCATTCCAGCTTGATCCGCCGCACCCATTGCGGCGCCCGGCGCTGGTGGCCCGACAGGAAGTCGAGCCCGGCCCCGATCGAGGCGAAGCCCACATCGCCAAGCGCGTCGCGGGCGCGGATGGCGAAAAGCTCTTGCCGCGGGGCGCCGAGCGCCAGGAAGCACAGCCGGGCGCCCGAGGCGCGAATGCGGGCGATGATCTGGTCCGCTTCCTCGCCCGTCGGGTCGAAGGGAAAGCCCGGCGCATGGGTCAGCGCGACGCACAGCCCCGGCACCGCCGCCTGCATGCTGCGCGCGGCCAGCGCCAGCGATTCGTCGTTGCTGCCGATCAGCGCCACCGGCAGGCCGGCCCGCGCCGCCTCGGCGGCCAGGGGCAGCACCAGGTCCGAGCCGGGTGCCAGTGCCACCGGCCGGCCGGCGATGCGCGACAGCCAGACGATGGGGTTGCCGTCGGCGCAGACCAGGTCATGCGCGCCGTAGGCGCTGCGAAAGCGGGCGTCCTCGCCCAGCCTTTGCAGGTGGTCCACGTTGATCGTGGCGATGGCGAAGCCGCGCCCCTCGGCCAGCCGCTGCCGCACCGCGGCCAGCAGCGCGGAAGAATCCCGACAATTGACGCGGACGGCATTGCCGTCGGGAAAGCTGAAATGCATGATAAGCCCTCGGGTCCGGCCGGAATCGACGGCAGGATGTGTTGGCGGCGAGGGGATTGCAACGTCCTTCGCACCGCCGGTTGACAAGGCGGGGACGGGAGTCGGGCCATGCCCATATTGGCCTTCATGGTGCTGGTGACCTGGCCGGTGGTGGTGGCGGTGCTGTTCCAGCGCATGGAGCGGGCGCAGGCGATGATCTGGTCGATCTTTGCCGGCTACCTGCTGCTGCCGCAGCTGGTCGAGATCGACGTGCCCGCCTTTCCCGGCCTGAACAAGCACATGGTCCCGGCGCTGGCCGCCGCCATCATGGTCTATTTCGTCACCAAGGAGCGCGCCCGCAACGAGCCCGCGCCGCCGCCCATGGGGCCCTGGGTGATGCTGCTTCTGGCGATGAACTTCGCCGCGCCCATCCTGTCGGCGCTGACCAATCCCGACCCGCTGATCGACGGCGTCAACTATCGGCCGGCCATGTCGATCAGCCAGGGCGTGGCCGACCTGATCGTGCAGACGCTGCTGCTGCTGCCCTTCTTCCTGGGCTACAAGCTGTTGTGGAATGCCAGGGGCGCCCAGCTATGGGCGCGCAGCCTGCTGCTGGGCGTCCTGTGCTATACCGTTCCCATGCTGATCGAACTGCGGATGAGCCCGCAGATCAACGTCTGGGTCTATGGCTATTTCCAGCACGATTTCGTCCAGACCATCCGCTATGGCGGCTATCGCCCCATCGTCTTCCTGGAGCATCCGCTGTGGGTGGCGCTGATGACGATGACCGCCTTCCTGGCCGCCATCGCCTTTGCCCGCAACGAGCCGACGCGGCGCAACATCCTGATCGCGGTCTACCTGGCCTGCATCGTCTTTCTGTGCAAATCGGCGGGGGCGCTGGTGCAATCGCTGATGGCGGCGCCGCTGGTGGCCTTTGCGCGGCCGCGCATGATGGTGCTGGTGGCGGCGCTGGTGGCCACCGCCGCCGTCTCTTATCCGACGCTGCGCACTACCCCGTGGATGCCGCTGCAGGGCATCGTCAACCTGGCCATGTCCATCTCGCCCGAGCGGGGGCGCTCGCTCGAGTTCCGGCTGATGAACGAAGAGGAGCTGCTGGAGCGCGCGATGGAGCGGCCGGCCTTCGGCTGGGGCGGCTGGGGGCGGTCGCTGTTCTATGATCCCTATAACGGCCGGCTGACCTCGGTCCCGGACGGGCAATGGGTGATCCTGATCGGGGCGCGGGGCATCTTCGGCTACCTGGCGCAGTTCCTGCTGCTGCTGACGCCGATCCTGGCGCTGCTGCGGGCGATGCCGGGCGGCCGGCATCCGCCGCGCAAGGCCGAGATGGTGGTGCTTGGCGCGATCTCGCTGATGCTGGCGATGAACATGCTGGACCTGATCCCGAATGCGACCCTGACGCCGCTGACCTGGCTGACCGCCGGGGCGCTGCTGGGCAATGCCCGCCGGCTGCGGCAGGGCGCGGCCGAGTCGGCCGATCTGCCGGCGGCCCAGCGGATTCTGCCTAAAAAGGCAGGCCTGCGGACGGTTTTATAGGTTGGTCCGAAGCGCGGGATTCGCTATGCCGGATACGCGCGCCAGTTGTTAAGTCATTGCTGCCCACAGGGGCATTCCACGAGTTCAATGAGGCACCGCATGGCCTTTGACAAACCCGCCGTCGAAGACGGTGATATCGCTATCATCGGCATGGCCGCCCAGTTGCCGGGGGCCGCGGGGATCGCCGAATACTGGGACAACCTGTGCCGGGGCGTCGAGGCGATCCGCCGCATCCCCGAGGCCGAGCTGATCGCGCGGGGCGAGTCGCGGGCGCGGCTGTCGGACCCGAACTACGTCCCCTCGGCCGCCGTGCTGGAGCAGTTCGACGAGTTCGACGCCGAGTTCTTCGGGCTTTCGCCCAAGGAAGCGGCGATCATGGACCCGCAGCACCGCAAGTTCCTGGAAACCTGCTGGCACGCGCTGGAGGATGCGGCGCATCCGCCCGAGCGTTTCGCCGGCAATATCGGCGTCTGGGCCGGCTGCGGCATGGGCAGCTATTACTACTGGAACGTCTGCTCGAACCGCGACCTGGTCGATGGCGTGGGCCATTTCCTGCTGCGCCATACCGGCAACGACAAGGATTTCCTGTCCACCCGCGTCAGCCATGTCTTCGACCTCAAGGGGCCCAGCATCAGCGTGCAGACCGCCTGTTCCAGTTCGCTGGTGGCGATCCACATGGCCTGCCAGTCGCTGAACTCGGGCGAATGCGACATGGCGCTGGCCGGCGGCGTGACCATCGAGCTGCCGCATGGCCTCGGCTATCTCTACAAGGAAAACGAGATCCTGTCGCCCGACGGCCATTGCCATGCCTTCGACCATCGCGCGCAGGGCACCGTCTTCGGCAGCGGCGCGGCGGTGGTGACGCTGCGCCGGCTGCGCGACGCGCTGGCCGATGGCGACCATATCTGGGCGGTCATCAAGGGCTCGGCCATCAACAACGACGGCGCGGCCAAGGCCGGCTACCTGGCCCCCAGCGTCGAGGGCCAGGCGCAGGCGGTGGCCGAGGCGCTGGTCATGGCCGGGGTTTCCTCGGACAGCATCGGCTATGTCGAATGCCACGGCACCGGCACCGCTTTGGGCGACCCGATCGAGGTCGCGGCGCTGAACCAGGCCTATGCGCGGGTTTCGGACGGCACGCGGCAGGGGCCGTGCCGCATCGGCTCGGTCAAGACCAACATCGGCCATCTCGACACCGCCGCCGGTAGCGCCGGGCTCATCAAGTCGGCCCTGGCGGTGCATCACGGGCAGATCCCGGCCAGCCTGGGCTACGAGGCGCCGAACCCCGCCATCGACTTCGAGGGCGGGCCGTTCCAGGTCAACGACCGGCTGTCGGACTGGCCGGTGCCGGGGCCGCGCCGCGCCGGGGTGAACTCGCTGGGTGTCGGCGGCACCAATGCGCATGTGATCGTGCAAGAGCCGCCCCTGGCCGAGGCGTCGGGGGAATCCGACTGGCCGTTCCACATCATCGCCGTCTCGGGCCGCAGCAAGGCGGCGCTGGACGCCAATTCGGCCGCGTTGGCGGGTTGGCTGGCGGCCAACCCGGCCGTGGACATGGCCGACTTGTCCTTTACCCTGACCCAAGGCCGGCGGCAGTTCGACCGCCGGCGCGTGCTGGTCGCGCATGATGCGGCCGAGGCGGCGCGGCTTCTGGCCGATCCCGACCCGCTGCTGGTCTTCGACCACCAGCAAGCGGGCGACCCGGCCGAGGCGGTGTTCATGCTGCCCGGCGGCGGTGCGCAATATGCCGGCATGGCGCGCTGGCTTTACGAAACCGAGCCGGTGTTCCGCGAATGGATGGACCGCGGCCTCGACCACATGGCGGCCGCGCATGGCGCCGACCTGCGCGCGCTGTGGCTGCCCGAGCCGGGGGCCGAGGCCGAGGCGGACCGGCGGCTCCTGCAGCCCTCGCTGCAACTGCCGCTGCTGATGATCACCGAATATGCGCTGGCGCAGCTGTGGATCAGCTGGGGCGTCACCCCCGCCGCGCTGATCGGCCATTCCATGGGCGAGAATACCGCCGCCTGCATCGCCGGGGTGATGAGCTTCGAGGATTGCATCGGCCTGGTGCGCCTGCGCGGCCTGCTGTTCGACCGGGTGCCGGCGGGCGGCATGCTGTCGGTGCCGCTGGCCCCCGAGGATTTCGCGGCCGAGCTGGACGAGCTGGGGCTGGACCTGGCGGCGGTGAACGGGCCGGGCCTGTCGGTGGTCTCGGGCCCCGATGCCGCGCTGGACCGCTTTGCCGAGCGCATGGCGGCGCGCGAGGTGGAATGCCAGCGCATCGCCATCTCCATCGCCGCGCATTCGCGGCTGCTCGACGGGATCCTGGCCGAATTCCGCGCCTATCTCGCCTCGATCCCGCTGAATGCGCCGCAGATCCCGATCATCTCGAACCGCTCGGGCCAGCCGCTGACGGCGGCCGAGGCGACCAGCCCCGACTATTGGGTCGCGCATCTGCGCGGCACGGTGCGCTTTGCCGATGGCATCGCCCATCTGGCGCAGGTGCCGGGGCGGGTGTTCGTCGAGGTCGGGCCGGGCCGCGCCATGCAGGCCATGGCCAAGGCGCATCCGGCGGTCGCCGCCAACCAGGTGATTTCCACGCTGCGCCACCGCGACCATGCGACCAGCGACGACAGCTATTTCATGGGCGCCCTGGCGCGGTTCTGGGCCTGCGGCGGGCAGATCGACTGGGACCAGGTCTGGGGCGGCGCGCGGCGCCAGCGCCTGTCGCTGCCGGGCTATGCCTTCCAGCGCAAGCGCTATTTCATCGAACGCGCCACCCATGCCGCGGCCGAGGCGGCCTCGGAACTGGCCCGGATCGACGCGCCCGCCGACTGGGGCTGGCGTCCGGCGTGGAAACTGGCCTCGCCGAATATCGAGATCGGGCCGCAGGGGCCGGTGGCGCAGGGCGCGCGGACCTGGCTGGTCTTTGCCGACGAGCTGGGCCTTGCCGCGCGCCTGACCGAGGCGCTGCGCGCCCGCGGCCAGCGCGTCGCCATGGTCGAGGTGGGCGATACCTTTGCCGACAAGACGGTTGCGGGCGGCGACGGCCGTTTCCTGCTGCCGGTCGAATCCGACCGCGAGGGCTATGAGATGCTGCTGGCCGCGCTGGCCGGGCAGGACATGGTGCCCGACCGCATCCTGCACCTGTGGTCGGTGACGCAGGGGGCTAAGTTCCGCCCCGGCTCCAGCCTGCTCAACAGCCAGCTGGAGCGCGGCTTCTTCGGCCTTCTGCACCTGGCCCAGGCCATCGGTGCCGAGCTGCCGGATGCAAAGCTGGACCTGATCGCCATCTGCAACGACGCGCTGCGCGTCGCGGACGAACCCGCCCCGGTGCCGGAAAAGGCCACCGCCGCCGGGCCGATCCGCGTCATGCCGCATGAGATGCCGAATATCCGCGCCCGCCTGGTGGACATCCGCCTGCCGGCGAAGGGCCTGGACGCGCTGGCCGCCAACCTGCTGGAAGAGGCGCTGGCCCCCTCGGGCGCCGCCGTCGCCGCATGGCGCGACGGGCGGCGGTTCGAACAAAGCCTGGAGCGGGTGGCGCTGGAGGATGACGGCATGGCCGCCATCCCGCAGGGCGCGGCCTGCCTGATCACCGGCGGCTTCGGCGGCATCGGCCAGGCCATCGCGCGCGAACTGGCGCAGCGCGGCGGCGCGAAACTGGCGCTGACCACGCGCGGCCGGGTGGATTCGCCCGCCGTCATGGCCTCGGTCCGGCAACTGGAATCGCTGGGTGCCGAGGTGCTGGCGATCCGCGCCGACGTGACCAGCCCCGAGGACATGGCCCGCGCCGTGGCCGAGACGCGGGCGCGCTTCGGCAGCCTGGACGTGGTGCTGCACGCCGCGGGCGTGATCCGCGACAGCCTGATCGCGGCCAAGACCGACGACGAGGCCTGGGACGTGCTGGCGCCGAAGCTGCTGGGCACCCGCGCGCTGATCGAGGCGCTGGCGGACAATCCCGCGAAGCTGACGGTGCTGTTCTCCTCGACCTCCTCGGCGATCGCGCCGGCGGGGCAGGCGGATTACGTCGCCGCCAACGAATACCTGAACGCGGTGGCGCGTTCGGCACCGCAGGCGCTGGGCCGGGTTGTCGCGGTCAACTGGGGCGTCTGGGCCGATGCCGGCATGGCGGCGCGGGCGATGGGGCTGGACACGGCCTCGGCCGTGGCGGTGCCGCAAGGGCGGCCGCTGCTGGACGAAAGCCTGCCCATGCCGGGCGGGCGCGAGTTCCGCACCGCGCTGAAGATGCAGGACTGGATCATCGGCGGCCACAAGACCGCCCAGGGCCAGGCGCTGATGCCCGGCACCGGCTGGATCGAACTGGTGGCCGAGGCGGCGCTGGAATGCGGGCTGAGCCTGCCGCTGGCGATCCGCGACCTGGAATTCCGCCGCCCGGTGCTGGTTTCCGACACCGCGCTGGTCAGCACCCGCGTTTCGCCCGAGGGCGATGCCATGCGCATCGATATCCTGGACGATCCGCAGGGCGAGCCGAATGTCTCGGCCCTGGTCGCGGGCTTGCAGGAACCGGCGCCCGAGCCGCTGGCCGTCGGCGGGCCGTGGGACCGGGACGGGCAGGGCGCGGCGCTGCCTTCGGCGCAGGAAGGCCGGATGGCTTTCGGCCCGCGCTGGCAGGTGCTGCGCCGCTTCCGCGTCACCGGCGACGAGGGCGTGGCGGAACTGTCGCTTGCGCCCGAATACGCCGCCGAGGCCGGGGAATGGCTGGCGCATCCGGCGCTGATGGACATCGCGACCGGCTGGGCCATGCAGCTGATCAAGGGCTGGACGCCCGAGAACCTGTGGGTGCCGATGGGGTATGGCGCGATCCGGCTTTACGCGCCCTTGCCGGCGCAGGTGGTCAGCCGCATCCGCAATGCGGGCGAAAACACCGATGCGCAGGGCATGGCGCAATTCGACATCACCCTGGCCGCGCCCGACGGCACGGTCGTCGCCGAGATCCGCGGCTTTGCCCTGCGCAAGCTGGCGGCGGCCATCGCCGCCACGCCCGCGCGCAGCCAGCCGCCGCGCAGCCTGTCCCCGGCCGAGCGCCGCTTGCAGCACAACATCAGCCAGGGCATCCCGGCCGCCATCGGGCCTGCGATGCTGAGCCGGGCGATCTCGACCGGGCTTTCGCAGGTCTATGTCTCGTCGCTGGACCTGCCGGCGCTGATCGCCGAGGCGGGGGTGGTCGAGGATGCCGCGCCCGCCGAGGGCGGGTTCGAGCGTCCCGACCTCGACAGCGATTTCGTCGCCCCGGCGCCGGGCATCCAGGCGGAACTGGCGGCGATCTGGTCCGGGCTGCTGGGCATTGCCCAGGTCGGCGCGGCGGACAGCTTCTTCGACCTGGGTGGGCATTCGCTGATCGCGGTGCGCATGTTCGGGCAGCTGCGCAAGGCGTTCGGCGTCGACCTGCCGATCTCGACCCTGTTCGAGGCGCCGACCATCGCGCAGCTGGCCGCGCTGGTCGAGGAACGCACCGGCCCGCGCGAGCTGGTCTCGCCCGACAACGTGCGCGAATTGCCGGTCGCGGCCCGGCCGCGGTTCCGCTTTCTCGTCGACATGGGCGGGCGGGGCGAGGGCACGCCCTTCTTCATGGTCGCCGGCATGTTCGGCAATATCATGAACCTGCGCCAGCTGGCGCAGCGGCTGGGGCCGGATCGCCGCTTCTGGGGCATCCAGGCGCGCGGCCTGCTGGGCGACGACAAGCCGCATGAGGATTTCGCCGTGGCCGCCCGCGACTATATCGCGGAGCTGCGCCAGGTGCAGCCGACCGGCCCCTATCTGATCGGCGGCTTCTCGGGCGGCGGGCTGACCGCCTATGAGATGGCGCGGCAGTTGCGCGCGGCGGGCGAGGAGGTGGCGATGCTGGTCATGCTCGACACGCCCTTGCCGCTGCGCGAGCCGGTCGGCCGCAAGGACCGGCTGATGATCCGCCTGGGCGAATTGCGCGAGGGGGGTGCGGGCTTCGTCTGGAAATGGCTGCGCGACCGCGTGGCCTATGAATTCCAGCGCCGCAGCAAGGCCAAGGCGGTCGAGGCCGAGGTCGGCGCCGAGGCGACCGGCGCCTTCCACGACCTCGCCATCGAGGCGGCCTTCCTGGCGGCGCTGCCCCGGATGCGGCTTTCGGTCTGGGACGGGCCGGTGGCGATGTTCCGCCCGCCGCTCGACAAGCGCTGGAAGGTGACGGGCGGGCGCTGGATCAATTCCGGCCGCGACTATGTGGTCGAGGACAACGGCTGGACGCCCTGGATGCCCGACCTGCGGGTGATCGAGGTGCCGGGCGACCACGATTCCATGGTGCTGGAGCCGAACGTGCGCCGCCTTGCCTCGGTCCTGCGCGAGATCCTGCGCGATGCCGATGCGGACGCCCCGGCAAGGATCAAGGCGGCAGAGTGACCATGGACCCCGATGCAGCCCCGCCCAGCGTTCATGTCATCGTGCTGAACTGGCGCACGCCAGAGATGTCCTTGCAGGCCGCCGAGGCCGCATTGCGCGAAATGCAGGGCATCGACGGCGGGTTGACCATCGTGGACAACGATTCCGGGGACGGTTCGTTTGAACGGATGCAGGCGGGCGTGCAGGCGCGCGGCTGGCCTTCGGATCGCGTCGCGGTGGTGCAATCGGGCTGGAACGGCGGCTTTGGCGCCGGCAACAACCATGGCATCCGCCGGGGCCTGCCGGACGGGCGCCGCGCTGACCTGGTCTATCTGCTCAATTCGGACGCCATCCCGCAGCCCGGCGCGATCCGGGCGCTGGTCGATTACCTGGGCGTGCATCCGCGGGTCGGGATCGCCTGCTCGCGGCTGCGCGGCACCGACGACATGCCGCACAGCACCGCCTTTCGCTTTCCCTCGGCCTTGGGCGAGTTCGAATCGATGAGCCGCACCGGGCCGATCTCGCGCCTCCTCAGCCGCAAGGTCGTCTCGCTGCCCCAGCCCCAGGTCTCGGGGCGGGTGGACTGGTCGGCGGGGGCCTCGATGATGATCCGCATGGAGGTGCTGGACCGCATCGGGCTCTTCGACGAGGGATTCTTTCTCTACTACGAGGAAACCGACCTGTGCCGTCGCGCGGCGCGGGCTGGCTGGCAGACGCATTACGTCGTCGAAAGCCTGGTGCTGCATATCGGATCGGTCAGCACCGGCATGAAGGAATGGAAGCGCGCGCCGGATTACTGGTACGATTCGCGGCGGCGCTATTTCGAGAAACATCATGGGCGGCTGGGTGCGCTTTGGGCCACGGTCGCCCATCTGGGGGGCGCGGGGGTGTTCCGCCTGCGCTGCCTTATGTCGGGGCGCAAGCCGGATGGGCCGCCGGGCCATCTGGCGCAGCTGACGCGCCACGCCTTTCGCCCGCAACCAAAGCCCGTTCATGTTGAAAAGGGTAAGCCATGACGCAATTTTCCGCGATTCTGGTGGGTAACGAATCCTTGCTGCGCCATGCGGCCGAAACGCTGCTGGCGCGCGGGCATCGCATCAATGCCGTGGTGACGCGCAATCCCGACCTGCGCGACTGGGCGCAGGGCGCCGGGCTGGCGGTCGAGGACCAGGACGCGCCGCTGCCCGCCGATGCGCCCGCGGCCGACTGGCTGTTCAGCGTCGCCAACCTGTCGATCCTGCGCCCCGAGATGCTGGCGCGCGGCCGGCTGGGCGCGATCAACTTCCACGATGGGCCGCTGCCGCGGCTGGCGGGGCTGAACGCCCCGGTCTGGGCGATCATCGGGGCCGAGCCGCAGCACGGCGTCACCTGGCACATGATCGAGGGCGGCGTGGACGAGGGCGACATCCTGACCCAGCGCCTGTTCGAGATCCGCGAGGACGACACCGCGCTGACGCTGAACGCGCGCTGCTTTGCCCGCGGGGCCGAAAGCTTTGCCGATGTGGTGGCGCAGCTCGAGGGCGCCGGCCCGCAGCGGCAGCGCCAGGATCTGTCGCAGCGGACCTATGTCGGCCGCGACAAGCGCCCCGAGGCGGCGGTGCTGGACTTCACGGCTGCCGCGGCGCGCATCGGCGCCTTGGTGCGCGGCCTTGACCATGGCGGCTACTGGAACCCGCTGGCCATGCCCAAGGTCCGGCTGGCCGACCGCGTGCTGCTGGTCGCGGGTTTCGAGGGCATCGAGCCCGCCGTGGCCCCGCCCGGCACGGTGCTGTCCCATGACGGGGCCTCGGCGCTGGTCGCGGCGGCGGACGCGGCGGTGCGGCTGCGCTTTGCCGGCGACTTGCCCCCGGTGGGCACGGTGATCCCGCCGCTTTCCAGCGAGGAGGCCGCGCAGCTGACCGACCTGGCCGCGCAGGCGGCGAAGCATGACGGCTTCTGGCGCGCGCGGCTGGCGCGGATGAACCCGGCGGTGCTGCCGGGCGAGGGCTCCGGTTCCAGCCAGCGCGTGCAGCTGATGCCCGGCGCGGGGCCCGAGCGGATCGCGCTGGCCGCCTCGCTGATGGCGCGGCTGGCGGGGCAGGCCGCCTTCGACCTGGCGCTGCGGCCCGCGGCCCAGCCCGAGGCGGCCGGGATCGTCGCCGACTGGCAGCCCCTGGCGGTCGAGGCGCCGGGCGAGCGCACGCTGGCCGATCTGGGACAGGCGCTGGCCGGGCAGATCGCCGAACAGGCCAGGCGCGGCTTCTTCATGGCCGACCTGCTGCACCGCGCGCCCGAACTGCGCGACATGGCCACGCCGGACCTGGCGATCAGCCTGGATGCCCGCGGCCCGGTCCGGGATGCGGCGCTGTGCGTGACCCTGACCGAAACCGGCGCCTGGCTGGACCATGATCCGGCCCGCGTCACGCCCGCGCAGGCGCAGCGGCTGGCCCGCGCGCTGGACGGCGGCCTGGCGCTGCCCGGCTCCACCACGCTGCGCGACATCCCCCTGATGGACGCGGATGAGCGCGAGGCGCTGCTGGTCGCCCGCAACGCCACCCAGGCCGAGGTGCGGCTGGCCTGCATCCACGGGCTGATCGCCGAGACGGCCGCGGCCGACCCGGATGCCGTGGCGCTGGCCTTCGAGGATCGCACCCTGACCCGCGGCCAGCTTGACCGCGCCGCGAATGCGCTGGCGGCGAAGCTGGTGGCGATGGGCGTGGGCCCGGACCAGCCGGTCGGGCTGTTCGCCCGCCGCTCGCCCGAGCTGGTGATCGGTGCGCTGGCGATCTGGAAGGCGGGCGGCGCCTATGTGCCCCTGGACCCGGACTATCCCGCCGACCGCATCGAGCTTTACATCCAGGACAGCGGGGCCGGGGTGGTGCTGGTGCAGGACGGGCTGGCCGACCGGCTGCCGGCGCATGGCGCGCAGGTGGTGGGCATCCCGACCGACCTGCCGCATGGGCTGGTGGCGGCGCCGGTCAGCGCCGTCGGGCCGCAGAACCTGGCCTATCTGATCTATACCTCGGGCTCGACCGGCCGGCCCAAGGGGGTGATGGTCGAGCATCGCAACGTCGCCAATTTCTTCGCCGGCATGGACGCGGTGATCCCGCACCGGCCGGGCGATGCCTGGCTGGCAGTCACGAGCCTGTCCTTCGACATCTCGGTGCTGGAGATCTTCTGGTCGCTGGCGCGCGGCCTTCGGCTGGTGATCGCGGGCGAGGAATCGCGGCTGGCGGTGTCCTCGGTCCCCGCCCAGCCGCGGCGCGAGGTTTCGGGCGGCATGGATTTCAGCCTGTTCTATTGGGGCAACGACGATGGGCCGGGGCCGAAGAAATACCAGCTGCTGCTGGAGGGCGCGCGCTTTGCCGACCAGAATGGTTTCGTCGCGGTCTATACGCCGGAACGGCATTTCCACGCCTTCGGCGGTCCCTATCCGAACCCGGCGGTTTCGGGCGCGGCGGTGGCGGCGGTGACGAAGAACATCTCGGTGCGCGCCGGCAGCTGCGTGCTGCCGCTGCACCACCCGGCCCGCGTGGCCGAGGAATGGGCGGTGATCGACAACCTGACCTCGGGGCGGG
>JAANMV010000288.1_pt1 | contig 62645 bp, 53 predicted proteins | sample 7279661 | NCBI WGS metagenome assembly JAANMV01 (sample SAMN14094540, study PRJNA606508) | bioreactor metagenome | isolation source: A lab-scale SPAN reactor treating ammonium-rich wastewater day 121 | place: Ireland: Galway | collected 2017-05-16 | reverse complement strand
GCCTGCTAGGGTCGATCGTGGGTTGCGGGCGATCATCGAACAACTGCTGTGCGACGGCTACCTGGACTTCACCAGCCTGCAGGCACGCGCCGGCGTTGTGTTTCAGGAACGCTTCGCAACGCTGCAACCGCTGCTGGAGCAACTGCAACGAGAAGGCCTGCTGCACCTGCGTGCACATGGCATCGAAATTCAGCCGGACGGCTGCCTGCTCATCCCCGCGCTCTGCGCGGTGCTGGCGCAGCCTGGGCTGGCAGATCGGCTGACGGATGCGCTCTCGTCTGCCGATTCCGCTTCGCTGAGCGCGAGGTAGCCTCATGGCCAAGAAGTTCCCGCTCAACCCGCCGCATCCCGAACGCATCTGCTGGGGCTGCGACCGCTACTGCCCCGCGACCTCGCTGGGCTGCGGCAACGGCGCCGACCGCACGATGCACCCCTCGGAAATGCTCGGCGAGGACTGGTACCTGTACGGCGACTGGGACATCGAGCCCGCCGATATCCCGCAGCAACCCGCCGATCCGGCGTTGATCGCCCGCCAGGGCTGATAGCGCCGCAGCCGCGGAACGCCTGTGGCACGCCGCAGTCAGTTGCTGCATCAGCCCTGACGAGGATTGCCCGATGAACTCACCCTACGAATCCCACGACCAGAACGTGCATGGCTGGGAGCGCGCTGCCTCGCTGGCCGGCGGTCTGCTGTTGCTCGGTCTGGGGGCGCGCCGCGGCGGTGCGGGCGGACTGTTGCAGGCAGCGGCCGGCGCCTTGCTGCTGTTACGCGGCATCAATGGTCGCTGCGAGGCCAAGCGACTGCTCAGCGCGGCGCCCCAGCAGCGCCAACCGGCGCCCGCCCGCTACAGCCACATGCCGCTGGATTCGGAAGTCCACAGCCCGGATTTCGAGAACGCCGGCGTCAGCCTGCCCGACGCGACGCCGATGGGCCACGAGCTTTCCGCTCGTACCTGACGGCCGCGCTGGAGAAAGCGTGGCGGCGATGGTATAGCTGGCGGCCCCGGTCGACGACACGGGCCGGCTTCGGAAACAGGAGTTCGCTTTGATTCCCGCAGCGCTCATCACCGCCTTGCGCGGCGCGCGTCACGTGCTGGTGTTCACCGGTGCTGGCGTCTCGGCCGAGAGCGGCATTGCCACGTTTCGCGACACGCCCAGCGGTCTGTGGGAGCGCTACGATCCGGCGACGCTGGCCACCGCGCATGCATTTCGCCAGGACCCTGCGCTGGTCTGGGGCTGGTACGAGTGGCGACGCATGCAGGTGCTGCAGGCGCGGCCGAATCCAGCCCACCTCGCCATCGCCGCACTGGCGCAGCGGGTGCCGAAGCTCACGCTGGTGACGCAGAACGTCGATGACCTGCACGAGCGCGCCGGCAGTACCGAGGTGATCCACCTGCACGGCAGTCTGCACCAGCCGCGCTGCTTCGCCTGCGCACGCTCACCGAGCCAGCCGCTCGGCCTGCCCGACGAGCCCGAAGGCGGCCGCCACCTCGAGCCGCCGCGCTGCGAACACTGCGGCGGCAGGCTGCGCCCCGGCGTGATCTGGTTCGGCGAAAGCCTGCCGGAAGCGGCACTCACCGCAGCATTCGCCGCGGCCGACAGTTGCGATGTGCTGATTTCCGTGGGCACTTCTGGTGTGGTGCTTCCCGCCGCACAGATCCCCGAACGCGCCTGGCGGGCCGGTGCCGTGCTGGCGCACGTCAACCCGCAACCGCTCGGCAGCCATGCCGAACGCGAGTTCCTGCTGCGTGGCACGGCGGCGCAGCTGATGCCGCAGTTGCTCCAGGCCGCCTTCAACGATTGACTGCGTCCCGCCAGGCCGCGCCGCTGAGCCTTCCGTTCATCCATCTCGCTTCGCTTATAGTCGCGGCCAGAACTAGACTGCTATCAGCAACTTGCAGGAAGCCAGGCACACGATATGGGCGCAGTATGGCGGTTCGACACTTCTCCCGCAGGGCGCTCGCAATGCGCTCCGAACAACCGTTCCCAAAAACCCACACCGAAGAAGGATCGTCGCCGGATGCGCCTGCTCGGCCTGCTGCTGTTCGCCACACTGTTGGGCGTGGGGGGTTATGCCACCTGGCATGAGCTGCAAACTTCGCAGTGGCAGGCCCGCTGGGTCAGCCGCTATGCCGCGAGCCTGGACTATCACCTTGCCCCCGGCCCGAGCAGCGAAATCCGCTTCCCCGAGGACGGTCCGTTCGACCGCCGGCTGGGCTACGTGCAGCTGCCAACGTTCATCGAACGGCTGAGCGCGCGCGGCTTCGAGGTGCAGGCGCAGGCGCGCTTTTCACCAGCGCTGCTCGACTACGCCAGTCGCGGCTTCTTCGTGCCCTATCGGCACCAGTCGCAGGTCGGCCTGACCATCTACGACTGCCGTGGCCTGCCGCTGTATACCAACAGCTACCCGCAGCAGTTCTACGAGAGTTTCGAGGACATTCCGCCGCTGGTGGCACTGAGCCTGCTGTTCATCGAGGATCGCGGCCTGCTGGACGCCAGCCGGCCGACCGTCAACCCGGCGGTGGACTGGCCGCGCTTCGCCAAGGCGGCGGTCAGCCAGCTGGAAAAACGCCTCGGCCTTGGTGGCCAGGCATCCGGCGGCAGCACCCTGGCGACGCAGGTGGAGAAATACCGCCATTCGCCCGAGGGGCGCACCGGCGATCCGCAGGAGAAGCTGCGGCAGATGGTTTCCGCCAGCGTGCGCACCTATCGCGAAGGGCCTCAGACCCTTGCCGCCCGCCAGCGCATCGTGCGCGATTATCTCAACAGTGTGCCGCTCTCGGCGGCGTCGGGTCATGGCGAGGTCCACGGCATCGCCGATGGCCTGCGACTGTGGTACGGCGCCGATTTCGCCGAGGTTAATCGCCTGCTCGATCCGCGCCGCAACACCGACAGCGACCTCCAGGCCCGCGGGTTGGCGCTGCGCCAGGTGCTTTCGCTGCTGATCGCGCAGCGTCGGCCGTCCTACTACCTCGGCGCCGGCCGCAAGGAGCTGGCGGCGCTGACCGACAGCCACATCCGCCTGCTGGCCGCCGGCGGCATCGTCGACTCGCGTCTGCGCGAGGCCGCCCTCGCCCAGCAGGTCGAGTTCCGCGATCTGCAGCGCGAGCCGGCGATCCGCACGGTGGAGGCCACCAAGGGCATCAGCGTCGCGCGCATGCGCCTGGCCGGCCTGCTGGGCATGCCGCTGTACGATCTCGACCGCCTCGACCTCACCGCCAGCACGCCGCTGCAGGGCGAATTGCAGACCAAGATCAGCGCCTACCTGGCGAGCCTGGCCGACCCACAGGTAGCCGCCGAGGTCGGCCTGTTCGGCGAACGCATGCTCTCGCCGGAGAAGACCGCCGACGTGCGTTACAGCTTCACGCTGTTCGAGCGCGGCGAGCAGGGTTTCCGCGTGCGGGTGCAGACCGACAACACCAACCAGCCGTTCGACATCAACGAAGGCAGCAAGCTGGAACTCGGCTCCACCGCCAAGCTGCGCGTGCTGACTACCTATCTGGAGATGATCGCCGAGCTGCATCAGCGCTACTCGATACTCGACACGCGCCAGCTGCGCGAACTGGACGTACGCGACCCGCTCAGCCGCTGGGCCGTGGCCTACCTGGCGCAGAGCAACGATCGCAGCCTGCCGGCGATGCTCGATGCGGCGATGGAGCGGCGTTACTCGGCAAGCCCGGCCGAGCGCTTCTTCACCGGCGCCGGGCTGCACCACTTCAACAACTTCCGCCGCGAGGACGACCACCGCATCGCGAGCGTGCGCGATGCGCTGCGCGAATCGCTCAACCTGCCGTTCGTGCGGCTGATGCGCGATCTGGTGAGCTACAGCACGCACGAGGCGATCAACAGCGCCGAGCTGCTGAAGAACGACAAGGACCCGCGGCGCCTGGAATACCTCACCCAGTTCGCCGACCGCGAGGGCTCGATCTTCCTGCAGCGCTTCTGGCGCAAGTACCGCGGGCAGTCCGCCGAGCAGCGTATCGAAACCTTCCTGCAGGGTATGCGCCCGACGCCGGTACGGTTGGCGGCGGTGCATCGCTATCTGCTGCCTGACGCGCCGCGCGCGGCGTTCGATCACTTCCTGACCTCGCGTCTGCCGGCCGCCGCTCTCGACGCCAAGGATCTGGACGTGCTGTACACCCGCTACGGCCCCGGCGCGTTCAGCCTGCCGGACCAGGCCTACATCGCGCGCACCCACCCGCTGGACCTGTGGCTGCTCGGTTACCTGATCCAGCATCCTGACGCCAGCCTGTCGGAGGTAGTCGCCGCCAGCCGCGACGAACGCCAGGAAGTCTACGGCTGGCTGTTCCGCAGCCGGCACAAGAGCGCTCGCGACAGCCGTATCCGCATCATGCTGGAGGTCGAGGCCTTCACCGACATCCATCGACGCTGGCAGCGGCTGGGCTATCCGTTCGACAACCTGGTGCCATCGCTGGCCACTGCGCTGGGCAGCTCGGGCGACCGACCCGCCGCGCTGGCCGAACTGATGGGCATCATCCTCAACGACGGCGTGCGCCTGCCCAGCGTGCGCATCGACAGCCTGCACTTCGCCGAAGGCACGCCGTATGAGACCCGTCTCGGCATACGCCAGAACATCGGCGAGCAGGTGCTGCCGCGCGAAGTGGCCGCGACCTTGCGCGAGGCCCTCGCTCAGGTCGTCGAAGGCGGCACCGCGCGGCGCCTGCAGGGTAGCTTCGTGCAGAGCGACGGCAGCCCGCTGCGCGTCGGTGGCAAGACCGGCACCGGCGACAACCGTATCGACACCGTCGCAGCCGGCGGCCGGCTGATCAGCTCGCTGGCGATGAACCGCACGGCCACCTTCGTTTTCTACCTGGGGCCGAATCATTTCGGCACGCTGACCGCCTACGTGCCCGGGCAGGCGGCCGACAGCTTCCGTTTCACCTCGGCGCTGCCGGTACAGACGCTCAAGGGCATGGCGCCGATCCTGCAACCCTACCTGCAGGCCGGTGCCGACAGCCTTTGCAAGCCGCCCCGGCCGAGCCGGCAGGTACCGTCGGCGCAACCGACGCGGCTCACCGCCGGTATGCCGGGCACGCAGTAGCAGCCAGGGTCGCGACCGCGCCGGACTCGATCTGGCGCGGCCTTAACCTGGCGGCAGGCCCAGCAGTCGTGCCTGATTCTGCTGTGCCAGCTCCTTGAGATAGTCCCAGGTGGTGCGCATGCGCGCCAGGTCCTTGAACTCGATGGGCATCAGCATCCAGAACGTGCGGGTGAAGCTCACCGCGTCGGGCAACAGCAGCTGCAGGCGCGGATCGGCATCGGCGGAAAACGCCGGCAGAATGGCGATCCCCGCCCCCATCGCCACCGCTTCCTGCTGGGCCAGCAGGCTGGTGCTGCGCAGGCCGATGGAGCGGGCGTCGGCGATGCCGTCGAGAAACAGCAGCTCCTTGCTGAACAGCAGATCGTCGACATAGCTGACGAAGCGATGCGCGGCCAGATCGTCGCGACTGCGGATCGGCGCGTGCTCGGCCAGGTACGTGGGCGACGCATACAGCCGCAGCACGTAGTCGGTCAGCTTGGTGATGATGAACGGACCGCGCTCCGGCCGCTCCAGGGTGATGACGATGTCAGCCTCGTGACGTGACAGACGCACCGCGCGCGGCAGCGCCAGCAGGTCGATATTCAGGTGCGGATAGCGCCGGCTCAGGCCGGTGAGCTGCCCGGCCAGCATCACCGTGCCGTAACCCTCGGTGGCGCCGATGCGCACCTGCCCGGAAAGGCCATCGCCCATGCTCGGCAGCGAATGCTCGATGGCGGCACTGGCGCTCTCCATCGCCTCGACCCGCGGCAGCAGGTTGCGCCCGGCTTCGGTGAGGCGATAGCCGCCGGGCTCGCGCAGGAACAGCTGCGCGCCCATGCTTTTTTCCAGCGCCTGCAGACGCCGCGACACGGTGGTGTGATCGACCGCCAGCCGCCTTGCCGCGGTGGTCAGCCGCCCCGCACGGGCCACTTCGAGAAAGTAACGCAGGTTGTCCCAGTCCATGTTTGCCGCTCTGGCCGATGGTTCCCGTGCATATTTGCACAACGACTCTGCAACAGGCCGCATTGTCTTGCGTTTTTTTGCATTGCTAGGATCAAGGCAGCCTCTCGCAGCTGTCCGCGAGCCGATAACAACAACTGAGCCTAATCAGGCGGAGAGCGATATGACCGGTTCCATCCCCAGCGTGAAACTGCTGATCGGCGGCGAGTTCGTCGAATCCACCACCCAGGACTGGCGCGACGTCGTCAATCCCGCCACTCAGGAAGTGCTGGCGCGCGTGCCGTTCGCCACCGCGGCGGAAGTCGACCGCGCCGTCGCCAGCGCCGCCGAGGCGTTCAAGACCTGGCGCAAGACGCCGATCGGCGCCCGCGCGCGCATCTTCCTCCGCTATCAGCAGCTGATCCGCGAGCATATGAAGGAGCTGGCGGCCATCCTCACCGCCGAACAGGGCAAGACCCTGCCCGATGCCGAGGGCGACGTGTTCCGCGGCCTGGAAGTGGTCGAGCATGCTGCCGGCATCGGCAACCTGCAGCTCGGCGAGCTGGCCAACAATGTCGCCAACGGCGTGGATACCTACACCCTGCTGCAGCCGCTGGGCGTCTGCGCGGGCATCACCCCGTTCAACTTCCCGGCGATGATTCCGCTGTGGATGTTCCCGATGGCTATCGCCACCGGCAACACCTTCGTCCTCAAACCCTCCGAGCAGGACCCGATGGTCACCATGCGCCTGTGCGAACTGGCGCTGGAAGCCGGCGTGCCGCCGGGCGTGCTCAACGTGGTGCACGGCGGGCCGGATGTGGTGAACGCGATCTGCGACCACCCGGACATCAAGGCGGTGTCCTTCGTCGGCTCGACCCGCGTCGGCACCCACGTCTACAACCGTGCCAGCGCCGCCGGCAAGCGCGTGCAGTGCATGATGGGCGCGAAGAACCACGCCATCGTCCTGCCCGATGCGCACAAGGAGCAGAGCCTCAACGCCATCGCCGGGGCCGCCTTCGGTGCGGCCGGCCAGCGCTGCATGGCGCTGTCGGTGGTGGTGCTGGTCGGCGAGGCACAGCAGTGGATTCCCGACCTGGTGGCCAAGGCGAAGTCGCTCAAGATCAGCGCCGGCACCGAGCCGGGCGCCGACCTGGGCCCGCTGGTCTCGTGTGCCGCGCTGGATCGCGTCAGCGGGCTGATCGAGCGCGGCGTCGCCGAAGGCGCAACCTTGGAACAGGACGGGCGCAACCCGCAGGTGGCTGGCTTCGACAAGGGCAACTTCGTCGCGCCGACGATCTTCTCCGGCGTGAAAGCCGAAATGAGCATCTACCAGGAAGAGATCTTCGGCCCGGTGCTGTGCGTGATGGGCGCAGCGACGATGGATGAAGCCATCGCTCTGATCAACGCCAACCCCAACGGCAACGGCACCGCCATCTTCACCCGCTCGGGCGCCGCGGCGCGGCACTTCCAGGAAGAGATCGACGTCGGCCAGGTGGGCATCAACGTGCCGATCCCGGTGCCGGTGCCGATGTTCTCCTTCACCGGCTCGCGTGCCTCCAAGCTCGGCGACCTCGGCCCCTACGGCAAGCAGGTGGTGCAGTTCTACACCCAGACCAAGACCGTCACCGAACGCTGGTTCGACGAGGACGCGGTCGGCTCCACGGTCAACACCACCATCAACCTCAAGTGACCCGCAACGGGCCGGCGGCCATGCCGGCCCCTCAAGGAACGCTCATGACATTCGAAACCCTGCTCGTCGACATCCAGGATCGCGTCGCGCTGATCACGCTGAACCGCCCGCAGGCGCTCAACGCCCTGAACAGCCAGCTGATCAGCGAGCTGAACGCCGCCCTCGGCCAGCTCGAGGCCAATCCTGGGGTCGGCTGCATCGTGCTCACCGGCTCGGCCAAGGCCTTCGCCGCCGGCGCCGACATCAAGGAAATGGCCGACCTCAACTACCCGCAGATCTACCTCGACGACTTCTTCGCCGAGGCCGACCGCATTGCCAGCCGGCGCAAGCCGCTGATCGCCGCGGTGGCCGGCTACGCACTGGGCGGCGGCTGCGAGCTGGCGCTGCTGTGCGACATGATCTACGCCGCCGACAACGCCCGCTTCGGCCAGCCGGAAATCAACCTCGGCGTACTGCCGGGCATCGGCGGCACCCAGCGCCTGACCCGCGCCGTGGGCAAGGCCAAGGCCATGGACCTGTGCCTGACCGGCCGCCAGATGGATGCCGCGGAAGCCGAGCGCGCGGGCCTGGTGGCGCGCATCTTCCCGCAGGAAAGTCTGCTGGAGGAAACCCTGAAGGCCGCCCGGGTGATCGCCGAGAAATCTCTGCCGGCGACGATGATGGTCAAGGAAAGCGTCAACCGCGCCTTTGAAACCACGCTGGCCGAGGGCATCCGCTTCGAGCGCCGGGTGTTCCACGCGGTGTTCGCCACCGCCGACCAGAAGGAAGGCATGGCCGCGTTTGCCGAGAAGCGCAAACCGGAGTTCAAGAACCGCTGAGCCACAGTCAACAGGCCGTTCGAAAGCGTCGCGAGCGACGGCTATGCAAGGCGAAATCACCCGAGGAAGCGGAGTTTACAAGTCGTAAATGAGCTTTCGAGGGGGATTTCAACGCCGCAGAGCCTAGCGCAGTAGCTTTCGGATGGGCTGCAAAAGGAACGAGCCATGCATATCGGATTCATCGGACTAGGCAACATGGGCGCGCCGATGGCGCGCAACCTGCTCAAGGCCGGCTACGCGCTCAGCGTGTTCGACCTCAACGAGGCTACGGTGCGCGACCTGGTGCAAGCGGGTGCGCTGCCGGCCGAGTCGCCGGGCGCCATCGCCCGCGGCAACGCCGACGTCATCATCACCATGCTGCCCGCCGCGCCCCACGTGCGCAGCGTCTACCTGGGCGACGACGGGCTGATCCAGACCGTGCGCCCCGGCGTGCTGCTGATCGACAGCTCGACCATCGACCCGCACAGCGCTCGCGACGTCGCCGCGGTCGCCGCGCAGCACGGCAACCCGATGCTCGATGCGCCGGTCTCGGGCGGCACCGGCGGCGCGGCGGCCGGCACCCTGACCTTCATGGTCGGCGGTAGCACGGCGGACTTCGAGCGCGCCCGGCCGCTTCTTGAGGCCATGGGCAAGAACATCATCCACTGCGGCGATAGCGGCAACGGCCAGGTGGCCAAGGTCGCCAACAACATGCTGCTGGGCATCTCGATGATCGGCGTGGCCGAAGCCATGTCGCTGGGCGTGGCGCTGGGCATGGATGCCAAGACCCTGGCCGGGGTGATCAACACTTCCAGCGGCCGCTGCTGGAGTTCGGACACCTATAACCCCTTCCCCGGTGTGCTGGAGAATGTGCCGGCTTCGCGCGGCTACAGCGGCGGCTTCGGCACCGACCTGATGCTCAAGGACCTCGGCCTGGCCACCGAGGCCGCCAAGCAGGCGCGCCAGCCGGTGATCCTCGGCGCGCTGGCCCAGCAGCTCTACCAGGCCTTCAGCGCCCAGGGCCACGGCGGCCTGGACTTCTCCGCGATCATCAATCAGTACCGCAAGGATTCCACCCATGAGTGAAACCGAACGCCCCGTGCTGGCGGCCGTACGCAACCACGTCGGCCATCTGACCCTCAACCGCCCGGCCGGGCTCAACGCGGTGAACCTGGAAATGGTGCGCCTGCTCGATCAGCAATTGCGCACCTGGGCGGCCGATCCGGCGATCCACGCGGTGGTGCTGCGCGCCAATGGCGAGAAGGCCTTCTGCGCCGGCGGCGACATCCGCTCGCTGTACGACAGCTTCAAGCGCGGCGATACCGAGCACGAAACCTTCTTCGAGGAGGAATACGCCCTCGACCAATACATCCATGCTTACCCCAAGCCGCTGATGGCGCTGATGGACGGCTTCGTCCTTGGCGGCGGCATGGGGCTGGTGCAGGGCGCGGCGCTGCGGGTGATCACCGAGCGCGTGCGCATGGGCATGCCGGAGGTCGGCATCGGCTATTTCCCGGATGTCGGCGGCAGCTACTTCCTCTCGCGTCTGCCCGGCGAGCTGGGCGCCTATATGGGCGTGACCGGTCTGCCGATCCGCGCGGCCGACGCGCTGCATGCCGGCCTGGCCGACTGGTGCATCGGTCACGAGCAGATCGCCGAACTGGATCGCTGCCTCGACCACATGAGCTGGAGCATCCATCCACAGGAGGCGCTGCGCACGCTGGTGGCGACGCTTGGCACCAACCGCCTGCCCGGCTCGGAGCTGAAGGCCTTGCACCAGGCCATCGAAGAGCATTTCGGCCAGCGCGACGTGCCTGCCATTCGTGCTTCGCTGGCCGCCGAAACCCGCAGCGAATTCAGCGACTGGGCCGAGGAAACCCTCAAGGTGCTCGACAGCCGCTCGCCGCTGGCGATGTGCGTGACGCTGGAGATGCTGCGCCGTGGTCGCGACCTGCCGCTGGCCGAGTGCTTCGCACTGGAACTGCATCTGGATCGCCAGTGGTTCGCCCAGGGCGACATCATGGAAGGCGTGCGCGCGCTGATTATCGACAAGGACAAGTCACCACGCTGGAACCCGCCGACGCTGGCCGAGGTCACCCCCGAGCGGGTACAGGCATTTTTCGCCGGTTTCAAGACCGTCTCCGGCAAGACCCGGCGCAGCGCCACGGTCTGAGTACGGGCACGCCAACGACAAGAAGGACAGCGCTATGCATGACCTCGAACTCAGCGAAGACCAACGCATGATCCGCGACATGGCGCGCGACTTCGCCCGCCGCGAGATCGCGCCTCACGCACAGGCCTGGGAGAAGGCCGGCTGGATCGACGACGCGCTGGTGGCGCAGATGGGCGAGCTGGGCCTGCTTGGCATGGTCGTCCCGGAGCAATGGGGCGGCAGTTATATCGACTACGTGGCGTACGCCCTGGCCGTGGAGGAAATCTCCGCCGGCGACGGCGCCACTGGCGCGCTGATGAGTATCCACAACTCGGTCGGCTGCGGCCCGCTGCTCAACTATGGTTCGCAGGCGCAGAAGGACGAGTGGCTGGCGGAACTGGCCAGCGGTCGCACCATCGGCTGCTTCGCCCTCACCGAACCGCAGGCCGGTTCGGAGGCGCACAACCTGCGCACCCGTGCCGAACTGGTGGACGGCCATTGGGTGCTCAACGGCAGCAAGCAGTTCTGCAGCAACGCGCGCCGCGCGAAGCTGGCCATCGTCTTCGCCGTCACCGACCCGGAGCTGGGCAAGAAAGGACTCTCCGCATTTCTCGTGCCCACCGATACCCCCGGTTTCGCCGTGGAACGCAGCGAACACAAGATGGGCATCCGCGCCTCGGACACCTGCGCGGTATCGCTCAGCGACTGTCGCATCCCACAGGAAAACCTGCTCGGTGAACGTGGCAAGGGCCTGGCCATCGCCCTGTCGAACCTGGAAGGCGGCCGCATCGGCATCGCCGCGCAGGCGCTCGGCATCGCCCGCGCCGCGTTCGAGGCCGCGCTGCTCTATGCGCGCGAGCGCGTGCAGTTCGGCAAGCCGATCGCCGAGCACCAGAGCATCGCCAACATGCTCGCCGACATGCAGACCCAGCTGAACGCCGCGCGCCTGCTGATCCTGCACGCCGCGCGACTGAAGAGCGCCGGCCTGCCCTGCCTGTCCGAGGCTTCACAGGCCAAGCTGTTCGCTTCGGAAATGGCCGAGAAAGTCTGCTCGCAGGCGGTGCAGATACACGGCGGCTACGGCTACCTGGAGGACTACCCGGTCGAGCGCTATTACCGCGATGCGCGCATCACGCAGATTTACGAAGGCTCCAGCGAAATCCAGCGCCTGCTGATCGCCCGCGAGCTGGCCCACTACGCCCTGTAATCTCACAGAAACACGAAGGCCCGCCCTCGCCTCGCCATTCACGGGAACGTGAATGACGGGGTGAGAGGCGGGCCTTTTTTCAGCCGCTGTTTCAGATCAGGCGGAGAGTTCCACCAACAGCTTGTTCAGGCGCTGCACGTAGGCAGCCGGGTCCTTCAGGCTGTCACCGGCGGCCAGTGCGGCCTGGTCGAAGAGGATGTGCGAGAGGTCGGCGAAACGATCTTCGTCGGCCTCGGCATCCAGCTTCTCGATCAGCGGGTGCTGCGGGTTGAACTCGAAGATCGGCTTGGCTTCCGGCACCTTCTGCCCGCTGGCTTCGAGAATCTGGCGCATCTGCAGACCCAGGTCCTGCTCGCCGATGGCGAGAATCGCCGGCGAATCGGTCAGACGATGGGATACACGCACCTCAGCCACTTCGTCACCGAGCGCACCTTTCAGGCGTTCGATCAGCCCTTCCTTGGCCTTGGCGATTTCTTCCTGGGCCTTCTTGTCTTCCTCGGAGTCCAGCTTGCCGAGGTCCAGATCACCGCGCGCCACATCGACGAACTGCTTGCCGTCGAACTCGGTGAGATAGCTCATCAGCCACTCGTCGATACGGTCGGTGAGCAGCAGCACTTCGATGCCCTTCTTGCGGAATACTTCCAGGTGCGGGCTGTTCTTGACCTGCGCATAGCTCTCGCCGGTGAGGAAGTAGATCTTGTCCTGGCCTTCCTTGACGCGGCCGAGGTAGTCAGCGAGCGACACCGTCTGCTCGCCGGATGCGTCGTTAGTGGAGGCGAAGCGCAGCAGGCCGGCGATCTTCTCGTTGTTGGCGAAATCTTCCGCCGGACCTTCCTTGAGCACCTGACCGAACTGCTTCCAGAAGCTCTGGTAATCCTCGGGCTTGTCCTTGGCGAGCTTCTCCAGCATGTCCAGCACGCGCTTGGTCAGCGCCGACTTCATGCTGTCGATCACCGGGTCCTTCTGCAGGATTTCGCGCGAGACGTTCAGCGACAGGTCGTTGGAGTCCACCACGCCCTTGATGAAGCGCAGGTACAGCGGCAGGAACTCGTCGGCTTGATCCATGATGAACACGCGCTGCACGTAGAGCTTGAGGCCCTTGGGCGCTTCGCGATGGTACAGATCGAACGGCGCGCGACCCGGCACGTAGAGCAGCGAGGTGTACTCCAGCTTGCCTTCGACCTTGTTGTGGCTCCAGGCCAGCGGGTTCTCGAAGTCATGGGAGACGTGCTTGTAGAACTCCTGATATTCCTCGTCCTTCACGTCGCTGCGCGGACGGGTCCACAGGGCGCTGGCGCGGTTGACGGTTTCCCACTCGGTTTCGGTCGGCTTGTCCTTCTCCTCGCCATGGAATTCTTTTGGCAGTTCGATAGGCAGCGCGATGTGGTCGGAGTACTTCTTGACGATGTTGCGCAGGCGCCAGCCATCGGCGAACTCTTCCTCGCCCTTCTTCAGGTGCAGGACGATGCGAGTGCCGCGCTCGGCCTTGTCGAGGGTGGCGACTTCGAATTCGCCCTCGCCCTGCGAGGACCAGTGCACGCCCTCGCTCGCTGGTGTTCCGGCACGGCGGCTGTAGACATCGACCTTGTCGGCGACGATGAAAGCCGAGTAGAAGCCAACGCCGAACTGGCCGATCAGGTGCGAGTCTTTCTTCTGGTCGCCGGAGAGGTTCTTCAGGAAATCGGCGGTACCGGACTTGGCGATGGTGCCCAGATGGGCGATGACGTCCTCGCGGTTCATGCCGATGCCGTTGTCCTCGAGGGTAACGGTCTTGGCATCCTTGTCGAACGACAGGCGGATCTTCAGCTCGGCACCGCCTTCGAGCAGCTCGGGCTTGGCCAGCGCCTCGAAGCGCAGCTTGTCGGCCGCGTCGGAGGCGTTGGAGATCAGTTCGCGGAGGAAGATTTCCTTGTTCGAGTACAGCGAATGGATCATCAGGTGAAGCAGCTGCTTCACTTCGGTCTGGAAGCCCAGGGTTTCTTTTTGAGTCTCCACACTCATCGGTCACACACTCCACATCGTCGATTGGCACGGGCCGCGGCTGCGGCAGTGTCAGGCAGATGGGGGTCGAGTGACGGATTTCAAGGGTGGCGGCGGCCGCGCAAGCGTGCAACGGCCGAGTGGTTCACCGGGCAGCGTTTACGGTTCGAGGAGTTCCAGCAGGACGATCTCGCCCGGAGCCAGGTTGTAGTAGGCCTCGCCGGGGCCGCTGATGACCCGGCGGATACGCAGGTTGCCGTCCTTGTCGAGACCGGCGAAACGCCCTTCCGCCACGCCCCCTCGCTCGGTATGTGCGCGCACCAGCAGATGCTCGTAACGGCCAGGATTCTGCAGCAGCCGCTCCAGCGAGAAGCGTGGCCGACGGTCGAGGTTGCTGGTCGGCGCTACGGCAACCGGCTGCGCCTCGGCCACGCTCGGTTTCGCCTCCGGCTGCGGCTCGACGGCCAGAGGCGGGTAATCGTCGCCATCCACCGCCCAGCCCTGCGCGGTCTTGAGTAGCACCAGCGGTTGCTCGGCCGCTTCACCGGCGATCTGCCCACGCACCGTCAGCTCCAGCCGGGTGGCTGGGAGCTTGATGTCGTCCAGCGGCGCCAGTTCGACATCGCGGGTACGGTGGCGACGTTGCAGGTAGTCGCGTGCCACGTAGGTCAGCGTATCGACGGAGTCGTGCCGGCGGTCGACAGCGCCGTCGCGAAAGCGCAGCTGGCTGCTGTAAAGCTCGACCTTGCCGCTCAGGCTGGTCGCAAAGTGCGGTGGCAAGACCAGATGAAAATCGCCGTGCAGGCGGTTGGGCGCCTCCGGCACCAGATTGAGATGCAGGGTATAGCCGCGCGTGATGCGCCGCGACTCGGGCAGTTCACGTCCCGGCTCCAGCCACGAAAGATGGATCACCGGCAGCGCGCCTTCATCGTCCGGCAGCACATCCAGCGCCAGCGCCCCGCTCTCCGCTTCGGGCAGATGGATGCTGACTTCCTGCTGGGCGAAGAACTCCGTGCCGGCACGCAACGTCAGCACCCCATTTATCAGCTCGCCATATTGCGGCTTGAAGGTGCGGCCGTTGAGCTGGCCACGCAGCTCGGTGGCCAGTTCGGGCTTCACCTCCTGCGGCAGCCATTGCAGGCTGAAGATGGCCGTCAGCCGCTCCGGGTCGCGCGCGGCCAGTAAGGAAAGACCGACAATCGTCGGGATGAAGCCCAGCCCGATGACCAGCATGGCCTTGCGCGCCACGTTCCAGTGGCGCACCACATACGCCAGGGTGATAGGCGGCAGCAGGCTGCCGATTCCCCAGAACAGGCTGGTGCCGAAAGCGAGGCTTACCAGCCAGACGAGCCCGACGAGGGTCAACAGCACACCGCCGAGAATCAACAACGCATCCATTCACAATCCTTGAATCACACGTGGGTGGTCGCCAGCCGGCCGCCCCCATGTGCGAACGTCAGGGTTCGTCGATCTTGAAATGGCAGCGTGCGGTGGCGATGGGTTCAGCCTGAGTGGTCTGCCAGGCAGTGATCGCGACGTTGGCGACCCTGCGGCCCTGGCGCCAGACCTGGCAGGCAGCGAAGGTGTCACGATAGTGACCGGCCCGCAGATAATCTATCGAGAAGTCGATGATTTTCGGCAAATGCGGAGCGCCCATGAACATCAGCAGATGCAGCATCGCGGCGTGTTCCATGAAGCCCGCGATGACGCCGCCGTGAATCGCCGGCAGCATCGGATTGCCGATGTTGTCTTCGTTCTGCGGCAGGCGGAACACCATGTCGTCGCCCAGGCGCAGACACTCGATGCCGATCAGGCGTGCGTAGGGCACCAGATTGATCAGCGGGTCGTAATCGTTGCTGGCATGCGCCTGACGGACCAGCTCGTTGAAGTTCATCTTGCTCATGCCTGCGTGCCCTTCCCGCCTGCCGGCTGCGTGCCCTTACCCATACGCATGAAAGCACCGACCACATGGGCGATCGGTTCGTTGATATCGCGCTGGTAGGCGACGCCGCGGGTGAAGATCACCGTCGGGGTGACGCGATAGCATTCGGCGAAGCCGAACACGTCGTGCCCCGGTTCGGCCGGATGCATGTAGTCGATACGCAGGTCGAGCGTCGGACAGACCTCCAGCTCGGGCAAGGCGCAGGCCGTGGAGATACCGCAGGTGGTATCCATCAACGTGGTGATCGCACCGCCGTGAATACCGCCGGTTTCGGGGTTGCCGATCAGCTTTTCGCTGTACGGCAGGCGCAGGGTCAGCCCGCTGCGGTCGGCATGTTCAACGCTCAGACCCAGCACCTGGCAGTGCCGCAGCAGGGAAAGAAAACGCTGGGTACGTTCGAGAATCTGGCTATCGCTCATCTGCACACTCGGATGATCAATCGAGCCGGGCATCATAGCGGCTCGCCAGCACCAGCCCTACTCCTTGAGCGAGTCGCTGATGGAAGTTGGCGTGAACACCATGACCCTGAGCACGTCGGAGTGGAATTCCCGACGATAGAGCACCAGGACCACACCGGTTGTGACCGCCATGAAGAACCACGGGTGGATGAACCAGGCCAGCGTCGCCATGCCGAAGTAATAGGCACGCAGACCGAAGTTGAACTGGTTGGCCGCCATCGAGAGAACACGCGCCGCGCGCTGGCCGAACGCCTTGCGCTCGTGATCGCTGACGTTGCGCTCACCGGCCATTGGCGCGGAAGCGACCAGCACCGCCGCGAAGTTGTACTGACGCATGCACCAGCTGAAGGTGAAGAAGGCGTAGACGAATACCACCGCCAGCCCCAGCAGCTTGATTTCCGAGAGGCCACGGCTGACCGGCTGGGCGAAGGGCAGATCAGCCAGCAGCGAGACCGCGCGATCGGAAGCCCCCAGCGCGGTGAGCACACCGGCGAGGATGATCAGCGTGCTGGAGGCGAAGAACGAGGCGTTACGCTCGAGATTGCCGATCACGTTGGCGTCGGCAATGCGGTTGTCGCGCAGCAGCAGGCGCTGCATCCAGTCCTGCCGGTACAGATGCAGCACACTGGCCAGGCAGGCGGTATCGCGGCCGCGCCAGGTGGCATAACGGGTATAGCCAACCCAGCAGATGATGAACCAGGCGACCGCGACTACGTGCGGCAGAAGATGATCGGGAAACATCATGGGCAGCCCCTCGTGAACTGCGCCGGATTATAGCGAGGTCGCATGACCGCCAGCACCCGTGCGCGTGAGCGAAGAGCCACCCGCGCGCTCATACCTGCCGCGGCTTGCCCAGCAGACGATCGACCAGCGCGGCAACGACCAGGGTCACCAATGCCGGTACCAGCCAGCCCATGCTCTGAGCGGCCAGCGGCAGCGCGCCGAACCAGGTGGGAACCAGCTGGGTGAAACCGGCGGCAGCCAGCCCGTCGGTCACACCGAAAATCAGCGTCACCGCCATCACAGGCCGGAACACCCGCGCCTGCGAGACCCAAAGCCGATCGAGCAGACTCATGGCGATCAACACGATGGCCAGCGGATACAGACCGACCAGCACCGGCACCGAAACGCTGATCAGCTGGGTGAGGCCCTGGTTGGCCACCAGCAGGCTGAACAGGCTGAATACAATCACCACAGTGCGGTACGAAACCGGCAGCAGCGCGCTGAAGAACTCACCGCAAGCCGCTGTCAGGCCAACCGCCGTGGTCAGACAGGCCAGCGTGATCACCACGGCCAGCAGAACGCTGCCCATCGTACCGAAGGTGTGCTGGACGTAGCTGGTCAGGACCTGCACGCCATTCTGCGCGTCCCCGGCGATACCCTGGCTAGTGGCCCCGAGGTAGAACAGCGAGAGGTAGACCAGCGACAGACCTATTGCTGCAATCACACCGGCCGTCATCGAGTAACGAGTCACCAGCGTTGCGTCGCTAACGCCCTTGTCGCGGATCGCGGTGGCAATGACGATACCGAAGACCAGCGCGCCGAGCGTATCCATCGTCAGGTAGCCTTCGAGAAATCCCTTGATCATCGGGCTGGCACGATAGCTCTCGGCGGCGCTGCCGATTTCGCCTGCCGGCAGAAACAGCGCAGCCCCACCGAGCACCAGCAGTGCCGCCAGCAGCACCGGCGTGATGATCTTGCCGACACTGTCGACCAGACGCCCGGGGTTTAGTACCAGGAACAGCACAGCAGTGAAGAACAGCGCGGTGTAGACCAGCAGCGGTGCCGCCGTATTGCCGGTGAACGGCGCGATGCCCATCTCGAACGAGACCACAGCCGTGCGCGGGGTGGCGAACAGCGGACCGATCGCCAGGTACACCGCGATCGCCAGCAACGTACCGGCGACCCGGCCGAGCGGCGCGGTGAGCCGGTCCATGCCGCCGCCCACGCGAGCGAGTGCGACAACCGTCAACAGCGGTAGCCCTACCCCGGTGAACAGGAAGCCCAGCGCCGCCTGCCAGATGAACTCACCAGCGGCCATGCCAGCGCTGGGAGGGAAGATGATATTGCCGGCGCCAAGGAACAGCGCGAAGGTCATGAAGCCAAGGGCCAGCAGATCGAAGCCTTTCAAACGATTCATGCGAAACAACTACCGGAAAGGATGTGGCCATCGAGAACAGCAATGCCGCCAGGGCCTGAAGAGGCACCGGCATTCTGATCGCAACGGCGGAAGTGGATTGGGGAAGTCTCCGTGAGTTTGGAAATCGGGATCTCGGCCTGATTGGGTCGGTCCATTGTTGCGTGCCGGCATCTCTCGTGAAGACAGCAGACGACGCTGAGGGCGGCAATGATGCCATTGTCCTGCCATGTATGCCGAGGCAAACCGTCGGCTCAGGCGCAGAAAACGCAAAGGCCACCCGCTGGGGTGGCCTTCGACAAACAACAGAGCGATCAGGCGCCCTTCATGCTCCAACCGGTGACCTCGGCAAGCGCTTTGCCGATGTCTGCCAGCGAGCGCACGGTCTTCACACCGGCGTCCTGCAGGGCAGCGAACTTCTCATCCGCCGTACCCTTGCCGCCGGAAATGATCGCACCCGCGTGGCCCATACGCTTGCCCGCCGGCGCGGTGACGCCCGCGATGTAGGACACCACCGGTTTGGTGACGTTGGCCTTGATGAACGCGGCGGCCTCTTCCTCGGCCGAACCACCGATCTCGCCGATCATGACGATGGCTTCGGTCTGCGGATCGTTCTGGAACAGGGTCAGGATATCGATGAACGTCGAACCCGGGATCGGGTCGCCACCGATACCGACGCAGGTGGACTGGCCGAAACCGGCGTCCGTCGTCTGCTTGACCGCTTCATAGGTCAGCGTGCCGGAACGGGAAACGATGCCGACCTTGCCCGGCTGGTGGATATGCCCGGGCTGGATACCGATCTTGCACTCGCCGGGAGTGATAACGCCCGGGCAGTTCGGCCCGATCAGGCGCACGCCCAGTTCATCGCACTTGATCTTCACTTCGAGCATGTCCAGCGTCGGAATGCCCTCGGTGATGCAGACGATCAGCTTGATACCGCCGAAAGCAGCCTCGAGGATCGAATCCTTGCAGAACGGCGCCGGCACGTAGATCACCGAGGCATCGGCACCCGTCGCTTCTACCGCTTCCTTGACGGTATTGAACACCGGCAGGCCGAGATGCAGCGTGCCGCCTTTGCCCGGCGTTACGCCGCCGACCATCTGCGTGCCATAGGCAATCGCCTGCTCGGAGTGGAAGGTACCCTGCGAGCCGGTAAAACCCTGGCAGATGACTTTGGTGTTCTTGTTGATCAGCACGCTCATTACTTGCCCTCCGCGGCTTTGACAACCTGAATGGCCGCATCGGTCAGGCTCTGCGCACCGATGATGTTCAGCCCGCTTTCGCTCAGCATCTTGGCGCCCAGGTCGGCATTATTGCCCTCCAACCGCACCACTACCGGTACCTGCACCCCTACTTCGCGCACTGCTCCAATGATGCCCTCGGCGATCATGTCGCAACGCACGATGCCACCGAAGATGTTCACCAGCACCGCGGCGACGTTGCTGTCGGAGAGGATGATCTTGAAGGCCTCGGTGACGCGCTCCTCAGTGGCACCACCGCCGACATCGAGGAAGTTGGCCGGCTTGCCGCCGTGCAGGTTAACGATATCCATGGTGCCCATCGCCAGTCCCGCACCGTTGACCATGCAACCGATGTTGCCGTCCAGAGCGACGTAGTTGAGCTCCCACTTGGCCGCATGCGCCTCGCGCGGGTCATCCTGCGACGGGTCGGCCATGTCGCGCAGCTTCGGCTGGCGATAGATAGCGTTGCTGTCGATGTTGATCTTGGCGTCCAGGCAATGCAGGTTGCCGTCCTTCTTGATCACCAGCGGATTCACTTCCAGCAGCGCGAGGTCGTAATCCTTGAACAGCTGCGCCAGGCCGACGAAGATGTGCACGAACTGTTTGACCTGATCGCCTTTCAGCCCCAGCTGGAACGCCAGTTCACGCGCCTGGAACGGCTGCGCGCCTACCAGCGGATCGATGGTCGCCTTGAGAATCTTTTCCGGGGTGTCATGCGCGACCTTCTCGATATCCACACCGCCTTCGGTGGACGCCATGAACACGATGCGCCGGCTGGCACGATCGACGACCGCGCCCAGGTAGAGCTCCTTGTCGATATCGGTGCAGGCTTCGACGAGGATCTTGCTGACCGGCTGCCCGTTGGCGTCGGTCTGGTAGGTTACCAGTCGCTTGTCGAGCCATTGCTGGGCGAAGGCTCGGGCTTCGTCCTTGCTGCGAACCAGCTTGACGCCGCCCGCCTTGCCGCGACCGCCGGCATGGACCTGTGCTTTGACCACCCACTCGGTGCCACCGATCTTGTCGCAGGCCTCGGCAGCTTCTTTCGGGCTGTCGACCGCATAGCCCTTGGAAACCGGTAGACCATATTCAGCGAACAGCTGCTTACCTTGGTACTCGTGAAGATTCATGCTTCTTACCGTTGTTTTTAGGTACTGCATTCAAGCAGGGCCCCTGACGCACCCTGCCCCCTTCAACGCAAGTTCCTGAAAACTATTCGAGATACCTTTCAGGAACCTGTATTGACCGAAAAGCATTCTACTTTAGTCAAAGAAAAGCCCGGCGTGTTCCTAGGAACAGGCCGGGCTTTTTTTTCACAAAAAGCGTTTAGCGATTAGCGCTTTTTGCGATTGGCGATGTGAATGGCGTGGCCATTGACCGCCAGTGCCGCTTCATGCAGCGCTTCGGACATCGTCGGGTGCGAGAACACCATCATGCCCAGGTCTTCGGCACTGGTACCGAATTCCATGCCGATGGCGCCCTGCTGGACCAGTTCGGCAGCACTCGGACCCATTACATGAACGCCCAGCACGCGATCGGTCTTGGCATCGGCGATGACCTTGACCAGACCTGCGGTGTCGTTGGCCGCCATCGCACGACCGCTGGCCGCAAACGGGAACACACCCACGTTCACTTCGACGCCTTCGGCCTTCAGAGCTTGCTCGCTCTTGCCGACCCAAGCGATTTCCGGGTGGGTGTAGATAACCGACGGAATCAGGTCGTAGTTCATCTGGGTCTTGTGACCGGCGATGCGCTCGGCAACCATCACGCCCTCTTCGGAGGCTTTGTGCGCCAACATCGCGCCGCGTACCACGTCACCGATCGCATAGACGCCCGGAACGCTGGTGGCGCACTGGTCGTTAACGAAGATGAAGCCACGCTCGTCCATGTCGACACCAGCATCGGCAGCCAACAGATCGGTAGTGACCGGGCGACGACCAACAGCAACGATGAGTTTGTCGAACGTCATCTGCTGCTCGCCTTCGGCGCTGGTGAAGCTGACGGTGACCTGATCACCAGACACCTGCGAACCGGTCAAACGCGCACCCAGCAGAATCTTCAGACCCTGCTTGGTCAGGACCTTGAAAGCTTCCTTGGCGATCTGCTCGTCGGCGGCCGGCAGGAACTTGTCCATCGCCTCGATTACGGTCACTTCAGCGCCCAGACGCGCCCATACCGAACCCAGCTCCAGACCGATAACACCCGCGCCGATCACGCCCAGCTTCTTCGGCACGCTCTGGAAATCCAGGGCGCCGGTTGAATCGACGATAACCTTCTGGTCGACCGGGGCCGGCGGAATGTTCACCGGAGTGGAACCGGACGCCAGAATGACGTTCTCGGCCGCCAGGGTCTGGACGTTGCCATCCAGACCAGTCACCTCGACCTGCTTGCCGGCCAGCAGTTTGCCGTGACCTTCGAAGACAGTAACGCCATTGGCTTTCATCAGCGCAGAAACGCCGCCGGTGAGGTTTTTGACGATCTGATCCTTGCGCGCGACCATCGTCGGCACATCCATCGCCACTTCACCGGTGCTGATGCCGTGGACTTTGAAGCTCTCGTGGGCCTCATGGTACTTGTACGAGCTGTCCAGCAGCGCCTTGGAAGGGATGCAACCGACGTTCAGGCAGGTTCCGCCCAGCGCAGTTTTGCCATCCTTGCCCTGATACTTCTCGATACAGGCGGTTTTTAATCCCAGCTGTGCGGCCTTGATAGCGGCCACATAGCCACCGGGGCCAGCCCCGATGACGACGACGTCGAACTTCTGGCTCATTACGAATCCTCTTTCTAAGCAGCAGGCAACGAGCCACAAGCCACAAGCGGGGCTCCTCTTTCGAGCAGCGTGCCGCTTGTCGCTTGTAGCTGTTTTGTCAGATATCCAGCAGCAGGCGAGCCGGATCTTCCAGCAGGTCCTTCATGGTGACCAGGAAGGTAACTGCTTCCTTACCATCGATCAGGCGGTGATCGTAGGACAGCGCCAGGTACATCATCGGCAGGATAACCACCTGACCATTAACGGCCATCGGGCGTTCCTGGATCTTGTGCATACCGAGAATAGCGGTTTGTGGCGGGTTGACAATCGGCGTGGAAAGCAGCGAACCGAAGACACCACCGTTGGAAATGGTGAAGGTACCGCCTGTCATTTCTTCGATGGTCAGCTTGCCAGCCTTGGCTTTCTTGCCGAAGTTGTTGATGCCACCTTCGATCTCGGCCAGCGTCATGTGCTCAGCGTTGCGCAGAACCGGGACCACCAGGCCACGATCACTGGAGACGGCAACACCGATATCCTGGTAGCCGTGGTAGACGATGTCGTTGCCATCGATCGAGGCATTGACGCCGGGCTGACGCTTGAGCGCTTCTACCGCTGCCTTGACGAAGAAGGACATGAAGCCCAGGCGGACGCCGTTGTGGGTTTTCTCGAACAGGTCCTTGTACTTGGCGCGCAGCTCCATGATCGGCTTCATGTTGACTTCGTTGAACGTGGTCAGCATGGCCATCGACGATTGGGCTTCGACCAGACGCTCGGCGACCTTGGCACGCAGGCGGGTCATCGGCACGCGCTTCTCGACGCGATCCCCGGCAGCGAAAATCGGCGCGGCGGCAGCCGGAGCAGCGGGCTTGGCGGCAGCGGCCGGAGCGGATTTCTTGGCTTCGACGGCAGCGACCACGTCTTCCTTGGTTACGCGACCATCCTTGCCGGTGCCGCGGAGGCTGTTCGGATCGATGCCATTCTCTTCGGCCAGCTTGCGCGCTGCCGGAGCCAGGATCGCATCTTCGGTGGCGGCGGCCGGAGCAGCAGCCGCCGCAGGCGCCTGAGCCGGAGCAGCCGCAGCTGCCGGTGCCGCAGCAGTGGCACCTGCTTCCAGTTTGCCGAGCAGCTCGCCGCTGAGAACGGTGTCGCCCTCGTTCTTGACGATTTCGACGAGAACGCCGTCAGCCTCGGCCAGTACTTCCATGACGACCTTGTCGGTTTCGATGTCGACGATCAACTCGTCGCGCTTGACCGCCTCACCCGGCTGCTTGTGCCAGGTTGCCACGGTGCCGTCGGCAACCGATTCCGGGAAGGTAGGGGCTTTGATCTCGATAGCCATTATCAGGAGTCCTATTTGATTCGGATTTTCTGCATCGAGGCCGCGTCGTGCGCGGCCTCTCGCAATAGCAATGGATTAAACGGTGAAGGCGTCCTGCAGGAGCTTTTCCTGCTGTTCGGCATGCATCGATGCATAACCGACCGCCGGAGCCGCGGATGCATCACGACCAGCGTATTGCAGGAACAGTTCCTTCTTATGCGCAGTCGCGACGCGGCGCATATGGTGCTGGCTGCAGTACCACGCGCCCTGATTCATCGGCTCTTCCTGACACCAGATGATGTGCTTGACGTTCTGATAAGGCGCCAACACCTCGGCGAGGTCCTCCTCAGGGAACGGATAGAGCTGCTCGATACGCACGATGGCAATATCGTCGCGACCTTCGTTGCGGCGCTTTTCCAGCAGGTCGTAGTAGACCTTGCCACTGCACATGATCACGCGCTCGACCTTGGCCGCTTCGATCGGATCGATCTCCGGGATAACGGTCTGGAACGAACCCTCGGTAAGCTCCTCCAGCGTCGAGATCGCGAGCTTGTGACGCAACAGCGACTTCGGCGTCAGGGCGATCAGCGGCTTGCGCAGCGGGCGAATCGCCTGCCGACGCAACATGTGATAGACCTGAGCCGGGGTGGTCGGTACGCAGACCTGGATGTTCTGCTCGGCACACAGCTGCAGGTAGCGCTCCAGGCGCGCGGAGGAGTGCTCCGGGCCCTGCCCTTCATAACCGTGCGGCAGCAGCATGGTCAGACCGCAGAGACGGCCCCACTTATGTTCGCCGCTGGTGATGAACTGGTCGATAACGACCTGCGCACCGTTGGCGAAGTCGCCGAACTGCGCCTCCCAAACCACGAGGGCGTTGGGAGTAGTAGTGGCATAGCCGTATTCGAACGCCAGAACCGCTTCCTCGGAAAGGAACGAGTCGTACAGATCGAAACGCGGCTGCCCTTCATAGATGTGCTGGAGCGGGATGTAGGTGCTGCCGTCCTTCTGATTGTGCAACGCAGCATGGCGATGCGAGAAGGTGCCGCGACCGACGTCCTGGCCAGAGATACGCACTGGGTGGCCTTCGAACAGCAGCGTTGCGTAGGCCATGGTCTCCGCGAAGCCCCAGTTGATGGCCAGCGCTCCCGCGCCCATCTTCTGACGGTCTTCAAGGATCTTGGCCACCTGGCGCTGGACGACAAAGCCTTCCGGGACGCTCAGCAACTTGCTGGACAGATCCTGTAAAGTCTTCAGATCGAAGCTGGTGTCATGACGTGCGGTCCACGCATGGCCCAGATACGGGCGCCAGTCAACGAAGAGTTCCTTGTTCGGCTCCTTGACTAGGCTCTTGACCACGTGCAGCCCGTTATCCAGCGCGGTGCGATACTCATCGACCTTGGCCTGAACACGTTCAGCGTCCAGCACATTGGACTGGATGAGCGCATCGGCGTACAGCTCACGGGTGGTGCGTTGCTTGGCGATCTTCTGATACATCAGCGGCTGGGTGCCGCTCGGCTCGTCGGCCTCGTTATGACCGCGACGGCGATAGCAGATCAGATCAAGCACGATATCGCGCTTGAACTGCATCCGATAATCCACCGCGAGCTGGGTGACGAACAGCACCGCTTCAGGATCGTCTGCGTTAACGTGGAAGATCGGCGCCTGGATCATCTTCGCCACGTCGGTCGCGTACTCGGTGGAGCGCGCATCTTCCTGCTTGTTAGTGGTAAAGCCGACCTGGTTGTTAACCACGATGCGGATCGTGCCGCCGGTGCGGTACGCACGCGTCTGCGACATCTGGAAGGTTTCCATCACCACGCCCTGGCCGGCGACAGCGGCGTCACCGTGGATGGTTACAGGAAGAACCTTGTCGCCGGCCGGATCACAGCGACGATCCTGGCGCGCACGCACCGAACCTTCGACCACCGGCGAAACGATTTCCAGGTGCGAGGGATTGAAAGCCATCGCCAGATGGATCTCTCCACCGGGAGTCATTACGTTGGAAGAGAAACCTTGGTGATACTTGACGTCACCGGAGCTGAGGCCTTCGACCTTCTTGCCTTCGAATTCGTCAAACAGATCGCGCGGATTCTTGCCGAAGGTATTGACCAGCACGTTGAGGCGGCCGCGGTGGGCCATGCCAATGACGATTTCCTTGGCGCCGTAGGAGCCGGAGCGCTGGATGATTTCGTCCAGCATCGGAATCAGGCTCTCACCACCCTCCAGACCAAAACGCTTGGTCCCCGGATATTTGGTGCCGAGATACTTTTCCAGCCCTTCAGCGGCTGTCAGTCGCTCCAGTAGATGGCCCTTGATTTCCGGCGAGAATTCCGGACGGCCACGTACGCTTTCAACGCGCTGGATGAACCAGTTGCGCTGCTCGGAATCGACGATATGGGCAAACTCCGCGCCAATGGTGCGGCAATACGTCTCTTGCAGCGCCTTCAGGATTTCACGCAAGCTGGCTTCGTCTTTGCCTATCGCCAGATCGCCAGTGCGGAAGACGGTATCCAAATCTGCGTCGGTCAGACCGTAGTTGGTGATCGCAAGATCAGCGGGAACCGGACGCTGCTGCAGTGCCAGGGGGTCAAGCTGCGCCGCTTGATGACCCCGCAGTCGATATGCCTGGATCAGCCGTAGGACTTCGACCTGCTTCTTCTCATGCTCGCTGCTGACACTGCCCGCAGAGACAGGCTGTGCGCGACGCTGGTTCTTCGCCAGCAACACGAAATGATCACGAATCGTCGAGTGCGACACGTCTGCTGCCGCGCTGCCGCCAGAAGGCAACTTCTGGAAATAAGTGCGCCACTCTTCGGGCACTGCGTTGGGGTCGTGCAGGTAGAGCTCATAAAGCTCTTCCACATAGGCAGCGTTACCACCGGATAGGTGGGCGCTGTCCCACATGCGCTGCATTACGCTTTCTTGCATGTCTGGTCACCTTTGATAAGGAGACACCACCAGCGTGGAGACCGCAGCATGACTTCCCAAGTTCTGAAGCAGCGACTCAGGTAAAGCCACTACGGACCGCGCAGATAGTTTCCGGGAACTGCCCCGGATGCTCCTGCTGGTCAACAAATTTTCAGAGTGGAATTCCGACTTTTTGGGTTGAAATTCCTACTAAAGCTACGGCGCCTGGATGTTACTCCGGCGCCGCAGGTACCACAGCAATACAGTGTCGGTCGTTCGCAGCCAGCGAAGCGCTCACGACCGTCCTTTCATCAAGTACCGCTCTGCAGCAGCATGTTGCGAATGTGACCAATCGCCTTGGTCGGATTCAGCCCTTTCGGACAGACATCAACACAGTTCATGATGCCACGGCAACGGAACACGCTGAACGGATCGTCCAGCGCTGCCAGACGCTCCTCGGTCTCCGTGTCCCGGCTATCGGCCAGGAAACGATAGGCTTGCAGCGACGCAGCCGGACCAAGGAACTTGTCCGGGTTCCACCAGAAGGACGGGCAGCTGGTCGAGCAGCAAGCGCAAAGAATGCACTCGTAAAGTCCGTCCAGCTTCTCGCGATCTTCCGGGCTCTGCAGACGTTCGATAGCCGGAGGTGGCGTATCGTTCATCAGATAAGGGCGCACCTTCTCGTACTGCTTATAGAAGATGCTCATATCGACCACCAGGTCACGAATGACCGGCAGTCCCGGCAACGGACGAATAACCAGCTTATTGCCCTTCACCACAGCAGACAGCGGGGTGATGCAGGCGAGGCCGTTCTTGCCGTTGATGTTCATGCCGTCGGAGCCACACACACCTTCACGGCAGGAGCGACGATAAGAGAAACCCTGGTCCTGTTCCTTGATCAGAGCCAAGACGTCGAGAACCATCAGGTCTTTACCGTCGGTATTGACCTGAAAATCCTGCATGAACGGCTTTTCGTCCTGATCGGGGTTGTAGCGATAAACACTCACTTGCAACATATTCGGCGACCTCAATAAGTCCGAACCTTGGGCTCGAAGGCCGGAACGGTCTTCGGAGCGAAGTTCACGGCACGCTTGGCAACGCGCTTTTCACCCGGGAAGTACAGGGTGTGGCACAGCCAGTTCTCATCGTCACGCTCTTCGAAGTCCTCGCGAGCATGCGCACCACGGGATTCTTTGCGGGTTTCCGCCGCAATCGCCGTAGCTTCGGCAACTTCCAGCAGGTTCTGCAGCTCGAGCGCTTCGATGCGCGCGGTGTTGAACGCCTGGCTCTTGTCAGAGATCTTGACGTTGGCGATGCGCTGACGCAGATCGACCAGCTGGGCGATACCTTTCTGCATGTATTCGCCGGTACGGAACACGCCGAAGTAGTTCTGCATGCAGTTCTGCAGTTCCTTGCGCAGCGGAGCAACGTCCTCGCCAGTGGTGCGCTCGTTGATGCCTGCAAGACGGCCAAGAGCGACATCCAGATCAGTTTCGCTAGCACCGCGATGCTCGATGCCCTCCTTGAGGGCCTTCTCCAGGTGCAGACCGGCCGCACGACCGAAGACCACCAGGTCGAGCAGCGAGTTGCCGCCCAGGCGATTGGCACCGTGCACGGATACGCAAGCCACTTCACCGACAGCGAAAAGGCCGTCGATGATCTTGTCGTTGCCGCTGGCGTCCTGCGTGATTGCCTGACCATGAATGTTGGTGGCGATACCACCCATCATGTAGTGGCAGGTCGGCACGACTGGTACCGGTGCAGTAACCGGGTCGACGTGGGCGAAGGTCTTCGACAGTTCGCAGATACCCGGCAGGCGGCTGTGCAGCACTTCCTCGCCCAGGTGATCCAGCTTCAGCATTACATGATCGCCATCCGGGCCACAGCCGTTGCCCGCCAGGATTTCCTTGACCATCGAACGTGCAACGACGTCACGACCGGCCAGATCCTTAGCGTTCGGCGCGTATCGCTCCATGAAGCGCTCGCCATGCTTGTTGATCAGATAACCGCCTTCACCGCGGCAACCTTCGGTCACCAGCACGCCAGCACCAGCAATACCGGTCGGGTGGAACTGCCACATCTCGATGTCCTGAACCGGCACGCCGGCACGCAGGGCCATGCCCACGCCGTCACCGGTATTGATCAGGGCATTGGTGGTCGAAGCATAGATACGACCAGCACCACCGGTGGCAAGAACGGTAGCTTTCGAACGGATGTAGACAGTTTCGCCAGTCTCGATGCAGATGGCGATGACACCCACGACAGCGCCGTCCTGGTTTTTCACCAGATCGACCGCGTACCACTCGTTGAGGAAAACGGTGTCGTTCTTCAGGTTGCCCTGATAGAGAGTATGCAGCAGCGCGTGACCGGTACGGTCAGCTGCAGCGCAGGTCCGCGCAGCCTGGCCACCCTTGCCGAAGTCCTTGGACTGCCCACCGAACGGACGCTGATAGATGCGACCCTGCTCGGTACGGGAGAACGGCAGCCCCATGTGCTCGAGCTCGAACACGGCCTCCGGACCTACAGAACACATGTACTCGATAGCGTCCTGGTCACCGATATAGTCGGAGCCTTTGACGGTATCGTACATGTGCCAGCGCCAATCATCGTTCGGGTCAGCCGACGCGATGGCGCAGGTGATGCCACCCTGAGCGGAAACGGTGTGAGAGCGAGTCGGGAAGACTTTGGTGACCACCGCGGTCTTATGGCCGGACTGCGACAGCTGCAGTGCCGCGCGCATACCGGCGCCACCGCCACCTACGATGATGGCGTCGAAGGAAAGCGTACGAATATTAGCCATGAATCAGATACCCCACAGAATCTGCACGCCCCAGACGAAGAAGGTGAACATGGCAATGCCACACCCCGCCTGGAACAGGAAACGCACACCGGTAGCCCACTTACCGATCGCCATGTTGGTCAGGTAGTCGGTGGAAATCGTCCACATACCCACCCACGCGTGCACACTCAGGGCAACCAAAGCCAGCAGACTGAAGATCCGCATCCAATTGGCAGAGAAAAGCTCATGCCACTGCGCATACTCCAACCCTGGATTTGCGATCAGATAACCCAGCAGGAACAGAAAATAAGCCGCGAGGACCACCGCAGAAACGCGCTGCGCCATCCAGTCATAGAGACCTGAACGCGAAAAGTTTGTGACATTAGTTACCATATCCACACCCCCGCCAGAACGATCAGCACCACCGAAACGGCGATTACGATTTTCGAGCCCAGCTTGCCGCCTTCCAGCGTCTCACCGTGGCCGGCATCCATGATCAGGTGACGAACACCTGCCACGAGGTGGTACAGCAGTGCGGACAGCAGCCCCCAGCTAATCAGCTTCGCCAGCGGACCACCCAGATACTCTCGAACCTCCTCGAAGCCCTCTGGAGAAGACAGCGAGGTATCGAGCGCAAGCAACAACAGGGCGATACCGACGAACAGAATGACACCGGATACACGGTGGAGAATCGACGTGTAAGCAGTGATTGGGAGTTTTATTGTCCTAAGATCTAGGTTTACAGGTCGTTGGCTTTTCACGGCTTCTTTTCACACTTGAGAGCCCCTGAACGCAGGGCAAAGTTGTTGGGAAGAGTACGCAGCAGTACCCGCTACCCACGAGTGACAACCTACAGAATGTCGCCTGTAAGGCCCCTGCCGGTCGGTTTCCGAGTATAAACAGTTAGGTCACTAATGACAATGTGGTGAAGTGCCACTAAAGGCGGATGGCAGCCCCTATATAAATGCCGTAAACAGTCGCCCCATGCTGCACCGATACCCCGCAAACCCCTCTGCAGCATGGGTTCGAGCAAATTGACTTTGCGATTTATCACACTATAGTGATGCGGGCCCTGCGTGGGGGGCCATGATGATTCCAAGCACAAAACAGGAGGCCATACATGGCTGACAAGAAAGCGCAGTTGATCATCGAGGGCACCGCCCCCGTCGAACTGCCCGTTTTAACCGGTACCGTAGGGCCTGATGTAATTGACGTCCGAAGCCTGACCTCCACGGGTCACTTCACCTTCGATCCCGGCTTCATGTCGACCGCCTCTTGCGAGTCCAAGATCACCTATATCGACGGCGACAAGGGCATCCTGCTTCATCGCGGCTACCCCATCGAGCAGCTGGCGGAAAAATCCGACTATCTGGAAACCTGCTATCTCCTGCTCAACGGCGAACTGCCGAGCACCGAGCAGAAGGCCCAGTTCGTCAGCACCATCAAGAACCACACCATTGTTCATGAGCAACTGAAGACCTTCCTCAACGGCTTCCGTCGCGACGCCCACCCGATGGCCGTGATGTGCGGCATTGTTGGCGCCCTGTCCGCGTTCTATCACGACTCGCTGGACATCAATAACCCGCAGCATCGCGAAATCTCCGCGCATCGCCTGATCGCCAAGATGCCGACCATCGCCGCCATGGTGTACAAGTACTCCATGGGCCAGCCGATCATGTATCCGCGCAATGATCTGAGCTATTCGGAAAACTTCCTGCACATGATGTTCAACACTCCGGCCGAGATCAAACCGATCAGCCCGGTGCTTGCGAATGCCATGGATCGCATCTTCATCCTGCACGCTGATCACGAGCAGAACGCATCGACTTCTACCGTGCGACTGGCCGGCTCCACCGGTGCCAACCCGTTCGCCTGTATCGCAGCTGGCATCGCCGCCCTCTGGGGACCGGCTCACGGCGGCGCCAACGAAGCCGTGCTGACCATGCTGGATGAAATCGGCGACGTATCGAACATCGAGAAGTTCCTGGCCAAGGCCAAGGACAAGAACGATCCGTTCAAACTGATGGGCTTCGGCCATCGCGTCTACAAGAACTTCGATCCGCGCGCCAAGGTCATGAAGAAGACCTGCGACGAGGTGCTGGGCGAGCTGGGCATCAATGACCCGCAGCTGGAACTGGCGATGAAGCTCGAAGAAATCGCCCTGAAGGATCCCTACTTCGCTGAACGCAACCTGTACCCGAACGTCGACTTCTATTCGGGCATCATCCTCAAGGCTATCGGCATTCCGACGAGCATGTTCACCGTGATCTTCGCGATGTCGCGCACTGTGGGCTGGATTTCGCACTGGAAGGAAATGATCGCCTCCGGCCAGAAAATCGGGCGTCCGCGCCAGCTTTACACTGGCCATGCACAGCGCGATCTGCCGCGCTAAGCACTGGAGCCAAACGAGAAGGCTGCCCGCGGGCAGCCTTTCTTTTTTCTGGATCCAACAATTTCTAGCAGGGTTATAGCTGCCTACGACTCACTCAGGCGGTCGCCTGCTCCAACCACCCAAGCAAACGAATCGCCTCTTCGCGACTGGTACCACAACATAACGGATCGGCGCCGAACGCCGCGCACACCGCCGGTCTCCGTGGATCACCGAAAAGTAGACAGAGAAACTGCGGCGACAAATGCACGCAGCGCTCGCCTGCGGCCTTGCCATGTGGCATGCCAGGTATCGGCGAGCTGATGGAAGGGGCGATGCAACAGGCACCGCAACCAGGACGGCAATCCATGGAAGAACGACCAGCAATAGACAGGGCGACGATAATAATTCAGACGAAGCCGCGCACACCAGAAGCGCGTATTGCGACGTAACCACGCCCAGAATAGGCTTTGACGCCCATTTCCTCACGAGCCTTCCGCTATGCCCATCTGGCTGCAAACCGCCACCCTGCTCTGCTGCTCCAACCTGTTCATGACGTTCGCCTGGTATGGTCACCTCAAAACCTTGAACGGCAAACCATGGCTGATCGCCGCCCTGATCAGTTGGGGCATCGCTTTCTTCGAGTACATGCTGATGGTGCCGGCAAATCGCATCGGTTACACCGAACTATCGATCGGCCAGCTAAAGATCATGCAGGAAGTCGTCACCCTGGCAGTTTTCGTACCCTTCAGCGTCCTTTACATGCAACAGCCGCTAAAGCTCGATTACTTATGGGCCGGCCTGTGCCTAGTCGGGGCGGTGTACTTCATCTTTCGCAGCTGATCGCTCAGACAACCACTCAACTCACTGCGTAACTGCACACGCGACCGGCAGATGACGCCCACCTAGCACTTGGGCATACTAACCACCCTTTTTTCACCCTTCAGGTAATCGCCATGTTCAAGGTCAACGAATACTTCGACGGCACCGTAAAATCCATCGCGTTCGACATGGCCGCAGGCCCAGCCACCATCGGCGTCATGGCGGCGGGCGACTATGAGTTCGGTACTGGTCAGTTGGAAATCATGCATGTGATTGCCGGCAGTTTGGACGTGAAGTTACCCGGCAGCGAGAAATACGAAACCTTTGGCGCGGGCACCCAGTTCACCGTGCCGGCGAACAGCAAGTTCCAACTGCAGGTCGCTACCGATACCGCCTATCTCTGCGAGTATCGTTAAGCAACAAGAGGTCGGTGCTGCGAGACAAGCCGGCCTCGATTTGAATCTCGTGCGACCTTTTTCACATCCGCACTAGGCGAGCGCACTCCGCACTGGCTTCTGAATCAGTCGAGCGGCTGATATGCGTTTGCGACCTGCTTCGACTGACTCAGACGCGTCAGTTCCAGTGCCAGCCGCTCCCGTTCCGCGCGACTATCGTGCTGCAATTGCGCGTACAGACACACCAGATCGTCCAGTTGCTGACGCAACACCTGATCGTCCCCCGCCTCATCCGCCGCAACCTCGCCAAGCAATGCGCTAACTTGTGTATCAAGCTCGGTAATGGCGTCCCAATCTTGGCGCGCCAGGGCCTCGCGCAACGCACGACCAAGCTCCTCAAAACGCAGCGCCGAAATGGACATCAGGGACTCCTTGGGCTGAATACTCAGGCAATGCCATCCCAGCCGGATTTGATTTCGCCAAGCAACTTCGCCACCTCATCCAGCTTGCTCACGTCGTTGTGACGGCTAGCTTCGAACAGGCGCATCGTCATGTATTCGTACAGACGCTCAAGATTGGTGGCCAGCTCGCCACCCGCCTCCTTGTCCAGCACGTCGCGCAGCCCGCCGATGATGTTGATCGCCTTGCCGATCAGCACGCCTTTCTCGGCATAGGCCTCACGCTCCATTGCGCCCTTAGCCTGCGCTATACGATCCAGACCGCCCTGCATCAGCATTTGGATCAGACGATGCGGATCGGCCTCGGTAACCTGCGCCTTTACGCCGACCTGCTGGTATTGCCGCATTGCTGCCATAGCATTCATCTGGATGAGCCTCTTACCACATCAATTTCACATGCTTATTTATCGGTCACCTAGCGCAAGACTTGAGTTGGTTCTGAAAACAAAAAACCGCCTGGCGGCGGCTTTTTCTTGAAGCGGAGTCCCTTACTTCTTCGAGTTATTCGCTGCCCACGGCAGGTTTTCCAGCGAAGCCAACAAACTCGACGACGTATTGGACAACTGCCCCACCAGCAAATCCATCGCGTTGAACTGCTTGTACAGCCGCTCCTGGAGCGAGGTAAGGCGACGAGTCAGAGCTTCTTTCTGATCATCAATCTTGGAGATCGTCTCAGTCATTGCCTTGTTGCGTTGCTCGAGTATTCCGCCGGTCTCGGTGTATGGCTTCAGCTTTGCGTCTAGCCGGGAAGCCAACCCCTTATCACCCGTGAACAGGCCCGACAATTCGCCGAAGTTACTGGCCATCGCCTTGTCCAGCTTGGCGTTGTCAATGGCGAGGGTGCCATCCTTCTGGGTGGTGATACCGATATCGGTAAGCGCACGCAGTGCACCATCGCCCTGCACGTTAACCAGCTCGTTGCGAATCGTATTGAGCAAGGTGCGCGCTGTGGCATCGCCCACCAATGCGCCCGTTACGGGTGCCTTGCCTTCACCTACAGATGTGACCTTAGTCTGCGCGTTAATCACACCGATCAGCTTGTTGTAGCTGTCGACAAAGGACTGGATCTGCTTTTTGACCCCCGCCTTGTCTTCCGCCACCGCGATGGTCAACGGCTCATTCGCAACGGTCTTGGCCTTGAGGTCGAGCGTGACGCCCTCAATAGCACCGTCGACTTTGTTGGTCTCGCTGATCACCTTCAAACCGTCGACATACAATTCAGCACTCTGTGCCGAGGTCAACACGCGAGCATCTTTGCCGGTGCCTGAGGTGCCGGTGAAGTTCAATGCGGAAAGGCCTATGAGCCCAGGTTCGTCTACCCCGGTTGCAGTGACGGTAATATCTCGCCCTGCGCCAGTCTTGCTACTACTCAGCACCAGTCGAGAGCCATACTCGTCCGTGACGATGGTGGCGCTAACCCCCATGTCTTTCCCGGCCGTGTTGATTGCATCACGCACACCGGCGAGCGTGTTGTTGTTCTCGTCAATCGTGACGGAAAAGGATTCCGTGGTGTTTGGCGCAGGTGGGATACCTGGCACACCAAGCGAGACCTCGAACGTTCCACTGGTAAAGCGCGCCGGGGCTTCGGCCGTATTGGGAATCGCGGCCAGTGCAACCTTGCTGCTGCTCGCCAGCGATTTGACCTCCAGTTGATAGCTGCCGGCTCCCGCGGTGGTTGTCGCCGTAACGCCCACGAGATCCGACTTGCTGGAGGTAGCCGAGCGCGCCTGGAACAGCTCTGGTTTGTTCAGCGCAGCCAGCGCTGTCTGGAAATCACTGATTGCGCCCTTTAGCGCACCAACAGCCGTTATCTGCGTTGTCGTCTTTTTTTCGAGGTTGGCAAGCTGGGTTTCCTTCGGAGCTCGCTCAGCAGCGACCATCCCCGCCACGATGCTGTCGATATCGAGACCCGAACCGATGCCTGTTACGCCTGCCATAGCCTTACCTCGTCAAATAAACCACACGACCGTATTCGATCTGCTGCGAAACAAGAAACGTGCCGTTAGGCCTTAGCCTCGAACAACAGGCTACGCATCTCGTCCAAACGCTCTGCCAGGCGCAGGATATCCTCGGACGGAATCTGCCGCACCACCTTGCCCGAGTCGCCATCTAGCACCTGCACCACAACCTGACCGGTGGAATCATCCACGCTGAAGTTCAAATCGCGCTGCAAGGTCTGCACCTGCGTGCGAATGCGCTCTACTGCTTCGTTTACATCTACTTTCTGTGGCGCCTTGCCAGAGCCACCTTCGCCCTGCAACGAAGAAAGCCCAGCTTCCTGACGAAAGCTGGGCATCGCGTTGCTCGACGAGGATGACGCAAGCGTGGCACTCGCAGCTCTTGCGACGTCCATGATTCACCTCTCAATGAATCGATGGGGTGGACTAACCACCCCATCGGTGAGCCTCGCTTACTGCAGCAAGCTGAGCACGGCCTGCGGCAGCTGCTTAGCCTGGGCCAGGATCGCGGTGCCGGCTTGCTGCAGAATCTGGTTCTTGCTCAGATTCGCAGTTTCGGCGGCGAAGTCAGTGTCCTGGATGCGGCCACGAGCTGCGGAGGAGTTTTCTGAAATATTCTGCAGATTCGCAATAGTGTTATCGAAGCGATTTTGCACCGCACCCAAGTCTGCACGCTGAGAATCAATCTGAGCGATCGCACCATCGATAATCTGGATAGCCTCCTGCGCACCCTCAGCATCCGTCACGTCTACATCCTGGACGAATTTGGTTTGCGCCGGGGTCGTGGCACTCGCCTCATCGGCTGATGCCGCTGCAGCGAAAACAGCCGCAGCCGTTCCCGTGGCAGCAACGACGTCAGTTACTTTAATTTCAGCATCAGCAGCCGTTCCGGATTTTACGGAGCTGGAAAGCATAACCTTCCCTGCATCAGCACCGGTCCCCTCCTCAGCAACCAATCCGCTGATACTTTTACCGTTAATACGGTCGACAATATCCGCAGCGGTATCTCCCTCTGCGATAGTTATCGTTGCTTTAGCGCCGTCTCCAATCTGAATTTCTATATCACCGCCCTTACCTGCCGCGACGCCGGCAGTTAGATCAATGCCTGCAAGCGTTGCCGTAGCTTCGATCTTCTCAGCTACTTTCCCGGAAAGACTGCCGATATCCATCTTTGCAACCGAAACGGAGATTGTTTCGTTAGCGTTTGCACCGACTTGGAAGTCCTGAGACCCGAACGAGCCATCCAGCAGCTTACGGCCACCAAAAGTGGTGGTTTCACTGATTCTGGTCAGCTCTTCTTTCAACTGACTTACTTCTTTCTGAATCGATTCACGATCGTTCTTGTTGTTACTGCCATTCGCAGATTGAAGCGCTAGGTCGCGCATACGCTGCAGAATATTGGTGGACTGCTGCAACGCGCCTTCAGCAGTCTGAGCCAAGGAAATACCGTCATTAGCGTTTCGAACAGCTACGCCAAGGCCATTAATTTGGCTGGTCAAACGGTTAGAAATCTGCAGGCCAGCGGCATCATCCTTGGCGCTGTTGATGCGGCTACCAGTGGACAGACGCTGCATGGACGTTTGCAGCGCACTGGAAGAATTGCTGAGGTTACGCTGGGTGTTCAGCGAAGCAATGTTTGTATTGACGGTAAGAGCCATGGTATTTGCCTCCAAGGGCGCTAGTTACTTTGGTTGCCTGAGCTTGCGACTCCGGGCCGGCTTGTGCCCAGGCACCCATTGAGTTCGCATTCGATTAGCTTATCGGCGCCGTTTCGGTGAGCTTTAGGAGGCGTTTGAAAAAATTTGCAAGCCCCGCAGACAACCTGTACGACACCGGCGAACTCGGAACCACACGCGAGTCCACCTGCCCAGTTTTTCGGACGAGGCGGCGAATTCTTTAATGTCAAGGGCGAGAACGAAACGCCCCGCGACGGCACCACCGCGGAGGACGTTGATGAAGACGCGCACTCGGGCATTGCCGGCCGCGCTAGGCTTGCAGCTGACCAAGGTGCCGCAGGAAGGTTTCTTCGTCGAGCACGGTGAGCCCCAGCTCGTTGGCCTTGGTCAACTTCGAGCCGGCACCCGGTCCCGCTACAACCACGCTGGTCTTCGCTGATACCGAGCCGGACACCTTCGCCCCCAAAGCTTCGAGTCGCGCCTTGGCGTCGTCGCGGCTCATGCTTTCCAGCGTGCCGGTCAGCACCCAGGTCTGGCCGGCCAGTGGCAGGCCTGCTGCGACTTTCTTCTCGCTCTCCCAGTGCATGCCGAACTCGCGCAATTGGGCTTCGATGGCCCGGGCGCGCTCGGCGTTCGCGGATTTGTCGAAGTAATCGCGCAGCGAGCGCGCGGCCTTCTCGGTGAGACGTTCGACCTGGCGCAGATCGAGCCAGTCGGCGGCGATGATCGCGTCCAGGCTGCCGAAGCGCTCCGCCAGGCGCTGAGCGCCGGTGCTGGCGATGAACGGGATGTTCAGCCTGTCGAGCAGACCGGACAGGGTCGCGCAGGCAGCGAATTCCGGATGCAGATCACCCTCCTCCTGCAAATCCACGCCACGCTCGCGCAGTTGCGCGATCACCGAACGATTGTGTTCGTCCTCGAAGAAGCTATGGATCTCGTGCGCGACTTCCAGGCCAACGTCCGGCAGGTAGACCAGCACGTCCGGCAACGCCCCCGCGATGCGATCCAGCGAGCCCAGCGCCCGCGCCAGCAGCTTGGCGGTTTCCTCGCCGACATCGGGAATGCCCAGGGCGAAGATGAAACGCGCGAGGGTCGGCCTGCGGCTGGCGTCGATGGCGTTGAGCAGATTGCGCGTCGAGATATCGGCGAACCCTTCCAGCTCGATGATCTGCTCATAGGTCAGGCAGTACAGATCCGCTGGCGAACTGACCAAACCGCGGTCGACCAGTTGCTCGACAATCTTGTCGCCCAGCCCGTCGATATCCATTGCGCGGCGCGAGACGAAGTGGATGATCGCCTGCTTCAGCTGCGCCTGGCACGCCAGCCGGCCGACGCAACGGTAGATCGAACCTTCGCTGACCGATTCGCGCCCTTTGCTGCGCTTGATCAGCTGGGTGCGCTCCACGGCAGAACCGCAGACCGGACAACGCTCCGGCACATGTACGGGCCGCGCGTGTGCCGGCCGGCGCTCGGCGATCACACCGAGGATTTGCGGAATGACATCGCCGGCGCGACGCACGATTACCGTATCGCCGATCATCACGCCCAGACGCGCGACTTCATCCATGTTGTGCAGGGTCGCGTTGGAGACGGTGACGCCAGCGACCTGTACCGGCTTTAGCCGCGCAACGGGGGTGATCGCGCCGGTGCGACCGACCTGGAATTCGACGCCGAGCAGTTCGGTGATTTCTTCGCGCGCGGGAAACTTGTGGGCGATAGCCCAGCGCGGCTCGCGTGCTCGGAAGCCCAATTCGCGCTGCTGTGCGACGGAGTTAACTTTGAACACCACGCCGTCGATCTCGTAGGCCAGCGCGTCACGCTTCTCGCCAATGGCCTCGTAGTAGGCGCGACATTCGACAACGCCCTTGGCCAGTTTCAGCTCTCGACTGATGGGCAATCCCCACTCTCTGAGCGCGTTGAGAATACCGACATGGGTATCCGGCAGCTCGCCATCGCTACGCCCAACACCGTAGGCGCACAGTTCCAGCGGACGCGCAGCGGTGATCTTCGGGTCCAGCTGGCGCAGGCTGCCGGCCGCGGCGTTGCGCGGATTGGCGAAGGGTTTGCCGCCATTTTCCAGCTGCCGTGCGTTGAGCGCTTCAAAGCCCGCCTTCGGCATGTAGATTTCGCCACGCACCTCGAGCACCGACGGCCAGCCAGTGCCATGCAGCTTGAGCGGAATATTGCGCACGGTGCGGACGTTGGCGCTAATGTCTTCGCCGGTGCTGCCGTCGCCACGGGTCGCACCGCGCACCAGATGGCCGTTCTCATAGAGCAGGCTGACGGCCAGGCCGTCGAGCTTGGGTTCGCAGCTATATTCAACCTCGGCGCCGTCGCCGAACAGGCCGCCGGCCGGCATGTCCAGCCCTTCGCGCACACGTCGGTCGAAGTCGAGTAGGTCCTGCTCTTCAAAGGCGTTGCCGAGGCTCAGCATCGGCACTTCGTGGCGCACCTGGCCGAACGCCGCCAACGCCGCACCACCGACGCGCTGGGTCGGCGACTCGGGCGTTACCAGTTCCGGGTGTTCGGCTTCCAGCGTTTTCAGCTCATTGAACAGACGGTCGTATTCGGCGTCCGGAACGCTCGGCTCGTCGAGAACGTAATAACGGTAGTTATGCGCGTCGATTTCGCTACGCAGTTCGGCGATGCGTTCGGCAGCGGTCTGGGCAGAAGGCATATAGCAAGCGGGGCCGTAGGCTGTGGCTGTGCCAATCGCAACCGCATCAGCACGCCGGAGATTAATGAGAAGGCGATTCTAGCCGATCGCCCCAAATGATGCGGCTCACTACCAAGGCGGCACGCCGGGCAAAAAACAACGGGCGAAAAAAAAGCTGCCTAGGCAGCTTTTTTTGCCCACTCATTATCGTTTGATAACGGCGGAAGATATGGCGCAGCGGACGGGACTCGAACCCGCGACCCCCGGCGTGACAGGCCGGTATTCTAACCGACTGAACTACCGCTGCGCGTCGGTCTCGCAAAGATGGTGGCTGATGACGGGATCGAACCGCCGACCCCCTGCGTGTGATGCAGGTGCTCTCCCAGCTGAGCTAATCAGCCGATCGCCTTGCGAGGCGCGCAATTTACTGATCCCCCTTAGCTAAGTCAACAGCAGCATTGGATTTTTTTATCGCGCTGCTGGTCCATCGTTACTGGCTCACGGATTTGAAATCATGTCGCGGCACTATCGCACTGCCCTGCGGTCTTTGTTCTGCCGCAACGGCAACAGGCGCAACGAGTCTCGCGACAGTCGCCTGTCGAAACGCGCGATATGTGCCTAAGGTTGAAGACGTAACGGACATAACATCACGATGCGGCATGGAGTACCTCGCTTGTATTTGCCCGGACCGTTGCGGAACTATCGACAGCACGTCCCGCTAGCCCTGAGCGCCCTGCTGGTCTGCCTTTTCGGTATCTACCTGGCGAGCCAGATCAAAACGGTGTGGCAACTGAGCCGCGCCCCTCTCACGGCAGAGGTCAGCCCTCCTGCCGTCAGCGCTACCGGCAGTTCCGATCCATCGCGCCTGGACGCCCTTTTCGGCACGCCGCCCGCGCTTCAGGGCAGTGCAACGACCAGCGCCGCAGGCGTAACCCTGCATGGCAGCTTCGTGCATGCCGCCCCTAGTCGCTCCAGCGCCATTATTCAGATTGACGGTCAACCACCCCAGTTGGTCTGGCAGGGCCAGGAGCTACAAAGCGGCGTGGTGCTGCGCGGCGTGCATCCGGACCACGTGCAACTCATGCGCGACGGTCAGATAGAACGGCTGGACTTTCCTGCCGTGCGTTCGCCGGTATTCGTTCCCGATGAGGCGCCGCAACCGTACGAGACCGAGGATGCGGGCGATGAGGAAATGCAGCAACAGATGGAGGCGCTGCGCCAGCAACTGGAGAACGCCGTCAGCCCGCCCGCTTCGCCCACCCCCGAACGTACCGACCAAGGAAGATGACTGAACGATGCCGCCGTTTCTCATGCGTCCGCTGCTTGCCCTGACCCTTTCCAGCGTTCTGATCATGCCGCCGGCTGCACTGGCGGCAGTTGCGGATACCGGTATCGAGCCAAGTTCCAGCCAGGAAGACGGTTGGACTATCAACCTGAAGGATGCCGATATCCGCGCATTCATCGATCAGGTCAGCCAGCTCAGCGGCCAGACGTTCATCGTCGACCCACGGGTCAAGGGCCAAGTCAGCGTCGTATCCAACGCCACGCTGACGATGGATGAGGTCTACCAGCTATTTCTTTCGGTGATGGCGACTCACGGTTTCAGCGTGCTGGCACAGGGCGACGTCGCGCGCATCGTGCCTAACGCCGAGGCGAAGGCCGAGGCCGGTGGTGGTCCGGCCGGCGGCGATCAACTTGAAACACGCGTCATCCAGGTTCAGCACACCGCGGCGACCGAGTTGATTCCGCTGATTCGCCCGCTAGTCCCGCAGTATGGCCATCTGGCCGCGGTCACGTCTGCCAACGCGCTGATCATCAGCGACCGTAGCGCCAACATCGCGCGTATCGAGGATCTGGTAAGGCAGCTGGACCGCACCGAGAGCGACGACTACAGCGTGCTCAATCTGCGCCACGGCTGGGCCACCGATATCGCCGAAGTCCTGCGCAACTCACTGATCCGTGGCGACGCAAAAAGCACAGCCGGACTGCAGATAATCGCCGACTCGCGCACCAACCAGCTGATCTTCATCGGCCCACCGCAGGCTCGCAGCAAGCTGGCCAGCCTGGCACAGACCCTGGACACCCCCGCTACCCGCTCGGCCAATACGCGGGTGATCCGTCTGCGGCACAACGATGCCAAGTCGCTAGCCGAAACCCTCGGCGATATCTCCGAAGGCCTGAAGGATTCTGGCGAAGGCGAAACAACCACCACCCGCAGCCAGAACATCCTGATTCGCGCCGACGAGAGCCTCAACGCGCTGGTGCTGCTGGCCGAGCCAGAGCTGATCGGCACGCTGGAGAGCATCGTCCGCCAGCTGGACGTGCCGCGCGCACAGGTCATGGTCGAGGCGGCAATCGTCGAGGTTTCCGGCGATATCAGCGACGCCCTGGGCGTGCAGTGGGCTGTCGATGCGCGCGGCGGCACCGGGGGCGTCGGCGGCGTTAATTTCGGCAACACCGGGCTGTCGATCGGTAGCGTGCTGAACGCCATCAACGAGGACGAGATACCGAGCAACCTGCCCGATGGCGCAATCATCGGCATCGGCACACGCAGCTTCGGTGCGCTGATCACGGCACTGTCGTCCAACAGCAAGAGCAACCTGTTGTCGACGCCGAGCCTGCTGACACTGGACAACCAGGAGGCGGAAATCCTCGTGGGCCAGAATGTGCCGTTCCAGACCGGTGCCTATACCACCGACTCCTCGGGCGCGAACAATCCGTTCACTACGATCGAGCGGCAGGATATCGGCGTTACGTTGAAAGTAACTCCGCACATCAATGAGGGCGCAACGCTGCGCCTGCAGATCGAGCAGGAAATCTCATCCATCGCGCCCACTGCGAGCCTCACAGCACAGGCCGTGGACCTGGTCACCAACAAGCGTTCGATCAAGAGCACCATTCTTGCCGAGGATGGCCAGGTGATCGTGCTCGGCGGCCTGATTCAGGACGACGTGACCCGCACCGACTCCAAGGTTCCGCTGCTGGGCGATATTCCGTTGCTCGGTGCGCTGTTCCGCTCGACGCAGGAAAGCCATGTCAAACGCAACCTGATGGTCTTCCTACGCCCGACGGTGGTGCGCGATCGCGCAGGTCTGGCCGCGCTGTCAGGCAAGAAGTACAGCGATATCCGCGTGATCGAGACTGACTCGGCGAGCCCCACCATTCTTCCAGCCAATCCCGAGCGTCTGTTCGACGGCCAGGGCGAACCGGCGCCAGCCATCGATCTGCGCGCCAACGAGCCACGCCAAGGTTCGCTGGCACCGCCTCCGCCGCCGCGCAGCACCAAATCGGGCGTCCCCTCCAGCGCTACAGGCAGCTGGGCGATTCAGCTGGCCAGTCTGCGCAATCCGGCTAATGCCGAAGCGCTGCGTGAACGCCTGGTGGGGCTTGGCTATGAGGCTTATGTACGACCGGACAGCAACACCAGCCGGGTCTACGTCGGGCCGCTGGCGAGTCGGGACGAGGCCGCGCGCCTGCGCGAGCAACTCTCGAAGGAACAGCGGCTGGACGGCATTGTGCTGAGAATCGAGCCTACGCGCGAATAAGCCGCAGAGCTCATTCGCGCGACTGCCAGCGGTAGCTGGCCACTCCGACGAATCAGAGCGCCGCGAGGCCGCGTGCCAGATCGGCCTGCAGATCGGCGACATCTTCCAGCCCGACCGCCACGCGAATCAGACTGTCACTGATGCCAGCGCTAGCGCGATCTTCGGCAGACAGCCGGCCGTGCGTAGTCGATGCCGGATGGGTGATGGTGCTCTTGCTGTCACCCAGGTTGGCGGTGATGGAAATCAGTCGGGTGGCATCGATGAAGCGCCAAGCGCCCTCCTTGCCTCCCTTGACTTCGAAGCTCAACACGGCACCGAAACCCTTCTGCTGACGCTTCGCCAGTTCATGCTGCGGATGGCTGGGCAAGCCTGCGTAATAGACCCGGTCCACCACAGGTTGGCGCTCCAGCCATTCGGCCAGTTGCTGTGCGCTGGCACAGTGGGCCTGCATGCGCAGGCGCAAGGTTTCCAACCCCTTGAGGAAGACCCAGGCGTTGAACGGACTAAGCGTCGGCCCAGCGGTGCGCAGGAAGCCGACGATCTCCTTCATCTGCTCGCTGCGTCCCGCAACCACGCCGCCCAGACAACGCCCCTGCCCGTCGATGTACTTGGTCGCCGAATGAATGACGATATCGGCGCCGAGCGCCAGTGGCTGCTGCAGCACCGGCGTGCAGAAACAGTTGTCGACCGCAAGCAGGACGCCGTTGGCTTGGCAGAGTTGTGCCAGCGCAGCGATATCCACCAACTCCGCCAGCGGGTTGGACGGCGATTCGACGAACACCAGCTTGGTGTTGGATTTGAAGGCTGATTGCCACGCCGAAAAATCGGTCAGCGGCACGTAGTCCACTTGTACACCGAAGCGTTTGAAGTACTTCTCGAACAGCGAAACGGTGGCGCCGAACACGCTGCGCGACACCAAGATATGATCGCCGGCCGAGCATAGGCTCATTACGGTCGCCAGAATCGCGGCCATCCCAGACGCCGTCGCGACAGCCTGCTCGGCACCTTCCAACGCGGCGATTCGCTCCTCGAAGGTGCGCACTGTCGGATTGGTGTAGCGCGAATAGACGTTGCCCGGCACTTCCCCGGCAAAGCACGCAGCCGCGGCCGCAGCGCTGCGGAACACATAGCTGGAGGTGAAGAACAGCGGCTCGCCGTGCTCTGCCTCCGGGGTGCGATGCTGTCCGGCACGTACGGCCAGCGTGTCGATCCCGACGCCGTCGAGATCGCTGTCCAGCCGCCCGGCTTCCCACTCAGTGGTCATTCTTGCTACCTCCAGCACCGCAGTCGCACTGCGGCGCCCAGCTTAGTCGTTGTACAGATCGATGATGGCGCTTACGGCATTGGCCTTGGACTTGCTGAGGTCGTTGCGTGCCTGCTCGATCCTGTGCAAATAGGCATCATCGATATCGCCGGTGATGTACTTGCCATCGAACACCGCGCAATCGAAGTGTTCGATCTTCACCTTGCCGCCACCGACAGCGTCGATCAGATCTTCCAGGTCCTGATAGATCAGCCAGTCGGCGCCAATCAGCTCGGCCACCTCTTCGGTGCTGCGGTTGTGCGCGATCAGCTCATGAGCGCTGGGCATGTCGATGCCGTAAACATTCGGGTAGCGCACCGCAGGTGCTGCCGAACAGAAGTACACGTTCTTAGCGCCCGCCTCGCGTGCCATCTGGATGATCTGCTTGCAGGTGGTTCCGCGCACGATGGAATCGTCGACCAGCAACACGTTCTTGCCGCGGAACTCGAGCTCGATGGCGTTGAGCTTCTGGCGCACCGACTTCTTGCGCGCCGCCTGGCCGGGCATGATGAAGGTCCGACCGATATAGCGGTTCTTGACGAAGCCTTCGCGGAATTTCACCCCCAGCCGGTTCGCCAGCTCAAGCGCAGCGGTGCGGCTGGTATCCGGAATCGGGATAACCACGTCGATATCGTGCTCGGGACGCTCGCGCAGAATCTTGTCAGCCAGTTTCTCGCCCATGCGCAGGCGCGCCTTGTATACCGATACGCCATCCATCAGGGAATCGGAGCGCGCCAGATAAACGTACTCGAAAATGCACGGCGAGAGCTTCGGAGCGTCCGCGCACTGACGGGTGAACAATCGGCCGTCGGTGGTGATATACACCGCCTCACCCGGCGCCAGATCGCGGATCACGGTGAAGCCGAGTACGTCGAGCGAGACGCTTTCCGAGGCGATCATGTACTCGACGCCTTCGTCGGTATGACGCTGGCCGAAGACGATCGGACGGATTGCATTCGGATCACGGAAGCCAACGATACCGTAGCCAGTCACCATCGCCACCACCGCATAACCTCCGCGGCAACGCTCGTGGACCTTGCTGACTGCAGCGAACACGTCTTCCTCGGTTGGTTGCAGCTTGCCGCGTACCGCCAGCTCATGAGCGAACACGTTGAGCAGCACTTCCGAGTCCGAGCTGGTGTTCACATGGCGCAGATCCGACTCGTAGATCTCCTTGGTGAGCTGCTCGACGTTGGTCAGATTGCCGTTGTGTGCGAGCGTGATTCCATAAGGTGAGTTGACATAGAACGGCTGCGCTTCGGCCGAACTGGAACTGCCGGCGGTGGGGTAGCGGACATGGCCGATGCCCATATTGCCGATCAGACGTTGCATGTGACGTTGCTGGAACACGTCACGCACCAGACCGTTGTCCTTGCGCAGAAACAGGCGATCGTCGTGACTGGTGACGATACCGGCGGCATCCTGCCCGCGATGCTGCAGTACGGTAAGCGCGTCGTACAGCGCCTGATTGACGTTCGACTTACCGACGATGCCGACAATGCCACACATGCAAGGAACCCCTCAGTTTGTTTCAGGCTGACGCGCAGGCAGGAGGCTGCCAGAAGCGTCTTCAATAAATTTTGCAGAACCGGACGGATCGAGCGAACTGGCCAGCCACTGACTGCTGAACTCAAGAATCAGGTTCTTCGACCAGTCGGCAACCAGCAGGAAATGCGGCAGCAGAACGGACTCCTTCCACCAGAGGTCCTCCTGAACCGGCGCAAGGCTGAGCAAACCGGCCAGCACCACTACCAACAGTCCACCGCGCGCCGCACCGAATACCATCCCCAGCAAACGGTCAGTACCAGAAAGCCCCGTCACCCGAATCAGTTCACCGATCAGAAAATTGACTAGCGCCCCCACCAAGAGGGTGGCAATGAACAGGATGGCGCAAGCAGCGATGATTCGTGCCGAGGGCGTGCTGATGAACTCGGCCAGATGATGCGACAACGCACCGCCGAACATCCAGGCGATTACCCCGGCGATGATCCAGATCAGCAACGACAAAGCTTCCTTGACGAAGCCTCGCTTCAGACTGATCAGACTGGAGACAGCAACGACGGCGACGATGATCCAATCGACCCAGGTAAAAACCACGACGTCTTCTGCATAGAGGAAAGGCGGCGCATTTTAGCAGAGGGCCAGCGACGGAGTAAGCACAAACACCCTGCACTATCGAGCTAAGCGGAACGCCCGCTCCGACAAGCCTCTCGCTTGCCGGAGCTAGCCGGCTCAGCGCGGTTCCGGCTTGAAGCGCACTACGAAACCATTCAGCTTCTGTTGGCGCTGCAACTGATCGCGCAAACGGTTGGCCTCGTCGCGCTCGATGAGTGGCCCGACAAACACCCGATTCATTCCATCTGCGGCGCGAATGTAGGCGTTATAGCCCTGCTCACGCAGTGTCTTCTGCAGCTTCTCTGCGCTTGCGCGGTTGGACAAGCTGGCCAACTGGATAGACCAGCTGACCGGCAGGTTATCGGCATCCACACGAGGCTGCGGCTCGGGAGTCGTCTGCGCAGGGGCTTTTACCTGCTCCGGCTCGGCCACCGCCGGAGACTCGGTCGGCTCTGAAGGGACAGCCGCCGACTCGGCGCTGGCATCGTTTTCGACGATCTCGAAACCCTCGGGAATCGATTTAGGCTCCGGGACTTCCACCGGCTCGATTTCGATCTGAGCCACCGGCGGTGTATTGGGCATAGCCGGGGCATCGACAACGACATGGCGCAGGTCATCTTCGCGAGTGAACAGCATCGGCACGAAGATCACCGCCAAGGCGATCAGCACCAACGCGCCGACCATGCGCTGTTTCAATCCCTTATCCAGCAGTGCCATCTCCCGCTTCCTCCGTACGCGTGGCGAGCCATTGCAACGCTTCGGCTACACAATAGAACGATCCGAATAACAGAATCTCGTCTTGCTCGCCGGCTTTTTCGCACTGCGACTCCAGCGCCTGCACGAGCGATGCATGGGCGCTCACCGCGGCCTTGCGCTCAGCCAAGGCCGCGTGCAATTCCGCCGCGGGGCGCGAACGCGGGCTGGCAAGCGGCGCGACCGCCCACTCACTCACGTGCGGCAGCAGGATATCCAGGATGCCGGCAAGGTCCTTGTCCGCCAGCAAGCCGAACACGGCCAGGCGTCGGCCAGTCAATCGCTGTTGTTCGAGATAGCTGGCCAGGTAGCTGGCCGCATGAGGGTTGTGCGCGACATCCAGCAATAGATTGAGCGTGCGACCATTCCAGCGAATCGCCCGGCGGTCGAAGCGGCCGCTGATGCGGGTTTGCTGTAACGCCTTTGCCAGAGTCTCAGGTTGCCACGGCAAATCCAACAAAGCGTAGACCTGCAGCGCAAGCGCAGCATTTTCCATCGGCAGCGACAACAGCGGGAGATCGTGCAGCTCGAGCGGCTTGCCGGCCGCGTCGACGCCGCGCCAGTGCCAGCCAGCCACCCCACTCGCCAGATCGTAATCTCGGCCACGTAACCGCAGAGGCACCGCCAGTTTCTCGGCCTGCCCCAGCACCGACATGGGGGGCTCCAGATCACCGCATACGGCCGGAACATTGCGGCGGAAAATCCCCGCCTTCTCAAAACCGACGCTCTCCCGATCATCGCCCAGCCACTCAGCGTGATCGAGACCGATGTTGGTGATCACCGCCACATCAGCATCGATCAGATTGACGGCGTCCAGCCGCCCGCCAAGGCCGACCTCTAGCACTGCGGCGTCAAGTCCGGCTCGCTGGAAAAGCCATAGAGCCGCCAAGGTGCCCATCTCGAAGTAGGTAAGCGAGGTGTTCTCACGCGCCTGTTCGACGGCCTCGAAAGCCTCGCAGAGCGCGTCATCATCGGCTTCCAGGCCACCGATGCGCACCCGCTCGTTGTAGCGCAGCAGATGCGGCGATGCGTAGACACCAACACTGAGGCCCTGGGCCTGCAGCAACGAGGCAATGAAGGCGCAACTGGAGCCTTTGCCATTGGTCCCAGTGACCGTGATCACTTTTCGAGCGGGACGCCCAAGGCCCAGCCGCTGCGCGACCTCGCGAACCCTCTCGAGCCCCATGTCGATGGTCGAGGGATGCAGCTGCTCAAGATAACTCAGCCAATCGGCGAGGCCGCGAGCGCTCATGCAGAGGCCGCAACCTGCGCAAGCGCAACGGTCGCTGGCAGTCGCTGCAACTGCGCAAGCAGACGGGAAAGACGGGGCCGCAGCTCAGCACGCGGGATAATTAGATCGATGGCACCGTGATCCAGCAGGAACTCGCTGCGCTGGAAGCCCTCAGGAAGTTTCTCACGAACGGTCTGCTCGATAACTCGCGGTCCGGCGAAGCCAATCAGCGCTTTCGGCTCGGCCACGATGACGTCGCCCAGCATGGCCAAACTGGCCGAAACGCCGCCGTATACGGGATCGGTTAGCACCGAGATGAAAGGCAGCCCCTCTTCACGCATACGCGCCAGCACAGCAGACGTTTTTGCCATCTGCATCAGCGAAATCAAGGCCTCCTGCATGCGCGCGCCGCCGGACGCAGAGAAGCATATCAGCGGGCAACGCAGTTCCAGCGCCACATTGGCGGCACGCACGAAGCGCTCGCCAACGATAGCGCCCATCGAACCACCCATGAAGGAGAATTCGAAGGCACAGGCAACAACCGGCACCTTGAACAACGTGCCCTGCATCGCGATCAGAGCATCCTTTTCGCCAGTCTGCTTCTGCGCGGCAGACAGGCGATCCTTGTACTTCTTGCTGTCACGAAACTTGAGCCGATCCACTGGTTCCAGGTCACCGGCGATTTCCTCGCGACCCTCGGTATCGAGAAAGATGTCCAGTCGGGTACGAGCATCAATGCGCATGTGATGCTGGCATTTAGGACACACATCCAGCGTCTTTTCCAGTTCGGGGCGATACAACACAGCCTCGCAGGACGGGCACTTGTGCCACAGCCCTTCGGGTACCGAGCTCTTCTGTGTCTCGGAACGCATGATCGAAGGGATCAGCTTGTCTACCAGCCAGTTGCTCATGCTCTTGTTCTCCAAAGCTTCCATTCGGGTCGCATCAACCTCGCGCCCCGATCAAATGTATTGTCGCGGCTCGACACTCCGCACTCGCTAAATTAGAGGGGGGGGTCCCGCTTTTCCGGGCAAACTAACCGCCTGGCACCAGTCGAACTAGCGATTCGTACTGGACGGCAAAGAGCCGCCAAGCGTCACATGACAGAGCGAACTCGTTGAATGAACGCGCGAACTTTTTCGGCGCTCTTGATGCCTTTACTCAATTCAACGCCACCGCTCACATCAACCGCATAAGGGTGCACCTGCGCAATCGCGTCGGCCACGTTATCGCAGGTCAGACCACCTGCCAGTATCAAAGGCTTGGGCAAATCGTCAGGAATAAGCGACCAGTCAAAACGCGCTCCCGTCCCCCCGGGCACACCCGCTACATAGGTATCGAGCAACAATGCGCCAGCGCCAGCCGCGGCATATCGAGCTGCCGCGGCGCCAATGTCGAATCCCGGTGCAACTCGTAGCGCCTTGAACCAGGGACGATGAAATCTTGCGCAGTCAGCAGGCGCCTCATCGCCATGGAACTGCAGCAAATCGAGCGCAACCGCATCCAGCGTGTCTTCGATCTCACAGCGACTGGCATCCACGAAAAGGCCGACCACGGTCACGAATGGAGGTAATGCCTCGACGATTTCCCGTGCCCGCCTGATGTCGACCGCACGCGGACTCTTGGCATAAAACACCAGACCGATGGCGTCCGCCCCAGCCTCCGCGGCGAGCAAAGCGTCCTCAACCCGGGTAATCCCACAAATTTTGCTTCGAACGACCGACAAGTCTTACTACCTTTGCGAAAGACAAGGGATGGTAGCAAAAGCCGTGCTGCCTGCAAGCCGAACGGACGGCTCGCAGAAGCCAGCAGCGCGTGAACATAGACGATCATTCGAGCTTAGCGCCGTAACGCTAGCCATTGTTCAAGCAGGAGTCCTGATGATCGGCAAGACCGGAAAGAAAGTGCGGACCAAGATACCGTTGAGGCAGCTTGAACTCTTCCGGGTATTCAACCCGTACCAGGTACAACCCATATGGATGAGCCGTGACCCCACCGGTTCGACGTATACGCGTCTGTAATACCTGCTGAGCCCACTCAACCGGGCGCTCGCCCGCTCCGATGGTCATCAGAACACCGGCGAAATTGCGCACCATGTGATGCAGAAATGCATTGGCACGCACGTCGATCACGATGAACTTGCCATGCTGTAGCAACTGCAGATGATGCACCGTCTTCACGGGCGACTTGGCTTGGCACTGTCGCGCCCGAAAGGCGCTGAAATCATGGGTACCGACAAGCGCCTTGGCCGCTTCGCGCATCATTTCGATGTCGAGTGGTCGATGGTTCCAGGTAACCTCTTCAGCCATGTGAGCAGGGCGAATTTGGTCGTTGTAGATGACATACCGATATCGGCGCGCCATAGCGCTGAAGCGCGCATCGAAATGAGCCGGCATCGCCTTGGCCCACGTCACGCTGATATCACCCGGCAGATTCATGTTCGCCCCCATGACCCAGGCGTGCATGCTGCGCTCAACTGAAGTATCGAAGTGCACCACCTGTCCGCTCGCATGCACCAGGGCGTCCGTGCGTCCTGCACAGCTCAAGGCAACGGGGTGTCCGCCGGCAACTCTGCTCAACGCGCGCTCCAGCGCCTCCTGAACTGAAGGTACACCCGCACGCTGGCGCTGGAAGCCACGGTAACGCGACCCTTTGTACTCGACACCTAGCGCGATTCTGGAAACGCCAACGGCAGCCGATTCGGCTGCCGCTTTGGGTACGTCGTGAAGCATCAGGCCAGCTTGGCGAGCATCTCTCGCGCCTCTTGCTGCTGTTGCTCGCTGCCCTCCGAGAGTACCTCGTCGAGAATATCGCGAGCGCCTTCGGCATCCCCCATATCGATATAAGCACGGGCAAGATCGAGCTTGGTTGTGGCCTCATCGGTATCCGAGAAGAAGTTGAAATCATCCTCCTCTGCCGCGCTTTCAGGCTCCGCATTCAAAGCGTCGGAAGACGCTGTTTTAGCGACATCCAGACCATCAACTGGAAGATCAAAATCCACACCATCGAACTGGTCAACCGCGCCCTCAATTTGCGGCTCACTCACTGGCTCATGATCAAGGGACAGATCGAAGTCAGCCGACAGCAGCTCCTCATCTGCCTTGGCATCGCGGTTGGTCGCAACGTCTTCCAAGGATTCATTCAGATCGAAACTGAAGCTTTCTACCGACGGCTGCCCCTCCTCCCCAGAAATGCCTTGTTCCTCAGCTCCGAGATCGAAGGAGAAATCATCCAGGTCCTCAGAAAGGGAAGCTGCTAACGGGGACTCTTCTGCCAAGTCGGCAAAATGATCGTCCACACCTGCATTCTCTGTCGCGCTGGGCGCCGGCTCATCAAACGATAGATCGTCGAAGTCCAGGGTTTCGGGCTGTGCGGTTTCGCTGACTGACGTAGCCGGGGTCAGGCTAACCTGATCGCTGTCCAGATCGATATCCAGATCGTCCAAACTCAGGTCGAAGGCGTCGTCTGGATCCTGCCCGGCAGCCTTCGCAGATACCTGCTCCTCGAATTGCAAATCGTCCAGATCGAAATTATCAAGATCGGCATGCGTTGCTGCCGCTGCAACGGCTGCTGTGGTGGCGATGGCCGGATATTTGAGCTTGAGTCGTTCGATATCGCTACCGGCACCACCAATTTCGCGCAACTCCGACTCTTGGCGAGCAAAACCGTCGCGATCCCCCAGCTCTGCATAAACTTCCATCAGCTTCAGGCGTAGATCACTGCGCTGCGGTTCGTCGTTTAGGGCATTGCGCAGCAACTCGGCGGCCTGGTTGAAACGGCCATAGGCGATATAGATGTCAGCTTCTGCCAGAGCATCACCGGTAGAGGCATGCGTCGGAGCAACCGGTTCGGTTTCGACAAAGGTAGCAGCTGTGCTCGGGAGCGATGCGCCCGAGTCTGAATGCAGATCCTGTAGCGACCCGGGCTGCAAATTGAAGCTTTCGTTCTCACTTTCCGCGAGGAGTTGCTCTTGCAGCTCAGCTTCCTTCATTGCGTTACGGCGAGATAGCGCCATCAACCCAACCAACAACAGTAGCAGCGCGCTTCCACCCAGCACACCGAGCAGCATCGGATTGGCCAGATATTCGTCAAGCAAGCTCGGCTCTTCAGACGCCGGAACCACGGGAGCTGCAGGAGCCGGCTTCGGTGCCGCTGCTGGCTTGGACGGCTGGGCCTTTTGCGAAGCAGGCGCCGCAGCGCTTACCGTTGTTTCCTGATCAGGAGTCAGCTCGGCTTTGTTCTCGCTGGCGTTATCCGTTTCATCACTCTGCGGTTTAGAAGCAGACGCGGAATCAGCTTGAATTGCCTGTGCAACATCTTCCGATGGACGCTCGACATTGCTCGACTCACCATCGACTGCCAGCTGAGCCTGCAGCTTGGCCAGCTGATCATCCTTAAGCTGCATCAAACGCTGGAGTTTCTCCAACTGACCCTGCAGCTCATCCAAGCGCTCTTTCAGATCGACATTTTCGCGCCGACTGGAGTCGAGACTCTCTTGAGTGGTGGCAAGGCGATCACGTAGCGCCTTGCTGTCGCCGCTGGAGCCGGTATCACTGCCGGCGGTGGATTTCCCAGCATCCGGAGCCACAAGCCGCAGGTTATCTCGATTATCACTTTGGGCGGGCGCTTCGCCTGCAGCGGTCCGGCGAGTCGCATCAATCTGCTTTGCTACGTCGCGAGGCGCAGTGCGCGCCTGCCGCCAGATCGTATTCTGCTCGGCGACTTGCGCAATGGCCTCGGCCTGAGTGCGACTGTTGATCTGCTCGGCGCTGGGCAGACGCAGGACTTGTCCGCTCTTCATGCGGTTGATGTTGCCATCGATAAAAGCGTTCGGATTCAAATCCTGGATGGCAAGCATGGCCTGATGGACCGTGCCAGAACCCGCGTTACGTTCGGCAATTTCCCAGAGCGTATCGTGCGAAGAGGTCTTGTACTCGGAGCCGGTCGACACGCGCTCAGCCGCCCGCCCCGTCGTCGACGCGGATGATGGCGACTTCACCTGACTCGGCGTAGCCGAAACACTCGGCGTGCGAGCGGGCGCCACCGAAGCGATTGGCAACTGCGGGGCAACCGCAGCTACGGTTTCCGGAGAATAAAGCGGGGGGTCCAGCAACAATGTGTACTCACGCAACAAGCGACCGCTGGGCCATAGAACCTCAACCAGGAAATTGAGGTAAGGCTCACGCACCGGCTTCGTCGATGAGACTCGGATGACGCTTTTGCCGTCCGGCCGCAGCACCGGAGTGAATTTCAGATCGGTCAGAAAGTACTGACGATCAATTCCGGCGCGGTTGAACTCTTCAACAGAGGCGAGCGAAGGGACCACCTCGCCCGGAGCGAGCATTTTTGCGTCAAGCAGTTCGATTTCCGCAACCAGTGGTTGATTCAGCGACGATTGCAGCCGCACCTCACCAAGCCCCAGCGCATGGGCCACCTCGGTAGTCAGCGCAGTAGCAGCTGCAATTGCCAGTACCAGATTTCGAACCCGAACCATTGTCTATCCTTTGTTTATCTTTTTCTCGAAGCTTGAGAAAGGGTCTTATGTCACTGCCCGCGCTTTGCAGCGCCCCCGATCAGCGATAGGCCGTACTAGCACAACTTAGAAAAGTTCTTCGAATTACCAGTAAGTATCTTTTACAGATGGTGTTTTATCAACAACTTGGCGGACGGCGCAGCATTCCACTCCGACGCTTTTGGCACGTTATCAGACTCAATCCACAATTTGACTGACCCAGTCCCTGCGCGCTGTCGGGCTTCTTCACACCGAAGCCCAGGCTCACTACGCCCGCCAGACCCAACGCTCACCGTCCACTGTCCAACAAGGGACACCCACCTGATATTTGACGCTGTGCCGGCGCACAGTCTGCAGGATGCAGGCGAAAAAAAACCGCGGCTAACCGCGGTTTTTTAAGAGTGACTCAACGCTCCAGAAGTATACGAAGCATCCGGCGCAGCGGCTCCGCAGCCCCCCAGAGCAATTGATCTCCAACGGTGAAGGCTCCGAGGAAATGTGAACCCATGTTGAGCTTACGCAAGCGTCCGACCGGCACGCTCAGCGTGCCAGTAACGGCCGCCGGACTCAGCTCCTGCATGCTGGCCTCCCGATGGTTCGGCACCAGCTTGACCCACGGATTGTGCTGACTGATCAGCCCCTCGATGTCCGAAATCGGCACATCCTTGTTCAGCTTGATGGTCAGTGCCTGACTGTGGCAGCGCATGGCGCCAATGCGCACGCAGATACCGTCAACCGGGATCGGGTTCTTGAAGCGACCAAGGATCTTGTTGGTCTCGGCCTGCGCTTTCCATTCCTCACGGCTCTGCCCGTTGGGCAGTTCCTTGTCGATATAGGGGATCAGGCTGCCGGCCAGCGGCACGCCAAAGTTATCGACGGGGAACGCTTCACCGCGCTGACTCTCGGCAACCTTGCGGTCGATATCCAGAATGGCGCTCGCCGGATTGGCAAGCTCATCGGCAACGGCGGCGTTGATGGTTCCCATCTGCTTGATCAGTTCGCGCATATTCTGAGCGCCAGCACCGGATGCGGCCTGATAAGTCATGGCGCTCATCCATTCCACGAGGCCCGCTTCGAACAAACCACCAAGGCCCATCAGCATCAGACTGACGGTGCAGTTACCGCCAATGTAGTTCTTGGTGCCGGCATCCAGTTGCTGGTCGATCACGCGGCGATTGACCGGATCGAGCACGATAACGGCGTCATCTTGCATACGCAGTGCCGAGGCGGCATCGATCCAGTAACCTTGCCAACCTGCTTCGCGCAGCTTCGGGAAAACCTCGTTGGTGTAGTCGCCGCCTTGGCAGGTCAGGATCACGTCCAGCGCCTTCAGCTCATCGATACTGTAGGCGTCCTTCAACGGAGCGGTTTCCTTGCCGATGGCAGGCCCCTGGCCGCCAACGTTCGAGGTGGTGAAGAACACCGGTTCGATCAGATCGAAATCCCGCTCTTCCAGCATCCGCTGCATGAGCACGGAACCGACCATCCCGCGCCAACCGATCAGACCTACACGTTTCATCGCAACTACACCTATAGAAAAAGTGGCCCGCACATATAGAAAGGCGGGCAAAGAGCTTACAACTTCGCGAGCGCCGCGACTACCGCATCACCCATTGCCTGGGTACCTACCTTCGTGCAGCCCTCGGACCAGATATCGCCGGTACGCAGCCCCTGGTCGAGCACATCGCTGACCGCGCGCTCGATAGTGTCCGCCGCAACCAGCTGATCGAAGCTGTAACGCAGCATCATCGAAACCGAGAGAATGGTTGCCAACGGGTTGGCGATGCCTTTGCCGGCGATATCCGGTGCCGAGCCATGGCAGGGTTCGTACATGCCCTTGTTGCTCGCGTCCAGCGAAGCGGATGGCAGCATGCCGATGGAGCCGGTGAGCATGGATGCCTCGTCGGACAGAATGTCGCCGAACATGTTGTCGGTAACGATCACGTCGAACTGCTTGGGCGCGCGCACCAGTTGCATGGCGGCGTTGTCGACGTACATGTGCGACAGCTCGACCTCTGGGTAATCCTTGGCCACTTCCTCGACCACGGCGCGCCACAGCTGGCTGGAAGCCAATACGTTGGCCTTGTCTACCGAGCAGAGCTTCTTGTTGCGCAACATCGCCATATCGAAACCAACCTTGGCGATGCGGCGGATCTCGCTTTCGCTGTATGGCAGGGTGTCATAGGCCATGCGCTCGCCACTCTCGAGCACCTTGCTCTCGCGCGGCTGGCCGAAATAGATGCCGCCAGTCAGCTCACGCACGATGAGGATGTCCAACCCCGCAACAACCTCCGGTTTCAGAGTCGAGGCATCGGCCAGTTGCGGATACAACAGCGCCGGGCGCAGGTTGCCGAACAGGCCCAGCTGCGAACGGATCTTCAGCAGGCCGCGCTCGGGCCGGATGGCAGGATCGATCGTATCCCACTTCGGACCGCCCACCGCACCCAGCAGAATGGCGTCCGCCTTGCGGGCGCGCTCCAGGGTTTCGTCGGCCAGTGGCACGCCATATTTGTCGATTGCAGCGCCGCCAAGTTCGTCATAGCTCAGCTCGAAACCGAGCTGGAACTTGTCGTTGGCCAGCTGCAGTACCTTGACGGCCTCCGCCATGATTTCCGGACCGATACCGTCACCCGGAAGAACCAGAATCTGCTTGCTCATTGCATTCCTCTATTTTTCGTAGGGTGGATAACGGCCATCGGCCTTATCCACCGGAATCCTCTGGTGGAAAAACGCTGCGCGGTTTTCCACCCTACCTGCACGCTCGTTTACTTGATCGCGCCGAACAGCCAGGGCTGGACCTGCCGGTGCTTGCTCTCGAACGCCTTGATCGCGTCTGCGTCCTGCAGGGTCAGGCCGATGTCGTCCAGCCCGTTGAGCAGGCAGTGCTTGCGGAAAGCGTCGATCTCGAAGCGGTACTGCACACCATCCGGGCGCGTCACGGTCTGGGCCTGCAGATCGACGGTAAGTTGATAGCCCTCGGTGGCCTCGGCCTGCTGGAACAGCGCATCGACCTCCTCTTCTTTCAGCACGATCGGTAGCAGGCCGTTCTTGAAGCTGTTGTTGAAGAAGATATCGGCGAAGCTCGGCGCGATGATGGCGCGGAAACCGTACTCATCCAGCGCCCACGGAGCATGCTCGCGGGACGAGCCGCAGCCGAAGTTCTCACGGGCCAGCAGCACGCTGGCACCCTGGTAGCGCGGGAAGTTCAGCACGAACTCCTTGTTCAGCGGGCGGTTGGAGCAGTCCTGATTCGGCTGACCAACATCCAGATAGCGCCACTCGTCGAACAGGTTGGGACCGAAGCCGGTGCGCTTGATCGACTTGAGGAATTGCTTGGGAATGATCTGGTCGGTATCGACGTTGGCGCGATCCAGCGGGCAGACCAGGCCGGTGTGTTGGGTAAAGGCTTTCATGCTGTTGCTCCTCAGGCCTGGATCAGTTCGCGAACATCGATGAAACGACCGGTCACCGCGGCGGCGGCAGCCATGGCCGGGCTCACCAGATGAGTACGACCGCCCGCACCCTGACGCCCTTCGAAGTTGCGGTTGGAGGTCGAGGCGCAATGCTCGCCGCTGCCCAGCTTGTCCGGGTTCATCGCCAGACACATGGAGCAGCCGGGCTCACGCCATTCGAAGCCGGCTTCGATGAAGATCTTGTCCAGCCCCTCGGCTTCGGCCTGCTGCTTGACCAAGCCGGAACCCGGTACTACCAGCGCCTGCTTGACGTTGGCGGCGACCTTGCGGCCCTTGGCCACTTCAGCGGCGGCACGCAGGTCCTCGATGCGCGAGTTGGTGCACGAACCGATGAACACACGATCCAGCTTGATCTCGGTGATCGGCTGGTTGGCGTTCAGGCCCATGTATTTGAGAGCGCGAACGATGGAATCGCGCTTCACCGGATCGGCTTCGGCAGCCGGGTCCGGCACGCGCTGGTCGACCGCCAGCACCATTTCCGGCGAAGTGCCCCAGCTGACCTGCGGCTTGATGTCCTCGGCCTTCAGCTCGACGACGGTATCGAATACCGCGTCGTCATCGGACACCAAGTCCTGCCAGGCTTCGACTGCCTTTGCCCAATCCGCGCCCTTCGGCGCATAGGGACGACCTTCGACATAGGCGATGGTCTTCTCGTCGCAGGCGACCATGCCCACGCGGGCACCGGCCTCGATGGACATGTTGCAGATGGTCATACGGCCTTCCATGGACAGGTCGCGGATGGCGCTGCCGGCGAACTCCAGCGCATGACCGTTGCCGCCCGCGGTGCCGATCTTGCCGATCACGGCGAGTACGATGTCCTTGGCGGTGACGCCGAACGGCAGCTTGCCTTCGACGCGCACCTGCATGTTCTTCATCTTCTTGGCGACCAGGCACTGGGTGGCGAGCACATGTTCGACTTCCGAAGTGCCGATGCCGTGGGCCAGCGCACCGAAGGCGCCGTGGGTAGAGGTGTGCGAGTCGCCGCAGACCACGGTCATGCCCGGCAGGGTGGCGCCCTGCTCCGGGCCGATGACGTGGACGATGCCCTGGCGCACGTCGTTCATCTTGAATTCGAGGATGCCGAAGTCATCGCAGTTCTCGTCGAGCGTCTGCACCTGGATGCGCGAGACCTCGTCGGCGATGGCTTCCAGGCCGCCCTGGCGCTCGCCCTTGGTCGTCGGCACGTTGTGGTCGGGCGTCGCGATGTTGGCGTCGATGCGCCACGGCTTGCGCCCAGCCAGACGCAGCCCTTCGAAAGCCTGGGGCGAAGTCACTTCATGCAGGATGTGACGATCGATGTAGATCAGCGACGAACCATCGTCGCGCCGCTTCACCTCGTGCATCTCCCAAAGCTTGTCGTAGAGCGTTTTGCCGGCCATCGGAGTTTTCCTCATCTGCTTTCTATGCGGGGCGAATAGCCCTTGCGCTTATGGGGCGATCCTAGGGGCTTGAATTGAATTACTCAAATTCATATTTTTTATCCGAAGCATTCCTCGCGGGAATTACGACAAACCCCCTGGATAGCGCAAATTCACGGCTGCGCAGCGCCAGCAACCACCCGGAATAATTCATGGATCTCGCCAACCTCAATGCTTTCATCGCCGTCGCCGAAACCGGCAGCTTCTCGCTGGCAGCCGAGCGCCTGCACCTGACACAACCGGCCGTCAGCAAGCGGATCGCCGCACTGGAAGGGCAGCTCGACGTACGCCTGTTCGATCGGCTGGGCCGCGAGATCGGCCTGACCGAGGCCGGACGGGCACTGCTGCCGCGCGCCTACCAGATTCTCAATGTGCTGGAGGATACCCGCCGTGCCCTGACCAATCTCAACGGCGACATCGGCGGGCGGCTGTCGCTGGCCACCAGTCATCACATCGGCCTGCATCGCTTACCGCCACTGCTGCGCGCGTTCACCCGGACCCACCCGCAGGTGAACCTGGACATTCGCTTTCTCGATTCTGAAATCGCCTATGACGAGGTGCTGCATGGCCGTGCCGAGCTGGCGGTCATCACTCTGGCGCCGCAGACGGCCGAGCCGGTGAAGGCAGTGAAGGTCTGGGACGACCCGCTCGATTTCGTCGTCGCCCCCGAACATCCGCTGGCACGCAGGCCCACGATCACGCTGGCGGATATCGCCAGCCATCCCGCGGTATTTCCCGGCGGCAACACCTTCACTCATCACATCGCGCACCGCCTGTTCGAACGCGAAGGACTGACGCCCAACATCACCATGAGTACCAACTATATGGAGACGATCAAGATGATGGTTTCCATCGGCATCGCCTGGAGCGTTCTGCCTCGCAGCATGCTCGACGAACAGGTGGTGCGCCTGGATTTGCCAGGCATCCAGTTGACGCGCCAGCTAGGCTATATCCGGCACACCGAGCGAACGCTATCCAATGCCGCAAGAGCGTTCATGGCCCTGCTCGATAGCGTGGCGGGTACCGCCGAGCGCAAGGCAAACAACTAATAAAGAAGCCCACCATGTCCAAGGTCATGCTGATCACCGGCGCCAGCCGTGGCATCGGCGCCGCCACCGCACAACTGGCGGCAGAACGAGGCTACGCCCTGTGCCTGAATTACCATCATCGGGAAGATGCCGCGCGCCAGGTACTACACGAGGTCCAGCGCCTCGGGGTGCAGGCCATCGCGGTACAGGCCGATGTCTCCCGTGAAGATGAGGTGCTCAACCTATTCACCGCGCTAGATAGGGAATTCGGCCGCCTCGACGTGCTGGTCAACAACGCCGGCATGCTGGAGCGGCAGATGCGCCTGGAGCAAATGGACGCGGCACGCTGGAACCGCGTGCTTGGCGCCAATGTGATCGGCAGCTTTCTCTGCGCTCGCGAGGCAATCAAGCGGATGTCGACACGCCACGGCGGGCACGGCGGCGCGATCATCAATCTTTCCTCGGCAGCCGCACGCCTCGGCGCCCCCGGCGAGTACATCGACTATGCGGCAGCCAAGGGCGCCATCGACAGCATGACGCTGGGACTGGCCAAGGAAGTGGGCGGCGAAGGCATTCGCGTCAACGCGGTGCGTCCCGGCGTGATCCATACCGACATCCACGCCAGTGGCGGCGAGCCGGACCGGATCGAGCGGGTCAAGACAAGCGTTCCGCTCGGACGCGGTGGCGACGCACGTGAGGTCGCCGAGGCCATTCTCTGGCTTGCCAGTGAAGGCGCCAGCTATACCAGCGGCGCGTTGCTGGATGTCAGTGGCGGGCGCTGAGCCCGCTACGCCAGCGCTCGTTGGCGGATGGCCTGAGTATCCACGCCGAGCAACGCATCGATCCGCTCGCAGTCATTCTCCCGACGAAGCTCGCCAAACAATTCCGACGCCTGCGGATAATTGCGTGTCAGCAGTGCCAGCCATTGCTTGAGTCGGCCGGGCGCGTAGCGCGGTGCAATCTTGCCGCGGGCCTGGCGCCAGAAATCGGCCAGCATGGGGTTGAAGTCGTCCCAGCTCATCTCGGCCAGCGCCTGCCCCTGCCTCGCCGCCCCGATCTGGCGGGCCAGATCGGGACGCGAAACCAGCCCGCGCCCCAGCATCACATCCTCGACGCCACTGACCTCGCGGCAACGGCGCCAGTCATCCACCGACCAGATGTCGCCGTTGGCGTACACCGGCACCTCCACCACGTCGCGCACTCTGGCCACCCATTCCCAATGCGCCGGCGGCTTGTAGCCATCCAGCTTGGTGCGCGCATGCACCACCAACTGCTGCGCGCCGCCAGCGGTCAGTGCACGCGCGCAATCGAGCGCGCCATCCGGGCTGTCGAAGCCCAGACGCATCTTCGCGGTCACCGGAACATGCGCCGGAACGCTGCGGCGCACCTCGCAGACAATGGCGTGCAGCAGCTCCGGCTCCTTGAGCAGCACGGCGCCGCCGCGCGATTTGTTGACCGTTCGCGCCGGGCAGCCGAAGTTCAGGTCAATGGCCGGCGCTCCCAGCGTGCAGGCATAGGCGGCATTGTCTGCCAGGCAGGCCGGATCGGAGCCCAGCAGCTGCACCCGTACCGGCGTACCGGCACGGGTCACCGCGCCCTCGGCCAGCTCCGGTGCAAGCTTGCGGAAGCTGCTCTGCGGCAAAAGGCGGTCCGAGACGCGAATGAACTCGGTCACGCACCAGTCGACGCCACCCACTCGGGTCAGGACATCGCGCAGGATTTCGTCGACCAGTCCTTCCATCGGTGCAAGAGCGATCTGCATGGTCCGTGACATCTCGTGAAAAAAAGGACGGCATTGTACGGAGATCGGCCGCGCCGATGAATGCCGGCCGACACCCTGCTCATGACGCCCTGACGCACACGATCAATCGTCGGACTTGTCTCGCAGCTCACGTCGATGGTGGACCATATCGGTCTCGTTCCCTCCATGACCGGGTTCGCCGGCATTCTGTTCGAGCGGGATCGCCAGGCGTTTCGGTGCCTGATCCGCGGATTTGCCCGCTTCCGACCATCCTTGCACGACGGTATCGGTTTCTCGCGCGCCGTCGTAAGCAGTTCCACGCTCCGGCGACACGCCGTCCGATTGCGCGGTTGCAGCGCTCGCCCACCACACAACCCCGAACGCAAGCAGAAGATGAACACGCATGGCTGTCTCCTCCTTTACTCCCCTGCAGTTTAGGCCGTACGTCACCCACAGGCGTTCCGGCCGGTCTGGAACCGCTTCGGGCACACAAGGTCCACTGCATAGCCACAGGACGAGACCCGCAGCACAGGATGCGCTACATGATGACGCCCGCCTTCACTCTTACGTTGATGCTCTTCGGCTGGTTCCTGGTCGCGCTGGCGCTGCTCTGGGGAATGATGCGGATCGCCCGGCGCCACCCTCGGCCACGCGCGCTCCACCACGATCACCCGACGAAGCTTTTCAGCCTGCCAATGCCGTTCAGAAAAATTTTCTAATAAGGGCGTGACAATCGCGTCAGAACCTGTAGAATTCGCGCCGCGGGATGGAGCAGTCTGGTAGCTCGTCGGGCTCATAACCCGAAGGTCGTCGGTTCAAATCCGGCTCCCGCAACCAATTCAAAAGGCCACTCATCGAG
>JAANMV010000285.1_pt1 | contig 62749 bp, 45 predicted proteins | sample 7279661 | NCBI WGS metagenome assembly JAANMV01 (sample SAMN14094540, study PRJNA606508) | bioreactor metagenome | isolation source: A lab-scale SPAN reactor treating ammonium-rich wastewater day 121 | place: Ireland: Galway | collected 2017-05-16 | reverse complement strand
AAGTTGACAGGAATATTTACCAGAGAGCTTAATTCACTGGAAGTACCCCAGTTTAAATTTTGAGTAACAATTGATGAATTACCTGAACTGTTTTCGAATATTAACTCGCTATAACCGGTTATGCAAACTACATTGTCTAAAATTGCAAGGTCAGTAGCAATATCGTCAGAATAGCCGGTCATTGAAAATCTGCTGGCATTTGTCTGTTCGCCTGTTGTTATATCGTACTTAACGGTAGCATAATCGTGGTTATATTCAGTTCCCCAGCTGGCACCTGTTACAACAATGCTTTTTATCCCGTTATTAACTACAATACCTATTGCATTTGCATAATCTTCGCCGTTTCCTGTTCCGTTATATTCTGCAACCCACTGCTGTGAACCCTCTGAATCATACTTTACAGTTAAATAATTCTGGTTGAAATCTGCAGCTGTAGTGTAACCTCCGATAAAAATTGAACCATCTGTATCAACAACTATGCCCCATGCCCTGTCTTCTTCATTCCCTGTGCCGTTATAAACTGCTTCCCATAACAAAGTGCCGGAAGAATTGAGCTTAAGTGTTAATGCATCTGTATTTTGCATACTGCTGTTAATAGTTGTATGGCCTGAAATGTATATGTTATCGGTTTCATCTACTACTATTCCCCATGCTTTATCTTCTTCGTTGTAATTGTTATTATTATAAGTTGTTGACCAGATAAGCAAACCGGAAGAATTATATTTATTTACAATAATATCATCACCGTTATACTGGGTCTGTACAAATCCTGTAATGCAGATATTACCTGAACGATCCACAACAATCCCATGACCTTCTGCATTGTAATTGTATGCACCGTCTTCTAACCGTGTCCACTTTCTGTAACCGTCTTTATCGTATTTGGAAATAATGATATCTTTTCCGCCGTCTGAGCCTGTTCCGTATCCTGTAATGTAAATATTACAGAATTCATCAAGCGATATGCTCAAAGCCCGGTCTTCCCGGTATGAACCGGTGATCCCGTATGTTTTAGCCCAAAGCAGGCTGCCATCTGCACTGTATTTTAGTAATATTACATCATAATATTTGAAAGTTACCGATGCATACCCTGTAACGTAAACATTTCCAAGTGCATCAGTTGTTACAGCTGTTCCTTCATCATCTGCATTTGCAGAACCGTTGTAAGTTCTTACCCATGCTGTATCGCCTGATAAATCATATTTTATGGTTACTATATCTTTTGCTGACCAGCTGAATTCATTTACAAATCCGGTAACATAACAGTTACCGTTTATATCAACAGTATTAGAGTTACCTTTAGCTACTGCAAAAGGAAGATCTCCTTCCGGAGTTGGAGTATAAATGCTGTTCCATTGTGTATACCCGGTTGATATCAGTAATAAAATCAGTATTATCGTGGTTTTCATTGTAGTAAAAAAATTAGTTTTAATTTCTTTAATGCAAGATAATATAAAGCGATTATTTTTTGTTTCATTTGTACAGTTAGAAGTATATTATTACCCTATACACGGTATAAATCCAACTTAAAATTGTAGATAATACTAAAATTTTGAAGTTTTTAAATTATAATAAGGTGTAATTTTCTTAAAATGATCTACTAGGTGACAATAGGGATTTTAGGTATATGATATACCATTAAAACGGTAAACATACCGTGATTTAGTGATTATTCTAGTAAGTGTAAATATTGCAGCAAATAAAAAAGGGAATAAGTAAACTTAATCCCTTTTAATTGTCAAGCGGAGGTAATCACTTAACATTTGTTAATGAGGCAATATTAAATTAAAATCAGAGGAAATGATTTTTGAAAATTAAAAATTTAAGTAATAATTATAACTTAGAACAGCTAAAACTGCTAAATTCAGCAATAACAGAACTGTCGTAATTTTTTCCTGGGTTTTTATTTCAAAATAATACATTTTTTTTCCTTTCAATAATATTAAGACGCCGACAACTAACAAAAGGTTGCATTTATATTATTGTTTATATAATTTGCATTTGCTCTCAAAAATTAAATTTTATAAAAAGGAGGATTAATGCCTAAGATCGTTCATTTTGAGATTGTAACCAATGAGCTTGACAAGCTGAGAAAATTTTATGAATCTGTATTTGATTGGAAATTTAACCGGTTTGCCGATCACGATTACTGGCTTATTTCAGCCGGTGATGAAAAGGAGCCGGGAATTAACGGCGGATTCGTTAAAAGTAAAGGGAAACCTGTAATTGTTAATACTATCGATGTAGATAATCTGGATGACTATATTAAAAAAGTAAATGATAACGGGGGAAAAATTGTAGTTGAAAAACAGGCTGTTCCGGGAGTTGGATGGCTGTGTTATTTTAAAGATACAGAAGGTAATTTATTTGGAATGATGCAAACTGACCGAAATGCAGTGTGATTTTTTTAGTGAAAATTCATCCGGTGATTTAACTTCACCGGATGAATTTAATTTAAAATTAATTGATTTCCAAAAGCTCAACATCGAATATTAATGTTGCATTTGGAGGTATTACCCCGCCGGCTCCGCGTGAACCGTATCCAAGCTGCGGTGGAATAATCAGTTTGCGTTTACCGCCTTTTTTCATTGATAATATTCCTTCATCCCAACCTTTTATTACCTGTCCTACTCCAATTTTAAATACTAAAGGCTGGTTTCTGTCTCTGGAACTGTCAAATTTAGTTCCATCTTCAAGAGTGCCGGTATAGTGAACAGAAATTGTTTGTCCGGCAGCAGGCGATTCACCCGAACCAATTACTTCATCCACATATTTTAATCCGGACTCTGTTGTATTTTCTTTACCTGTCATGTCTTTTTCGCATCCTCCTGTAAATGCTGTAAATATTAATATGATTAAAGATAAGAATATTTTTTTCATTTTCTGAATGTTTATTTAATATTCCAATTTTGTTTTAGCTATAAATTCAACGAGTAGCTCGACTGTCTGGTCGATATCTTTTAAGCTTAATGTTTCGACAGACGAATGTAAATACCTTGTTGCAACGGATACAACACCGATAGCTACACCGCCCCTGGATTGTGAAATTGGGTCAGCGTCAGTCCATGTATGTCCATAGTCAACATCCATCTGATGCTTGATTTTTTTCCTTTTGGCTGCTGCAATAAGTTCATCAGCCAGCCTGTTATTGCTTCTTACACCCCTGGTAATTACAGGTCCAAAACCAAGCTTTGTTACTCCGAATTTTTCTTTCGGAATTTCAGGCTGGTCAGAACAGGGGATCACATCAATAGCAATTGCAGCATTGGGCTTGTAATTATACGCTGGATTTCCAGCACCCCATACACCGGTCTCTTCCTGGACTGACGAAACACCGTATACAGTATGCTTCAGGTTTTTAACTTTCGTCAGTTTTCTCAATGTTTCAGCAACAATATAAATTCCGATCCTGTTATCCCAGCATCTTGAAGTTGCTGTACCGTTTGTCATTTCTTCAAAATCACCGCCGAATATTACCGGGTCTCCGATTGAAACGTATTTTTCTGCATCTTTCCTGTTCTTAGCTCCTATATCCAGCCATATATCATGCATTTCAAGTTTTTTATCTCTTTGTGCCTGGGTTAACAGGTGAAGCGATGTTCTGCCAATCACAGCAGTTATTATCCCTTTTGAAGTTAATATCCTTGCTCTGTGTGAAGCCAGAATAGTCGGGTCAACTCCGCCAATAGGGCGTACATAAATAAATCCTTCATCATTTATGTAATTAATAATTAATCCTACCTCATCAGAATGTCCGACAACCATAACTGAACGTTCTTTACCGGGATTATGAACAGCAGTCAGGTTTCCGTGTACATCTTTTTTTATTAAAGGGCAGAATTTTTCTACTTCTTCCTTCCATACTTTTTGAACGGGTTCTTCAAACCCCGAAGGAGCAGGTGTGTTTGCCAGTTTTACAAGAAACTGTTTTTGTTCGTTTGTCATATCAGTAGTATTTATTAAGCTTTTTTATAAATTTGATTAAGAGGGCAGTTGTGAAGATAAAAACTTTTTTATGATGCTATTTTCTGATCATTGAATTTTACATTCACAATTGTTGAAATTCCCTGTTCAGCCATTGTCACGCCGTACATAGAATCAGCTGCTTCCATTGTGCGTTTATTATGTGTAACTATAATAAACTGAGTTTCTTCAGCAAATTTCCTGATTATTTTTATAAAACGGTCTATATTGGCATCATCAAGCGGTGCATCAACCTCATCAAGTATGCAGAACGGCGATGGTTTTACCTGGTAAATTGCAAAAAGCAGCGCAATAGCAGTAAGTGTTTTTTCACCGCCTGAAAGCAGGTCTATTAACTGAGGCCTTTTACCGCGTGGTTTTGCAATTATATCTATTTTTGCATCAAGAGGGTCTGGATTCTCAGGGTCTATCACAAGCTTCAGGTCAGCTTCATCACCTTCAAGGAATAATTCCCTGAAAATTGACATAAAATTCTGCCTTATCTGTTCGAAAGTATCTGTGAATTTATTCTGCGCAGTTTTATTTATTTCATCGATTAAGTTAATTAAATCCTGCTCTGCTTTTACAAGGTCATTTCGTTCTTCAGTCAGCTTTTCCAGTTCCCGTTTTTCTTCTTCGTATAAGTTTAATTCCAGCTGTCCTGAGCCTCCTAAATTTCGCAGCTTGTTCCGCAGCCTGTCAACTTCTGCTTTTGCCCTTACCAGGTCGAAAATTTCTGAATCTTCAAATTTTGTATATTCAATTTCAATATCATATTCTTCCTTAACCCTGTCTTTATGTTCCTTTATTTCAAGCCTGTCTTTGGTAAGCTTCATTTCATTTTTATGAATGAAATCAATGATATTATCCCTAGTATTTCTCAGTTCTTTCTGTTCATTCTCAACTTTATCAACTAATGAGCGCTTCACCTCATATTCACTTCTTATAAGCGTGAAGTCTGATTCAATTCCTGCTTTTTCTATTTCAAGCAGTTTTAACTTAGGCTTTAGACCGTTAATGGTATTATCTGGATTATATGTTTCAATCTCAGACTGTAATCTTTTGATTTCAGTTTCATATTCATTGCATTCAAGCGCTCTTGCTTCTATACTGCTTTTCCTGGACCTAATGCTTTCTTCAGTCCTGATATGTTCATTATCCAGGTTTGAAAGCTCTGCTTTAAGCTTGGTTATTTCTATATTAAAGCTGTTGTATTCTTCTCTTTGTGAAGTAAGCTCATCGGCAAGATTTTCAAGCTCTGTAGTAAAATGTTCAAGCTCTTTTTCGCGCTGGTATTTTACGTTTTCAGCAGATTCAATTTCCTTAATCAGCTCATCCATTTTGTCTGAAAGCTCTTTATTGGATGCATTCAGCTCGTCATTTTCTTCCTTATAATGGCTGATCAGTTTGTTGGTTTCAGATTTTTTATACTGTATCTGCTGCAGCTTGTTTTCTGCATTAAGAACCTGGGAACGTTTTTCCTGAATTTTCTGCTGCCTTATTTCTGTATCAATTGCAGCAAAGCTGCTTTTTAATTGTGAAAGCTTAACAGTATCATTTTCAATAGCAGATTCAATTTCTTTGATCTGGCTTTCAAGCGCGGCAATCATTTTTTCCCTGCCTAATTTAAGGGTTTCTTCATTGGTTTTGCTGCCTGCCCTTAAAAAACTGCTGGTAATGATATCGCCATCTAAAGTAATAAATTTTATAAAGTTATCTTTAGAAAGCTTGCGCGCAATATCAATATTTTCAACAATAACAAATTCATCCAGCAGATATTTATAAAGCAGCAGGTATTCATCACTGCATTTTATGAACCTGTCCGCCCAGCCGTAAACACCTTCATGATTAAGTATTTCAGGGAATTCTTCCTGGAAAATGTTCAGTGTTGTATCATACAGCCTGTCTTTAATTATAAATGTTACTTTGCCTTTTTGATCTTTGGTTAAAATTTTAATATAATTTTCTGCCGCATCCAGGTTATTCACAACAAGGTAATTGGAAATTTCTCCCAGTGCAGTTTCAATTGCAACTTTGAATTTATCTTCTACTTCCAGCTTATCAATTACTACAAAACCGCTCTTTTCGTTTTTTTCCTTTACAAGGTATTTTATACCTTCTGAATAATCATCAAAATTTTCAAGCAGGTTTTTCTGGAATTCAATTTTGCTTTTAAGCTTATCAGCTTCATGCTGCCTGTAGATAATTTCTTTTTCCAGCTTTTGCAGCTCATCCCTTAAATTATCTTTTTCTTTTTTCTGCCCGTTGAATTCAGCTGACATTTTTGAAAGCTCATCTTTTAAAATGCCTGATTCATTCTCAGCTTCCCGTAACGATGCATCAAATTCTGATACTTTATTGATATTTACAATATTCTCATCTGCAAGCTTGCTGCAGCGGGATATCTGGTCTTCAAGCTTATTTTTAATTATCTCATAATCCGAGCGTTTTTCCTGCAGAACTTTAGCAGATGCAGCATGTTTCCCTGTCAGGTCTTTAAGCTCTTCTTTGCTTGATTTAACCTTTATTTCTGTATCATCCAGGCTGGATTTTTTGGTCCGGCGTGAATCTTCCATAAGGGAAATTGTATTTTTTAATACTACAATTTTATCTTCAATCTCGGTTTTCCTTACAGAAAGCCTCTGAATTTCACTTTCAATTTCAATTTTTTCACGTTTAAAGCGGTCAATATTTTCTTCAAGATACTTTATTCGCTGTTCGGCAATTGAAATTGCAGTCTGAACCTCATTTATATTCAGGTTTATTTTATTAAGCTTATCCCTGGATTCATTTAAGCCGGATTCAGTTACAGATAATTCAGATTTATACTTATCAATTATACTTTCATTTTCATTCAGCCTTACCTGCAGCTTTTCGCGTTCAGTTTCCCTGGTTTTAAGCTCTTCCTCAATATTCTTGGTTTCATCCAGCAGCCTGGAAAGCGCACGGGTATGGTATTCTATCTCAATTTCCTTAAGTTTTATGCTTACTTCTTTTGCTTCCTGCTGTTTCTGCGCTATTCTTTCATATGCATTTACAGTACGCTGCCGGTTCCTTATTTCAATATTGGCTTCGTTAATATTTTCACGGGCAACTTCTAGCTTATACAATGCTTCGCGCCTGCGCTCCTTGTATTTTGTAATACCGGCAGCTTCTTCAAACAGCTTGCGCCTGTCCTGCGTGCGGTGTGAAAGTATTTCATTCACCATTTTAAGCTCAATTACGCTGTAAGCATCACTGCCCATACCGGTATCCATAAACAGGGCGGTTATATCCTTTAAGCGGCAGTTAACGCCGTTAAGCATATAATTGCTTGCGCCATCGCGGAAACATCTTCGTGTAATTTTTATTTCTGTATATTCACTCGGCAGGATGCCTTTTGTGTTTTGTACTGTAAGGGATACTTCTGCATACCCAAGGGGTTTCCTGTTCTTGGTCCCGTTGAAGATAACATTTTCCATTGTAGAGCTGCGCAGAACACTGGCTTTTTGTTCACCAATAGCCCACCGGACAGCATCAACAATATTTGTTTTGCCGCAGCCGTTAGGTCCAACAATGGCAGTCATTCCTGAATCAAAATCAACTGCAATTTTATCAGCAAACGACTTAAACCCGATAATTTCAAGTTTACTTAGATACAATAAAAATTAACCTAGTTTTTTGGTCAATTTTCAATATTATCAGCAAGTTAAAAGACCCTTACAAATATAATTAAAAATTGTATAAAATTGTTAAAAATTCATTAAAACTTCAGGAATAATAAAACAAGCCTGAAGTAATCAAAAATATACCTGCTGGTATTAAGGTAAAATACTGTTCCGCCTCCAAGCAGCACAATTGTGAGGATACCGTATGCATATACTTTAATAAAAAATGTATCAAATAGCATATGTGTTCCCTTAAGTATTCTGTATATTGAAAGCAGGTATAAAAACCCGGCAGCAATTAAACCAATAATTACAAAATCAGTATTTGTCTGCAGTATCCTGATATAAAATGTACCTAAAGCCAAAAGCAGGATAGTCGGAAGTAATCCCCATACAGTTACTGTGTAAATATTGTTAAATCCAACCCTGTACTTCATTGTAAGTGAAAACAGCCAGATAATTATTGTTATAAAGAATATTTTAATAAATGAAATTGCTGCAAGAACCGAAGTGAGCTTTACCGGGTTTGTTATGAACTCATCAGCATAAATTTTAACTGTGTCACTGGAAATAATAAGTGATAGCATTATATCAAGCAGCTGGCTTTCTTTCCAGAAATAAAGAAGGTTTGCAAAGAACAAACCGCTTCCAATGGAAAGTATAACAGCCAACAGGATATTGTGGAAAGTAGGTATCAGGTTCTGCTCTCTTATATCGGTATAAAAAATAAACGGCCTGAACAATGCCCTCCATACATTTTCCCTGAACCTCCTGACGCTGTTAGTCAGGTAAATGAACAGGATAAATGTAATTAAACCGGTAAAAACAAAAACCAGCGGAGCTTCTTTTGTAAAAGTACCTATATTAAGATTGGGAATATCTTCATCCAGAAATTCTTTCCTTAAAATGATAGCCGGCGGTCTTTGCTCCCTGTATAATGTATACAGGCCGCTTGTCCGCATATACTGGTTTGTAAGGTCTTTGTATTTAAGGTTCGGGATATCAGAATTCCAGTCAGTGAATGAATGGAAAAATCCGCCCATTATTGCTGTATTCTTGCTTATCTTTATAAAATCAACAATATATTTGGATTGTGCTTCCAGGGAGTTCGGGTCACTGTAGCCGGCAGTATTACCGGGATTAATAATTTTCCCGTAATTTGCAATGAATAATTTTTCCTTTTTCAGCTTAATATCCGCAGCTGCATTTTTAAGAAGATTCAGGTCATTATCATAATAGTTTATCCCGACAAGATCAACCAGGTCACGGCATATATCGTCATAATAATTCCGTGTGGAATAATATAACATTCTTTTATCAAGCTCCCTTGCAGCTGAAACCATTCGTTTAACGTAATTTTTTCCGGCTTCAGAAGTTACATCAAAATCGTTTCCAATACCGAAAGCAAATATGCAGGGATTGTTTTTATGCGAAAGGATCATTTCATTAAGCTGGTTTTCTGCAAGCTGCAGAAAATTTTCCGTTTCCAGTATTGAAGAAGGAACTGTATATACCGGAAGCTCTTCCATCAGCAGAAGACCCATTTTATTGCATACATCAACCAGGTATGCACTGGCAGGCCTGCCGTATACTTTTATAATATTGCATCCCAGTGATTTTATAAGCTTAACATCGCGTTCAATATCACTGTATGAAGCACATATTCCTGTTGCGCCGAATTCTTCAATGTAATTTATCCCTTTAAATCTGAATTCGGCATTGTTCATCATTAAAGTACCCTGTTTCCTAACAAGCTCGTAAATACCGAAATCTGTCTGGTATATATCAACAATATTTTCACCATTCAGAATTGTGACTTTAAGTTTATACAGGTAGGGGTATTCCGGCGACCAGTAAACCGGGCCGTTTAAAGTAAATTCATTTACAGCAGAAATTGTAGAATGGGAAGAAATACTGAATTCTGTAAAGCTGCTTGATGCTTTTACCGTGCCAGAGCTGTCCAGAAGTTCGGTTTTAACTGATAACTTTTTATCCGGTGATATATAACGATCAGCATCGGTTGCAGTAATGGTTATAACATTTTTCAGGTCTGCATTAAAATTAATATCAATTTCAGACTGAACGTTTGTGCTTTTAATATAAATTTTGGGGACTGCTACAATATAAATATCCCTGTATATGCCGCCGTAATTTTTCGGGTAATTAGAAGTATATTTTAAGGGTATAGTTCTGGATGCATCAAGGTTATTATCAATTTTAATTTCAATATTGTTATCTGAATCTTTTATTAACCCGTCGGGAATTGCAGCTGAAAAAGGGGTAAAGCCGCCTTCATGCTTTATGATAAAGCTTCCGTTAATTTTTATTTCAGCCTGGTAATTTATACCATCTGCATAAAGTACATAATTGTATTCATTGGGTGATTCTATACCGGTACTGAAATTTCTTGATAATGCTGCTTTACCTTTAAAATCATAGCAGAAGGGGACATTGACTTCAGAAATATTTATATCCGGCGAAGAAAACCGCCATTTACCGTTTAAATTTATAAGTTTCCTGTATTCATTTTGCAGGTTGATCTTGAAAACTTCAGGTATTTCATAAGAATTCCTTTCAAAAATCCGGTATTGAGCAGAAAGCTCTGCGCAAAATATTATACTTAACCAGAAAATTAACTTAAATAAATAAGCCGGTGCTTTATACAATAGTTCTGAAGAAAAATTTCGGGGAAATTTAAAATATCCCGCAAATATATTAAAAATATGCAGTAAAATAAAGGTAAATCTGCTGTTTTGGTTATGTTTATAAAAACTTACTTTGTTCTTCGGGTGTCGGTATTCTGCAGGTGTTTTTTTTACCAAACCAGGTGTACCTGTATTTGGCAATTATATCATATACAAAGTTTCTGATAAATGGAGGAATTAATAACAGCGGGTAAAACAAAATATATGGAAATCCAATATACCGGGTAAGTCTTAGTGCAGCAGTTGATTTTTTGTAATATTTGCTGCCTTCAATAAGAATAAATGATTCAATCAATTCCGGATCGATACCTAGTTTCTGCTGCAGCTTTATTCCCGCATCTGACTGCAGCGCAGCGAAACGGAATATATTTTTTTTATCATGCCTGATAAAAAAATCGACGGCACCGCTGCAAAGATTGCAGATGCCGTCAAATAAAATTATTTTGTAATCGCTGCTCAAAATATAAAAATTAAATAAGTAACCCGCTACAAAGTCAGCCTGTAATATTCCCAGTTTGAAAGCGGTGTAGCGCCTATCTTATTGTAAAATGCAATTGCATCAATATTCCAGTCCAGAACGGCCCATTCAACCCTGCCGCAAGCTTTATCATTTGCAATTTCTATCAGCCTGTCAAAAAACAGCTTGCCAATACCTGTATTGCGCCTGCTTTGAGTAATGAATATATCTTCAAGGAATAATGTTTTCTTTGCAAGAAATGAAGAGTATGATTCAAAATAAATTGCGTAACCAAGTATTTCTTTTCCTTCTTTTGCAACCAGCATATTAATCAGAGGTTTTTTCCCAAACGTATCTTTGTATAATCTTCGGGCAGCAATTTTATCGGGACCTTCTAGTTTTTCAAATGCAGCCAGCTCTTTTATAAGGTCCAGGATCTTATCGAAATCTTCTTTCTTTGCTTTTTTAATTTTTATTTTCAGCTCTTTATTTTTTTTATTTTTAGCCATTATTTTGTAATCTCCTTAAATATCAATAGTTTTCAGTATTACAAAATTATTTACTTATTTTTTAATTTGATATTCATTAATATTACTCATTATGCAGTTAAAATATTAATAAATATGAAAAAATTTGCCTTTTTTATTATTTTATTGACCATTTCTTTACAGATAAATTCACAATCAGAAAATCCAGAAGCTAAAGCAAATGACCCCGGGGTTTACGGGTCTAAAACAAGTTTTCAAGGTGACTATAACAATTCCATTTTTCTTAACTTAAATCTTTCACAAAATACAGCACCCCAAAACGAACCTTCTATCAGAATAAGCCGCGTTAATCCAAATATAGTTGTGGCAGCCTGGCGTGATTTCAGGCTTGGATATATTGAGCCTAATATTGTTAGAAGAATAGGCTATACATATTCTACCAATGGCGGAATTACATGGGCTGCATCGCAATTGCTGCCTGACCCGAATCCGAACCATACATCACAAAGCGACCCGGTACTTACTTCAGATTCACATGGACATTTTTATCTATCAAGCACTTCAAGACAGCCTGTTGCTAATTATAACAGGGATATGCTGATGTATAAATCCACCAACAACGGGCAGAGCTTCTTCCTTCATTCTATTGCAGTGCCGGGCTCCGGCGGAGCAGGCGAGGATAAGGAATGGATATTCTGCGACCCTGTTAGCACAAACTCAACATATGATAATGTATTTATAACGTGGACAAGCTTCGGTCCCCAGCCGGGAATTAAATTCCGCAAATCAACCAATGGGGGATTGAACTGGTCTGCAACTGTTAATATTGGGGATAATACTTCCGGACAGGGTTCTAATGTTTGTACCGGGACCAACAACCAGATATATGTTGTATGGGCAGCAAACGGAATCAGGTTCGATAAATCTACCAACGGAGGTGCAAGCTTCGGCACAGATTACCAGCTAAGCAGCGTTGCAACCACAGATGGTTTCCCGTTCATTTGCTCTGATTATTCAAACAATCCAACACGCGGAAATATCTACGTTGTATGGGATGACAGGCGAAACGGAAATGCTGATGTCTGGTTCCAGAAGTCAACCAATGCAGGAGCTAACTGGCTGGTATCTCCGGTAAGAATAAATGATGTAACAACAAATAACCAGTACTGGCCATGTATTCAATGTGATAATAACGGTAATTTGTTCGTAATTTACTATGATACCCGCACATCAAGTACAGCTATAAATTCATACATTGCATATTCAACTGATGCAGGCAATACATGGGTTAACCAGCAGTTAAGCGATTCAAGCTTCACCAACCAGGAACCGAACAGTGACGTAAGGTTTGGTGATTATATTCAGGTTGATGCTTTCAACGGGAAAGTATTACCGGTTTGGACAGACCAACGCAAAGGTTTCCCGAACCAGGAAATATATTCAGCAAATCTTACAGGGATCATAGGAGTAACACCGGTAAGCTCTGAAATTCCGGACCAGTTTGCGCTGTACCAGAATTATCCGAATCCGTTTAATCCATCAACAAAAATCAGGTTTGCGCTTCCAAAAGAATCATTTACAGAAATAACAGTTTATGATGCGATCGGAAGATATGTGAGGAAAATATTAAGCAAAAAGCTTGATGCCGGCACCTATGAAACTGAATTTGACGCAACAAAGTTTTCAAGCGGGCTGTATTTTTATAAAATTCAGGCAGGCACTTTTTCTGAAACAAAAAAAATGCTGATCATTAAATAGAGTATTTAAAATTATGAAAACAAGAATAATTTTCGTTTTTTCAGCAGCTGTTTTGTTAATTTTGATTTTCTCAAAATTCAACATTCAAACAGAAGATGCAGGTTTATCACCGTATGAAAAATACAGCCAGGTAAAGGTATTTCCGAATAATGCAGATGATATCAAATTACTGCAGCAGCAGGATATTACCATAGAACATTTTCACGGCAATTTCAGTGAAGGGATCACCCTTTTAATAAACCAGGAAGAGATCAAAAGGCTTGGTACCACCGGGCTGCAGTACACTGTTGAAATTCCCGATATGAACGAATATTACAAAAACCGTCCTCTGCCAAATGAACATGAACTTGCGGCTAGCAGGCAGCTAATGCAAAATGACGGGGTAATGGGATTCAGCTATGGAAGCATGGGCGGTTATTATACTTACACAGAAGTAGTGCAGAAGCTTGATTCAATGAGGCTGCAGTACCCTGCAATGATAACAGCTAAACAAAACAGGGGAACCACAGAGGAAGGAAGAACTATCTGGGCGGTTAAAATTTCTGATAATGCAGATGTAAATGAATCAGCAACCGAACCTGCAATTTATTTCGATGCGCTTCATCATGCGCGCGAGCCCCAGGCTATGGCAGGAACAATGTACTTTATGTACTGGCTGCTTGATAATTACAACACTAACGCAGAAGCTAAATATCTTGTTGATAACAGAGAAATATTCTTTATTCCGGTCGTTAATCCTGACGGCTATGTAAGAAATCAAACAACGAATCCTAACGGCGGAGGCAGCTGGCGCAAGAACAGGAGAAACAACGGCTCCGGATGTTTTGGTGTAGATCTTAACAGGAACTATAATTACGGGTGGGGATTCAATAACGGCTCCAGCGGCGACCCCTGTTCGGATACATACCGTGGTCCTTCTGCCGGCTCTGAACCTGAAACACAGGCTGTTAAAAATTTTGTGACATCAATTCAGCCAAAGATATCATTTTCTGTTCATTCTGAAGCAGGCAGGTATTTAAATCCATACGGATATAACGACAGTACTGTGGCTTATGAAATTTATTCTGATTTCAGCGGTGATTTTGCTTCTGAAAATAATTTTACTTACGGTACAGTAATTGAAATGCTGAATTATTATTCAAGCGGCACCACAAGAGACTGGCTGCACTCAATTGGCTGTTATGCATGGACTCCCGAGGTTGGCGGCGGAAGCTTCTGGCCCGGTATTGCACAAATAATTCCTGCAGCAAACGAAATGCTTCCAAGCTATAAATATCTTTCATGGGTAGGAGGCGCATATGCTAAATTTCAGAATTATACGATTCCTGGCAATGGTTATGCTGAAAGAAATGACACATTGAGATTAAATATCGGAATAAGGAATAAAGGACTTTCTTTGCCTTCAAATAATGTTTTAGTAACAGTTACTACTTCTTATCCTAATATTACAGTTTTAAACGGCACGCAGAATTACGGCAGCATCAATCAGCGCCAGGTAAAGTATAATACAATACCGTTCGCATTCAGGCTTACAAATTCTGCAGCTTATATGGATGAAATTAAGCTGATTGTAAGCACAAAACAGGATAATATTGAAACTTCACTTGATACAATTTCTGTAATTGTTGGCAGGGCAAATGTGCTGATGAGTGATAATTCAGAAAGCGGTACATCACGCTGGACAAAAAGCGGGAACCAGACAATGTGGGATACAACATTTGTTAGCTACTGGAGCGAAACGCATTCATTTGCTGACTCGCGTTACGGAAATTCCAGGAACAGTACAACCAATTATTTTACTTTAAATGATACTATTAGCCTTATAAATGCTGTAAACCCAAGGCTGGAATTTATGGCTAAATGGGCAACTGAAACTTCATTTGATTACACAAGAATTCAGGTAAGCACAAATTTCGGCAGCTCATGGATAAATCTCGCCGGCAGGTTCACAGCAACAGTAGGCGGGCAGCCATCTTATCACGGCGTTCAGTCGTGGATTTATGAAAGGATAAATCTAAATCCGTATATAGGGCAGAGAATTAAGCTTAGATTTAATTATTTTACTGATAACGGGGTACCCGGTGACGGATTTTATTTTGATAACTTCAGGGTTATAAATTATACTGATGGTCCGGGTGTCGGTATATCCCAGAACGGAAGTGAAATTCCCGTAAGCTTTGCATTATACCAGAATTATCCGAATCCGTTTAACCCTGTTACAAAGATCAGGTTCGATCTTCCGAAATCATCAAATGTAAAGTTAACAGTATTCGATGTACTTGGCAGGGAAGTAAAAGTTCTTGCAAATCAGAATATTGAAGCAGGGAAGTTTGAAATAGATTTTAACGCTTCAGCGCTTACCAGCGGTATATATTTCTATAAGATTGAAGCAGGTAGTTTTATAGATGTGAAAAGAATGGTTTTAGTGAAATAATTCTGATATGTGGTTTAATTTAAACAATCTCTCTTTTGGGGGATTGTTTTTTTTTGCCGATATATACATATTATTTAGTTTTATTAAATATTTTAACGATTTTTAGAAGGATTTTAAATGTTTACTTTTTCCAAAATACTGTTATTTCTTGCTTTGGTGTTTATTTTATTTGTTTCATCAGTAAATTCACAATGGAATTACGGACAGCCGTTTTCCGTTAATCCTCCGAATCCTTCATTGGTAAATGTACAGAACAAACAGCCTAAAACCTTTATGTATGATTCACTGGCTTTTCCATATCCCACAAACAGGTGGTTTATGAATTTAATACTACCCAGCGGCAGCTACGGAACTCCTCAATTTGATTCTAATACAGTTGGCAGGTTTGGTGTATATACGCTTCCATATTGTGTGGGTTTTGCTTATAACTTTCCCGTGGGAAATCCAATACCGTATAAAATGCTTAAGGTTGATTACGCTCCTTATAATATAACAACCAATTCCGGAGACTCAGCCTCGGTAAGCTGGCGAAATTCATTTACATTATTTTTTGGAACGCTTGACAGCGCAAGGATAAAACCGCACTTAAATAAATTTGATGATTTTTCCGCTACAATACGGTGGCGTGATACTGTTACGCCAAACACAGGTTACATGGAAGCGCCGCTTGTAAGAGGAATGCCTTATGCTACAATGAATTACGTAAATATGCGTCCTTTCATCGCATCCCCGGCTCCGCCGATTGTTTCAGTAAACGGAATTAATGTTCTGGGTGTCAATGATTCAGCGGATATTACCGGTACTAAATTTGTTCTGCTGCTGAACGGAAATGTAGGTACCTCCAACCGGCAGATATGGGTAGTTTATTCATCTTCATCTGTAACAATGAGATGTAAAAATTCAGGCTTAAGGTTTATCGGCGGTTCATTTACTGGTTATCTGCGTATGGCTTATGTTACCACAAGAGATTTAGACCCTAATGCTGCCGATTCAACTGCCCGCATTCAGCTTTTAGATAGATACGCAAAGTTTTATCCAACCGGAGGTACTTTTGCTGCATCAATGACATCAGACACTACTAGGGCAGCAATGAATTTTAACTTTCAGACGAACTTCCCGGGAAATGATTCATTATTAATGATTGCATTGCCGCACCATGTGCCTATGCTTGCCAACAGTACATCAAATACATTAAAGTTTAAGTGCCTTAAAGGCAATATGACTGAAGTTTACGGCAAATCTTGGTTAATGAATGAGAACTTAACAAAAGTGAACTGGTACCCGCTTGGTAATCTGAATGCTGTACCGCCAAACTACCGTGATACATTGTTCAGAACACTTGTATATGATTATGATACTATCTGCGGGGCGCGGTCTTTTCCGTATGTTCCCAACGGCAATAACCAGCCGTCAAACGATGTTTACGGTTTCGGAAAAACCGGCGCAAAATATGGAAGGCTTGCAGTTATTGCAGATGAGCTTTTATCTTTGGGATATCCTCAGTGTGATTCAATTGGAAGAAATATCAGGGACACCCTGAAATATAATCTTAATTCCTGGCTTAACGGGCGCGCTAATCCAATAATACTCGGAGCTAATCTGAGAGATTCACTGATGTATGACTCCAAATTCGGTGGAATAATATCAAGCCTCTCATATGACCAGGGGTATTACCAGGATTTCGGGAATGCGTTTTATAATGACCATCATTTACAGTATGGTTACTGGGCTTATATGTCTGCTGCAATTGCGCGTAAAGACCCGGCATGGGTAACACAATACGGCAATAAGGTTGTAGATATATTGCGTGATATCGGTAATCCAAGCTCACAGGACCCGTATTTTACGCCGCACAGAATGATTGACTGGTATGACGGAAATTCCTGGGCAAACGGAATGTATGATGCTGGCGCAGGAAGGAACCAGGAGTCAAGCAGCGAAGCCGCAAATGCCTGGTATGGTATGTATCTTTACGGAATGGCAACCAATAACCAGAATATTAAAAATACAGGCAGGCTGATGCTTGCCTCTGAAATGAGGGCTGCGCATTATTACTATCACATTGACCCTAATAATTCTCCATACCCGTTATCTTACACAAACTCATACCATATTGTAGGCAATCTTTGGCATGCATTAATTACAAACTCAACTTTCTTCGGTAAAAAAACACGTTATGTATATGGCATTCAGATAATACCAACAACTCCTGCAACTGAAGAATTGTGGAGCCATGCTTACAGTAAACAGGTTTATGATTTTGCGCTGCAGTATGATTCTGTATTCATGAGGAACGGGCAAATTACTACGGGAATATTTAACTGGACAACTATTTGCGTTGGAGCTCAGGCTTATGCTTATCCCGATACTGCGCTTGCGTTTTATAATAAGTACAGGGGATTTGCCGGAAACTTTGACGGCGGCGCTAGTAAAACCAATGTATTATACTGGATCTTAACGCGGAAATTTAATCCAACAATAGGTATTCAGCAAATTGGAAATGAAATTCCGCTGAAATTCAATTTGTATCAAAGCTATCCAAACCCGTTTAATCCAAGAGCAATTATTAAATTTGATATATCCCAAAATACAGATGTTAAGCTGGTAATTTACGATCTGCTTGGCAGGGAGGTTACAACTCTTGTAAACGGGCAATTGAAGGCAGGTGTATATAAAACTGAATGGAATGCTGCCGGATTTGCATCCGGTACTTATTTTTACAGGATTACTGCAGGTGATTTTTCTGAAACAAAGAAAATGATTTTGGTAAAGTAAATATTTTGGTGCAGGGATAAGTCATGACTGCTCCCAGTTTGTAATTTGTTTAACTGATTCCCAAACTCCAAAACCTGTCTCAAAAGCTAATTTGCGAGGAGCGAAGCGACGAAGCAATCTTAAAAATAAACTAATTTTGCAATTTTAAAACTTATACTTCTCATCGAACCTGTGATATCAATAGTTTTGAGACAAACTCTCCTGTTTGGGAATCAGTGTTTATATACTACTCACTAACATACTTGGATAAATTTATTACCTGGCTTTGAATGCTTACAGGCGGTGGAACTCCCATTAACTGTCCGCTTTGAACTACCGTACCAAGAATTAAATTTTCTGTAAGATTTGATGAATTTGTTTTTTTGTACTGAACTATCCAAAGGTCCGGCGGAAAACCGGTTAAACCGGATATGTATGCAGGCAGATTAAGTGTACCTGCTGCAGGCATAAGTATCATATTGCGGGTCTGATTGGTTCCCGTAGCAAAAAATACATTTCCGTTTAGTGAGCTTGTATCAGGGATATAATTATCATTAAATTTGATTATGGGATTTGTTGAGTTTGCAAGGCTTAGTGAAGCATCGCTGTTCAGCAGATTTCCCGGCGTAGTAGTAATACCGATATTTGTTGAAATAATAATATCAAGCGCACCTGAAATAATATTCCTTGCAGATGTATCCTGTATCAGATTAATAAGCTGGTTTGTGCTGAAAAATGTTGTAAGCTCGATGCAGTCGCTTGCCGTTGGCAGGGGATTTGGCGTGTAAATCCTGAGTGATGTATCCGAAGGAACCCTGTAAACATAAAGCCATGCGCCGACTGAATCCGGATTAATTGCCAGCGATATTGCAGAAAGCTCGGTCTTTCCGTTGGCTTTAACATTTTTTCCCATGATTAATACCAGCTCTGTACCCGCGCCGTAATTTCGCAAAGCCTGCGCATTTGCGCTGTCAAGCCTGTCCTTTGCAGTTACTTCAACAGTCGTGATATTGTTAATGATACCGGTAACGTCATCTGCGCTGCAGGCCTGGAACTGAATTGATAAAACAGTAATAATTGATACAAGAAAAAGCGGTAAAATGATTTTTTTCAGCATAATTAATAGTTAATTTAACATATATATAATAACAAAAATAACGGTTTTATGTTTCTAATATCTATGATATTTTAGGGGAGTTAATGTAAATATTTGTTACTGCGTATCATTACTGGTTTACCACTTTTTTGGGCGTAGGTGGGTATTTCTTTTTGTCATTCCCCGTTTACCCCTATGGGGCTAAAGCGGGTCACGAAGTGCGCATTTAAATCTAGTGTTTAATTTTTGATTTATTTATAATGTATAAAAAGCTATAATTTCGATTTACCATTTTCATACATTATCAGTAACATCTATAATATTCGTCTGGATACCCGCTTTCGCGGGTATGACAAGAAAATCAGATACTCCCCTTCGGGGAAACTAAAGAGGAATAATAAATATTTGTATCATACAAAAACTCAATTTTACCATTAAGTTGGTTCTTTTCAAATATACGGTTCAGCTCAGCAAGCATTGGTTCATATAAAGTACTATTGTACTGCGGGGTATAAGATGATGATAAAAGCCTGCCGGTTACACCGGCGAGATCGAATACCTGCTTATTGGGGAAAGTCTTCTTTATATATCCATGGTCAAAGAAACCATTTAGTTTATTTTCATCGATATTTTCATGTCTTACATTTTGATAATCAGTGCCGTATTTCAGAAGTAATTTTTCGTAATCAATCAGAAACGGGGTGGCGTCAAGTTTTTGTTCATTCCACATTAAACAAATTCTGCCTTCCGGTTTCAGTATTCTATTAAACTCAGTCCTGGTTTTTGGAATATCAAACCAATGGAATGCCTGTGCACAGATAATCAGGTCAATTGATTTACCGGGTAAAGCTGTTTCTTCGGCAGTGCCGTTAATACTGTAAAATCCGGTAAAATCCTTCAGCAGCCTATCGGCTGCGCTTCGCATTTCGTTATTAGGCTCTACTCCGTAAACTATATTCCCGTTTTTCAGGAACAGTTCCGCTGATATTCCCGTACCGGAGCCGATATCCGCAATTACTGAATCAGATCTAAGAATACCTTCAGATTTCAAATATTCAATAACTTCCATGGGATAAGTAGGGCGGTATTTTATGTAATTTTCTACACGGTCAGTAAATCGGGTTGTGGGATTATTCAATCGGTTTATCCTATCATTTTTTATTTAATACAATGATATTTGTAGAATTTATTATAATTCTTTTAATATTACAAGGATTAATTATTATTAATGAGTAACGAAGTACGTGTACGTTTTGCGCCATCACCAACGGGCTACCTGCATCTGGGCAGTCTGCGGACAGCATTGTTCAACTACCTGTTCGCAAGGCATCATGGCGGAAAGTTTATATTAAGGATTGAAGATACTGACCAGTCGCGCAAGGTTGAAGGGGCTGTTGAAAATCTGGTTAATATACTCAATGAAATGGGATTAAATTACGATGAGGGTCCGGGTGCTGGAGGTAAGTTCGGTCCGTACTTTCAGTCAGAGCGGCTGGAGATTTACAAAAAATATTGCGATGAATTGCTTGCAGGCGGTCACGCCTATTACGCATTTGAAACTGCCGAAGAGCTTGAGGAAATGCGTAAAGTTCAGCAGATGCAGGGCAGGCAGACAATGTATGACCGCCGCGCAAGGAATTTATCTGAAAATGAAGTAAAGGAAAAACTGGCTTCGGGTAATCCGTATGTTATCCGGTTAAAAGTCCCGCTTGATGAAGAGATACGGTTCACCGATATTATCCGCGGCAATGTTAAGATTGAAACCAACCTGATTGATGACCAGGTTCTCCTTAAAAGCGACGGCTATCCGACTTATCATTTAGCTAATGTTATAGATGACCATTTAATGGGAATCACTCATATTATAAGAGGTGAGGAGTGGCTGACATCTGTACCCAAGCATATTTTGCTGTACAGGGCTTTTGGCTGGGAAGTTCCGCAGATGGCACATGTTCCGCTGATACTGAATCCCGATAAAACCAAGCTGAGCAAACGGCAGGGTGATGTTTCAACCGAGGATTTCCTGAAGAAAGGGTATTTAAAGGAAGCATTGCTGAATTTTATGGCGCTGCTTGGGTGGAATCCCGGTGACGGCGAAGAGCGCGAAATTTTCACCAAAGATGAACTGATAAAGCTGTTTTCAATAGAAAGGGTGAATTCCGCCGGCGCTGTTTTTAATATTGAAAAGCTGAACTGGATGAACGGCGAATACATAAAAAATTATGATATTGATGAGTTGACAGGATTAATTCTTCCTTACTTAAATGCAGGCGGAATTGATACCAGCGATATTGCAAAAACTAAAAGGGTTGTTTATGCTGTCAGGAATTACATAAGCAGGCTGGATGAAGCTGCTGAACATGCTAAAATATACTATAGTAAGTTAAGCCTAAATGAGGAACAAAAAGACATTATAACCAGTGAAACCTCTAAAAAAGTATTTGCATTATTGTATTCAAAAATAGGGCAGTTGACTGAAATTACAGCTGAAAATTTTAAACCTTTATTAAATGAAGTGCAGAAGGAAACCGGTGTAAAGGGCAAAAACCTGTTTATGCCTGTACGGCTTGCCCTGACGGGCGAAGAACACGGTCCCGAGCTTGGCTTAATTGCCTATGTTTTTGGAAAACAGGAGGTATTGAAAAAATTGGAAGAAGTTTTGTAAATTTGAACAAATAAAAAATAAAAAAAATATAAAAATGTATAAAATATTAATATTAATTTTTACAGCGGGTATCTTTTTTTCCTGCGGAAAGACTGATGAAACTCCAAAAACTGAAAATCAGAGCTCAACACAAAACATTCAGCAGACACCTCCCCCGGTAACAACTACCGATAACCTGGGGAAAAAATGGTGGATAGGGCAGTATGCATTCGAAGAATCAGCCAGAAACGTTACAGGCAGCGGTGCGCAGACATGGAATTATGTTGTGGATGTTAAAGAGTTTGATGCAAATACATTAATTGCTACAATCCAGGTTGACGGGTACCAGACAATGCAGAGGCTTGAAGCAAAAGTTAATGCTACAGCATATGATATAGAATTTATTTTTGACAGGTACGGAAAAGATAATATGTTTGAGCCATATAAAAAAGGCGACCGGCTATTTGGCATGATGAGAAATACCCAGGGATTGATAATGACAGTATGGGATAAACTGAAACCTAATGTTCTTGAAAACCAGGAAAACGGTAAAGTGATGTTCCAGAGAATTGCATCCTGAGCTTAATAATCAAAAAGAGGCTTAATAGAAATTCATTAAGCCTCTTTATTAAAAAGTATTAATCTGTTTGAAAATTAATTAATATCTTAAGATATTCTTATTTCCGAATTATTTGATTTTTCAGCCAGGACCAGTGAATATACAAATGCAAACCAAAGCTGGCCAAAAAGATAACTAAAAACAGAAGATGAATATTTTTCCAGCTGTTTTCACTTAGATTTAAAAAGCTCCAGTTAGTTCCCGGACCTTCTATCAGCATTAAAATTCCTGTAATAATAAGTATCGTTAATGTGATCACTGCGCATTCTTTGCATTTTCTTGAAGCCGGCAGAATATTTTTAGCGGTTATAGAAAGATCTGCTTCACCGGACAGTTCAGCTTTCTTTTTAAATTCGGAAATTATATGTATTGCCAGTGCGGTTATCAGTATTATGAATATTAAAAGGAAATACATTTTGTCCTCCTTTACCTGCAGATTTTTAATGTAAAATACGTTTTTTATCTGCAGATACTATTATTCACTATACAAAATTAACTTTACTTAAAAATTTCTACAGTGAAGAAATAAAAGTATAAAATCAGATACAGCTATATATCATAAAATTTTATGATAAAAAAAAATGCACAGTTAAAAAAACTGTGCATTTCGTATTTTTACGGTAAAATTTCCGGGAATCTAAAAAAATTTGAAAAAATTAATTTCCTCCGGTAGTAAAATAATAGTGATTTTGTGACCAGTAAATTTTCCCGCCAATAGTCCTTCCGGCTTTCCAGTAATAACCGCTGTAACTGCTAAGCGGATCTGTGACAGTATAAGAATTGCCGGATACAATGTAACTTACAGGATTTGAAAATGCCGGGTTAATATCAAGCCAAATTACATCAGCTGTTCCGGTCCATTCAAATGTAGTATGTATTGATACATTTGAATCATAATCATAGGGTTTTACGAGTACTGGCGGCGCTGTATTTACAGATTTAAGATCGGTAACAGAATCGCAGCTGAAAACCAAAACAGCAGTAATAAAAATCACTGTTATGTAAAAATATTTGTTCATATCAACAATGTAGATTAATGATCAAATATAAGACAGGGATTTGAAAAAACAAGTATTAATATTTGTATATTCAGTAACAATAGTTACTACTATATATAGTTATATTTTAAATGAGTTGAAATTTCATGGTATTTTGTAGTCAATATAGCGTTATTTTGATTATGTAAAATACTGAAACTATTATCTTAATATCTTATATTTGTAATAAATTTTATACATTTCACAAATATTATGGCTCAAACTACTGCTACTGTTAAAAATAATCTGCCAAAACCCTTTAAAGGATTAAAACATCTCATAGGCAATACCCCGCTTCTGGAAATTCATTTTACTTATAAAGGTTCTCCCAGAAAAATTTATGCAAAGTCAGAAAACCTGAATATGACCGGAAGCATAAAAGACAGGATGGCACTTCATATACTGGAAAAAGCATATGAAAATAAAACCATAAAACCCGGTGACATGATTGTTGAAGCAACCAGCGGAAATACAGGCATCTCATTTTCAGCAATTGGGAGGGCATTGGGTCACCCTGTTTCAATATTTATGCCTGACTGGATGAGCAGGGAACGTGTTGACCTTATTTCTTCAATGGGCGCTAAGATCAATCCGGTTACCAGAGAGCAGGGCGGCTTTTTGGGAAGTATAAAGCTGACAGAAGAACTTGCTTCAAATAATGAAAATGTTTTTCTTCCCTGCCAGTTTTCCAATGACGCAAATTGTGAAGCTCATTATAATAATACTGCCCCTGAGATCTGGTGGCAGCTTAAATTCCGTTCTTTAACCCCGGAAGCATTCTGTGCCGGTGTTGGTACCGGCGGAACAATTATGGGTGTAGGCCGGCGCTTTAAAGAATATAAACAGGATATAAAAATTCACCCCATAGAGCCTGCCGAATCACCAACATTAACAACCGGGCATAAAGTGGGTTCTCACAGGATCCAGGGGATATCGGATGAATTCATTCCTGCAATTATGGATCTTGGTAAAACTGATTCTGTAATAGCTGTTCATGACGGTGATGCAATTATAATGGCACAAAAGCTTTCAGCACAGCTTGGCCTGGCAGTAGGCATTTCTTCCGGCGCAAATTTTATCGGGGCATTGATGGCTCAAAATGAATTGGGAGAAGAGTCTGTTGTAGCAACAGTTTTTCCGGACAGTAACAAAAAATATTTAAGCACAGATCTGCTCAGGAATGAACCTGTAAAAGATGATTATTTATCCCCGCATGTGGAGCTTACTGATTTTCATGCAATGAAAAGGGTATGCCATACATGCTGTGATTATGATGAATGTGAACAGAAAATTTTTCCCGTGAAGTTATGATATAAAATTAAAGCAAGGACATTTAACAAATAAATGAAAATTCAATATTGCTCCGACCTTCATCTGGAATTTGAAAAAAACAGCCGGTATATTTCAGATAATCCTCTTAAAGTAAGCGGTGAAATATTAATTTTAGCCGGCGATATAATCCCTTTGCATGATGAATTTTTCAATAATCCTTTTTTCAGCTTTATATCAGATAATTATGAACAGGTTTACTGGGTTCCGGGAAATCATGAATTTTATTACAAAGATATTGCAGATTACAGCGAGTCATATAACATATCATTGAAAAACAATGTAAACATTATTAATAATGTTGATTTGATCTATAAAAATACCAGGTTTGTTTTCAGTACATTATGGTCAAAGATAAGAAACGAAAATAAAAAATATATAGAACAAAGAGTTTCTGATTTTAATTTTATCAGCAGCAGCAATAAAAAATTCAAATCATCTGATTTTAACCGGCTTCATGAACAAAGCCTTGCTTTTATAAAAAAAACCCTTAAAAACAAAAACAAAAACACCGTTGTTGTAACACATCATTTGCCTTCAAGCCTGTGTAATGCATCAAATCACACTAAAAGCCCGCTGAATGAAGCTTTTTGTACAGATCTGACAGATTTTATTATTTCATCAGGTGTAAAATTCTGGATTTATGGACATAATCATGTTAATCATCAGCCAATTTTTATCGGAAATTCCATATTATTATCAAATCAGCTCGGGTATGTTCATTTTAATGAACATAATAATTTTAAACACGATGCTTATATTTCGGTTTAACCGGTAATTCTGAAATCTGCCCCTATCTTATTTTGAAATACCGGAATTAATGAGAGAACTTTTTTGAGGATTGACTGTTCTAGCTCAGAAAGATTTCTAGTATTAATAATATTTGAAAGAGGTAATGAGCGGTTTAAAAGTTCAGCCTGGTTTTTAAACCGTAGTTTTAAAATATAATTGTATACGTAAATTAAATCTGCTGCTGTAGATTCATTTGTTATGTTCCTGTTTTTAAGTGCTTGTAATCTTTCAAATGTGTTTGTAAACCGTATATTATTTTTTAAAGAATAAGTTCTGGCAAACATTATCACCGGTGCAAGTGCGTTTTTTAAATCTATTGGGTCTGTATTCCTGTCTGTTGAAGTATATCCTGCGGGTAATTGCAGGAAATTTGTATTAAATGCATTTTTCGCCATTTGATAAAGGAAAACAGGATTCTGATCTTTGATACTATCTATTGCATTACGGAGCATGTTCGTTAATTCTTCATCTCCGTACACATTCCTGAAATCGAAAAATATAGTTGCATCCAGCAGGTTTTGAGGTTCAGGGGTTGTTATCCAGTCAGTAAAATAATTCTTCCATTTGCTTAAAGGCTGGCACCATTGCCGGTTTTTTGCCATAATATTGCCTTTGCAAAATGAATATCCGATAAAATTCAATGAATTACAAACAGTATCCCCAAGTTTATTAAAATATAATTTTACAGTTTCCTGGTTTCCTTCAGTTACATCTTCGTAAATTATTGCATTATCCTGGTCAGTAAATAATGTTTCTTCTTTGCGGCCCTCACTGCCCATGCAAATGAATGAAAAGGCAGCAGGCGGTTTGCCTGTTTCTGCTATTGCTATTTCAATTACTTTTTTTGTGATTGAATCTGAAAATGATGATAAAACCGAAGTTATATGATTAACTGAAATATCGCTCATTATCAGAGGCTTAATAAATAATTGAAATTTTATGTAATATTCCTTCAAATCGTTTATGCATTCAGCTTTTTTAACCTCTTCTATATAAAAAGAAAGGGAATCTTTTAAAATATTAAATATACCTTTAATTTTTAAAGTCCCTGTTACTTCTCCTGATGAATTTTTTATTACAGGATGATTAATACGTTTTTCTTCGCTGATATTCAATACATCCAGCAGTGAAGTATATTCATTAAAATACAAAACTGGTGAACTCATTATTAAATAAACCGGGTTATCGTGGTGAAGATCCAGTGTTATAACCCTTTTTTGAATATCGCTGTCAGTAATAATACCAATGATTTCATTATTATGGTTTTTAAGCAGCAAACAGTCAGTTTTTCTTCTTGAAAGGGCATTTGCAGCTTCGCTTATTGTTGAATCGGAGCTAAGGGAAGTTACCGGGGTAACAAAATCTTTTACGCTTTGTTCTATTAAATAATTACCGGATTTTAATTTTGATATTATATCATTCAGTTCATTTTTTTCTTTTTCAGCCGAAGTAAGATCTTCAATTATTCCCTCACAAACCAATTTACCTTCATTTTTACTTTCTATTGTAACAATTGTAACCGAAATAACTGCAGGTTCATTGTTTTTCCTTATGATCCTGAATATTTTATTTTTTACGAAACCGTTCTCTGCAAGGTTTTTCCTTAAAATTTTTCTGTCATCAGAATCTACAAGTAATTCAAAGATATTGAGTTCAGAAAGATCATTTAAATTATCGAACCCCAGAATTTTTAATGCAGTTTCATTTGCATATAATATTTTCCCCTTTTGGTCAAATCTTGCTCTGAAAAAGCCGATATTCAGAATATTGACGAGCTTTTGGTAATTAATATTTGATGAAATATTTTCTTTTTCAATCGAAAGGTCCTTAATTATCAGAATGTTTACAGATTCGCCGTATAAATTGGCAGTGGAAGAAGTAATAAGAACTTCGGTAAATCCTCCGTTTTTCCGTTTTAAGTTTATTTCGTATTTACCTTCTTTAACTGTATATCCTGAAAAAGTATCTATAACAGCTTTGCTGTTGTTTTCACTTATAATTCCGGATAACATAGTATTAACAAGCTCTTCCGGTTCATATCCAGTTATTTTGCTGATTATAGAGTTCAGAAAGCTGATTTTGCCTTCTATTAGCATTATCAAACCTTCAGTTGAAGCTTCAACCAGTGTCCGGTATTTTTCTTTGGATTCGTGTAATTCATTTTCAGCTTCAATCCGTTTTCTTTCAATTTTCAGGCTCTGCTGTGAAATGAATAACAGCAGTAATGCAATAAGTACAGAAATAAAAACGGAGATCCATATCAGTTTATTAGTCAGACTGTTAATTTCTTTTTTGACATCTTCAATGTAAACTCCTGTTCCTATAACCCAGCCCCATGGCTTGAATATTTTTACATATGATAATTTCGGAACAATGTGAAGGGAGTCATCTTTCCATTGCCACATATATTCAACATAGCCATTTTCAGATTCTTTGACGGTTTTAACGCATTCAATAAATAATTTTTTGCCGTGAGGGTCGCTGAATTCAGTTAAATCTTTTCCGTTCAAATCCGGCCTGTAAGGGTGAACAATCATATTAGGATGCAGATCTGTGACCCAAAAATAATCCTTGTTATCCTCACCGTACCTTAAATATTGAATACGGGAAACAGCAGTTTTCTGAGCTTCTTCACGGGAAATTAATCCGTTTTTTTCATCATTTTCATACTTAGATAAAATGCTGGAAGCGGAGTTTGTCAGCTCTTTTATCATTTCCCGTTTACCGGAAAGTATACTTTGGCGGTACTGCGGAATGATCACTAAAAAAATAGTGAGCGTAAACAACAGTATCGAAAAAATAGAAGGCAGTATTATTTTCAGATAAAAACTGTTCATTGAAAATTTTAAAACCGCTTAAAAATAATTATAAATTGTTTCAGGATAATAAATCATTGAATACTGCATTTTATATATTAAACTGCGTAACAGAAATATAAACAATGCCTCAAAAATTATATATTACTGAAAGCAAAGTTCTCAGGTTGTTAACAGCATTACCGTTTGTTACACCGCCTTTCATGTTGCCGTTAGCTTTACCGTACATAACAAAAGTATATTCGCCTTCTGCTCCAAATATTAATTTTCCCGTTATAAAAACTAACCGCGGGGCAATTCTGTAAACATAATCAATATTTGAGCCCCTTGCATAAATGGCTCCTTTGACCGAGTTACTTGATCCCAGATTTTTTGTATAGCCTGCAAATAGCCCAAACTGAATTTTTTCTCCGTTAGTATTTATATCTGTCCAAACAGATAATGTATTTAAATTTGTAAAATCCTTCAATCCTGTAGCTGTATCAGTAATTTCTTTAACTGCGTACCCGCCTAACATTACCATATCATATGCATTCTGGGCATAAACTGCCTCCAGCTTAACATTAACGGGTTTAAGTTTAAAATTCATAAATCCTATGGCAGAAAAGCTGCCTAATGTTTTATCAGATTTAAATTTGGCAGTTGCCGAATTATTTACTGTAAATAATTCCGGTTTAATTATTTTATAATCAGCCCCTGCGCCGGCAAGGAAACGCGAATAATCTGATTTATACTGAAATTGGAAATGCATATCAGGAATGCCTGAATTTCTCAGGAATTTTGAACTTGATAAAGCTGCTGATGTATATTTGTTATTTAAGAAAGTGTATTCCGGACCGATACCTGTAAAATCTCTTTGAGTGTAAATGCATCCTATCAGCTTTAGATTGCCGAAAGATTTTGTCAGCCTGATCTGGGGATTTCGTGAAAAAGGCTGAAAAGGAGCACCTGTGTTGAATGACAGAACCCCCGGGAAAGATTCCGCTATAAACATAGGGTGCCAGAATTGACCGGCAAGTAATTCTGTTGTTGACCAGTTCAGTTTCACAAAAGCATGTCTTAACCTGAAACCATTGACATCACTGAAACTTGAATTTTCATTTCCGAAGAAATCTGCTTCTATTACTGCTGATGGTTTTGCATTCAATATCTCCGGAGCTGTTACCATGATTTTAACCCTCGACTGTATAGAAAGAATATTAAAACTATGCGAAGCATTAATATCATTATTTTCTGCATCCAGAGAAATATTATCAGGATAGAGTAAAAAATGCCCTTCCCTTATATTAACACTTTGTCTTGTATCGTAAAAAAAATCTGTTTTTACAAAACCGGATATTGAAATCTCGAATTTAGATTCATCTTTTTTATCCTGTGTAAATATAGAAACATTAATAAATAATATTAAAAAAATTATTATTTTTTTCATTTTTTCATTTTATAAAATTATTCTGTAATGATATTTGATGAATTTTCTTTTTTTGTTATAAGCGAAACAAATATCAGTGTAATTATCGATAGCGGAATAGAAATTATTCCCGGGTTATCAAGCGGTATTATAGCGTCTTTTGGAGCTAACCCGTATTTATCATACATAGTAGGGGATAATAATATTATGCCGATTGATGACACAATTCCGGTTATAATTGACCAGGCAATACCTTTAGCTGTGGTTTTTTCCCAGAATAAAATAAATAATATTGCCGGCAGATTTGCCGAAGCTGCTACTGCAAATGCAAGCCCAACCAGGAATGATACATTCATACCTTTAAACAGAATTCCTAATATAATTGCTAAGATTCCAACTGCAATAGCAGAAAATTTTCCTGCTCTAACTTTTGCTTTATCTGTCATTTTAACCTGCAGGTATTTATCTATAAAATCGTGCGCAATAGCTCCGGATGATGCTATAATTAACCCGCTTACTGTGCCAAGTACCGTAGCAAACGCAATAGCAGAAATTATTGAAAACAACCCTACACCAATTGATTTGGCTAATAACGGACCGGACATATTGCTGCTTTCAACATCCAGCACTCCGCCAATCATAGAACCCAGACCCATGTATAAAGTTAATATATAAAATGTTCCGATTGCTGTAATTGCCACTATTGTTGATTTTCTGGCTGCGCGCTGGCTTGGTACAGTATAATATCTTATTAGAATGTGCGGCAATGCTGATGTTCCCAAAAATAAAGCCAGCATTAGTGATAAAAAGTTCAGCTTATCCCATATTGTTGCCCCTGCTGAATCCGATAATTTATAAAGCAGTCCCGGTTTCATTATGTCTTCACCTTTAGTAACATTTTGATACCAAACTGTAATTTTTTCACTGTCGATTAAAAATGATTTTTTAGTAAAACGAACAACTTCGCTGTTTTCAATTATTTCTAAAAATTCAAACGGTCCAACAGGTCCGGTTTTATCAACCTCCTGTCCATCAACAATGATTTTACTTAAATGACCTACCTGGTAAAATTTTCTGTCTGATTTTGGATAGCCATTATATAATTTTTCCCTGCCTGGTAGCTCTGATGTGTAAAGCATTTCTTCAAGAAAGTATTTTTCATTTTCTTTTTTCAGAATATACCAGCCTGATGAATTGTTGTTTTCTGCTATTACAAATACATTATCACCTGACTTTTTTACAGATTTTACGGTCACCCCTGGATCTGTTACGTTAATTACTGAATCATTAATTACATCTGCATTAAATTTCTGAAACTGGTGATAATTATTGTGCGGAGTGAGAGACAATCCGTTATTTAATATGTAAACAGTTAACACAAATGAAAAAATTACCAATAAAGCACCTTTAATAAACTGAACATAAGTTGTTGAGGTCATACCTGCTGTTGCTACTATAAAAATTACTATTGAACCAACAATAACAACACCCATCCAGTGGGGTAATCCAAGCAGCGGAACCACCAGGTCTCCTGCTCCAACCATTTGCGGTATAAGATAAAAAATTGAAACTATCAGTGTGCTGATTGATGCAGCAAGTTTTATTGATTTTGAATTGAATTTTGAATCCAGTGCATCTGTGAAAGTGTATTTCCCGAGTTTTTTCAGGGGTTCTGCAACTAAAAACAAAGCTACTACCCAGCCCGCAAGATATCCAATAGAATAAAGAAAACCATCATATCCTGAAAATGCTATCATACCGCATATTCCAAGAAATGATGCTGCTGAAAGGTAATCTCCTGCAAAAGCAATACCATTTACGCTCCAGTGAATATTGCCGCCTGCTGCATAATAACCTGATGCTGATTTGGTCTTCCTGGCAAAGTAAAATGATAATCCCAGAACCATGCCTACTATAAAAAGAAATATAATTACCGCTAAATTGGAAACTTCGTATATCATAATAAATTTCTTTTATTTAATTTTTGTTAAGTTTATTTTCTTTTCTGGTGCAGAAAAAATTGTATATAAATCCCATAATAATCGCCAATACTATTAATCCAATACCGTAAATAATAGCTACGTTCTGTCCAGAAATCAGTTCCAGACCCATTAATTCAGGTTTTACCAATCCAATAAACACAAACCCTGAATAAATTAATGAGTAAATGATAAATAGATATACTCCAAGCTTTGCTTTATAGGAAGCAGCATTATCAGTTGTAATTACTTGTGCCGGTTCATGCAGCATAATTATTCTCCTGTTCTTTTTTTAAATAGGTATTTTAAATCGAAATTTTTAAAGGTATTATTTATTATTCAAAACTAATCAATTGTGTCCGCTAAAACTATGATTTATATCATATTATAAGGGATTTAATATCCCATTTTCCATAGATTTATATGATTTATTAGAATTTTAAGCTGTATATTATTTTCAATTATGACTGATTATATTTGTAATATAATTCTCTTGCTGCTTTCATCCGTAACTTAATAATGATGTAATACAGCATCATTAAATACATTTCTTATGGAGAAAGCTATGAATTCAAATAAAATCATTCTGATTTCTTTTGCAGTTTTTGTAATTTTATTTATTCCGCAGTCAGTAAACTCACAGGAACAATGCAGCAGCTGCAATAATGGTCTGCAAACCTGTATCCGGTGCGGCGGAGCAGGCAGCTATACCTGTGACCAGTGCGGAGGGGCAGGGGGCAGGTGGGAAATCTGCAACTGCAATAACGGACTGGTAAATATGCCGGACGGTACTATTCAGAAGTGTGATTACTGCAAAGGTGAGGGCAGAAAGTGGCATTCGTGCTATAATCCCAATTGCAGCAACGGAACTGCTCATTGTCATTTTTGCCACGGGCAGGGAACACTGGTTTGTCCGGTATGTAAGGGTACTGGGATCAAATAAATTTTTTTTTATATATTTAAAAGATTAAGTTTTACCGGCAGATATACAAAAATATTAGTGCTGCCGGGCGATATTATTTTTTGCTTTTTAAATACTGACTAAAATAGTCCGAAATCAGTTTTTAATCCATTTTTCTTTTAACTTTACATCATTAATTTTGTCCTTAATCGCAAAAAAATGATAAAAGCTTCGGTAGGAATTTGTATCGGAGCGAGCAGCATATCAATAGTCCGCGCAGTAAAAAACACCGAATCCATCCAGATACAAGATGTCACGATTATATCTCATGAAGGAAATCCCAGGAAAGTCCTTGAGGAATACTTTTCCAATAATGATCTAAAAGGAACACCGGTAGTTGTTACCGGCCGCAAGTTCAGGAACCTGATCAATACAATTTCAATTTCAGAGCCGGAAGCAATTGAACTTTCCATATCACATTTAAGATTAAACGGAAAATACAAAGCAATTGCTTCACTTGGCGGTGAAAATTTCATAGTCTATTGTTTGAATAATTCCGGGGGAATTGAAAATGTTCTTTCGGGGAATAAATGTGCTTCAGGTACAGGTGAATTTTTCCTGCAGCAGATACGGAGAATGAACCTTAATATCGATGATGCACTGAGGCTGGCTGATAATGAAAATTATTATATAGTTTCAGGAAGATGCAGCGTATTCTGCAAAAGTGACTGCACACATGCCCTTAACAAGGGTATTGATAAAGGACTGGTTGTATCGGGCTTGTGTAAGATGATAGCAGATAAGACCATAGAGCTTCTTGCTAAACAAAGATCAGATAAAATTCTGCTTATAGGCGGTGTATCCCGGAATAAAACAGTTGCCGGATTCATAAAAAATAAATATCCTGAATCTGCTGTGCTTCCTGAAAGCGCATATTTTGAAGCACTTGGCGCTGCATTAAAAGGATTAATTTCAGAACCGGTCTTTGATCCGGGAAATATTTTTAAAGAAAATAAACAAACATTTTCCGCTCTGCAGCCGCTTAACAGCGCTGAAGGTAAAGTAATATTCAAAACCCTTAACAAAGCTGAGGCATTTCCGGGGGATGAATGTATTTTAGGCCTGGATGTTGGTTCTACAACAACAAAAGCAGTAATTATCAGGGTTAAGGATAATGCAATTTTAGCAAGCATATATTTAAGAACAAACGGTAATCCCGTTCAGGCCTCCATAAACTGTTATAAATCTCTGCTTGAACAGTTAAAGGTACCTGTTGTAATTTCAGGTTTGGGAACAACCGGTTCAGGAAGGCATATTTCTGCTCTTCACGCTATGACACGCGGAGTTGTAAATGAAATTATTGCTCATGCTGTTGCTGCAGCTCATTTTGATAAGGATGTTGATACAATTTTCGAAATTGGCGGCCAGGATGCAAAATATACTCACCTCATAAACGGAATAGCAAGCGATTATGCCATGAACGAAGCCTGTTCCGCCGGTACCGGTTCATTTCTCGAAGAATCAGCAAAAGAAACCCTTAATATTAATTATACCGATATAGCGGATATTGCAATGAAAGCAGATAACCCGCTTAATTTTAATGACCAGTGCGCCGCATTTATTTCCAGCGATATTAAAACAGCAAGCCATGAAGGCGCTGCCAGGGAAGATATAGTTGCCGGATTGGTTTATTCTATCTGTATGAATTATGTAAACAGGGTTAAAGGCAACCGTTCTTCAGGCAGAAAAATTTTTATGCAGGGCGGAGTTTGTTATAACCGTGCAGTGCCTTATGCTATGAGTAATCTGGTTAACAAAGAAATTATTGTGCCGCCTGAACCCGGTTTAATGGGAGCTTTTGGCGTTGCTCTTGAAATTAAGAACAGGATAAACCTCGGCTTCATTGAAAAATGCAATTTTCAGCTAAGTGAGCTGATCAACAGAAGGTTTGAACATGTTAAGGATTTCATCTGTGCAGGCGGAAGCGACCATTGTGACAGGAAATGCAAAATTGCAGTAATAAAAGTTGGTGATAAAAAATATCCGTTTGGGGGCGCATGCAGTAAATATTATACTGAACGGTCATATGAAAATGCAGCACCGGCAAAGAATAATTATGTGAAAATTAGACAGGATATTGTGTTTAATGACAGATTGAATAATTATTTTCCGGAAGAGATGAACAATTCATATCCTGTAAAACCTGCTGAAAAAACAAACCGTCCCCGGATCGGAATAATAAAAAGCTTCCAGGTCAATACTTTATTCCCGTTTTATAAAAATTTCTTTGATTTGCTTGGATTCGATGTAGTACTTTCAGATAGATCAGATTCAGAAGGCATGGATAAGATGTCCTCTTCATTCTGCTACCCGGTTGAAATTGCTTACGGAATGTTTCATAACCTAATTAAGAAAAATCCGGATTTTATCTTTATGCCGCATATAACAGAAATGGACTATAATGACGGGCATAAATATAAGCGGCTTTGCGTATTTGTGCAGGGTGAAAGTTATTATTTAAGATCAGCATACAGTGATGAGAAGATACCTCCTGTAATTGCTCCAATACTGAATTTTAAGGATAAAAAGGAAAATGTAAGAAAAGCTTTCCGCCAAATTGCAGTTCAGACCGGCAAAAGTTCATCACAGGTAGATTTAGCATTTGATGAAGCCTGGAATAGTTTCCTCCGGATGCAGGAAAATTTCAAAATACTGGGCAGAAAAGCGCTTGCAGAGCTTGAAAGTGACAGGACCAGATTCGGTGTAGTAATTTTTGGCCGGCCTTATAATGCATTTGCAGCCGAAGCAAATCTTAATATTCCGCATAAATTTGCTTCAAGGAATATTATTGCAGTTCCGCACGATTTTTTGCCAAGTGAAAATTATCATTCTTATGATAATATGTATTGGTACAGCGGACAGCAGATACTCCGTTCAGCAAGGTTTACAAAGCAGCATCAGCAGCTTTTCGGGGTATATATTACAAATTTCTCCTGCGGTCCTGATTCATTTTTGCTATCCTATTTCAGGAATATAATGGGTACTAAACCTTCCTTAACCCTTGAGCTTGACAGCCATTCTGCCGATGTTGGTGTAGATACAAGGATTGATGCAGCACTGGATATAATCCGCAACTATATCGAGCTTGAAAAACAGGGTTTGATCTCAGAAAAAGCTGAAGGGATAAAGCCGCTTTCAATAATTTCCCGGGATAAAAAGACGATAATAGTTGACAGTGAAAGGAAAGAGCATGAGCTCACATCTCCTGAAATTGAAATTGTTATTCCATCGATGGGAAATTTCAGTACTGAGGCATTTTCGGCAATTTGCCGCTCTGCAGGAATGAACTCCAGGTCATTGCCTGTACCGACAACCGAAACACTTAAATTCGGCAGGGGAAACACTACATGCAAAGAGTGTCTGCCGTTTATACTTACTACCGGCTCGCTGGTTGAATATTGCCGCGGAAAAGAACAAAACAAAAATGAAAATTTAAACGGACAATTTGCCGGTTTAAGTAAAAACGGGAAAAAAGTACTTTTCTTTATGCCTCATGGTTACGGACCCTGCAGGCAGGGGCAGTATTATATCTCACTAAAAGATATTATCAGTAACCTTAAGCTTAAAGATATTGGAATACTTTCAATGGATGATGAAGCTTCTTTCGAAGATCTTGGAAAAGACTTTTTTATCAAGGGATGGCTTGCAATAACTATTGCAGATGTAATTCATGATATTGAAAGTGTGATAAATACTCTTGCTGCTGATAAATCATCTGCGCTTGGAGTCCTTAATGAAGAGTGGTCAAAGATACTTCTTTCTCTTGAAAATGAGAACCGGAAAGGTATATTCAGGCAGCTTAAGGATTCAGCTAAGGAACTTGCTTCTATTGAACTGAAATCACCGCTTGAAGAAGCAAAAGTAATTTCACTGATAGGTGAAATTTATGTCCGAAGGGAAGAGTTTTCAAGAAGTGAATTGGTTAATACCCTGGTTTCAAATGGCTTTATAGTAAGGACCGCGCCGATAGCCGAGTATGTTTATTATGGCAATTACCTGATAAAAAAAGGGATTGTTGAAGGAAGCGGCCTTAAAACACGGATGCAGATTTCTGTAAAGGATAAGTACCAGAGATATTATGAAAGAAAGATAAAAAATATTTTTTCAGTTACCGGTTTGTATAAACCTGAAATGGTTGATGTGGAAAAAACCATTGATTATGCCGGCGAACTGATATCGGATAAACTGGTTGGAGAAACAATTTTAACAACTGGTCTGGCTCTCCGTGATATTCTTGATGAAGCATGCGGAGTAATATCAATCGGGCCTTTCAATTGCATGCCAAGCAGGCTTTCAGAAGCAATATTAAATAAAGAAATGACGCTGGAAGGAAAGTACAGAAACGGTAAACTAAAAAGGAACGGTTATCCTGAAGAGGTTTCAGCACTGCCGTTTTTGTATATTGAAACTGACGGAAACCTGTTCCCGCAAATAACACAATCACGCCTGGAAATATTTATGATGCAGGCAGAAAAACTGCAAAAGGCAATGAAATTACATAAAAATTAATCAGCAGTTTTGCCGGATTTATTTAATATAATTAAAAAGCAGCCTGGTGGCTGCTTTTGCAGCGCATACGGAGATCGCTCCGAATGAGTCCCTTCGGGAAACCCTGTATTTCCGCCTTGAAAATTAGTAGCGCATACGGGGATCGCTCCGAAGGAGTCCCTTCGGGAAACCCTGTATTTCCGCCTTGAAAATTAGTAGCGCATACGGGGATCGAACCCGTACTTTCCGCCTTGAGAGGGCGGCGTGTTAACCAATTACACCAATGCGCCATAACAATGAAGAATTATCAATGAACAATTAACAATAAAAAACTTATTAGCCGCCCGTGGGCGAGCGTGCGACCCCCGATTTATCGGGGGTAGTCCCGCCTTGGCGGGATTAACCAAAAAACATTTATTAACCGAAGCTTTAGCGCAGGTTGACCAATCCCGCTTTCAGCGGGACATCGAAAATTACTCTGTAATTTTCTCGTGCGCCAGAATAATGAACAATTAATAAAGAACAATTAACAATATAAAATGATCAATGAGCAGTAAAAAGCAAAGCAGCCGCCCGTAAAGCCCTGTATTAACAGATGGGCGGGAATGTTGTAACTCTCAAATATAAATAATAACACAATAAACTTACAGGAATAAAATATTCAAACAAATTCCTCTGTTTATACCCTTATCCTTGCATCCAGTATGCTGCACTTTTCTTTTTCATCAAAGAAAACAAAAGGATTCAGGTCAATTTCCATAAATTCCGGGAAATCCCTGCTGAGCTGTGAAAGCCTTAAAATTGCTTCAGCTATATAGTCTAAATTTACAGCTTTTTTACCCCTGACTCCTTTCAGCATTTCATAACTTTTAATTGACCGTATCATAGAAGCTGCTTCTACATCATTTACAGGAACAAGCTTGAAATTCACATCTTTAAATACCTCAACAAATATTCCGCCCAGCCCGAACATAACCAGATGGCCGGCTTTATTATCACTTGTTATCCCCAGGATTGTTTCAACCCCGCCCTGCACATAAGGCTGAATCATGAATTTTTCAAGCAGGTGTTCAGCTTTGTGAAATTTCAGCTTTTCAGTTATTTTTTCAGCAGCCCTGATAAGTTCATCTGTGTTGTGAATATCAACTTCAACACCTCCCATATCAGATTTATGGACTAGTTTTTTCCCCACGGCTTTTAGAACAACAGGGTATTTTATCTTGTCTGATATCTGTATAAGGTCAAAAGTATTGTGTGTAAAGACTGAATTAATTATCGGCAGCCCGTAAGCTTTAAGTACCGTTGAAACATCTTCTGAATTTAAATAGGTACCTTTTTTAGCGCTGTATTTCTGAATTATCTTTCTTACGGTTTTTCTGTCTGCATCAAATTCCCTGTAAATACCTTCAGGTCTTTCCTTCCATTTTTTATAATTATACATTCTGGAAATTGCCCTTGCTGCATATTCAGGGAAACGGTAAACAGGGGGATGTACAGGCATTACTTCTTTAAGCCGGGGAATTACATCATCCTGCGACATCATTACAAGCATTACTGTTTTTTTTGTATCTTTAACAGCTCTGCAGATTGATTTTGCAATTTCCAGTGTATCCAGCATAAGAGGCGGACCAACTATTACTATCAATGAATCAATATTTTCATCTTCAAGCATTATTTTTGCCGCTGAAGAATAAACATCTGCATTTGCCGGTGGCAGTACATCAACCGGGTTATGCAATGAACCTTCCGGCGGAGTAATCTTTTTCAGCTTATTTTTTGTTTTTGCAGTAAGCTCAGGTACAGATAAGCCCCAGTTTGCGCATTCATCAACTGCAAGTATAGCCGGACCTCCTGCATTAGTCAGGATGCCGATCCTGTTGCCTTCCGGCAGGTTCGCCATATCAAATGCTTTGGCAATATCAAACATTTCATCTGTCGTATTTACGCGTATCACACCGCTTTGCTCAATAAAAGCATCAACAACAGCATCGCTTGATGCCAGGGCTCCTGTGTGAGATGAAGCCGCTTTCATTCCTGCTTTTGTCCTGGCTGATTTTATTGCAATAATTGGCTTTGTTTTGGTGATTTCCCTTGTCAGCTCCATAAAGTGCCTGGGGTTGCCGAAGGATTCAAGATAAAGTGTGATAACTTTAATATCATCATTATGCCACCAGTATTCAAGAACAGTATTTCCGGAAACATCAGCCTTGTTCCCAATGCTTATAAATTGCGCCAGCCCTATATCGTTTTGCTGTACTGTCCGCAGCACCGCTGCTCCCAATGCTCCGCTTTGGGATATAAAACCAATCCCGCCGCCTAACGGAGTGCCCTGAACAAATGTACAGTTCATTTTAACTTCAGGGTGAGTATTGATTATACCCATACAGTTGGGACCAATTAATCTCATCTTATATTTACGGATCTTTTTTATAAGGGCGGCTTCGCGTTCTGCTCCTTCTTTTCCTGTTTCTTTAAAACCCGCGGTTATAACTACAATAGACTGTATTTTCTTTTTATAACATTCATCAACAGTTTCCGGCACCATTTCCTTTGGTACCATCAAAACAGCCAGATCGATATTGTTTTTAATTGAAGTAATTGCAGGGTAAGCCGGAATACTGTAAACCGATGAAGCTTTTGGATTAACCGGGTAAATACTGCCTTTGTATCCGAAATTTACCAGGTTGTGGATCAGCTGGTAGCTGAGGCTTCCGGGTTTGGAAGAAGCCCCGATAACAGCAATAGAGCCGGGATAGAAGGCTCTTTCAAGAGGGGATAACATAAAATTTCCTTTAGAGTATATTACTAAAATATTAATTCTGCTTCATAGCCTGCGCCAATAACAGCGTTCAAAACGGACTGTTCATCGGTCAGCTTGTCATCTATAATAACAGTTATTATTTTAGTTTCCAGATTTATATCAAGCGATTTGATTCCCTGAAGCTGGTTAATTGATTTTGTAATGCTGCGTTTACATGCATCACAGCTCATTTCTGTGCATTTTATCTTTACAACTTTTTGAGTTGTTTCTGTTTCAGTGAGTGTCATTTTTTTAGTATTATGGTTTGATAATGTAATGTTAATTGCAGTTAAGGCAAGTATAATTATTAATAATTTTATTATTTTCATTTTATTGACCAATGTAATATGTAAAATTTATATTAAAAGCGGTTGAACCCTGTGCATTTACTCCAAAATTGTTTTCAGGAAGCCCCAGCTTTACCGATGATGTGATCCTGAACGGCACTATTGGGTAATATGTATATGCTAAAGTAAAATTTGTGCTTCTTTCTCCGGAGTTTTCAATCGATTCACCGTTAAGTATATATTTTCCCTGGAAAAAACCTGCTGCTGTAAGTGAAACCGAGTGCCAGCTGCTGAAAATATAATTTGCTGTTAATGCATAATTAAATTTTTCACCTGCCTGTTTTCTGTAATCATATGTAATAGGTTCACCAAAATACTCGGAATATTTCTTTTCGAAGCTGTGCTGCCAGTTTGCATCTGCTAAAAGCTGGAACCTGTTCCTGACAATGGTTTTTGTGATAGATATCCCAAGTGTAGTGGAAAAAAATCCTTTCCCTGTTATGTCAACATCATTTTCCGCAGTTTCTTCTGATTTACCGGTTGGCAATGTAAATCCAAATGTCAATGCTAGGTAGGGCAGTTTTTTATCAAGCAGCAGCTTTTTACCGGATTTTTTCGGCTGGAACTCATGGAATATTTCAAACCTGCCGCCTACAGTAATATCTCCTATCCCTGAACCCTTTTGCTTTAACCCGGGTATATTGCTGCTGTTAAGCACAAACGGCATTGAAACAGCAAACTGTAATTTAGGATTTAGCCTGTAGGCTGAATTAAATATCACCCTTATCTGGCTTTGCGAATAATTGTTTTTAACCCATTTGCCGTTCTTATCCCAGATCCCGGTATACTGGTCCCGTGCAAAACCTATATTAAATAATGCCAGCCCGTCCAGTGAAAGCACAGCAAGGTCTCCTGTGCCGCCTCCGCAGCTGTTGCAGGGATATAATTCAGTTATTGTAAAGATCTGAATGATTAAAATTAAAATAATTTTTTTCATATCAGTTTACCTCCATAATAAATTTTGGAGCTGGGGTATTTGTAATAAATGTACCGTTAACTTTTATAGAATCATATAAAAACCATTCTCCCGCCATATTAAAATTAACTGTTCCCCTGTATTTGGCTGGTGAGATCCATGCCGGGTCAACATTATTGCTTGAACCGTGACCCATTGATTCCATCCAGGGACGAATCATCATTTCTGCATCATTAATTTCAGTATAAGTACTCATATCAATGGTTGAATGAAGCATCATATCAAGGGTATTTAAACCTACTCTTGGGGCAGATGGCTCAATCAGGGTCAGCATAAATGTTTTCTGCAGATTTGAATTATCCCAGCCGATAATTTTGGTTTTGGATGAATAATGCAGAACAAAATTTACGGAATCAGCATAAACCTGGTCATTGCAGTTAAAATCTGCTGCCCAGAATGCTGCAGTATCATACATTATAAAAACTGCATAACCTGTAAATAAATTTTTATCCGCATCAAAATTATATTTATCCGGAACAGGTATTGAGTGGCTTGGACCGCCTATGCCATGATACATTGTCGGTATCCATTTTACAAAACCCTGGTTCTGTTCTGTATTATTTATAAATACCTTAAAACCAAGTTCATTGTATCCGTAAATAAAATTTACAGATGACTTGCTGTAAACTTCAAATTTATTTACTCCGCTTTCAGCAGTAAAAATTTTTACATAATCAGAAGGTTCATTATTGTTATTATTAACAATATTTTCATTGCTGCCGCAATGATAAATAATTATTAATACCGGTACCAGGATGAATATAAATTTATTCATATTTTAATAATAAATTTATACAATAATGCCGATTTTTTTAATTCTCTCAAATGACATAAGTCAACAAAATCATAATATTTCATGATATGTAAGATATTGATAAATAACAATATATATAAAAAAACCCGGTTGAACCGGGTTTATTATAATACTTTTTACTTTAAAAGGCTTCACCCAAACTTATCATTTCTTTTTCAACAAGTTCAGCGCCTCGTTCAAGTGCTTTTTTATTTATTTCAAGCAGGTTATGATATCTTTCCGGCAGCACCTGTGATAATGCTTTTATAATAGTACTGTTCTTTACTACAGGTTTTCTTTCCAGATATGCACCAAGCATTATCATATTTAATATTTTATTATTCTTCATTTTAACAGCTTCAGTAGCTGCTGGAATGCCGATAATTTCTATATCAGTTCTGGTACTTGGCTTTGATATATTTGTCGATTCATACAGCAGAAATCCGCCGGGTTTTACTTTTGATTCGAACTTTTCCATGGATGGCTGGTTAAGCACGATGGCAGAATCAAACGCAGAAATAATAGGGGAGCTGATTTTATTATCAGAAATAATTGCTATACAGTTAGCTGTACCTCCGCGCATTTCAGGACCGTAAGATGGCATCCATGTAATTTCCTTTTCTTCAAGCATTCCGCCGTATGCCAGGGTCATTCCCATTGAAAGGACTCCCTGTCCTCCAAAACCTGCAATTATAAGTTCTTCCAACATATTATTTTACCTCCTCTAATAATTTTAGATCTTCGCCTTTAGGAAGCTTTATATCACCAAGCGGGAAAACCTTTATCATTTCTGAATCTATAAATTTGCTTGCTTCCAGCGGTGTCATTTTCCAGTTTGAAGGGCAGTTACCGATAATTTCCACAAAGCAGGTTCCTTTATTCAGCTTTTGATATTTAAAAGCATTCATTATTGCCTTCTTGGCTTTTCTGACTGCAGTTGCTGAATTTACCGCCTGACGGGTAACGTAAAATGAACCGGGCAAATGGCTGATAAGCTCAGAGACCTTTATAGGCTCACCGTATTCATGAACATCCCTGCCATAAGGACTGGTTGTAGTTTTCATTCCAATGAGGCTTGTAGGTGCCATTTGACCGCTTGTCATTCCATATACTGCATTGTTCATAAAAAATATTGCAATATTTTCACCGCGGTTAATTGTATGAATAGTTTCCGCAATACCTATTGCTGCCAGGTCGCCATCTCCCTGGTAAGTAAATACATAACTGTCAGGCAGCAGCCTTTTTATTCCCGTAGCAGTTGCAGATGCCCTGCCGTGTGCAGCTTCAGTCATATCTATATTCATATAATCATAAGCAAATACTGCACATCCAACCGGGGCAACGCCTATTGTTTTATCCTGGATACCAAGCTCATCAACAGCTTCCATTATCAGCTTATGCAGCAGACTGTGTGCGCAGCCGGGGCAGTAATGCATAGAAACATCCACCATTGTCTTTGGCTTATGATAAACCATTTCATAGTCTTCATCAAGGCATCTTGGTTTTTCTGCAATTAAATGCTCTTCTGCAGTAATTGATTCCGGAGTATTGGTTATTTCAGCAGATTTATTAACAGGCTCATCTTTTTTAGAAATGAGCTCTTCTTCTACCAATGTATGTTCTTCAGAGCGCATGATTTTTATTGATTAAATTTTCTAATTTGTTTACTATTTCATCAGGGTCAGGTATCATTCCGCCAAACCTGCCGAAGAAATGAACAGGCACTTTGCCATTTACTGAAAGCCTTACATCTTCAACCATTTGTCCGGTATTCATCTCGACTGTCAGTATAATTTTCATCTTATCAGCAAGCTGGTTAATCCTTTCTTCGGGGAATGGGAATAAAGTAATTGGTCTTATTAAACCTGCTTTTATCCCTTTTTCTCTCAGCATATTTACTGCTTTGTGGCAAATTCTAGCGCTTAAGCCGTAAGCTGCCAGCAGGTATTCTGCATCATCAGTCAGTATCTCTTCATATCGAACTTCATTTTTCTTTACTTCGTCATATTTCCTGTATATATGCTCTACATGTTTTTCCATATCTTCTGATTTGATATGCAGTGAAGTAATGAAATTTCTTTCTCTTGTTTCAGGTTTACCTACAGTTGCCCATGGTTTATCAACCTTTTTCGGTTTAAATTTACCGAAAGTTACTTTTTCCATCATTTGTCCGATTGCGCCGTCGCTTAATATCATAACCGGGTTCCTGTATTTATCTGCCAGGTCAAAACCTAAAAATACAAAATCTGCCATTTCCTGAACAGATGAAGGTGCAAGTACAATAAGCCTGTAGTCGCCATGACCGCCCCCTTTTGTTGCCTGGAAATAATCACCCTGACCCGGCTGTATTGTTCCTAAACCCGGACCTGCCCGGTTAACATTAGCTATTAAGCAGGGGAGCTCTGCTCCTGCAATATAAGATATTCCTTCCTGCATTAAACTTATTCCTGGTGATGAAGAGCTTGTCATTGTGCGGAAGCCAGCTCCTGCAGCGCCGTAAATCATATTTATTGATGCCACTTCTGACTCTGCCTGCAAAACTACTCTGCCGTGTTTAGGCATTTCTTTTGCAAGATATTCAAGTACTTCTGATTGTGGTGTAATCGGGTAACCAAAGTATGCATCACAGCCTGCCTGAATAGCAGCTTCAGCCATTGCTTCGTTACCCTTCATTAATTTAGTTTCCATTACAGTACTTTTATAAATTATTAAATATAATCCATATTGCTTAGATCGTTGTAAACCGGCGAGCTTATGATTGCTTTTATTTCTTCTTTGATATTATCAGGTGTGATATTTTCGCGTTTGCCGCCTTTTTTGGGACTTGTCCTGTAAACTGTTATCAGTGCATCAGGGCAAACCAGAGCGCAATTAACGCAGCCTGTACAAAGATCGTTATTTGCTATAATATATCTGTACCCCTTAATATTGATTGTATCAGAAAGAGTTAAGGCATTTTCTTTACAGGCTTCCCTGCAAAGCTCGCAGCCTTTGCATTTTGTAATTTCAATTTCTACCATGCCCTTAACTTTTCGTTCTCTTGCGGGCGCTTTTTTTACTGTTGTTTCCATTTTTTTCCTGGTTAAATGGTTAGCAATTTATACAAAAATGGCACAGAGCGCTGCAAAATCCTATTACCTGTATCATATGGAAATATGATATTTATCACAATTTTCGGGTATAAAAACTGAATTTTAGGGCTGTTTTTAAGATAATTGGTGTAAAAAGCAATGGGATCCCGGAAGGATCCCATTTAATTGATAGGTGATACCTATTTGTTTTTTTTCAAAATAGACTGTGATTCCGCAAAGTTGTTTATCAGTTCGCATTTGAACCAGGCTTCTTATTTCCGGAAGTCATATCAACCCATGTATGACTTATAGTAGTTTTTCTTAGAGTTTTTTAATTTTTTTAATTATTAAATAAACCCGGTGAAGCCGTTTTCGCTCGTTTAAGAGAGCATTTCTTTTAGAATCATCAAATCTGTTTTGCGATACAAAAATGTTAAAATTTTCTTCTGAAAAAAATAATCTGTATCATTTTTGTATATGATTTTTATCTTTATTTTTACCATATCGCAATCACTCCACCCATCAGCGTTATTGAAATAAACTGGTAAATTATAAATAAAAAATACAGCAGCTTTGGCCTGCTTTCATACATGTAACCGGGGATTACTGTAGTTACTACAAATCCAAGCCATACCCAAAAGCCTATCATTACTCCGCCGGCAAATGTATTTGTGAAAGTGAACTTAATGATATGAGCAAGAACATAAGCAAACAGCAGGGATGCAATTGTGTTAATGACATAAGTTAAACCCATTGCAGCAGAAGAAAATCCCTGTTTCATTTCTTCTTCTGTTTTGCCCATAGAGCGTATCCACAGCTTGCCGATAACAAGAGGCGAGTACCACAAAGCCCCTATAACCATATTTATAACACCTGCAATAACTACCGGAATCAGATTTAATGTTGGGTCAGGCATAAGTTTTATATTTGATTATTGAATAAACAAAAATAAGGAAATTTGATGGAAAATAAAAAGGAGCTGCTTTAAAAGTCTTTTTAGCGAGGAGCGAAGCGACGTTTACCCCGTTGGGGAAGCAATCTTTATATTTGTTGCCCGGCCAGGGGTAAGTTTATCCCGCTGAAAGCAGGAAACCCAGACTTTTCTCAACACAAATAAATGGCGTGTTGAGCTTCGCCTGAAGCGGAGCGAAATCCCGATTCATCGGGATTGCCAATTACACCAATAAAAAAAGACAGCATATAGCTGTCTTTTTAAAGTTGCCCGACTAGGGGTCGAACCTAGACTTTCCTGATCCAGAGTCAGGCGTGTTGCCAATTACACCATCGGGCAATTTTTCAGCAAGATTACAAAGATAATAATTTAACAATTTGTTGTAAAGGTTAAAAAAATCACTATTAAATATATATCAATCTGTTTTTTTTATAATTATCAGGGTCATATCATCATATTGTTCTATCCCTGATTTAAAATTAGAAATTTCATTGAATATTTCTGATGATATTTCTGAAGCATTTTTATGTTTAAATCTAATAAACAGATCTCTTAATCTCTGTTCGCCAAACATTTCACCATTTTCAGCAGGTTGTTCTGTAATTCCATCACTATAAATTAATAATGCATCATTTTTTTCCAGTTTCTGATATCCGAAATTGTAATCTGTTGAGGGTTCTATTCCCAGAAGCAGGTCCCCGGTAGATAACTCTTCATAAAAGCCGCTGTTTTTAAGTAAAATCGGATAATTATGTCCGGCATTTGTAAATTGAATTTCAGAATTATCAGTATCCAGAAAAACACAAAATAATGTCACGAACATATTATCGCCAGATCTTGAATATAACAGTTTATTTGTCTGCTTTAAACATTCTGCAGTAGAATACGATGTTATAACCTGTGAACGTATTATTGCCTGCAGATTTGCCATTAATAATGCTGCCGGTAAACCTTTTCCGGATACATCTCCAAGGCAAAAGGCAGTTTTTGTGCTGCTTATCCGGATAAAATCAAAATAATCACCTCCGACTTTTTTAGCTGGTTTTGTAACGCCGAATATATCATATCCTTCGATTACCGGATTTTCTTTTGGCAGCCATTCAATCTGAATTTTTGAAGCCAGGTCTAGCTCATGCTGAATCTGATAAAATTTTCTTTCCTTATCATATAACCGTGAATTTTCTATAGCTATTGCTGTTTGTCCTGCAACTGTCATCAGTAAATCAAGGTCATCCTGTGAATAATTTTTGCCTGAAAGTTTTTTTCCGGTATTAATCAATCCTACCAGTTTATTATTCAATATCATTGGTACAGTTAATTCAATTCCTGCATCAGAAATATACTCAAAACCGGATTTGTCAATATCAGGGCCACCCTCTTCTTTTAAAACAGAAATAGACTGGGGTTCCATGGTTTTTTCCAGGAAAGATATTAATCCTGAATATTTTCCGTTAAAATTGCAGTATTCAGCATCAATATTCCGTGATGAATAGTGAGTACCGTTTTCAAAACTAACTACTGCAATTTTATCAACATGCATTGCTGAACTTATAGTATCAGCTACAGAATCCAGAATTTCGTCTTTCCTGTTCTTAAGCGGAAGGCTTCGTGTAAATTCTTTTATTATCTTCTGGTAATCAGATTTTTCCCTGTAAAAAAATCTGTCGACGTAATCCTGTACAAACCGTTTTAAAGGGTCAAAAATAAAGGCAATTATTATTATCGCTATTAAACTTATTGCTCCGCTGCTGTTTTCACCGGTTATTCCGCCGAGCAGAGTACCTGAAACCAATACTAAAATAACATACATTGAAGCAATTGATGCTGTAATTACACCGTAAATCAGGCTTTTTTTAATAACCAGTTCGGTATCCATAAGCCTGTATTTAAATATACTGTACGCAAATGAAAAGGGTAACAGCATAATTAAAGAATATTGAAGGAGGTTTTGCGGTTCAATAAAAATTGTAAATTGATTCGAAAGATTTATGCTCATTGTATAAAAATAAGCTGCATAGCTTATTACAGAACATATAAGAATAGGTTTTAATGTTATTCTTCTGTTTAACGGTACAATTTTATAATATCTATGGGTAAAAATAATTAGCCCCCAGAATATGAACACAAACACTATGTTCTGAAAAATTAATGCAAGCAGATTAATTTGATCTATCTGCATGAATGCAATGAATTTATTATAAACAGCAGGAAATAAAAAACCTGCGGCAGTTATCAGGGTGCCGGCTGCGAAAACGCACCACAATAAAACAATGCTGCTTTTGGTTTTGCGGTAAACCGGAAAGTAGAAAAAAAAGTTCAGAATTATAACCGGTCCCAGTACCCTGCCGGCAATAAACAAAATTGTATACAAAACCTTTTCAAAAGTTGTAATATAATTCTGAATGTTCAGCTGCATTAAGCCGCAAATGAGCATTACAAACAGCGTAAAATATGCATATATACGCTGAGTTTTACCCCTGGGTTTTGATAAAACAACAATAAATCCGGTAATTAAAAAGCATAAACCAAACAGGTAGTTTACAGCATAAAATATGCTGAATACTTTTTCCATTCTTACTTTCAGCTTAAGGAATTCGCCGTTTCTTATTATTGAGTATTCTGCATAAGAACCTTTGGGCAAAGAATTTACAAGTAACATCGGATATGTTCTTGTTGTGTCATTCCTGTTTGAAGTAATATTGATACCGTTGATGCCGAACAGAATATCACCGTTCTTTAAACCGGCAACATCACTAACGCCGCCCGGTACAATATCTGTGATAACAAATGCGGTATCTGTATCCGGAATTTCGCGCCATGCACACTGGTCATTGCTTATTGCAAACCTGAACAGTACAAATTCTGCGTTAATTGTACATAATATGAATACTGCTGAAAAAAGGATGGTGAAAGTTAGCCTAGTTCTTCTGAGAGAACTTGTTTCAAAGAAGTTCCTCATGGCTCCCTCCTTGCAGGTGAGATAATTTATACAAAAATAAATATGAATTTAAGGGTAAGCAATATAAATTATTAGCCGGTTTTTTAAAAAATAAAAAACCCCTCATTATTGAGGGGTTTTACAAATAAGAATGTTGAAATTACTTTACTAATAACAGCTTTTTGGTCTGGGTGAAATTGCCTGTTTTGATAGTATAAAAATAAACACCGCTTGCAAATCCCGATGCATTCCAGTTCACAGCATAAGTTCCCGGAGTAAATTCTCCATCAGCAAGTAAAGCTGTTTCCTGACCATTAACATTATAAATTTTTAAAACTACATTGGTCTTTTCGGGTATGGCAAACTCTATGTTTGTGCTCGGATTGAACGGATTCGGATAATTCTGTGATAATCTGTAACCTTCAGGAATTCCTGTATTCAAATTAGTTATTCCGGTTGTTGAGCTTACTACATAACGAAGCTCCCCTGTTAATGCGCGTGAAGAAAACCATGTTCCGCCTGTCGTAAAAACTACAGAGCGGGCATCGCCTGTTATCAATCTTAAATTTGTATCCAGGTAATTTTCAAGCGGGGGAGTGCCGGTACCAAAATAACGGGGTCCGCCAATTAAAAATTTGAGAGCTACTCCAACCGTATCGTTGGCAGCAACGGGGATTGGTCCTAAATATATAAGCTCTGAAATTCCGTTAGCAACCGGACCCTGGAAACCATCGGCAGTATCTATTAATGTCCAACCGGCAAGTGAGCTGCCCGGACCTGAACCAACCGGACCACCTAAAGCGTTCCCGTCACGGATATAGACTTCAAATCTGACCGGTGCGCCTGCTGCAAGTGAAAGAGCAGTTTTGATTGCTGTAATATATAGATCTCTTGGACCGCCTATGAGATTAAACAGAATTCCGGCTCCTGCTGCACTAAGACCGTTATTTGCCGGTCCCGGATTTGCTGTAAGAATAATTGTATCAGCAGCTATAAAATTGCTGGTAAAATTAAATTGCCTGTCAAGCTGAACTGATGCGTTCAGATCCGTGGCAAGACCAAGTGAATTTATCTGTACAATATTGTTTGCTGAATTCTCTGATTCAATTGCATCTATATCCCTATCACCTGAAATCCCGAAGCTGCCCCTGAATGAGAAAATTACAGCAGCAGAAACAAGGATAAAGAATGGAATTTTATAACTTTTAAGAAATGTTTTCATTGATCCTCCAATTTTTAAATTTAACACAATAAAAAATAAGCATTTTGTTGCATCATTTCAATGTAGATTCCTGTTTTTAAATTCATTTTATTGATATTTAACTAATTTATATTTCAATTATTTATAAATAAAAACCCCCCGGTGAACGGGGGGTTCAAACAGGTTTGGGCAGGTTAAGCCCGTGCCCTCCTGAAACTTATCTTAGACATGCACGCTCCTTTCTACAGGGGCTTACTTGTATCCCCTGATACCAATATAACTAAAAATTATCAGAAATCATCCCCAATATTATGAAAATACTTTTTAAAGTAATTTAAAACAACATGTACAATAGTACAGGCTGTAAAAAAAACCCGCAGTTTTTTTGCGGGTTTAACTTAATCTATGATTTGTTCTTTTGCGCTTTATCTAAGTGACTGCCAGTACTTCCCTCACCGGATTTCACTTTTTACGTTTCACATTTCACATTTCACGTTTCACATTTCACGTTTCACATTTCACGTTTCACGTTTCACATTTCAATCCTTATTTAAAGCTGTTAAGCGCTTTCATGTAATTTGCGCGTTCAAATGCACCGGGATTTGCAACCGATTTATGGCTCATAGAGCCTTTCATCTGCTTTAATGATTCATACTCATTTTCTGTCATCCATTTTTCCATATCATCAAGTACAGTTTTTATATGGTCAATGCCGTATTTATGCAATGATGCAAACATCTGTGTTACACTTGCGCCGGTCATTATCAGCTTAATAACATCTTCTGCTGTATTTACTCCGCTAGTTGCGGCAAGCGAGGCATTTATCCTGCCGTATAATATTGCTATCCACCTCAGAGGCAATCTCATGGACTGGCTGTTGCTTAAAAGTACATTTGGCACTACTTCAAGATTTTCAAGGTCTATATCAGGCTGGTAAAACCTGTTGAAAAGAACCAGGCCGTCAACACCTTCGGAATCAAGCCTCTTGGCAAAATGTGCAAGCGCGCTGATGTATGGACTTATTTTAATCGCAACAGGGATCCCAACATTAGACTTTACACTTCTCAGAGTATCAATATATACATTTTCAATATCCCAGCTGGTAGTATCAAAATCTGTTGCCAGCATATACACATTAAGCTCAATAGCATCAGCCCCGGCTTCTTCTATCAGCTTGGCATATTTGGTCCATCCGCCGTCTGTGCAGCCGTTAAGGCTTCCTATTACAGGGATGTTCACAAACTTCTTGATCTTGTGCAGATGTTCCAGGTATTCATCCGGTCCCATTGAATACTGCGAATGCTCCGGAAAATATGACAACGCTTCAGGGTGAGTATCAGCATGGTATGATGTATGATGATACAGCTCCAGCATTTCATGGGTTATCTGTTCTTCGAACAGTGAATACATAACTACAGCAGATGCCCCGGCATCTTCCATTTTTTTAACATTGCCAATATCACGGGTCAACGGTGATGCTGAAGGAACTATCGGGTTCTTCAGGTTCATGCCTAAATAATGTGTTGAAAGATCTATGTTCGCCATAATTAAGTCAGTTAATGATTTTTAAAAACTAATAATTTTATCAGAGCTCATATACCAGGCTGTTAATTCTGCCATGGTGCTCATTTTTGTACCTTCAATAATGTAATCTTCTTTTATACCTCTTGCCTGTGCGCATGAACCGCATATCTTTACCTCGCCGCCTTTAACAAGTATTGCTTTTATCATTCGTTCAATATTATAATATCCATTTGGAGTTACCTGATCTTTAACAGCGCAGGCGGCGGCATCTGCCATTAAAAATACCCGCACTTCTTCACCTGGGAAGTCCTTCTGTATCTGAATTGCAAGCCTTAATGCATTATAAGGTTTTTCGCTTCCATAAGGCTGCTCGTTAATAATTAACAGGTGTTTCATGTAATTTTCCGGATTGCACTGACTGTGTCAGTGTTTAAATTATGCATCAATACAATCGATGCACTCCAAATATCTAAATCTTTACAAATGCTTTCTGATAGTCCTCAGCCAGGTCTTCATATAATTTCCATCGTTTGGTAACATCATCCTGCGCTTCGGCTATCAGTTTTTTTGCTTCTTCAGGATGCGATTTCGTCAGCATCTTATATCTTGTTTCCATGTAAGCATAATCAGCCAGCTTGATCTTTGGTGATTTGCTGTCAAGCTTAAAGGGTGATTCACCCCTTGAAACAAGCTCCGGATTAAACCTGAACAGCGGCCAGTAGCCAGATTCAACCGCAGCCTTCTGGTTCTGGTTTGCTGTGCGCATGTTTATGCCGTGTGCAATGCAATGGCTGTAAGCAATTATAAGCGAAGGTCCGTCATACTGCTCGGCTTCTGTAAACGCTTTCAGTGTTTGTGTATCGCTTGCTCCAAGCGCTACTCTTGCAACATAAACATTTCCGTAACTTACTGCAAGCAGTCCAAGGTCTTTTTTTGCAGTGGTCTTTCCTGCTGCTGAAAACTTAGCCACGGCAGCGCGCGGAGTTGCTTTTGATGTCTGACCGCCTGTGTTTGAATATACCTCCGTATCCAGAACAAGCAGGTTAACATTTTTGCCCGAAAGCAGTACATGGTCAACTCCGCCGAAGCCAATATCATAAGCCCAGCCGTCTCCGCCCATTATCCAGACTGATTTTTTAACAAGATAATCGCTCAGCCATTCAAGCGATCTTGCTGAATCGCCTTTAATATCCTTTAGTTTACGCTTCAGATCCTTTACTCTTGCGCGCTGTTCAAAAATTTCTAGCTCAGTAGATTGTTTTGCATTCAGAAGATCATTCACAAGCTTTTCGCCTGTTTCTGATGCAAATTTCCGCAGAAGAATTTCTGCCTGCTCTTTATGTTTATCTATTGCCAGGCGGAATCCCATACCGAATTCTGCATTATCTTCAAACAATGAATTGCTCCATGCAGGACCGCGTCCATCTTTATTTAATGTCCACGGTGTTGTAGGCAGGTTGCCGCCGTAAATAGATGAACAGCCTGTAGCATTTGCAACTATGGCTCTGTCGCCAAACAACTGGCTGACAAGTTTTACATATGGAGTTTCACCGCAGCCAAGGCATGCGCCTGAAAATTCAAACAGCGGCTCAAGGAACTGCGAATCTTTTACTGCAGCTGTATTTATTTTTGTCCTGTCAACTTCCGGCAGATTTAAGAAGAAATCCAGGTTAGCTGATTCCTTTAGCCTGAAATCTTCTGATTCATACGGAACCATATTAATAGCCTTAAACCGGGTTTCCTGTTTGTTCTTGGCAGGGCATATCTCTACGCATATACCGCAGCCGGTGCAGTCTTCAACTGCTACCTGCAGTGAATATTGCGCGCCTTCACCATACTCTTTACCCCGGTACTTTGTATATTTGAATGTTTCCGGTACATTGATAAGCTCGCTCTTATCATATACTTTGGGCCTGATAGCAGCATGCGGACAAACTATAGCGCACTTGTTGCACTGGATACAAACATTCATATCCCAAACCGGAACTTCCAGGGCGATATTACGTTTTTCCCACATTGCAGTTCCTGTGGGGAATGTTCCGTCAACAGGCATTTTACTTACCGGTATAAGGTCGCCTTTACCTTCTATCATCATTGATGTTACTTTTCTGACAAAATCCGGGGCTCCCTTGGAAACTGCATCTTTAAGCTGTTTATTTCCGCTTGCAGCAGTTGGAACTTCTACATCAAAAAGGTTTTCCAGTGTTTTATCAACTGAATCCCAGTTCATTTTTACAACTGCATCGCCTTTTTTACCGTAAGTTTTTTCAATGGTCTTTTTGATCTTTGCAATTGCTTCATCTTTGGGAAGTATATTGGAAATTGCAAAGAAACAGGTCTGCATAATAGAATTTATCCTTAATCCCATTCCTGTTTCACGTGCAACTTTATAAGCATCTATAATATAGAATTTTATTTTTTTATTTATTATATCCTGCTGAGCTTTAAGCGGAAGTTCAGCAAAAACCTGCTCTTTTGGTATCTGTGAATTCAGCAGGAATGTTGCGCCTTCTTCTGCATTGCCAAGCATATCAATTCTATCCAGAAATGACGGCTGGTGGCATGCTATAAAATTTGCTTTTGTAAGCAGGTATGTGGAATGTATCGGTTTCGGTCCGAACCTTAAATGAGAGGTTGTCATTGAACCGGATTTTTTTGAATCATATACAAAAAATCCCTGCGCAAAATTATCCGTTTCCTCGCCAATAATTTTTATCGAGTTCTTGTTTGCGCCAACTGTACCGTCAGCTCCCAGTCCGTAAAATATACCGCGGAATGTTTCCTTAGGCTCAATGTTCAGCTCCCTGTTAAAATCAAGGCTTGTATTGGTTACATCATCTATTATTCCTATTGTAAAATGATTCTTCGGGTTATCCTTTTTCATTTCATCGAATACAGCCTTTACCATTGCGGGAGTGAACTCCTTGCTCGATAGTCCGTACCTACCGCCTGTAATTTTGGGCAGTGACGAAAGCTTTAACGAACCTGATGCAAATGATTCAGAAACTGCATTCACTACATCTAGATACAGCGGTTCGCCGGCAGAGCCGGGTTCTTTTGTCCTGTCAAGCACTGTAATTTTTTTGACTGTCGGGGGAATCACAGCAGCCAGATGATCTATTGAAAACGGTCTGTAAAGCCTTACTATTATTAAACCGGCTATTTCACCTTTAGCTGTAAGCCAGTCAACCATTTCTTTTGCAGCTTCGCTGCCGGAACCCATCATTACTATAATATATTCGGCATCTTTGGCTCCGTAATAATCAAACAGCCTGTAATTTCTGCCGGTAAGTCCGCCGAATTTATCCATATATTTCTGAACTATACCCGGGCAGCTATCATAATACTGATTTACAGTTTCCCTTCCCTGGAAATAAACATCGGGATTCTGCGCTGTGCCGCGTATGTACGGATTATCAGGCGAGAGCGCTCTTTTCCTGTGCTCAAGTATAAGCTCTTCGCTAACCATTGCTTTCATATCATCATGAGTAAGCTCTTCTATTTTCATTACTTCATGTGAAGTGCGGAAGCCGTCAAAGAAATGCATAAACGGAATCCTGCTTTCAAGCGTTGATGCCTGGGCTATTAATGCCATATCCATTGCTTCCTGCACGCATCCTGAAGCCAGCATGGCAAAACCTGTCTGGCGGATTGCCATCACGTCGCTGTGGTCGCCGAAAATTGAAAGCGCCTGCGCTGCAATCGATCTTGCAGTTACATGAAATACCGTTGATGTAAGCTCTCCGGCAATTTTATACATATTGGGAATCATTAATAACAGGCCCTGTGATGCTGTGAATGTTGTTGTAAGCGCTCCGCTTTGCAGTGCGCCGTGTACTGCGCCTGATGCGCCGCCTTCGGACTGCATTTCCTGGACAGTGGGTACAACACCCCACATATTGGGTTTATTTTCTGATGCCCACTGGTCGCAAAGCTCTCCCATATTGGATGATGGTGTAATAGGGTAAATTGCGCAAACTTCGTTTAAATTATATGCAACATATGCTGCTGCTTCGTTGCCGTCAATAGTTACTTTTCTGCGTTCCATTTTATAATGCTTAATTGAGATCTTTTTATTTAAAAAACAAATTATTCATTATTCAAAAATAAACCCTACGGGTCATCAATTAGTATGATTTATGTCATAAAATTGTATAATATTAAGTTTATAGCCTTTTTGGGGGATAAATCAGAATTGTTATATTTTTATTTAATTTATAAAATAAAAATTAGATGCAGAAAGTATAAAATGAATCCAGATTAGTTTTAGTTGAATGCATCCTGATATCTTGCCTTAAATCTCTCCATATTTCCACGTATTTTTGTACCTTAAATGAAAACCACAGTCACAAATAACCCCAAAATTGCTGCAGCATTTATAAAAGCGGGTGAAATTGCCGCTTTTCCAACGGAAACCGTTTACGGACTTGGTGCTGATGCTTACAACGAAAAAGCCGTTAAAAAGATATTTAAAGCCAAAGGCAGACCAGTCGATAATCCGCTTATTGTGCATATTGCCAATAAAAAGGATATAAATGTTCTTGCACAGGAAATTACTCCTTCAGCTAAAAAGATAATCAGCAAATTTTTTCCGGGTCCGGTGACTGTAATATTAAAGAAGAACGAAATAATTCCGCCGGCAACTACTGCGGGACTTGATACAATCGCAATCCGAATGCCTGCAGGCAGGCTGGCACAGCAGCTTATTAAGGCTGCAGGCGTTCCGATAGCTGCTCCGAGCGCAAATCTCTCAGGCTCACCATCTCCTACAAATTTTTTACACGTGCTGCGCGATTTTAATAACAAAATTCCCTGCCTGCTGATTGGTCCGCCTGCAAAATACGGGCTGGAATCAACCGTAATTGACTGCACGGGGAAACATCCTGTAATACTCAGACCCGGCAGCGTAACCTTGGAGCAGATTAAAAAGCTGGATAAAAATGCTGTGATACAGAAGAAAGCCGGGAAGATAAAAAGTCCGGGGCAGAAGTATAAACATTACTCGCCGAAAGCGGATGTGAGAATAATAAATGTGAAACGTGAAATGTCAAACGTGAAACGAAATGAAGCGTTCATTGGGTTGGATAGAAATTTAGGAAAAGGGTTTGAAAAAGTATTGATATGCAGGTTTATGAATGATTATGCGCGGAAGCTGTTCTCGTTTTTCCGTGAGTGTGATGACGAAGGAATTAAAACCATCTGGTGCCAGAAGGTTTCTGAAAAGGGGATAGGGGCTGCTATTATGAACAGGTTAAATAAAGCTTTGCATTAACTTGCTTGTCATTCCCTGTTTACCCCTTTAGGGCGTAAGCGGGAATCCAGACGACTTTTTAGTAAATAAAAGTATTGTTGGAAATAAATTTGTTACTGAAAACACATATCGCTCCTGACGGAGCTCTTTATATTTGTGGAATATTTAGTTACAAACATTCCGCTCCTACGGAGCTATTTTTAAATATTTATATTTGAATTATTTATTTGTATGTATAATGTTAGAAGTTTTTAATTCTCGAATTTATAATTTATAAATTTGTAATCTGTAATTTGGCATTATTCTTCAAGCCATCTCCTTATCACAAATCTTTGCTCCCTTGTTGAGCTGTAATCATTAACGGGCTGCCTTGTGTTCATTACTTCACGGAGCGTTTCTATCAGGTCAAGCTTTATTACACCCCCCTTTGAAAGGCTGCTTTGAATAGAGGTTTTTTCATCATACACATAAATTACGTGACCATCCCATACAATCATGTCCAGCGGTTTGCATTTAGCAGCAATTTCTTCAGCTGTTAATCCTTCAATTTCCACCGCAGTACCGTAATTAATAAGTTTGCTGGTATTGCGCGGAGTGTATCCGTTAGTAGCCTCATACATCAGGCCGCTGCAGTCACACCCTGCAAGTATCCATTCATCTTTTGCCGCGCCGCTTAAATTTTCTTTGGGTCTATAAAGCTCAATAAGTTTTTCTATGCCTGCATTATAATTCCCGCCCCAGCAGTAGCGGTTGCCAACAACTTTATCAAGGAATTTATAAATACTTTCCTGCTTCGGTATTTCTATAAACCGGCTGCCGGGCTTATTTTTTTTAAGCTCAACAAAACGGCTGTCAATAAACAGCTCGCTGCCGTATTCATATTCATTTGTTTCAACTTTAAATATTTTGTGAGTGCCATGGTCAAATTCACCCAGCAGCTCAAATACAGTGCCCGGCAGGGCAATAAATTCCAGTTCGCGAATCAGTCCGGAATTATCTGTTTTAACTGTCATACTGTCAGCTCCCCCGAATACAGACCGGAAGTCAGGGGTATTAAGCACCGGAGCTGGTTCTTTAGCGACAGCATAAAAAAAATCCTGTGAAGGAATATTAATAGATGTCATTAAAATTATCAGAATAATTGAAAATATCTTCATTTGCGCAAAATATTGATAAATTGTTAAAAATTAAACATAGTATTCTTTTTTTAATGCATTTAAGGTTAAAATAATTCCGAAAACGGCTAATTTTATGAATTATCAATCCCCTTTAAAATTGATATTTTTTTTAGTAATTTTGTGATTATTCTAAAAAAAATCATTCTTAAACAGGAGGAATCTAAATGTCAGTTGACGTAGAAGCTCAGATAAAAGAGGCAATTATTGAAAAATTAGGTGTGGAAGAATCAAAAGTCACACCCGGCGCATCATTTATAAATGATCTCGGCGCAGATTCACTTGATACAGTTGAGCTTATTATGGAGCTTGAAAACCGTTTCAATATCCAGATACCTGATGAAGACCAGGAAAAAATTCAGACAGTTGGTGATGCTGTTAATTATGTAAAATCAAAAGTAGCTTAATTATTTAAGCTTATTACTCAAATGCAAAAAAAGCGTGTTGTTGTTACAGGACTTGGTGTAGTATCACCGGTTGGCAATACAATAGATGAATTCTGGACAAACCTGATTAGCGGTAAAAGCGGGGCCGGTCCGATTACATACTTTGATACTGAACACTATGATACAAAATTTGCCTGCCAGGTAAAAGGTTTTGATCCGTTGAATTATATGGACAGGAAACTGGCACAGAGGGTTGACCCGTTCACGCAGTTTGCCCTGGCATCTTCTGAAATGGCTTTCAAAGATTCAGAAATTGATATGACTAAAACCGATCCGTACAGGGTTGGTGTTGTTTTCGGTTCAGGTATCGGCGGAATGTGGACATATGATAAAGAACAGAGAAAGCTTTATGATAAACAGGGTAATCCTGACAGGATCAGCCCGTTCTTTATTCCCATGCTTATTGCAGATATAGCAGCAGGCAGAATTTCAATGCGTTTTGGCCTCAAAGGACCCAATTATGCAACAATTTCTGCTTGTACAACTTCAGCTCATTCAATAGCAGATTCTGTGATGTTAATACAGCGCGGTAACGCAGATGTAATGGTTACAGGCGGCTCAGAAGCTGTCATCTGTCCGATGGGTGTAGGCGGCTTTAATGCTATGAAAGCTCTTTCTACCCGCAACGATGCTCCTGAAAAAGCATCGCGCCCGTTCGATAAGAACCGCGACGGTTTTGTAATGGGTGAAGGCGGCGGCACTTTGATACTTGAAGAGCTTGAGTTTGCAAAAGCCCGTGGAGCAAAGATTTACGCAGAAATTTCAGGTATCGGCTTAACTGCTGATGCACATCATATTACAGAGCCTGCACCGGAAGGTGAAGGGGTAGCAGAAGCAATGAGAATTGCTATTGCTGATGCAGGAATGAAGCCTGAAGATATTGATTGTGTAAATGCCCACGGTACATCCACATATTACAATGATAAAAATGAAACAGCTGCAATAAAAACAGTTCTTGGCAAACATGCATATGATATCCCGGTTCACTCAATTAAAAGTATGCTGGGACATCTGCTTGGTGCAGCCGGCGCAGTTGAATCAATTGCATCTGTTTTAACAATTAATAAGGGTATGGTTCCGCCTACAATTAACTACGAAACTCCCGATGATGGCCTGGACCTGAACTATGTACCCAATAAAGCTTTAAAAAAGGATATCAATACAGTACTTTGTGATAATTCAGGTTTTGGCGGACATAACACTGCATTGGTGTTTAAAAAGTACGAAGAATAGAATTTCTTTAAAGTACTTATTGAAAGAGAATATATTACGAACAGGATAAAATGTTTGGTGTATTAAAGACCCTCAGAAAATTCGTCCCGGCATTAATAAGGCGGAAAGAGGAAGATGATATTTATTCCGCAATCGCTTCATTTGACTTCAAAGCCTTCCAGGCAAGCATTGATTACCAGATAATCCATAAGAATTTTTTTATTAATGCGTTAACGCACCGTTCATTCCTTAAATCAAAGGGAGCAAACGGAGTTAAGTTCACCAGCAATGAACGGCTTGAGTATCTTGGTGATGCTGTGCTTGATTCTGTTGTTGCAGAATACCTCTACAAAAATTTTCCTGATTCAGAAGAAGGCGATTTAACCAAATACCGCTCTGTGCTGGTAAACCAGCGGTTTCTGGCTGAGCGCGCCAAAGTTATTGATCTGCAGAAATACCTGCTAGCCGCGCCTACGGCGCTTAAAAGCATTGAAGACGGCTATGATACTATTCTTTCTGATGCATACGAAGCGCTTGTCGGGGCAATTTTTCTTGACCGCGGCTATGATGCTGCAAAGGAATTCCTGAATAACCAGATCTTTAAAAAGCTGGATGTAAAGTGGCTTAACCAGTTCGATGAAAACTATAAAAGCAAGCTGCTTGAATATACGCAGGCAAACACTGATTTTATACCTGAATACAAGGTTATTAACCAGGAAGGACCGGAGCACAATAAGCTTTTTACCGTAGAAGTGCAGATAAACCAGCGGGCACTTGGCATTGGCAAAGGCAGAACCAAAAAAACAGCTGAGCAGGAAGCTGCAAGCAATGCGCTGAAAAACCTGGATGTAATTGAAAAAATGGGTTTAAAGAAAAAGAAAAAAGGTATTGTGTAATTTTTATTTTAAATGAATAAATCCGAAAAAATTGCCTATTGGCTTGAAATTGCTGAGTATGATCTGAAAACAGCAAAAGTTATGCTTGAAGGCAGAAGGTATGTATATGTAGGATTTATGTGTCACCAAACTGTTGAAAAGATTTTAAAAGCCTATTTTACAAAAATAAAAAATGAACCGCCTCCTTTTACCCACAATTTATTATTTCTATCTGAATTATGCGGCTTAATTGATTTAATGGATGAAGAAAAAATTAATTTTATTAATATCCTTCAGCCTTTAAATATCGAAGCAAGATATCCTGCTTATAAAGAATCAATAATGCAAAAAGTTAAAAAAACAGAAGCAATTAATATATTAAATCAAACCGGTATTTTTTTTAAATGGATAAAAAATATGCTGTAAACATAGCAAAAAAATTTTCAAAAGAAATAAAAGATATTATTTCTGCTGAAAATGTTTTTTTATTCGGTTCTTTTGCGAAAGGAAACTTTCACAAATGGAGTGATATTGATATAGCTATTGTTGTTAAAAAAAGTTCTTTTGATTATTTTGATATTTATAAAAAAATTGGGAAAATATCATTAAAACTTGATTCAAGAATTGAACCTGTTATAATAGATAAAACAAAAGATTTCAGCGGGTTTCTTGAATCTATTAAAAAAGAAGGTATTAAAGTCAGTTAAAAACTAATTTAGATTTTCTTATTATTTATATTACATATATTAAATTATAATGCATACATTCGTAAACAGACATATTGGACCGGCTGAGCATGATGTAAAGGAAATGCTTGGTGTTATCGGCGCAGATTCACTTGACGGATTAATGGAACAGATAATTCCTGCCTCGATCCGTTTAAAAAATGATTTGAACCTTGGCGAAGCTTTAAGCGAGCAGGAACTGCTTGTTCACCTCCGCCGTATGGCTTTAAAAAATAAAATAAACCGCTCTTATATCGGGTATGGTTATTACGGAACATATACCCCAACTGTTATTCTCCGGAATATTATGGAAAATCCGGGCTGGTATACGCAGTATACGCCTTACCAGGCTGAAATATCACAGGGCAGGCTGGAAGCGCTGCTTAATTACCAGACAATGGTAATTGACCTGACCGGATTGCCGGTGGCAAATGCGTCTCTGCTTGATGAAGGCACTGCAGCCGCCGAAGCAATGCATCTTTTATTTGCTGCCAGAAAGCCTGAAAAGAAAAAAGCTGACAAATTCCTTGTATCGGATAAATGTTTTGCACAGACAATTGATATCCTTAAAACAAGAACCGAGCCGATAGGCGTAAAACTGGAAGTGTGTGATATCAATAATTCAGAGCTTACTGATGATGTTTTCGGAATTCTAGTTCAATATCCTGATTCTGACGGACAGATAAATGATTATAAAGGTTTATTTGAAAAGGCACATGCTAAAGGTGTTTATTGCGTAGCTGCAGCTGATATATTAAGCCTGGTTATTTTAACACCCCCGGGTGAATTTGGAGCTGATATTGCAGTAGGCTCTACACAGCGATTAGGAGTACCGATGGGTTACGGCGGACCGCATGCTGCATACTTTGCATGCAAAGATGAATTCCGCCGCCTTATGCCCGGCAGGATTATCGGGGTATCGGTTGACAGGCTTGGAAACCGCGCCTACCGTATGGCTTTGCAGACACGCGAGCAGCATATCCGCAGGGAAAAAGCTACAAGCAATATCTGTACTGCGCAGGTTCTGCTGGCTATAATGGCGGGAATGTACGGCGTTTACCACGGACCAATCGGGTTTAAAACCATAG
>JAANMV010000281.1_pt1 | contig 62884 bp, 48 predicted proteins | sample 7279661 | NCBI WGS metagenome assembly JAANMV01 (sample SAMN14094540, study PRJNA606508) | bioreactor metagenome | isolation source: A lab-scale SPAN reactor treating ammonium-rich wastewater day 121 | place: Ireland: Galway | collected 2017-05-16 | reverse complement strand
CCAACCGCATGTTAACCATCCGGGCTGCTGTCTTGAGCAATGACTTTCACGCCTTATGGCGACAGGCGGCTTAACTGCCCCTAACTTGAAATGCACCCGTTTCGAGACCCGCTTGACACTCGATCGGCGCGCTCAGTATAATTCATTCAGCGCGGGTGTAGCTCAGTTGGTAGAGCATTTGCTTCCCAAGCAAAGTGTCACGGGTTCGAGTCCCGTTACCCGCTCAGCGTCAACCGCCCTACACGGGGCGGTTTTGTTGTGAGGCGACACCGCATATTGACGATGCCGCGCCTCACGACTAGAATGGCGCCACTCTGTTGCACGCATGTCCATCCCGCCCCAAGCGCGGATTGAGCACACATTTGTTAGGAGTATCATCGTGGCCGAATTTACCATTGATGCCCAGCCTCGCACTGTGACGGGCAAGAAAGTCGGCGTGCTCCGCCGCGAGGGTTTCGTGCCGGCAACGGTCTACGGCCCGAAGTCTGATCCGGTCAACGTGCAAATCCCGTATCGTCCGTTGGAGCTTGCCCTGCTCAAGGCCGGCGGCTCGAACCTGATCGATATCACGTCGGGCGGCAAGAAGCACACCGTGCTGGTGCGCGAAGTACAGCGCAACCCGATCACCCGCAAGATCACCCATGTTGACTTCTTTGAACTCGACCTGACTGCCCGCCTGCGCACCGACGTCCCGCTTCAGCTCGTCGGTGAAAGCCCGGCCGTTGAAGCGCGCCTCGGTGTGCTCATCACCGGCCCGACCAGCCTGCACGTCGAACTGCTTCCGTCGCAGTTGATGGATCACATCGCCGTCGACATCTCCGTGTTGACCGAGGTCGGCCAATCAATCCACGTCGCGGACATCAAGCTCGAAGAGGGTATCGTCATCCTCAACGATCCCGAAGAATTGATCGCTCGCGTCTCGCAGACCGCCGCGGCCCGCGCCGACGAGGAAGAGCTGATTGACGGTGAAGAGGGGTCGGGTTCGGCCGAACCCGAGGTCGTCCGGCGCCACAAGGACGAGGACGAAGACGAGGACTAAGCCCCGCGCTTTCATCCACAACCTCACGTTGTTTCGTAATAAAGAGGGAGCCACGATATGTGCGCTCCCTTTTTGATGCCGGGATGCGCAGCACGTCGTATACTGAAACCTGAACCCCAAGGCTGAGGTGGCTCATGCTATAATGCGGTTCAGCACCATCTTCGGAGAGTGACGCTTGTGACTTCGTTAATCGGCCGAATGCTCGGCGCCTATGAAATACGTGACGTTATCGGTCACGGCGGAATGGCGTCTGTCTATCTAGGCTATCGGGCAGACGTCGATCGCACCGTGGCGGTGAAAGTTCTCCCTCCGCATCCCGGCATGAACGCCGATGCGCACGCGCGTTTCCAGCTCGAAGCACGCACGATCGCCAACCTTCAACATCCGCACATCCTGCCGCTGTACGACTACGGCACGACCGACGATGGCGTGCTGTATCTCGTCATGCCCTACATCACGGGCGGCGCGCTTGACCGGATCCTGCGCGATGGCCGTCTGACGATGGACAAAGCCACACGCATGGCGCGCGAGATCGCCAGCGCGCTTGACTATGCGCATCGGCAGGGCGTGATCCACCGTGACATCAAACCCGCCAATATCCTCATTGACGGCGAAGGCAACGCGCTGCTGGCGGACTTCGGCATCGTCAAGCTGGCCGAAGGCGGCACCGGACTGACCGGAACCGGCGTGGTCGGAACACCTGCCTATATGTCCCCCGAACAGGCGCAGGGCTTCGAGCTGACCCCGCGCGCCGACCTGTATTCGTTCGGCATCGTGGTCTACGAAATGATCACCGGCAGGCTGCCATTCACCAGCGACAGCGTCATGCAGCTGATGCTCAAGCACCTGACCGATACGCCCACCCCGCCCAGCGAGGTGCTTCCGTCGCTCTCGCCCGCGATCGACGCCGTGCTGCTCAAGGCAATCGAGAAGAAACCTGAAGCGCGCTTTACGACAGCGACCGCGTTCGCCGACGCGCTGCAGCAGGCCGCGAGCAGCACCGCCCTGCCCCGTCCCTCAGACGACCCGACCGTGCGCCTCGGCGTCGGATCGGAAACACCGGCCCGCACTACCCCGCGCCAGCCGATTCAGATCAAGCTGTCCGGCTCGTCGGCCCCGATCACCGTGCCGCTTGACCCGGAGAATCCGACTCCCGGCACGATCGTGATTCAATCCGGCGGCTCCGGCCTCAGCACGCCGCTGATCATCGGATTCGCGGTGGTCGCGCTGGTGGCGCTCGTGGCGCTGATCGCCGTACTGCTGTCGACTCGCAGCGGCGAGGCCCCTCAGACGACGAACACACAGGCAACCCAGCAGGCGGTGGCGGATCAACAGGCGACACGCGCCGCGATCACTGCCCAGCTTCCACCCTCGTTCGGGCAGGTCAGCTTCAGCTCGACCGAGGCCAACCTGACGGGCGACAGCGTCAACGTGAGCGTCCACGGCTTTCCGCCGCCGAGCGCCGGCACGCAGTACACCGCCTCGCTGCTGGACTCCGAATCCGGCGAACGCTTGACGCTCGGCCGCTTGACGGTCGACGCCGTGGGCAACGGCGCGCTGAGTTTCATCGACGAGGAAGGGCGTTCGCTGCCGCTGATCTTCGACACGGTGGAGGTCTCGCTGGAGTCGACCACGGGCGAACCGGCGTTTACGGACGTGCGCTTCCGGGGGCATATCACACCGCTGCTGCAAGCCGCGATGCAGGAGTTGTTCGTCGCGTCGGAAAACGGGGCGCGCGGCGGAAGCCTGCTGGAAACCGCGCAGCGCGACGCCAACGCCGCGACCCAGCACGCGGGTCTGGCCGCGAAGGCGACCAACCTTGCGGGGCGCTGGACGCACGTCGAACACACGCTCAACATCCTGCTCGGCGGTGAGGAGGACTTCGACGGTAACGGTCGCGGATCGAACCCCGGCACCGGCATCGGCCTGCTCACGACGTTAGACCGGATCAGCGCCAGCCTTCAGAACGCCGTGGACGCCGAGGACACGCCTATTCGCATCCAGAGCGAGGCGGAACTGGTGCGCGTGTGTTTGGAGAACGTCCGCAGCTGGTCGAATCAGGTCATCGAGCTTGAACGGCAAACACTAACCGTCGAAACGCTCGAAGAGACCGAGGACGCCGCGCTGCGATCAACCGAGATCGCCAACCTGTTGATCCCCGGAGTCGACCAGAACCAGAACGGCGTGGTCGAGCCGTTCGAGGGCGAGTGCGGCCTTGAACAAATCGGCACCTACGGGCTGATTATCGCGTCGTTGGACTTGTACAAGGCCGACAGCGACGCTCCATGAACCGTTTCCGTGCTGCGACGGCGGTGCTGATCGCTGTGCTGTTGGCCGCATGTGTTGGCACGCCGCCGCCTGAAACCCCCGGCTTTCCGGCCCAGTCGCGCCCGACGCAGACCCCGCTGCCGACCGCTTCCGGTTGGCAGGCCGCCCAACAGCCGATCACCCTCGACACGGCCTCTCAGCTGCGCGAACTGGGCCGGCTCGAAGCGCCCGAACCGCCCTCGACGGTGTTCGCCTATGCGCTGTCGCTCGACAGCAGCATGCTCGCCGGGTTGAACAACGATTTTCTGCTGGTATGGGATCTGATTACCGGATCGATGCTGATCGCCACGGGCCGGCGCGGCGCGAATGCCGTCCTGTTCGACCCCGACCGGTCAACCGTGTACACGCTGTCACCAGACGGCGTGCTGCGGCCCTACGACGCGCGCACGGGCAGCACCGGCCAAAACCTGATCCTGAACGACGCCTATAACGACGTGTACGCCTACGATCCGGTCGGCGGCTGGCTCGCCTTCGGACGTGGGGACGGCTTCGTCGACATCTGGGATTTGCCGCGGCGGGCGCGTGTCCACGTGCTCGATCTGGGCGAAATCCCGCCGACCGCGATGGCCTTCGACCCCAGCAGTTCACGGCTCGCCGTGGCCGACCGCAGCGGCGCTGTCACCCTCTGGGACACCGAAAGCGCCGAACAGATCGACCGCGAGGAACTGCTCGTCAACATCACCGAGTTGATCTATGCGCCGACTGGCCGGGCGTTGATCGCCAGCACGAGCGACGGAGTCATCCAGCTCAACCCCGCCACCGGCGAGCCGATCCGCCAGCTCACCACGGGGGCCAATGCCGGCGTGCTGGAGTTCGTGCCGGAGTCCGGCTATCTGCTGACGGGCGGCGCGGCCGGTGATCTCAACATCTGGGACACCACCGCCCAACAGCTGCGCGCGGTGCTGCCCAGCACGACGGGAGACCGGCCCAGCGCGGCGCTCTCACCCGCCGGCGACATGGTGCTGGCGACTACCCGCGGCGGCAGCCCGTCGTTGTGGAATATCAGCGAGATCGCGCAGGGCGCGGCGCTGCGCGGCAGCCTCAATCTGCCGCCGCTGGACGTGCTGCGCGCGGTGTGGACATCCGACTCGTTGCAGATCTTGGTGTTTGAAGCGCTGGGGCCGGTGCGCGTGTTTGGTGTAACGCGCTAGGACGCCTGCCGTTCGCCAGCTTCCGCGCCGTCTTCCTTGGCCGCTTCGCCGTCGGCCGGCTTGCTGCGCGTATCCCATATCTCTTCAGCGATGTCGATGAACAGCCGTCCGTCGAGGTGATCGATCTCGTGCTGAAATACGCGCGCCAGCCAATCTTTCGCCTTGATGCGAATCGGCTTGCCGTGCCTGTCCTCGCCGGTGATGACGACCTGCTCGTGGCGGAACACGGTGCCAGCATAGCCGGGGATCGACAGACACGCCTCGACCCCGTCGACCTGCGTGCGGCTGGTCTTGATGATCTTGGGATTGACGACGACGAACAGCTTGCCCGCCAGATCGCCGAATTCCTTGCGGCTGTCCTCGTCATCCGAGAGGCGGACGACGATCAACCGCTGGCTGACGTTGACCTGCGGTGCAGCAAGGCCGACTCCCGGCGCGGCGATCATCGTCTCGACCATGTCATCCACAAGCCTCTGAAAATCAGGGCCGAACGATGTCACGCGAACGGCCTTCTTGCGAAGCACGGGATCGTCGAGTTTGATGATTGGAAGCAAAGCCATAGCACGTCACTCCATGCAGTATCGACCTGTCATTGTACCCGAAGATGACGGAGCGCTCAAAACCGGAGCAGCTGCACGAGTTCGAACCCCTGCGCGTTGTACAGCGTACACACCCGCTGCCACAACACGCGAAGCAGCACCTCGCGCGTGACGAACAAAGCGGCGCACGTCATAAACACGCGAAGGCCGTCGTGCAGCCCCGCGCTCACTATGAGCATCAGCACAGCGACCGACAGCATCACACCCTGAATGGCCGCGTACAGCCCCGCCGCCGCACCGGCTGACTCGCCCGGCTGGGTCGATCTGTAACCGACGCTGATCCCGATCAGCACACCCATCAGCGGTGACTGCACGTTATCGAGCCACAGCCAAAGCCCGACCGAACTGAACAACACCGTCACGCCCACAGCGGTATCGACCGCCGCTGCTGTGTCGCTGTCATCCGCAATCCCCACGTCGCCCACGAGCATCAGCGCCGTGCCGAGCAGAAACATGGCGACAATCGCCATCGCGCCAAAGCCGATGATCCCCTGCGCGTTGTGAATATAGCGCGTGGCGAATTGGCCGTACTTCGACTCCCGGAAGGCGCGCATCGCCAGCAGCCACACAGCGCCCAACATGCCCGCGGGGGCCAGCCCGATTGACGCCAGCCGGTGCTGCCGCCGTTCATACGCGACGTAGCGCGCGCTCAGCGCCGCCGCGACACCGCCGCGCAGGGTGCCGCCGATCACGATGGCGATCAACGCAACGCTGAAGCCCACAACCCACAGGATGGGCAGCATCATCAACGCGAAGAAGACCGCCGCAATCGTCACCCAGCGGGCACGCTCACCGTCCGGCGATGGCGGCCCCTTGAGCCGGAGCAGCGGATGGTCAGGCATCCGGCCCCAATAGGCCCACCACAACCGGAACGTCGTCAGCCAGCCGAAGGCCCGACCGAAGATCGCGATCATAGACTTCTGCGGTAGATCGTCACTACCTCAAATACGGACGAGTTCACAAGCCGGGCGAATATCACGCACAACCCCCTGAGCGAAAGTTCGCGCGCAGCAATGAAGGCGATCACGAACATGACCGTGCTCGACAAGTCCGACAGCAGCCCGACAGCCGACAGCGTCAAGGTGAACACGGCATGGAGAACAAGCGCCAAAGCGTAATGGGCCACCTGCGCCGAAATCAACGCGACAGGGGCCATGAGCGCGAGGTCGGCCGCCACGGCCCCCAGCGTTGGCATCATCATGCCGATAATCGACCCCGCCACCAACGCGCCTATGTAGTCTAGCATCATGATCGCGAACACCGCGAAACCATTCAGGAGCATTGTCGGTTGATACAGGAATTGGCCAATGTCCGATTCTCGAAACGTCTGCCCGCCGCACGCGGTCAAGAGCACCAGCGCGCCAAACGCGAACACGGCGAACAGCCACATCGCATGCAGCCACGCGGCCGCCTGATGCAGCCCTGAAAGCAGCGGATCACTGCGGACATAGCGCGTCATCACCGCCCAGAGCGCGCCGACAAAGCCGGAGATCGTCACGCCCATCAGGTCGAGCAGGCCGTGGCGGCGGGCATTCTGCACCGCGCGCCCAACCCCACGCGCGATGACGACGCCAGCATACGTATCGAGGATCAGCACCAGCGAAAGCGGCGCGACCCCGTACGCCACCCACAGCACAAGGGCCGCGAACGACGCGACGATCAACATAACAGTAGGGACGAACTCGACCCAGAACGCGTAGTTGGCGTCCGGCTCGGTATACCGCAGCGGATACCACAGGAACGGGTGGCGCGGCAGCGCATTGTTCACCCCGTGCCACAGTTCCCGCGTGATGAGGTTCATTGTTAGGGGCGCGTTCCCCACGCAAGCACGTTGGGCCGGCCCAGCAGACTGCTCATACCCGCCGTCAATTCCGTGAACACGCCGGTGTCGACATCCAGCGCCAAAAGCAGCGATCCACGGGCGTCGTCCGGCGGGTTCCCGGCAAAAGCGACGTGCGAGCTGTCGGGCGACCAAACCAGCCGCGGCGGCTGTGGCGTGTGATCCTCAATCGTCACGCCGCAGTAGCTTCGCGTTTCGCCGGACTGCGTATCGAAGACGTACAGCGAGGCCGGCGCGACATCGACCTCTGGATCGGGGCCGGTCAGCGGAGCGCCCCAAAACGCCACATAGCGCGAGTCGGGCGACCAGCTCACCCCACCGGTGCCGATGCCACCCAGCCGCAGCGGGCCGTATTCAGCCGTCAGATCGGTGACGGTCTCGACCGAGCGCGTGTCCGGATTGGCGATCACCAGTTCCGCCCCGCTGGCGGCGTCCTCCGCGACCGGCACGACTGCGGCCAGCCGTGTGCCATCGGGCGACCACGCCGCCGCGTTGGCATAGCGGGCCTCCGGGCCGACGTCGATGTGCGGGCTGTCTGGCGCGCGGCGCGTCACCAAGTTGACGAGCTGACGTACGAATCGGCCGTCGCGATAATCCAACGCCAGCGCCCAGAATCCACCGGGCTGCACGCTGACCACCGCGTGGTTGTCCAGTTCGACCAGCCCGCTTGTCCCCTGCAAGTAGAGGCGCTGCCCGGCCGTGTAGATCAGCAGCGAATCGTCCGACCAGTACTGCACGTCGCTGGCCGTATCTTCATACAGGGTGTCGCGCAGCACGCCGTCGAGCGTCATGCGGCGGTACAGCTCCTCCTCGCCGTCCAAATAGGTGACGGTGCGCGCATCCGGGGAAATCCGGCAGTTGGTGCCACATATCCGCGTGTTCTCCAGCGGATAGCGGGTGCGGCCTTCGATATCGACCACCCATAACCCGCTGCGGTCGAAGGCGGTGAGAATCAGCCCGCCGGGTTCAAAGATGCGCTCGCGCATCACACGCGGCTGGGCCGGGCAGTACGCGGTAGATTCGGCAAGGGCGATTGGCGTGGCGGCCAGCAGCAGTCCCGCAGCAAGCAGCACGCAGAAAGCGGCCACGCGGCCGCGACCATGCACCATTTCAGTGACCACCCGCCTAACGGACGCGATCGTTCAAACGATACCCCACGCCGCGCACGTTCACGATCAGATCCGGGTTCTGTCCGGCCTGCTTGAGCTTGCGGCGCAGATTGCTGATGTGCGGACGGATCACCTCGCGCGCCTCCGCCTCGTCGACCGAGTAGCTGCGCACCTCGCGCACCAGCTCGTGACACGGCACGACACGGCCGCTGTGTGCGCCGAGATAGAGCAGCAGGTCAAACTCCGTCGGCGTCAGGTCGATCTGCTGATCGTCCGCGCTGATCTGATAGCGGCCGGGATAGACGGTCAGCGGGCCAAGCTGCATGACGCTGCCGACCTCAGGCACGTCCCAACGGTTGGCGTATCCCGCGGAGGTTGCAACCGCGCTCGTCGGCGTGCCTACAGCCGGCATGCCGGGGATCGCAGGCCCTGTCGACGCCGATTCGATCTGGTCGAGTTCAAAGACGTCACTGCGAATAGATTCGAAAAGCATTCGCCGGCGCCGCATGTTTCGCGACCGTTCGACACCGCGCGCAATCGCAGCGCGCAGATCATTCATCGACCCCGGCTTGATGAAATAGTCGTGCGCGCCGAGGCGAAGCGCTTCGACCGCCGACGGCAGGCTGGCGTACCCCGTCATCAAGATGACCACGGCTTCCGGCGATTCAGCCTTGATGTGCCGCAGCAGCTCGACCCCATCCATATCCGGCATCTTGATATCGGTCAACACGACATCGAACTCGTTGGTGGTCAGGTGTTCGAGCGCTTCCGGCCCGCTGGCTGCCTCGGTGACGCTGTAGCCGACGCGCTCCAAATTCTTGCTGATGGAATACCGGTTGGGGCCTTCGTCGTCGACCACCAGGATTTGTGCCGACGTAGCCGGCGACTGTGAAAGCGCGTGCATAAACTCTCCGTAAAGAACTCATACAGGGAAGCTTACGGTAACTCAAGGATAGCGCAATGCAGCGCCGTACGCAATTTTACCGTTCCACGCTAGAAGGTGGTATCACAAACACCCAAGACGGATGATCCGCCCGCGCAGCGCCGCGCTCAAACGCGAATACCTGCCATGCCACGCCGTCCCACAGCGCGGCGATCTGCCCGCCGACGTCGATGACCGGCAGATGATCGCGCAGCATCCGCGGCGTCTTCGCGTTGATCAGCCAATCCTTGAGCTTCTGATGTCCACCGCCAAGCAGCGCAACACGATCTCCGGGTCTGCGTGTGCGTACGGTGACCTCTCCGCTGCCGACCTCCAGCGCGAACGCCGCCGCCGGTTTGACATCGCCGAACCTCTGCCCGGCACGCCATCCGAACGGCATATCGAGCGCCGGGCCGGGCCGCACGCTGAACTCCGGCGGCAGCCAGTACCCGTCATAGGGTGGAGACCACGCGCTGTCCGCCCGATACAACGCGACATATTCGCCGTCCAGTTCGACGTTGACGCCGCCTTGAACCTGCACGATCCCCCCTTCCGGCTGGTCGAGCAGGTCGAGCACGCCGGCCGAATGCTCGTAGGACGGCTCGCAGTCGGGCGCCAGCCGCTGCAAGAGCCGGATCAGCGCGCGGCGTTGGAGCGCCCGGTCGAGTTGAGCAAACGGCGCGCGGCGTATCCACAGCCGATCCCCATGGCGCGCGGCGTTCGCATCGCACCACGGCTCAACCCACGACGTCAGAACGGCATCGTCCTCGGCGGCGAGATGGGCCAGCCGCGCCATCGACATCACGACCGCCGGGTTCGCCGTCTCCAACAGAGGCATGACGGTCTGGCGAAGCCAATTGCGGCGATGGGCCGGGTCGCGGTTGCTCGCGTCGTCGCGGAAGGGGATCTCGTTGGCCCGGCAGTACGCCTCAAGCTCGCCCTTGCGAAGCATCAAGAACGGTCGCAGCAGGGGCAGCGACGGATGCCCCGGCACGGTCGACTCGGCGCGCATCCCGCCCAGCCCGTGGATGCCTGCGCCGCGAATCACGTTCAGCAGCACAGTTTCCGCCTGATCGTCGGCATGATGCGCCGTGGCGACCCAATCGGCGTGGATATCGGTGGCGCACTCCGCGAGAAACGCATAGCGCGCATCGCGAGCGCGTTCCTCGACGCCGGACATATTGGGGTCGATCCGTCCGCGCCCGACAGCGCACGAGATGCCCCAACGCCCCGCCGTCTGCGCGGTGAACACGGCGTCATCGAAGCCGGCGTCTCCGCGCAGGCCGTGGTCAAAGGTCGCCGCCGCGATGCGAACGCCCAGCGCCGGCGCGACCTGAATGGCGGTATGCAGCAGCGCCAGCGAGTCCGCCCCGCCTGAAACCGCGATCAGTCCCGTCGTGTGGCGCCGGCCCGTCAAGGCCATACGGAGTGCTTGGAGTAGGGATACCGCCGAGTCGCTCATGGGTTTTGCACTAGCCCGTGGTAGATCGCCCGATTATAGTTGCGTGCTGCTGTATTTCGAGGACATCCGTGCCGTATGCTATAATCCACGACGCGCGTCCGGCCAGGGGGCCTTGTGTTAAGTCCACTCGATTATATCTTCGGGTTGTTCTCACTCGACCTCGGTATTGACCTTGGTACGGCCAATACTCTGGTTGCGGTGCGCGGCAAGGGCATCGTGATCAACGAACCGTCGTTCGTGGCGATCGACAAGAAGTCCAGCCAGCCCCTTGAGGTGGGCGCGCGCGCTAAAGAGATGTGGAGCAAGAACCCGCGCAACATCCTGATCGTACGCCCCCTTCGCGACGGCGTCATCAGCGAGTTCGAAGTCACTGAATCGATGCTCGATCACCTGATTCGCAAGGCGCACGAGCAGTCGTGGGTGCCGATCCCGCGCCCGCGCGTCGTCATCGGCATACCCAGCGGCGTCACCGAGGTCGAGAAGCGGGCGGTCTACGACGCCGCAATCAACAGCGGCGCGCGCGAAGCCTTCCTGATCGAGGAGCCGGTGGCGGCGGCGGTCGGATCGGGCCTTCCCGTGCAAGAGACGCGCGGCAGCATGATGATCGACATCGGCGGTGGCACTACCGAGGTCGCCGTGTTCTCGCTGGGCGGTGTCGTCATCAGCCGGAGCATCCGCGTCGCTGGCGATGAGATGGACGAGGACGTCGTTCAGTATATACGCGCCAAGCACAATCTGCTGATCGGCGAGCCGTCTGCGGAGCGTGTTAAGATCGAGGTCGGTTCGGCGTATCCGCTGCCGACCGAGCGCGTCTATCCGGTCAAGGGCCGCAATCTGGTCACCGGCCTCCCGGCCACGGTCGAGGTCAGTTCGGTCGAAATCCGCGAGGCATTGTCCGGCTCGGTGAACATTATCATCGACACGGTGAAGGACGCGCTGGACGACACGCCGCCAGAGCTGATCGCTGACCTGATCGAGTCGGGCATTTGCATGAGCGGCGGCGGCAGCCAGCTCAAGGGCCTTTCGGCGCGGCTCCAAGACGAACTGGGCATCCGCGTGTACGTGGCCGACGATCCGATGACGTGCGTAGCGCGCGGCGCGGCGCGTGTGCTGGAAGACTACAACAATCTGCGCCGATTACTGGTCAGTTCGAGCCGTGGCAGCACGCAGCACTAGCCGCCCGGCGCGGCCTGCCCGCCCCGGTTGACATGACGGATCCCTGCCCATGAGGCGCCGCACCAACAGCATCCGGCTACCCGCCCTTACCGTACTGATCCTTGTCTGCGTGGCGCTGATCGTGGTCAGCGGCGGTGGCGGACTCGACGCGATTCGCGGGGTGATCGCCGCGCCGTTCGAGTTCCTCAGCGGCCTTATCAGCCGGGGCAACAGCGCCGTCGATGACATCGGAGATATGCGGCGCACATACGAAGAACTCACGCAGTACGTCGCCGACCTCGAAACCACGCTCGCGCAGCTCACCGCCGAGGTGGTCGCCCTGCGCGAGATCGGCGCCGACTATCAACGGCTCGCTGACCTCGTCAATTACGTGTCGCAGGTGCAGAACCAAGAGGTCGTCGCGGCGGACGTGATCGCGCGCGATACGATCAGCGCGCTGCGCACCATATCGATCAACCGGGGGGCGCGTGATGGCGTGCGCGTCGGCAGCCCGGTCGTCACCGGACAGGGGTTGGTCGGGCGTGTCGTCGCCGTGAGCGCCAACGCCGCGCATGTTCAGCTTATCAATTCCGAGTTCAGCGCCATCAGCGCGCGGCTCGAAACCAGTCGTGTCGAAGGCAGCGTGGTCGGTCAGGCATCCGGCAACCTGCGCATGACGCTGCTGCCGCAGGGCGCCAACGTGCAGGTGGGCGATCTGGTGCGCACCAGCGGCCTCGGCGGCAACCTCCCGCCCGACATCGTGATTGGTCAAGTGACCAGCACGCGGCAGTTCGAATCGGACATCGAGCAGACCGCCGAGGTGCGCAGCTTCATTGACTTTGATCGGCTGGAGATCGTGTTGGTCGTGACCAGCTTCGAGCCGGTCGACCTGTCGGTCTTTGAGCCTACGCCGGTCGCGCCGTGAGACCATGGGCGGATTCCTTGCTATCCCGATCCTCGGCCTCGCCGCGATTCTCCAAGCGAGTCTCGTCCCGATCCTCGACCTCCCCGGCGGCGGCCCCAACCTTACGTTCGTGATCGTGCTGGCATGGGCGCTGAACGCGCCGGTCGGCCAAGCGGCGCTGTGGGCGCTGTTGGGCGGGCTGTTCGCCGATCTGCTGTCCATCGTACCGCTGGGGACGTCGTCGCTGGGCCTGCTGCTGATGGTGGCCGCGCTCAACGCGCTCGGGTCGCAGGTGTTCCAGCTTCGCTTTCTGCTGCTGCTGGTGATGAGCGTGTTCGGCACGATGGCATACGAGTTCCTGCGCGTCGTGTTGATCGATCTGTATCAGCTGCTCGGCTACGTTCCGGCTACGGCTTCCGTCCGCATCGACTGGGCGAGCGACCTGACGACCACGGTATTCCCGACGATCGTTTATAATTTCATCCTGATTCTGCCGGTGTACATCATCTTGCGGCTGTTCCAGCGCCGTTTGCCCCGGCCAGAGTAATCGGGGACATTTCCGATGCGTGATCTTTCAACTTTTCAGGGCTGGCGCCTCACGTTCTTTCAGGGCGTGCTGGTCGCCGTCTTTGCGATCTTCGCGATCCGTATGTACGACCTTCAGATCGACCGGCAAGCCGACTTTCAGGCTGCCGCCGACGACAATCGGTTGTCGATCCTGCCGCTGGCCGCCGATCGCGGCGTGATCTACGACCGCAACAACGTCTTGCTCGCGCGAAACGCGCCGGCGTATGTCGTCGAGATCACCCCGGCCGCGCTGCCAAGCGACACCGCCGGCCGCTACGAAATCTATAACCGGATTTCGGCCCTCACCGGCGTGCCGCCCACGTTCGCCGCCGAGCAGCAGGGGACGGTATTCGTCCGCAGCATCGAGCGCATCGTCAAGGAAGGTGAAGGCATCGCGCCGTTCACGCCGGTCGCTGTCGCCACGGACATCGACCGTCAGGCCGCCGTGCGCCTGCTCGAAGACCGCATCAGCCTGCCCGGCGTGGACGTGCGCACCGTCGCCGTGCGCGAATATCCGACCGGCGAACTCACGTCGCACGTCGTCGGCTACATGGGGCCGGTCAGCGCCGAGGTCGCGGAAGCCTTGCGCGAACTAGGCTTCGACCCACGCTTTGAACGCGAGGGCTACGCCGGCATCGAGGCGTACATGGAGAACGTCCTCGCGGGAGAACGCGGCTCCATTACACGGGAGATCGACGTGGCCGGCGAGGTGCAGCGCGAGCTGTCCGTCGTGCCGCCGACCGCCGGCAACAGCCTGCGGCTCACCATCGACGTCGACCTTCAAGCCGCGGCGCAGGCGGCGCTGACGAGCATGCTCGATCAGCTCAACGAACAGTCGCGGTCGCGCGGACAAGGCATCCAGAGCCAGCGCGGGGTTGTCATCGGCATGGATCCGCGTACTGGCGAAATCCTCGCCTTAGTGAGCTACCCGTCCTACGACAACACACGCTTTGCCCGCGCCATCGACGGCGAGTACTACCTGACCGTTCTCAACGATCCGCTTACGCCGCTGCTGAACAAGGCATCGGGATCGCTGTACCCGCCGGGATCGGCGTGGAAGCTGATCACCGCGGCGGCCGCGCTTGAAGAAGACGTGATCTCGCCCAACGCGACGTTGTTCGATCCGGGCGATCTGATCGTCGAGAACCGCTACGCACCAAACGACCCCGCGCAAAGCCAGCGCTTCGTGTGCTGGAACCGCGAGGGCCACGGCAGTCTCAATATCGTCGGTGCGATTGCCAACTCATGCAACGTGTACTTCTATCAGATTGGCGGGGGGAACCCGTCCGTCAGCCCGCTGCGCTTGCGCGAGGGCGGCCTCGGCATCCGCAACCTCGTTCGCTACGCGCAGGCACTCGGCGTCGGGTCGGAGTTGGGGATCGAGCTGGTTGGCGAGCTGGCCGGCCGGATGCCTGATCCGGACTGGAAGCGGCGGATTTACGGCGAGAACTGGTCGACCGGCGACACGTATAACGCCGCCTTCGGCCAAGGGTATATCACCGTGACGCCGCTGCAGATGATTACGTCCGTGCAGGGCCTTATCACGGGGCAGCTGCTTCAGCCCACGCTTGTCCGCGAAGTGCTGGACGAGGCCGGCAACCCGATCCGGCCGTTCGCGCCGAAAGTCATGCGAACGCTTCAACTCGACGCGCCGAACCCGGACGGCACGCTGACCCTGTTCTTGCAGGAAGACATGATTATGAAGGGCGCGGACAGCCTCGCCTGCACCTGCGAACCGAACAGCCCGTACTATAACGCTGTGCGCTGCAGCCCAGACCTGTACCGCAACACCGTCGACGTCGATCCCGCGCCTTTCAGCGAAGATCTGCGGTCGTACAAGGTACACGTCCCGTTCAACTACACGTTCAACGGAAGTGTGTGCAACCCGCTTCGCTTCGACGCCGACTATACGCCAGCCTTCTTCACCGAAGAAAACATGCAGATCGTCCGGCTGGGAATGCGCGAAGCTGTCGTGACCGGCACCGCAGGCGGCGCGAACCTGCCGTATGTCGCTGTGGCGGGAAAGACCGGCACGGCCGAATACTGCGACGACATCGCGTTTGCGCTGGACACCTGCGAGTTCGGCAACTGGCCGGATCACGCGTGGTTCACCGCTTATGCGCCGTATGAAGCCCCCGAAATCCTGTTGATCGCGTTCATCTACAACGGCATCGAAGGGTCGGCGTATGCGCTTCCGGTCGTCGTGGAGACGCTTGAAGCCTACTACCGGCTGAAGAACGAGCGCGCCGACGTTGCGAATTTGCTCGATGGCGAAGGCGCTGCCATCGCGTATGCCAAGCTGTCGCCTTAGGATGCACGGATGACCGACACCCTCGAATTCTCCGCGCGGGATACGCTCAAATACGTGGCTCCTGCCGCGCTCGCGGCCGTTATCGCATTCGTGGCGTTCACGCTGATCGGCAGCACGCCGCTGCTGCGCGCGATGGGGTTGTCGGCGGCGGTGGCCGGCGTCGCGCTGACCGTGCGCAGCATGGGCGCGCTGATGTCGCTGGTGGGCGGGCTGGCGATCGCATTCAGCCCCGCGTACTGGGCACAAGCGGGCGGCGGCGGCAGCGCCCCGGCGACGATCGTGCTGGCGCTGGGCGCTGGGGCGGTGCTCGCACTGATCCTCATTATCCTCGTGCAGCGGCCTTACGTCGCCGTCGTGGCCGCGCTCGCCGCCTTCGCCGTGGTGTTCATCTCGCAGATCGGCGAGCCGCGCAGCCTGCGTCTGACCGTGTTGGCCTCGGCGTGGTTGATCTACCTGCTCGTCCAAGCGGTGCTGACGGCCAATCCCCGCCCCGACGAACCCCCACGTTATGGATACCGGTTCGCGGCCGCGCTGCGTGCTGGCATCCTGCTGATCCTCGCCGCCGCGACCATCAACGACCCGCTGTTCGTGCTGTTCGTACCGGCCGTGGCGCTCGGCCTGATCGAATCGCGCGCGCGGATCCCGATGTGGTACTGGCTGATTCTAGGCGTGATCGTCGTATTCGGCGCCCGCGGGATCATGCTCACGTACGTCTCGCCGCAGTGGTGGGGCGTGACGGTCGACATGGCGCTCAGCTCGCGCTCGAACGTCCCGTTCCTTGTGGCCGACGGCTGGCGCGATGGCGCGCGCTGGATCACCACGTTCGGCCTGCTCGTGTCCCAATTCACTTTCGCCGGCGTAGCGCTCAGCGTGTTGGGCGTGGCGCGGCTGGCACGCTGGTATCCGCCGCTGGGCACCGTGATGATGGTCGCGTATGCGACGTTCTTCGCGTTTGGCCTTGCCTACTTCGGCCGCGACCGGTCGACCCTGCTGCTGCCGCTGCTGATGATCCAGACATTCCTCATGTGTTATGCCGTGCACGCGATCGGGCAGTGGGCCAGCAAGGTGCTGCGCACTCCGGAGGTGCTCACCGTCCGCTGGGCCGCGCCGGCGGTGCTGGCGATTCTCCCCGCGTTTCTGTTTCTGCAGGTGGTGAAGTAGCCCATAGAGGCGGTGAAAACCCGCACAATCCAACTGTTCAGCCCACTGTTCGCTGGTACAATACGCCGTGAGATTCATCTAAGTGTGCTGACGTTGCAGAACGGCGCTGCATGACGAAAAACAGCCGATTCAGCTTCGCGCTTGCCGTAATTCTTTTGCTGGCGGGCGCGGTACTGCGTGCATACGCGATCGGCCAAGTCCCGTTGGGGCTGAGCCAATCCGAGATCGTCGACCTCCGCTTGACCGAAACCGTGCGTCAAGGCAGCGTGCAGGTGTTCTTCGCGCTGGGAGACGAAGGGCGCGAGACGCTGTACCCTGCCGTGATCGCCGGCCTGACCTCGATCTTGGGCGCCGGCACACTGATTTTCAGCTGGATCGCGTTCGCGGTCGGCATGATCACGCTGGCGTTGACTTACGCGCTAGGCCGCCGCTTGTATGGCGATCTGGCCGGCTTGGCCGCGCTCGGATTTCTGGCCGTCACATGGTGGCCGGTGCTGCTCTCGCGGTCGGTCGGCCGCGAGACGGTGCTCCCGATCCTCGTTACCAGCGTGCTGCTCGCGCTGGCGCTGGGCCTGCCGGTTTACGGCCCACGCCGGCCCGCCTCTTCCCAAACCGCCGCCTTCGCGGGGCTGGGCGTCGCCGTCGCCATCGGGATCTACCTGCATCCGTTCGGTTTGGTCGTGGGCCTGTTGACGCTCGGGTTCGTCGGTTTCTACATGGCGTTCGGCCGGCCGCGTTTGACCGACCCGATCCGCCGTTCCATCGGATTCACCGCCCTGCTTGTGCTGATCTTCGTCGTGCCTTACCTGCTGAGCGCGATGAATCTACCGCATCTGAGCGGGGCCGTGCGCCTCGTCTCCGGCTTAACATCCGACCCGACACCGGTCTGGGAACGCGCCTTCAACAGCGTCATGGGCCTCGGCCTGCTCGGTGACAGCAACCCGGCCGTCAATATCCCCGGACGTCCGTTCACCGACCCGATCTCCGCGCTCATCATCGGGTTGGGGGCGGTCGTCGCGCTGCGCTATCTGCGCCGCCGCCTGCGCTTCACGCTGCTGGCAATCGGGCTGCTCGTGCTTGGGCCGCTGGTGATCTTCGCGCCGAACAGCCCGTCATGGATCGCCTCAAGCGTCCTGATCCCCGTGCTGGCGCTCTGCTTCGGGCTGGGCATCACCGCGCTCGGCACGCTGCTGCGCCGTCGGGCCGCCGCGGGGTTGATCCTCGCCTCGCTGCTGATCTTCAATTTTGGCTGGACATTTCAGGACTTGTTCTTCGTATGGCCGGATCTGCCGGAAGTCCGTGCCGCGTATAACTCGCGCATCGCCGAGCAAGCGCAGGTCATCGACCGCACCGCGAGCGACGTCCCAACCCTGCTGTGCAGCACCGACTTCAGCGCGGCGCGCGCCACCACTACCTTCAACAACACGCGCTTGCTCGCGCTCATGTTGAACAATCGCAGTGCCCCGCTGCGCGCACTCAACTGCACGTTCGGGCTAGTGTTCCCTAACGGCGGCGCGAAGTTCCAGCTCATCTCGCCCAACCGCTCACTGCTTGACAGTGTCGATCCGGCCGTGTCACGTTGGCTCGACCTCGCAGATGAAGCGGCGCGCGGCGTTTTGCAGTTTTCGATCGAGTGGCAGTTGGCCGATCTGACCGGCCTGTTCACAACAGCGGCCCCCGTTCGGCTCGAACCGGACGTGAAGACTACCGACGATGTGTTGTTCCCCCCGATGCGGTTAGAGAACAACCTGACGTTTCTGGGTTACGTGCCGGTGATGACCCGCGTCAAGCCCGGCGGCGTTCTGCCCGTCGTGACGTATTGGCGCGTGGATGGCATGCTGCCGCCCGATCTGGTCGTATTCTCGCATCTGTACGGCGATCTGGGCGCGGCTCCGCTGGCGAACCTCGACAGCATCAGCATGCGGCCCATCAGCCTCGCGCAGCGCGACGTGTTCATGCAGGTACATCTGCTGCGCCTGCCCGAAACCCTGCCCGAACGCACCTATGACATCGCCGTTGGCGCGTATCGCACGCAAAGCTCGCAGCGGCTGCAAGTCCTCCTCGAACCCGATCTGCGCCCGGCGGGAACCCGTTTGATCCTGTACAGCGTGGAGGTCACCTCGAACCCGTAATGTTCGAACTGGTCTTTCTGGGCACATCGGCCTCCGCTCCCTCGATCCATCGCGGGCTGCCCTCGCTCGCCGTTTTGGCCGGCGAACACCGGTATTTGGTCGACTGCGGCGAAGGCACGCAGCGTCAAATCCTGCGCTCCGGCATCGGCTTCAAGCGCCTGAACCGGATTCTGCTCACGCATGCGCACCTCGACCATATCCTCGGCCTCGGCGGGTTGATCTCGACTTTCGCCAATTTCGAGTCGGTCGACTTCATTGAAATCTACGGCGGCAAGCCGGCGCTCGACCGGGTAGACACGCTGTTGTTCTCAGTGGTGCTGCGTGAGGAACGCAACCCGATGCCGATCAGTCTGGTCGACATTCACCGCGCCAGCCGCGTACTCGACGCCCGCACGCACGAGGTGTACGCCTTCCCGGTTCAGCACCGCGGCCCCGGATGCTTCGGCTTCGAGTTTCGTGAGCACGCGCATCGGCCGTTTCTCGCCGAGCGCGCCGCCGAGCTGGGCGTCCCGACCGGGCCGGAGCGCGGCATGCTGGTGCGCGGGGAGTCGGTCGTGCTGGCCGATGGTCGCGCCATCGCGCCGGGGGACGTGCTTGGGCCAGAAGTCGCCGGTGCGAAAGTCGTCGTCATGGCCGATGTCGGGCGCACCGACACGCTTGTCGAGCAATGCCGCGACGCCGACGCGCTCGTAATCGAGGCGACGTTTCTGGACGAACACGCCGACGAGGCGCGCGCCTTCGGTCATATCACGGCGCGGCAGGCCGCCGAGCTGGCCGTCGCATCCGGCGCGCGTTCGCTGATCTTGTGGCATGTCAGCCGGCGCTACCGCGAGCGCGACATCGTCGCCGAGGCGCGCTCGGTATTCCCCGAGGCCATCGTCGCGCGCGACTTCGATCATTTCACCATCAAGCGCGGCGAAGGCGCAACGCGGCTTGCCCCCGTCCTCGCGCATGAGGACGAGTCGCAGTGAGCACCGCCGGCCCCGACCTCGTGGTCGTGATCGTCACATGGAACTCGGCGGGCGAAATCCGGGCCGCGCTGAATAGTGTGCTGGCCGATCTCGCCAGCACGGCGCTGGACTGGCGCGTGATCGTCGTGGACTCGGCCTCGACGGACGGCACGCCGGAGCTGATCCGCGCTGACTACCCGCAGGTCGATCTGGTCGCCAGCGCCGAAAACCTCGGCTTCGGGCGGGCCAACAACCTCGGCCTGACCCGCGCTGGCTTCGGTACGGAGAAGTCGCCGCGCGCAGGATACTTACTCAACCCCGATACGATCACGCATCCGGGCGCGACCCAAATCCTGTTCGACGCGCTGATGTCGGCGGACGACATCGGATGGGCCGGCGCACGGCTCGAATACGGCGATGGATCGTTTCAGCACGGCGCGTTCCGGTTTCCGGGCCTGCGCCAGTTGTGGGCCGAGTTCTTCCCGACCCCCGGCCGCTGGATCGAAGGGCCGTTCAACGGGCGTTATCCGCGCGCGCTGTACGATGCCGGCGAGCCGTTCGACGTCGACTTCACGCTGGGCGCGACGATGATGCTGCGCGGTGAGATGATCCGCCAAACCGGCATGTTCGACTTGCAGTTCTTTATGTACTGCGAGGAGATTGACTGGGCGTGGCGGGCCAATCGCGCGGGATGGCGGGTCGTGTGCGCGCCGAAGGCCGTCGTAACGCACCTCGGCGGCCAAAGTACGTCCAAAATCCGCCCGCAGAGCGTGATCAATCTGTGGACGAGCCGCATGCAGCTGTACGTCAAGTACTATCCGAAGTGGAAAGTCGTGCTGGCGTCGAAGCTGATCGCCGCGGGCATGGCGCGCAAGGTGAAAGCCGAGCGCGACCCCGAACTGCGATCTGCCTACGAGACGGTGCGCTACACAGCAATCGGAATGCGATGACCCGCCTCACCGCCGTGATCCTCACCTTTAACGAGGAAGCGAACATCGCCGATTGTCTCGCGTCGGTCGCGTTCGCTGACGCGCGCGTGGTGTTCGATTCGGGCAGCACCGACCGCACGGCGGAGATCGCGCGCGAGGCCGGCGCGTCCGTGATTCAACGGCCGTTCGACAACTACGCGAATCAACGCAACGCCGCGCTGGAGTCCGTGGCCGGTTCGAGCGCGTGGGTCTTGTTCGTCGACGCCGACGAGCGCGTCACGCCTGCCCTCGCCGCCGCCGTGCGCCGCGCAGTCGATCAAGGCGATGCGTACGCGGGATGGCGCATCGCACGTCACAACTACATCTTCGGCAAGCTCACGCTGGGCGCCGGATGGTACCCCGACTATCAAACCCGGCTGCTGCGATGCGGCGCCGCACACTATGATCCTGAGCGCAAGGTGCACGAGGTCGTCTTGCTCGACGGGCCGCTGGGCACCATCGACGAGCCGTTCGTCCACATCAACTACACACGTTTCGATCAGTTCGTCGCCAAGCAGCAGCGTTACACCGCCTATGAGGCAGGTATCCTGTACGAGCAGGGCGTGCGCCCCAAACTGCGCAACTTCATCCTTCAGCCGCTGCGCCACTTCCGCTGGCGGTTCATCACGCTCAAGGGCTACCGCGACGGGCTGCACGGCCTGCGCTTGAGCGCGTTGATGGCGTGGTACGAGCTGCGCAAGTATCAACTGCTGGCGGCGTTGTGGCGCGACCACGACCGCCGTTCCGCCTCAGATCCCCAGTAATTGGCGCGCGTGTTCTAATGTGAATCTTAGATATTGTTCTGTATAATAGTAGAACAAATGTACAACAGTATGGGGACCATGCCATGATTCCCAAGCATATCAAGAAGGTTCAAACCCGCAGCCGTAAGCTGCACGCCCGGCAGGTCGGCCGACAGACCATCGTCGTCGACAGCGCCACCGAAGCCCCCGGCCGTCATATCGTGACGGTTCGCTGGGATCCGACGCACGGGCGCATCGTCACGACCTGCACCTGCAACTGGTCAAATCACAACGGCGTGGCTTGCACGCACGTCATGGCCGCGTTGGAACTGCTCGCCGGGAAGAAGGGCCGTCGGCTGAGCTACTGGCTGACGGAGGACGAGGCGCGCCGTCAGCGCCACAAGCGGCTGTTTCTTACGCGCGGCGGGGACACGAAGGGCGTGTGGGTGACAAGCCGCCCGGCCAAAGCCCATCCGCGAGCCGCCTAATCACACCGTGAGGCCCGGTCGAACAGCCGGGCCTTTTCGTTTCTTACGGGACTTAAGTAGATCACCGGGAGTCGGTATGCAAGACGATCCGACCCGCGACACCAGCCGAGTGAAAAACGTTGGCGCTCTCCCATCACTCAGCACCCGGCACGTTCCACTAGTCGCTTGAGCCAGCGCGGATCGCCTGTTCCACCGCATCCGCCGCCGCCTCTACCCCGCCGAGCGCGCTCATCTCCGCCGCCAGCGCACGACAGCTTTCCGCCACCCGCGATTCACGCATGATCGCCCGCGCGCCTTCCCACAGCTTACCCTGACGGACATCGTGCGCGGTCAGGTTCAGCCCGATCTTGGCCTGCGCTGCCCGCCGCGCCTGTCCCCGCTGGTCGGCGGCATGCGGCACGACGATCTGCGGCACGCCCCAGACCACCGCCGCGTGCGTGGTACCCATCCCGCCGTGATGGATCATCAGGCGGGCGCGCGGCAGCACGGCGTCAAACGGCACATAGGTCACGAGACGCGTCCCCTTCGGCAGCGCGCGTACCAGCTCGGCCTTCTTGTCCGGCTCGATCGGGTTGTTCCCCAACGCGACAACCGGCAGCAAGCCCTCGCGCGCGGCGGCTTGTGCGCCCCACGCATAGAACCCGAGGTCGCCGGTGAACGTCGTGCCGAGCGTGATGACCGCCAGCGGCGTCTCTTGCGGGATGTTCGCCAGCCACTCCGGCTCCGGCGCGGCGTGCGCAATCCCGCCCACAAAGCGATTCTCAGGGAGCAGCGCGTCGGCCTCGGCCTGATACCACCCCGGCGTGAAGTAGACGATGTGCGCGTGCGGCGACAGAACGCTCGGAGTCGCGCCCCGCGAGAAGTTCGCGCCCGTCACGCCGAACTGCGCGGTCAGGCGCTCGACGCGCTCGCGGCTCTCGCTGGCGAGCGTCTTCTGCACCCAAAACAGCCCGTCCTCCTCCAGCTCACGCATGGCCGGCCAGCCGCACACGATCATCGGGATATCGAGCGCCTCCGCCGCGACCGCCGACGCGCTCAGGAACGGGTCGGTGAGGATCGCATCCGGCGCACCGTCGGACTCTGCAAGGTCGAGCAGCGCGCGCGTCCCCGCCGCAACCTTCGCCTCATCGAGCCATGTGTCGAGCGCGCGTTGATAGCGCAGGCGGACGGCGTCTTGCGGCGGCGTCTTCGTGAGATCGGGCGCAGGCGGCGGCGGCCATAACCACCCCGTGTCCTCAAGCGCCGCGAAGCGCAGCCCTGCCCCGCTGATCGCGCCGCGCAGCGCCTCGCCGCTGACCCACGTCACGTCATGCCCGCGTGCCTGCAACGCTCGCGCAGTCCTCAGGTAGCCGCCCCAATCGGTATGGCTGTATAACGGCGCGGAGACGCACCAAATCCGAGCCACGTTCGCTCCTCGCTGTCGTGCTGTCGTCCTATGAGGCGACTCTAAGCCGGTATTCGTAAGTTGAGAGATTCGGTCTCCCATCTTGCGCCGTTAGTCGAGCTATACGGCGCGGCGTTTTCTCATCACTCATCACTCGTCACTTTCAACTTCGTGCGTAGTACATGCGCTCCGGGTTGGCTATGCCGACTCGGCCGATTTCACCCACCGCAGCGGGCGCATGCCGTTGGTCGTGACGATCAGCGACATCCCGACATCCGCGAACACAGCCGCCCACAGCGACGCCGACCCTTCCAGCGCCAGCACCATGAACACCAGCTTGAGCGCAAAACTGAGCGCGATGTTCTGTCGAATCACGCTGCGTGTGAAGCGCGCCAGTCGAATCGTCAGCGGCAGCAGGCGGAGGTTATCGCCCATCAGCGCGACATCGGCGGTCTCCACAGCCTGCGGACTGCCCATCGCGCCCATCGCCACGCCGACATCTGCCGCTGCGAGCGCCGGCGCATCGTTCACGCCGTCGCCGACCATCGCGGTCACGCCGTGCGAATCGCGGAAGCGCCGGATCGCGTCGGCCTTGTCCGCTGGCATCAGCCCCGCGTACACCGTGTCGATGCCGATCTGCTTGGCGATCGTGCGCGCCGCCGCCTCATGGTCGCCGGTCAGCATGGATGTTTGCAAGCCCAGCGCATGGAGATCGGCCACGACCGCCGCCGCATCCGCCCGCAGGGTATCAGCGAACGAGATCGCGCCATGCACCATGCCGTCCGACTTGAGCAGCATCGTCGTGCTGCCCTGTGCTTCGGCCTCATGCGCCCAACTGCACAGCGTGTCGGAGTGCGGATGCTCGGCGTCGAAGAATGTATGGCTGCCGATCAGCACATCGTGTCCATCGACCCTGCCGGAGATTCCCCGTCCGGGCAGCGATTCGACCGACTCCGCCGTGGAGTACGTGACCGCCTTTGCGCGCTCCGCCGCCGCGACGACTGCCCCGGCCAGCGGATGCGCCGACCGCTGCTCGACCGCCGCCGCCAGCCCCAGCAGATCATCGCAAGCGGCGCAGGCCGGATCACCGTCGCAGTTCAGCGAGCGCCAGCCGACCACCTGCGGCCGTCCCTCGGTCACGGTGCCCGTCTTGTCCATCGCCACCGCTTTGACCCGTCCCAACGTTTCAAGATGTGCGCCGCCCTTGATGAGCACGCCGCGCCGCGCCGCCGCCGTCAAGCCGCTGATGACCGTCACCGGCGTGCTGATGACCAGCGCGCACGGGCAGGCGATCACCAGCAGCGCGAGCGCGCGGTACAGCCAGCCGTGGCCGTCCGGCGTATCGAAGAACGGGGCGCTGAACAGCAGCGGCGGCAGCACCGCGACCGCCAGCGCCAGCAGCGTCACCGCCGGCGTGTAGATCGCAGCGAACGAGTCGATCATGCGCTGCGTCGGGGCCTTGGCCGCCTGCGACTCCTCGACCAGCTTGACGATCCGGCTGAGCGTGTTGTCCTCCGCCGCGGCCGTGATCTCAACGTGCAGCACGCCGTCGCCGTTGATCGTGCCTGCGTAGACCGCGTCGCCCTCGGCGCGCTCGACGGGCAGCGACTCGCCGGTGATCGGCGCTTGATTCACCGCGCTTCGGCCGCTGACGATCACGCCGTCACCCGGCACCGCCTCACCCGACCGTACAACGACCCGATCCCCGATCGTCAGCGCATCCGCCGCGACCTGCGTCTCGTTCCCCGCGCTGTCCAGCCGCCACGCCGTCCGCGGCTTGAGCGCCAACAGCGCCCGGATACTGCGCCGCGCCCGTTCGACCGTATAGCCTTCGAGCGCCTCGCCAACGGCAAACAAAATCACGATGACCGCGGCCTCAAGCGTTTCGCCGATGATGACCGCCCCGGCCGCCGCAATCGTCATCAGCATGTTGATATTGAAGCGGCGGTTGATCCACAGCCCGCTGACGCCGGAACGTGCGATGGGGATGACCGCGACAATGAGCGCGCTCAGCAATAGGCCGTCGGTGGTGCGCGGGTCGAGCACGCCGAGCGCCGCCAGCACGACCCCGACCAAGGCGAGCAGAGCGCCGGCGAGCGCCATGCGGGTCTCGTTCGCGCCGAGCAGATAGTCGATGAAGCCGACCGCCCCACCGCGGCTGGTCTCCGCCTGTTCGGGCGTAGACGCCTGCGCATCGGTGTGGAGCGACCTGCCGAGCGCATTCGCCCGCGCCTGAAGCTGTTCAAACGACGCGCTGCCGGTGACAACCAGCCGCGCGCCCATGTAATCGACGTACGCCGCTTCGACCCCACTCAGCCGCCGGATTCCGTCCTCAAGTTCGCGCGCGCAGTTGGCACAGTCCATGCCTTCGACGCGGTAGGTTTGATCGGTCATCGCTTGTTTCCTTATTGAGACTCAGCCTCAATATATGAACAAATGTTCACATCTCAACCCTTAGTGTGCCACATCCCGCACCCCCTGTCAAATTCACCGCTTTCCCGCTGACCGGTTGCCGCATGGCGCGATTAGACCCTATACTTGGCACATACCGCGTCATACGGGATACGTGCATGGCAGCGACACCGACCGGAACCCAATCAACCGAAGCGGTCGCCATCGAGATCAACGAACTCAAGCCCCTGCTCACCGAAACGGAGCAAGCGCTGCTGCGTCAAAGCGAGCTGCTCCGCTCACGCGGGCTAGGCCTGCCCTCGATGACTCACACGGCGATTAACAGCCTGATCCACTCGCTCGATACATTTTTGCGCATCCTGCGTGACGAACAGCGCGAAGTCGCGCAGCTGCGCACGCTGGTCGCCAATTCCGCCTCGTTCAGCGGGTCATTCGACCTCGACGAAATCCTGTCCGACGCGATGGACGGCATCATCGCGCTGACCGGCGCCGAACGCGGCTGCATCATCCTCGCCGACGACGCGGGCAACTTAGACTTTCGCGTCTTGCGCGATGGCACGTCAGCCGCCAACCGGAGCCAAGTGCTGGACGGGGCGAACGCCGACCAGCAGTTCAGCCGGTCGATCATCAACCGCGCGATGGAGACCGGCGAGGCGCTGCTCACCCACAACGCGCACGATGATCAGCGGCTGATCGGCATGCAGAGCGTCGCCGCGCTCGATCTGCGCTCGGTGTTATGCGTGCCGCTGCGCTATCGTGACGACGTGCTCGGCGTCGTGTATGTCGATAACCGGCTGCGCTCCGGCGTGTTCGGTGAACGCGAGAAGGCGCTGCTGGTCGCTTTCGCCAATCAAGTCGCCGTCGCCATGAGCAACGCACGCCTTTTCAACAACCTGCAAGCGACGATCAGCGAGATCACGCAGGTCAAGGAACTGACCGACAACGTGTATAACAGCATCGACAGCGGGGTCATCACAATCGACGGCGAGGGGTTCATCGTGCAGGCTAATCGGGCCGCCGCCGGCCTGCTCGACCGGCCCGACGCGGCGGCGCTCAGCGGTCAGCCCGTCGCTGACCTGCTCGAACCTCTCGTGGAACCGCTGGCGCAGGCGATCACGCAGGTCAATTCCGGCGCGCACGAGTCCTCATTCGAGGCGACGGTGACCTTCGGCGGCAAACCCAGCGTCGTGCTCAACGTGCGCGTTAATCCGCTGGTCGGGCGGGATGTGCATGGGGCCGGCCACGTCATCGTGCTCGAAGACCTCACCGTTCAGCGCGAACGGGCCGAGACACTGCGCATGTTCAAGTACTATCTGCCGCCGGAGATGGTCGACAACATCCAGCAGATCGCCGGGCTAGGGTTTGAAGGCGAGCGCCGCGAGGTATCGTGCATGTACGTCGACGTGCGCCCGCTGGCGACGATGCCCGCCATGCGCCCGCAGTTGTTGATGGAAGAGGTCAACATCTACTTGTCGCGCGCGACAGACTGCATCCACGAAGCCGGCGGCATGATCGACAAGTACATGGGTACCGAGATCATGGCACTGTTCAACACGCAGCTCAACCCGATGGCTAATCACGCGGCCTGCGCGATCAACGCGGCGATTCAGATCCACGAGAACTTCAGCGTCATCTACGCCTCGCTTGGAATCGACCACGCCCAATACCGCATCGGGATCAACACCGGCGTCGCGACATTAGGGAACGTGGGCAGCAACACGCGCCGCGACTTCACCGCCATCGGTGACGCGATCAACCTCGCCAAGCGCCTTGAAGAGAGCGCGCTGGACGGCCAAATCGTCATCAGCGAAGACGTCCGCGCACACGCCGAACACCACCCGCTGCCGGGCATCGGCAAAGTCGAATATCATGCGTTGGAGCCGCTGCAAGTCCGCGGACGCCAGCAGCAGACTGCAATCTATTTGGTTCAACCGTTATGAGCGAAGATACATATCGCATCAGCGAAGGCGGCCCGTCCGACCTGCCGGGCAACAGCCAAGAGGCCGCGCGCAAGCTCGCGCAGCGTGCCGATGACGTCGTGACCCTGCTCCAAAGCCAGCGCGATCTGCTGCGTCAGCGCGGCATGAACCTGCCCGCCGGCGCGCTGGAAACCGTGCTGACGGTCAAGAGCCGCCTCGAATCGCTGAACAAGAAGATCGTCTCGACATTGATCGAGCTGCGCACGCTGCGCGCATTGGCCGAGACCACGTCGCTCATCACCAGCAACCTCGACACCGAGGACGTGCTCAATCAGGTGATGGACACGGTCGTCGGCCTGACCGGCGCAGAGCGCGGCTACATCGTCCTGAAAGACCGCGACACCGGCTCATTTGACCAGTTCGCCGTGGCGCGCGGCATCGACGTCAACACGTTGGCGGCCGATCAGACCCCCAATGCCGCCAACCGCGACTACGCCGTCAGCCGCACGATCATCAACGAGGTCGTCACGACCGGTCAGCCGGTGATGACTACCAACGCGCTTGAGGACGAGCGTTTTCAGTCGCAGCAGAGCATCGTGGGCCACGCCATGCGCAGTGTGCTCGCCGTTCCGCTGCGCGTGCGCGGCGAGCTGACCGGCATCGTCTACTGCGACAACCGTGTGTTGGCCGGCCTGTTCGCTCAGCGCGAGCTTGAACTCGTGACCACGTTCGCCGAACACGCCGCCGTCGCCATTGATAACGCCCGCCTGTTCCAAGCCCTGCGCGACCAGCTCGCCGAGGTCACGGCCTTGCGCGATGAACTCGACCGCATCTTCGAGTCGATCACCGCCGGCGTACTCACCCTCGACCGTTCCGGGACGATCACGCTGTGCAACCGCGCCGCGATCACCATCTTCTGTGCCGCGAACACCATGGTCGGCCACAGTTTGACCGACTTCGTCAACGAAATGCCCGGCCCGCTGCAAAGCGCGATGACCTACGTGCGCGCTTCCGCCCGGCCGATGCCGTTCGACTTATCGCTGTTCATCCCCGGACGCGGCGAGTGTCACCTCAACATCGTCATGTCGCCGTTGGCCGACGGTACAGGTTTGGCGCTCGTGATCGACGATCTCACTGTCGAGAAGGCGCGCGAACAGCAGTTGGCGGAGGTCACGCGCTATCTTCCGACCGCCCTCGTCAAGAACCTCGCGACCGTCTCCAATTCGGACGTGCGCGGGCAGGAGCGCCAGATCACGGCGATGTTCTGTGACGTGCGCGGCTTCACACGCTTCAGCGAGAACATCGACCCCGGCGAGGTCGTGCGCGTCATCAACCAGTACCTGAGCCTCGCCAGCGACGCGATCGGCCTATTCGAGGGCGTGGTCGACAAGTACATGGGCGATGCCGTCACCGGCCTGTTCAACACACAGTTGAACCCACAGGAAGATCACGCCATCCGCGCCATTAGCGCCGGGCTGACCATGGTGGCCGAACTGGCCGCACTTCACGAAACCATGCCGGAGGATTACCGGCTCGACTTCGGCATTGGCATCGACAGCGGACTGGCAGTGCTGGGCAATGTCGGCAGCATGGATCGGCGCGAGTTCACCGCGCTGGGCGAGCCGGTCGTCGTGTCGAAGATCCTGCAAGAGAACGCGCGCGCGTCGGTCTTAATCAGCGAGGCGACTTATGCGCTGGTGGCCGATACGTTCCAGTGCGAGCCGGTCACGCTCGAAAAGACCAAAGGCAGCATCGCGGGCTTGACCACCGCTTATCGAGTCGTGCGCCGCAAGCACAATACCGGACTGGTCGCGCTTCTGATCGACTCTGAACTCGCTGACTTGATCCACAAGACCGATTCGACCGCCGATGACACCGACTAGTGTTTGCGCCTGCGCGAATCCTCATAGACAGCTAACCCAAATTGCGCATAATCCGCCGATCACCCCGAACCGCACGACGTGAAGGAACCGCTTATGAATCGGGTACGCCTACTCCTCATCGCCACCCTGATAATTGCCGTGGCGGCCGTGGGTCTTGCACAACCGCTTCCGCTGACCGTCACGCCGCCTGCTGGGCCGGTGGGCACCAACCATGAGGTCGTGGCGACCGGCCTACAGCCCAACTCCGGCTATCGGCTCGAAGTCGTCCTGCGCGAGACCGGCGTCAACGTCTTCACCGCCGACCTCGTTTCCGACTCGAACGGGCAGGCTGCTATCAGCCTGCTGACCGAGCCAACCGACGCGGTCGGCATCTACGACTTGACCCTGTTTGAAGGCGACATCCCGGTGCGCACCGGCACGATCACGATCACCGCGCCGTTCGAGCCTCCGTCCGGCACGACCCTATCTTACGGCGATGCCGTCGAAGGTGCGCTGGCCGTCGGCCAAACAGAGTCGATCTATCTGTTTGACGGCGCCGAAGGTGACATCGTCACGATCGTGCTGCGCTCATCGGAATTCGACGCTTTCCTGTGGCTGTACGGGCCGGATGGCGCGCAGCTGCGCTACAACGACAACGGCCTTCCGCCGACCAGCGACGCCGCGCTGACGACCTACACGCTGCCGGCCACCGGGCGCTACACCATCGTGGCGACCAGCCGCGAAGCCGCCGAGGGCAGCGGCAGCGCCGGGCGTGGATCTTTCACGCTGACGCTCACCGCCGCGCGCGTGGCGCAGGAAGGCGCAATCGCGCCGGGCGAAACGATCACTGGCGAGTTGGGGCTGTTGGCCCAGCGCGCGAATTACACGTTTAACGGACGTGCCGGCGACGTCATCACGGTCGATCTGCGCTCGGAGGCGTTCGACAGCTACCTTCGCCTATTCACGTCGGACGGCGAGCAGCTTGCGCAGGACGATGACGGCGGCGGTGGCCTGAACGCGCGCATCAGCCGCTTTGTGCTGCCGTCCGATGGCGAGTACGTCATCGTCGTCGACGGCTTCCGGGGCTTCACCGGCGAGCGCCGCTTGCAAGGCGTATACACCGTGTCGCTTGAGATCGAGGGTCAGGGGCCGGTGATCGCTCAGGCTACGCCGCAGCCCTCTACCCCAACTCCCGTGCCTGCGATTGCCGGCGCAGTCGGCGAGATCGACTACGGCGAGACGACCGTCGGTGAGCTGACCGAACAAGCTCAGACCGGCGTATTCCGTTTCAACGGCACGGCCGGCGACCGCGTGACAATCGCGCTGAACTCCGACGCTTTCGATCCGAAACTGCGTCTAGTCGGCCCCGACGGAACGGTGCTGGCCGAGGACGACGACAGCGGCCCCGACCTCAACGCGCTCATCAGCGAGTTCACCCTCCCGCGCGACGGCGAGTATGTGATCGAAATCGACGGCTTCCGCGGCGCGTCCGGCGACCGCGTTCTACTCGGCGAGTTTTCGCTCAGCCTCACTGCGGGCGGCACGGTGGCGACCGCGCCGACGCAAACACCCGAATCGACCCCAGTCCCGCAGGCGGGCGGCGCGATCATCGCCGGTCAGACGTTGACGGGCGAGTTCACCGAATCCGTGCAGTCGGCGGTCTACGAGTTCACCGGCCGCGCCGGGGATACGGTCACGATTGACCTGCGCTCGGACGAGATCGACCCGTTGGTGCGGCTGATCGGGCCGGACGGCACGGTCGTGGCCGAGGACGACGACAGCGGCGGCGGCGTGCAAGCGCGTATCAGCGAGTTCACGCTGCCGGCCGACGGCACGTACACCATCGAGGTCGACGCGTTCCGCGGAATCGACAGCCATCGGCTGATCTTCGGCGCGTTCGAGCTGTCGCTTTCGGTCGTCGAAGCGCCGGTGGCACAGGCCCCGACCGCCACGCCCGAACCCGCCACCCCAGAGCCAACCGCGCCCCCCGCCGGCGCTACGCCGACCGCGCCCTCCACCCCGTCGATTCCGGCACAGGCCGGCGAGGTCACAGCCATCGTTCCCGGTGATGCCATCACGCTGACGTTTGAAGGCGGCGAGGGAGAGCAGTTCGAGTTCAGCTTCGAGGGCAGCGCGGGCGACATCGCCAGCTTCAACGTCCTCAGCGACGGCGCGATCGACACCGCCATGGAGATCCAAGCCATCGACGGCCTCGCGGTCGCCAGCGATGACGACAGCGGCCCCGGCGCGGATCCGGAACTGCTCGGCGTCGAGCTGCCGGCCTATGGTGGATACCGTCTGATCGTTCGGCCGGTAGCGCCGGGCGCGACCGGAACGGCCACGCTCAACTTCCTCAACTACGTCGGCACCGCCATAGGTGAGGGCGGCATCAGCGTTAGCTTGAACGACAAGTTCGGCCCACAGTCGCTGCGGTTCACCGGCCACGCGGGCGAGACCGTGCGCCTCGTGATCACCAGCGTGTCGCAGATCGGCGGCGAGCCGGAGATCGTCGTGTCGCAAGGGGCCGAGACCCTCGCCAATCAGGTGATCGGCCGCAACCTGCGCCTGACGTTTGAGTTCGTCACGCCGAGCGATGGCCGCGTCGACGTCAAGGTGCTGCGCGAAGCCGGCGCTTACGGAGAGCTGCAAATCTCGCTGGAACGCGTGGTCGAAGAAGAGGAAACGCCCACCGAGAGCGAATAGGTAGGGGACAGTTGTCAGGGGGCAGCCCATACGCCCCGACTGTCGGTGCTCCTCTCTCCCCGGCGATCAACGGGAGCACCGACGGTCGGGAAAGTGATCGCCGCCGCAGCGATTACGCTCTGACGCTGCCCCCAGCCCCTTCAGTGGGCTTCGCACGGTTTAGCCGTGCGTTTCAACGCTCGGCGGATAGCCGTCAGGGACAGTTATCAGGGGGCAGCCCATACGCCCCGCAGTCGGTGCTCCTCTCTCCCCGGCGATCAAGGGGAGCACCGACGGTCGGGAAAGTGATCGCCGCCGCAGCGATTACGCTCTGACGCTGCCCCCAGCCTCTTCAGTGGGCTTCGCACGGTTTAGCCGTGCGTTTCAACGCTCGGCGGATATACTCGGCGGATAGACGTCAGCGGTAAAGGAGTCCTCATGTCGTGGTTCTCGACAATCCATACGCCGCGCCTGATCCTCCGCGAATACGCCGGGGGTGACGCGGAAAACCGTGAGGCGCTCATGCGGGAGTCCTTCGGGAGCGACGATACGCTTGAGCGGCACCGGGACTGGCTCGACTGGACAATCGCCAGCTACCGCGAACACGGGGCGATGTCTCAGGCGCCATACGGGGACTACGCCGTCGTGCTGCGCGATACAGGCGAGGTCGTGGGGTCGGTCGGGTTGGTGCCAGCGGGTGTGCCGTGGGCGGTGCTGCCGGCCTTCCGGCTGCCCGGCGAGCCGCATCACACGCTCGTCAGCGCGGAATACGGCCTGTTCTGGGCGACTCGCAGCGCGTGGCGCGGCCGTGGAATCGCGGCCGAAGCGGCACACGCCTTCACGCACGAATTCTTGTTCGGTGTCATGCGAGTGTGCCGCGTGATCGCAGCAACCGAGCGTGACAACCTGCCCAGCCAGCGTGTGATGCACAAACTAGGGATGACGGTGTACGAGAACCCCACCCCTGAGCCGTTCTGGTTTCAGGTCATCGGTGTACTCAATCACCCCGCGATCAGTGGTTTCGCGGGCTAGGTCAGCGGCGGATACACGCGCTCGGCAGCGGCAAAGCCCGACCGGATGCGGTCGGCCAGCGTGGGCCGGCGGTTCGTGACGATATAGTCGCTGCCTGCGACGGCGGCGCCTTCCGGCAGCGCACGGTGCAGCGCCTCCATGCGCGCGACAAAGCCCGTATCCTGCCACTCCAGCGGTTCATCGAAAGGCCACACGCTGACGATAGGCTGGATCAGCCCCAGCGGCAGATCGAACATCCGGGTCACCTGCGCTGCAACGTCATCCGGGTTCCATCGGGTTTCAAGAACGGCCGGATCACAGCGCATCCCGAACTGCAACCACGTCATCCCTTCGGGGACACGAACCGGATGGTCGATGCGAGCGATGTACGCGATCGGGTGATCCGCCGGAAGCGCGGCGGGGAGCTTGCCATCGATATCCGCCGTGTACTGCACGACGTTCACGCGGGCGATCGTGTCGAAGCGGTAGCGCTCCAACTGCGCCGCCGCGTCGGGGCTGAGACCGCGCAGGATCCGTTCAGCGCGGGGCGCCGACACGGCGATCACCACCGCGTCGGATTCCAGCACCGTTCCGTTTTCCAAACACACGCAGAAGCGCGGAAATCCATGCGCACGGGCCGCCGCGTCAAACTCGCCCACCGACGTCACGGCCGATTGCATGAGCAGCGTGTAGTCCGGGGACATCCCGACCGCCCCCAACACCGACTCTTGAGCGCGCCTGAACATGAACCAAGTGCGGGCGTCGCCCATCGGCACGGGGACGAGTTCGTCCTCCAGACCAAGCGCGTCCCACAGCGGATCAGCCGGATCGTCCAACGTGCCAACGCACCCGCGATCAATCTGGATCTCAAGCGGGTCAGCACGATGAGTCGACACCGACGCGCCAACCCGCTTCTTGAGGTCGATGAGCGTGATGCGGAGTCCCCCTCGATTCCGGAGCGCGCGGGCAGCGGCCAGACCCGACAACCCCGTGCCGATGACGACGGCGTGCGGCGGCGTGCGGCGCATACGACCGCGCGGCGGGGCTATTCGAGGCCCGCAGCAGCCCGCAGCGCAGCGGCGCGATCAGTCTTCTCCCACGGCACGTCGAGGTCTTCACGCCCGAAGTGACCGTAAGCCGCCACCTGCCGGTAGATCGGCCGGCGCAGCGCCAAGTCGCGGATGATCGCCGCCGGCCGCATGTCAAAGTGCCTGCGGATCAGGTCGATAATCACGTCGTCGGGCACAACCCCCGTGCCGAACGTCTCGACCGCCAGCGACGTCGGGTGCGACACCCCAATCGCGTAGCTCACTTGCAGCTCGAAGCGCGCCGCCAGCCCCGCCGCGACCACGTTCTTGGCGATGTAACGCGCCATGTACGCCGCGCTGCGGTCGACTTTGGTCGAGTCCTTGCCGCTGAACGCCCCGCCGCCGTGACGCGCGACGCCGCCGTACGTATCGACGATGATCTTGCGGCCGGTCACGCCGGCGTCGCCCTGCGGCCCGCCAACTACGAAACGGCCGGTCGGGTTGATGAAGATACGCGTATCCTGATCGATCAAATGCTCAGGCACGACGCGGCGGATAATGTCGCGCGTGACCACATCTCGAATCGTGCGCTGATCCACGTCCTTCGAGTGCTGCGTGCTGATGACGATGGTATCGACGCGCTTGGGCTTGCCAAAGGAGTATTCAACCGTGACTTGGCTCTTGGCGTCGGGGCGCAGCCATGCAATCTCACCGGACTTGCGAGCCTCGGCCAAGCGGCGTACCAGCTTGTGCGAAAGGCTGGCGGTCAGCGGCATCAATTCGGGCGTTTCATCGCAGGCAAAGCCGAACATCATGCCCTGATCGCCCGCGCCAATCGCCTCGATCTCCGCGTCGGACAGGCGGTTCTCGCGCGCTTCCAACGCCTGATTCACGCCCTGCGCGATGTCCGGCGATTGCTCGTGAATGGCGACCATCACGCCGCACGTCTCGGCATCGAAACCGCCTGCATCCGAGCCGAGATAACCGACCTCGCGCACCGTCTGCCGAACGACCTTCTCAATGTCGACATAGGCCGTGGTGGTGATCTCCCCCATCACGACCACGAGGCCGGTGGTCGTCGCGCATTCGCACGCCACGCGCGCGTTGGGATCCTGCGTCAAGATCGCATCCAGCACCGCATCGGACACCTGATCGCACAGCTTGTCCGGGTGCCCCTCCGACACCGATTCTGACGTATACATGAAGCTCGGCGACGTGATGAACGTCAATGTGCTTGATTGCGCTGCACGTTCCAGCGATGCCATGGCTCAATTCCTCGTTGCAACAAAAAACGAAAACGCCGCTTACGGTTAAGGGCGTCTTGGGTAGGTGTGAGGCTTTCACTCATCTCCCAGAGGCGACCTCTGCAGGACTTGGCACCGTGCCGGAAAACCGGAGGTTGCCGCGAGTTCGCCGGGCCTGTTCCCTCCCTCGCTCGTGATGAGTGCAGTTGAACTGCACGAATACAGCGGCGGCGCCGCGTTAAGAGTCAGTGTATCACGGGGTTGCCGCGCAATCAACGGTACGGCGTGCCATCACCCGGTCACGACGCGGTCACGCGATTTGGCCTTTCGCGGTACAGTGGAATCATCGTGCGCCTCTGCGGGGAGGTACCCTATGATCCGTCTGCTGCTGATCCTCTTGGTTGTTGCGTATCTTGCCGTGCCGGTCGGCGCCGGAGTCATCTTGTTCACGGCCGCCCGCGACATGATCGATACCGTGTCGCCCGTATATGAGTCGGCCTCGGAGTCACTGAACGATGCGGCTGATCGCCTCGGAACGTCGATGGATGGCCTCAAAGCCAGCTTTCAGCCGATCGCCAATACGATCAACAGCTTGAGAAACCGTCTCAGCGAGATCAACAGCTTTATCCGAGACAACGTGAACGCCGTGATCGAATTCATCAACAATACGCCGGGGGTTCACATCCCTCTATTCGAAGGGATCACGATCCCGACAGCCATCAACGTCAACTTTCTCACCAATCTCGGAAACGACGTCAGTGACGTGATCGAGGACGTGCGCGATATCATCGACACCACGCGCGAGGCGGTCGCGGCGCAGACCCGTATGCTCGGCCTCGGCGCGCTGCTGATCGGCGCATGGCTGGCGCTGACTCAGGTGCTGGTGATCGTGGCGGTCGCGCGCAGCATCGGTCGGTAACGGCTACCCGCACGGGTTATATGGATCGAGCGGAGTCTGCATCTGGTCGGGCGGATAGGCCGGCACGATGAAGTCCCCACACACTTTCTCCATACGCAGCAGCGCGTCGAACGCGGGGCGCAGCGAGATATAGCCCATGTCGAGATGCGGCACGGTGATCGAGAACCAGTACTGCTCGTCGTCTTCCGTCCAGTGCACGTCGGCAAGGAAGATCGCGCTCATCAGGCCAACCCACGGCCGCCAGTGTTCGGCGGCATAGGCGTATGCCTCGCGCATGTACTCTGCCTGCTGTTCTTCGGTCACGGCGTACCAACTGTAATCCGGGTTGTTCGGGTTGGTCGTCCAGCCGACCTCAAGCAGCGCCATCTGCCGCGCGGCATCGCCGTTGGCGATCATGATCTTGCGCAGGTCTTCGATACGCCGGAAGCTCATCCAGCGCTGCCGGCCCTTCGCCACCGCATCATCCGGGCCAACATGAGGCGCGTCATAACCGGCGGCATGCGCGCCGACGACGTCGACATACTGCTGAAAGCCAGCGTCGTACATATCCTGCAAGTACAGGTCGTCACGGCGCGCGATGGCGTCATCGTTGCCGGTCGGCGACAAGCCGGCGGAGATAATGATCGCGTCCGGGTCGGCCGCGCGGATCGCACCGCTGCACGCCGCCAACAAGTCCACATAGCCGCGCGCGTTCGGCACAAACCCTCCCCACTCGCGCGAGAGGTTCGGCTCGTTCCACACCTGATACGCCCGGATGCGCCCGGCATAGCGGCCGGCCACTGCGCCGCAGTAGTCCGCGACATCGGCGAGATCGGCGGCGGGGCCGTCGTGCGCATCCGGCGAGAAACCATCCGCCCGCGCCCATTCCGGCGTTACGCCTAACCGCGCAACCATCTGCACGCGGCGCGCCTCCAACCCGTCCATGATCTCGTCAAGCCGCGAGAAATCATACGGCCCGCCCGGTTCGGCTTGCAGATCATCCCACGCCACGGTGTGCTTGATGTGCGTGAACCGCATCATCCGGATCCAGTCCATCTGCGTAGTGGCTAACCCGCCATCCCACCACAGAAAGGCCTGAATCGCATAGGTCAGCGACTCGAACGGCGGGTCGATGACCGCCGCGCCCATGAACGGGTCGTCGTCGGCGCGCGTTCTCAACAGCAGCAGCACGCCAAACGTGACAACCAGCGCGACCGTCAACAGCGCTGCGATGCGGACAAACACCGCCCTCCGCATCCGTGCGGATACGGAGGGCGAAACAGAGGCTTCCATCGGAGTTACTGAATGCCCTTGTATTCCCGGCTCCACTCGCCGAGCGCGTCGAACACCGGGCGATGCACGAAATCCGGGCCAACGATTGAATACGGCACGTTGTCGTTGTCCGGCGCCCAACCCGCCTGTGGCCCGTAGTTCAGGTTCCACAGAATGGCGAAGCGCACGGTTCCCATCTCGACCATCAGATCAAGGGCTTGCAGCGTCCAATCGCGCTGTTCCTGCAGTGTATTGTCGACGGCATAATCCCAGCCCGCCGGCACGCCTTCGAGGTCTTCGCCCGAGGCCCAGCCGAATTCGGTGATGCACAGCTTCTGCGTGCCGCCAGCCGCCTGAACACGCGTCGCATAGTATTCGAGCGTGCTGCGGAAGCTCCAACTGTGATGTGGGTTGTCGAACGGCCCGCGGAAGGTCGCTGACGGGTCATCCGTGACGGAGTCCCAGCGCTCAAGCGGGTTGAGGTTATACCCGTTGTGATGCGCGCCAATGCAGTCGGCGTAATTCAGCAGGCCGGCCTGAATCATGGCGTCGAAATAAGCGAAGTCGTCAATCGCGCAGACCTCGCCGGCCGCGTTGGTGCAGCCACCGGTGGTCGAAAGCGCGCCGCTGACGACGATGATATTCGGGTTGATCTGCTTGACCGCCTGATACGTCTGGCGCAGCATCTCGACGTAATCCTCGGCGCGCAGGCCGCGCACCGACGTCCACTCGCGGTCGAGGTTCTGCTCGTTCCACACCTCGATGGCATGGAAACGGTGGCCGAAGCGGGTGACCAGCTCGGAGACGAAGTTGACGTAAGACTGGTAATCCGCCGGCGGGCCTTTCCGAGTCAGGTCGGCGTCGGGTTCGCGCGCCCAGTCCGGCGCATCGACGATTGAAAGCAGCACGCGCGTGCCGGTCTTGTCCGTCGCGCGAAGCGCTGTGCGCAAGAAGCGGAAGTCATAGTCTCCCGGAACCGGCTCGGTGTATTCCCAACCGACCTGAATCTTGACCCAGTCCATTTGCAGCTTCTGGTCGACGTCGTTCATCCAGCCGTCCATCTCGTCTTGGCTGTTGCTCGGCGGCACCTGCACCTGAATGCCCAGCTCGAACGTGTCGATGTCGATGGGCGACACGGTCGGCGTAAGCGTCGGCAGGGGTTCCGGCGACGCCGCCTGCGCCTGTGCGATTACAACCGGCGTGGCCTGCGCCGATTCAGCCGTCGGCGGCGTCGTAGGCTCTGGCTCGTCGGTGGGCTGCGGCGGCGTGGTGTGAGTCGGGGCCGGCAGGTCGGTCGCCGGCGCTGCCGCCGCGGGATCGGTCGCCGTCGGGAACGCGACGTTCTCCAGCGCGGTCTCAGCGGCGGACGTCGGCGTATACGTCAGGTAAATCCCGAAGAACGTCAACCCGGCGATGATAAAGGTCAGCATCGACCACGTTAGGACGAATCCTCGAACCTGATGCTTGATGACCGGCGTACGGGACATGAGTGTGCTCCTAGTGTCGGTGATGTGTTTAGCGAGCGCCCGCGATTGCATCACAGGCAGGACAACCGCCGCCGGGCCGGATGATGGCGTATCCGGCCTGCGGATCGTTGGCATCGTAGGTGCGGAAGTCGACGTTCCACACGATCAGCAGCTTGACGCGGCCGCTTTGCGAGGCAATCGCCATCGCCTCCGCCAGCCACGCCGCCTGCTGCGCGACCGTGGTGTTCGCGCCCCAAGCGAAGTTCGGCGCGATCGTGCCGTACCCCTCCGGCGTGACGTACCCCAGTTCCGTAAAGCACAGCGGCCGGTTGGTGATGCCGCTGTATACGTTGATCATCGACGTGAAGAAGCGCGTATAGTAGTCACCGCGCGGATCGCCGCTGGTCGCGCTGGGCGGCACGATACCCTCATTATAGTGGACGCCCACACAGTCCAGATAGTTCAACCCGCCCGCCGCGACCACCTCCGCCAGCCAAGCGTCGTCATTGCGCACGGCGCCCGCCGGGAAGTCCAGTTCGCCGCCAGTCGGCGCCGGCGCGGCGGAGATCACCATCGTGCCGGGGCTGACGCTCTTGATGGCGTTATAGGCGCTGGCGAGCATTGCAACGTAGTTAGCGCCGCTGATCTGTCCGCGCGGCCACTCGCGGTCGATATTCGGCTCATTCCAGACTTCGATCCCGTCCGGCCCGGCAGAAGCGATCCCGGCGAGCCAGTTGGCGAACCCCTGAATATATCCGCCGCCGCCAAGCGCGAGGTCATTCGGGGAGCCGACCGCGCTGACCAGCATCTTGAACCCACGGTCACGGCCGGTTCGCACCACGTCGGCAATCGCTTCCGGGCCGGTGCCGGGGGAATAACGCACCTGCACTTTCATCCACGTCATGCCCGCGCGCTGCATCGCGTCAATGGCTGCCTGACTCTCGACGCTCGTGACCTGCCCGCCGTACTCGAAGACGCCGGTGATAATTGACCCGGGGCCGGGGTTGACGGCCGCGAACTGACTGCCGGGGCCAAATTGGGCGCTGCGCGTCGGGATAATTGGCGAGAGCGTAGGCGTTTCAGTCGGGATCAGCGTCGGTTCGGCAGTTGGCAGCAGAGTCGGCGTGGGGGTCGGCCGCAGCACCGCCACCTGCGCGCCGCTGCGAGCGACGGCCTGCTCGCCATCCACGACCTCGACGTTGATCGCGAAGTTGCCCTCGACCGCCTCCAGCGTCACGACCAATTCTTCGTTCAGGCCGGTGATGACCTCGCTGCGCACCCCGCTGTTGTCCTGCACGCGCCAGCGCAGTGACAAGTCCGGGACGCTTGGCTCAATCGGAAGCGAGAGTTTGAAGTTCAGCACCGCCTCCGGCACGCCCGCGGCCAGCCCGCCCGATGACAGGTCGGACAGCGCGACGCCGCCGATCACGTGCGGACGCAGTTGGTCAAGGCGGAAGCGCAGCGCGCCAGCGGTCGTCAGCCAGACTTTCTCGACGGCGCTGCCATCTGGATTGCGATATAAGATGTAGGGCGCTTGCACGGCCGTCTCGACGCCGGGCAGCGCATCGAACCCGTCGAGGCGCGCGCGGATGACTTCGCCGGGCGCGGTGACGCTGCCGGCGACCTGCACATTACCCAGCTTGGACAGGGCGTCCGCGTACGATACCGGCACGAACCCGCCCCGCGTCTCTCGCAGCGACAGCGCATTCAGCCCGGCGAGCAGCTTGTATCGGCTGACTTCGCGGGTTGCCCACCGAAACAACGCCTCGATGCGCTGATCGGGGCCGGGCGCGAACGCCAGCGGGTCGAGGCCGAGGTCAACTTGAAGATAATCAGTCACCTGCCCGATCACGCGCCAGTCGAACACGCCGGTATCCCACTCGCCGCCGGTGTTCTCAGGCGCCGGCACAATGACCCCAAGCAGCAGCCCATTGGACGAGAACGCCTGTTTGAGTTCACTCACGAAATCCGAAAATTCGTCGCGGATGTCCAGCGGCAGCCCGCGATATTCGACGAACAGGCCGTCGAATCCGCTGCTGATCGCCACAGAGACGAGGTTCAGGATGTGCGCCTGCCGCAGCGCCGGGTCGCGGATCAGGTCGACCACGGTTTGCACGTCGATGGCGCGCGGATCGTTGAAATTGCGCACCACCGGCATGACCCGATACGCCGCGTTGGTGACAAAGCCGGGCGCAAGGCTGCCGATCAGCTGGCCCGCGGCGTTGGGCGTCAAGCCGGCGGGGCTGACGATTGACGCGAGCTGCGCGGCCTCGTGCGTCAAGTCCTGCGTGATCTCGACCGGCACGACGACCACCGGATCCACCGGCGAAGCGCTAAACAAGCCCACGTAATCGACAACGCGTGTTGACGAGACAAGCAGCGTCCCCGCTTGCGTCAACTGTGAGGGAAGGAAGCGCCAGCGGTCGGTCTGCGCGTCGTACCCGTACACGTCGAGCGTGTCGAGGTCGGCGCCTTCAGGCAGGTCGAAGTCGAGCGCGATGCCGGACGGTACCCGCCCGACGGTATCAAGCCGGTAAATGGGGCCAGCTGCCATGAGCGCCGCCGGCGCCACCCGCCGGGCCGCCGCGTTGTCCTCGTCAGAGGCGAACGCCTCGGCGGACAGCGCGCGCAGGGCCACGCCGAACCCGTCCGCTTCATCAACGTCGTTAACGATGACACGCAGTCCGTCCGCGGCGGCGGCGTTGTTCTGGCCGTCGAACATCACGAACTCCGGCCCAAACAACGACTCGGCAAGGTTGAACGGCGGAAGGAACAGCCCGACCACGATCAATCCAGCGGCGATCACCAGCGCGGTTACGGCGATCACGATGCACCCGAGCGTATTCGGGCCGCGCCGCCGGTATACGGACATCACCTGCGGCTCGACCGGAGCGATCGGGCGGACTTCGCCGGTAGGTGGATCGTGAGACGGTTGTTCCGACATGCGCGTTTGATACGATTCCCGACTGTAATGGTTCGTGAGTGTAACAATGCAGTCCTCGATACGGTAGGGCGAGCGCCGCGCCGTTGGGGATGCGTCGGTCATCCACGCCTGTACCAGAATCCTTACGTTCTATCGTCAACCGGCTGCAATCTACGGCGAACGCTCCCGCCAAAATCTAGACAAAAACCTTACGAAATTGCAACAACGTTCCGTGGTAAGTTGGAGACTGCGGTGAAATTCAGAGGCTGTGAAGTACAAGCCGTGTACGATGCCGACGTCCCGAACGAGGTTCAAGACCACAGCCCGACACAGGGCGCGTGGGTATGGTCACTGCGTTCTGGCGTCATGCGCTGGTCGCCGGTCATGTTCGCGATCTTCGGCGTCAGCGCGCATCAGTTCGATACCACCATCGAGAACTACAGCCTTATGATCTATCCGGCCGACCGGCGGCGTGTACAGGCCACGCTGATGCGGGGCATCCATGAAGGAGACGCCGGGCCATTGGTCTATCGAATCATCCGGCCGGATGGCGAACAGCGCACCGTCGAAGCGGCGATCCGCGTCGAATACGACATGGACGGAGTCATCCGGCGTATCTACGGTGTCCTCACCGACGTCACCGAGCGCACCACGAACCGGACAGGTCAGGCATCTACCGCCGTGACGAAGCCGTTCAACGCCACGCCCGCCCTCATCGACGAGTGGTGCGCGTTCGGCCGCGAGATGGCGGGTCGGCGGGGGCTGGCGTTCGAGTGCCGCATCAGCGACCGCTTGCCAGCCGGCGTCCCCCTCGACAGCACGCTGCTCACGCACATCGTCAATCAACTGCTGCGCAATGCGTGTCAGTTTACGGCGCGTGGCAAAGTCGGGTTATCGATCGCCCTACGCGATACCGTGCTTGAGATTAAAGTGTGCGACACCGGCGCCGGCATCCCGCCTCACGCGGCGATTCCGGCCTTGCGCGGCCATCGCCTGAACACCGTATCTGCCGGCGCGAGCAACAGCGAACCGGGACGCGGCTTGCCGATGGTGCGGTCTTACGTCGAACGGCTCGGCGGCAGTTTGATGGTCGCCAGCACGATCGGCGTAGGCACCACGTTCTCCGTGACGCTCCCACTGCCAACCAACGCACCCAGCCCTTGACACTGCGACCGCCCGACCTATAATTCCGACCGTACTTTGCCGCAGAATGCAGGTGGGTTCGCCCTTAATGTCCTGCCGAGGTGAAGGCGCATAGGGACTGATTCACAGACCGTATGGCGGCCTTTGCGTTTTGCGAGGCCGCTTTCAATTTGCGGCGCACAAGGTCGGATTATCGGTAAGGAGGGTAGACCTTTGGCACTCACACGTGAGCGCAAGAACGAATTGGTCGCCCAGTACGTCGATCTGCTCAGCAAGACCAACGGCTTCGTTGTCGTTCAGGCGTCCGGCCTGAGCGTCAAAGAAATCGACGGCCTGCGCGCCGCGGTTCGCAACGCCAACGGCAAGTATGTCGTGGCGAAGAACACGCTGCTGACAAAGGCACTCGAAGAGGCCGGGCTTGCAGTCCCCTCGGACTTGCTCAAGGGCCCCAACGGCATCGCATTCGGGTTCGATAACTTCCCCGGTGTGGCCAAGGCGGTTCTCGACTATGCAGCAGACGCGACCCGCACAGAGAAGATGAAGGTCGTCGGCGGCCAGATGGGCAGCAATGTCCTGTCTGACAAGCAGGTCGACGCCATCTCGAAGCTGCCGTCGCTCGACGAACTGCGGGGACAACTCATCGGGCTGATCGTGGCTCCGGCCACCGGCATTGTCAGCGTCATTCAGGCCGCCAACAGCAGCGTGGTCAACGTGCTGCAAGCGTATCTGGACGACCGCGAGCAGGGCGCAGCCTAGCCCAACCGGGCGGCTCGTCTCCATACACTTTTTCGCATACGCGCACCTCGCGCAGATCGCACCTAAGGGAGCATCAGTCATGGCCGATTTGAACAAGCTGGTTGAAGACCTGAGCGCGCTGACCATTCTGGAAGCCGCCGAACTCAAGACCCTTCTCGAAGAGAAGTGGGGCGTGAAGGCCGCCGCTGGCGGGATGATGATGGCCGCGATGCCGGCCGCCGGTGGCGCTGCCGCCCCGGCTGAAGAAGTCGAAGAGAAGACCGAATTTGACGTCATCCTCGTCGACGCCGGCGCCAACAAGATCAACGTCATCAAGGTCGTCCGCGCCCTGACCTCGCTGGGCCTGAAGGAAGCCAAGGACGTCACCGAAACCGCTGGCGCCAAGGTTCTGGAAGCCGTGTCGAAGGACAAGGCCGCCGACGCCAAGAAGCAGCTCGAAGACGCCGGCGCCAAGGTCGAAGTCAAGTAGTTTCGACCCCTGCCTATACAGCCACGACGGCCGCTCCTGTGAAAGGGACGGCCGTCTTGATTCAACCTGCCGGCGGGCGCAGTCAGCGCGCGGCGTGCGCCATACCGCCGAGCACGCACAGCGCGAGAAACTTCCGCCGTATAAAAACTGTGTTTGACCGGGAATTTCATACAAAATTCTATGACTCGGTTGATATACTGCGGAAGTTGTAACCAGTCATTGTAACCGGGAGAGAATGCATTGAGTCAGGAATCGACGACGCCCGTGGACGAGGCCGCCGAAGACTCTGTCGCGGCCGCGGAACAGACGCCGAACGACAGTCAAGACGAGGTCGGCGAGGACACAGCGAGCGTGAATACAGTGGATACCGAATCCAAGGCAGGCGTCTCCCCGGAGGTAGCGGTATTGTTGGCAAAGATCGAGGAATACAAGGACGGCTGGCAGCGCGAGCGCGCCGAGTTCACCAACTACAAGCGGCGGGTTGAGCGCGAACAAGCCGAAGTCCGGCAGCGCGGTATCCAAGATACCGTGACACGCCTGCTTCCCATCATCGACGACTTCGAGCGCGCCATGCAGCATGTCCCGGAGGAACTCAAGGACAATTCGTGGATCGGCGGCATTGACCTGCTGCTGAACAAGTTCGACAAGTTCCTCACCGAAATGAACGTTGAAAAGATCGAACCCACCGGCAAGCCGTTCGATCCGACACTGCATGAGGCGATTGGGGTCGAAGACACAGACGAGGTCGAAAGCGGCTTCGTAAGCACCACCCTACAGAAGGGTTACATCAGCGGCGATCGAGTGCTGCGCTCTGCGTTGGTTCGCGTCGCTAAGTAGGCACAAAGTCAGAGGAGTAGCAAACACATGGGTCGCATTATCGGAATTGACCTCGGAACCACCAACTCGGTCGTGGCAGTCATGGAAGGCGGCGAGCCGACTGTCATCCCGTCATCGGAAGGAGGCCGGCTGATCCCGTCGGTCGTAGCCATGAACAAGAACGGGGAGCGTCTGGTAGGCCGCGTCGCGCGCAATCAGGCGATTATGAACCCCGACAACACCATCTTCTCGGTGAAGCGCTTCATCGGCCGGCGCTTCCAAGACCGCGAAGTGCAGGACGCTGTCAAGCGCGTTCCGTATCAGGTCAGCGCCGCGCCCAACGGAGACGTGCGCGTGAAGATGGCCGAGCGCGAATACAGCGCGCAGGAGATCTCGGCGATGATCTTGCAGAAGATCAAGGCCGACGCCGAAGCGTATCTGGGCGAGAAGATCGAGAAGGCCGTCATCACCGTGCCGGCGTACTTCAACGACAGCCAGCGCAACGCCACCAAGGATGCGGGCCGCATCGCCGGCCTCGAGGTCGTCCGCATCATCAACGAGCCGACCGCGTCAGCCCTCGCCTACGGCCTCGACCGCAAGAACGGCGTGGTCGCGGTGTATGACCTCGGCGGCGGCACGTTCGATATTTCGATCCTTGAGATCAACGACGGCGTGTTTGAAGTTAAGTCGACCAACGGTGACACGTACCTCGGCGGCGACGACTTCGACGACGCGGTGATCGACTGGCTGGTGACCGGTTTCAAGGCGGAGCAGGGCATCGACCTGCGGCAGGATCGTCAAGCCCTCCAGCGCCTTAAGGAAGCCGCCGAGAAGGCCAAGATCGAGCTGTCGAGCGCGTTGAGCACCGATATCCAGCTTCCGTACATCACGGCGGACGCGTCCGGCCCCAAGCACCTGAACATCACGCTCAGCCGCGCCAAGCTCGAACAGCTTACGGCGCACCTGATCGAGCGTTCGATGAAGCCGGTCGAGCAGGCGCTCAAAGACGCGGGAATGACCAAGGATCAGATCGAAGCGGTCGTGCTGGTGGGCGGTATGACCCGCATGCCGGCGGTGCAGGCCGCGGTCGAGAAGTTCTTTGGCAAGCCGCCGACCAAAGGCGTCAACCCCGACGAGGTGGTGGCGTTGGGCGCGGCGGTTCAGGCCGGTGTGCTGCAGGGCGACGTCAAGGGCATCCTGCTGCTGGACGTCACCCCGCTGACCCTGTCGATCGAGACGTTGGGCGGTGTCGCGACGCCGATGATCAGCCGCAATACGACCATCCCGACTCGCAAGTCGCAGGTCTACAGCACCGCGGCGGATAACCAGACGCAGGTCGAGATCCACGTCATGCAGGGCGAACGCCCGATGGCCGCGGATAACACCACGCTTGGCAAGTTCATCCTCGACGGCCTGCCCCCCGCCCCGCGCGGCGTGCCGCAGGTCGAGGTGACGTTCGACATCGACGCCAACGGCATTTTGAACGTGAGCGCCAAGGACAAGGCGACCGGCCGTGAGCAGAAGGTCGTCATCACCGGCGCGACCGGCCTCAACAAGGACGAGGTGGAACGGCTGGTGCGGGAAGCGGAGTCGCATGCCGCTGAAGACGCCAAGAAGCGCGAGCAGGTGGAAGCCAGCAACGCCGCCGACAGCGTGGTGTTCACCGCCGAGAAGCTGCTGCACGAGCACGGCGACAAGCTCCCTGAACAGCAGAAGCAGCAGACTCACGAGATGATCTCGGCCGTCAACGCTGCCCGCGAAGCCGGCGATGTCGATCGCATCAAGTCGACGTCGGACGCTCTGGCGCAGCACATCCAGCAGCTCGGCGCGGCGATGTATCAGCAGGCCCCGTCCAGCGACAGCAGCGACGCCGGTAACGGCGCCGGGGGCGACAACAAGGGTGAAGACGTCGTCGACGCCGAGTTCACCGAAGCGTAACCCGACACCGATCCGCCAGAACGGATGACAAGGACGCGTGCCAACCGGCGCGCGTCCTTTCCCATTCCAAACCGATCATCGCCGATCATATAGGACTGCTGACCTCCAATGCCCCGCGACTACTACGACGTACTCGGCGTATCCCGCAGCGCCAGCAAAGACGATATCAAGAAAGCCTTTCGCGATCTGGCGCGGCAGTATCATCCGGATATCAACAAATCCGCCGATGCCGAATCGCAGTTCAAAGAGATCAACGAGGCATACGGCATCCTGAGCGATGACGATCAACGTTCACGTTACGATCGCTTCGGGCATGCCGGCGTAAGCGGCGCGGCAGGCGGCGGCTTCGGGGGATTCGGCGGTGCGGGGTTTGCCGGATTCGAGGAGATTTTCGAGGAGTTCTTCGCGGGCTTCTCCGGGCGCGGCGCTTCGCGGCGGCGCGGGCCGATCCAAGGCAGCGACATCCGCGTGGACGTCACGCTGGAGTTCGTCGAAGCGGTCAACGGGGCGGAAGTACCTGTCGAGTTCGAACGGCTGGACTCCTGCGAGACGTGCGGCGGGTCGGGCGCGCAGCCCGGCACCAGCGCGACATCCTGCCCGCAGTGCAGCGGAACCGGTGAAGTCCGGCAGGTACGCCAAACTTTCCTCGGATCGGTCGTGCAAGCCTCACCGTGCCCACGCTGCGGCGGCACAGGGACGATCATCGAGAACCGCTGCAAGTCGTGTGATGGCGCGGGCCGCCGCCGTCAGCGGGCATCGACCACCGTCAAAGTCCCGGCCGGCGTGCGCGAGGGCTTGCAGATTCAGTTCCGCGGCGAGGGCGACGCCGGTGAACGTGGCGGCCCGCGCGGCAGCCTGATCGTCCACGTGCATGTGCGTCCCCATGAATACTTCCAGCGGCGCGAGAACGATATCCTGCTGGAGATCAAAGTCAACGTCGCGCAGGCCGCGCTGGGCGACAAGGTCAACGTTCCGACAGTCGATGGCGACGTTGAACTGGTGCTGGCGGCCGGCACGCAAACCGGCAAGGTGTACCGCCTGCGCGGCAAGGGATTCCCGCGCCTGCGTTCGGATGGCACCAGCAGCGGCCGCGGCGATCAGCTCGTGCAGGTGATCGTCGAGGTGCCGACCAAACTCAACGAGGAGCAGCGCAAGCTGTTCGCGAAATTGGCCGAGTCGTTCGGCACCAACGTCAACCCGACGGTGAGTGGAACGGGCAAGAATTTCGTCGAACGGATGCGGGACTTCTTCGCCGGCGAGTAGCGACGCTGGCTAAACGTCGAACTCGGCCGGCCACAAGATGCGTCCGGGGATGCGCTGTCCGCGCCGCATAAGCGCCATATAGCTGTCGAACATGCTCGGAGTCAAGGCGCGCGCCATGCAGTGCGGGTCGGCCCGATAGCTCCAATCCCCGTATTCGCTCAACACGCGCGCCGACCCACTGCGAGGATGCAGCGGCAGCGCTAATGATCTGCCCTGCCCCAACGCCGCGGCGATCTCTACCGAGGCGTTGACATCCCGTGCGAGGAACATACGCACCTGACCGGGTTCGTCCGCGGATACCCGCGTGTAACCCACGATCTTGCCATCACGCAGATACACGCTGCATGTGATTCGCGGGTTCGGACTCAACCATGCCGACAGATCGTCATCGGGAACCACCGACAGATCGACCCCGGCCTCCTCGATTCGCCACAGGGCCATGAGCGCAGGTTCGTCACCGGCCTGCACCGGGCGCGCCTCGACGGCGCCCTCGAACAGATGGAGGGCCGCGCCGGCGCGCAGCGTCAGCGTCGAGAACCCGAACGCATTCCCGACATAACCGAACCGCGGATAATACGTGTCGTGTCCCAGCAGCACCACGAATGGATAGCCGAGGGTACGGGCCAAATCGTCGCCAGCCCGCATCAGCACTGAGCCAACGCCGCGGCCCTGCCATTCCGGCAGAACGCCCAACGGGCCGAGAATCAAGGCGCCGATGTCCTGCCCCATCACGCGCAGCGTGCGCGGTGAGTACAGCACATGCCCGACGATCCGCCCGCCCGTCTCAGCGACCAACGACAGCTTCGGCTCGAAACAATACCGCTGCCGATGCAGCGCGACGATCTTTGCTTCCGCCTGTCGATTCTCAAAGGCGTGGTAGTGAACATCCGCGATGGCGAGGTAGTCGTTGATCGACTCCTGCCGGACAGTAACCGCCGATGTCGAGAACACGCTTCGTTCCTCCGTGGTTCACTTCAGTTTGCACTAAGGGCATCGCCGCGGTGGATATGCGCTATCGCCGCTTCAGTTGTTCAAGCGCGCGTTCATAATCCTCGCGCGAGAGCTGCCCGCTCCGGTACGCCGCATCCAACTGCGCCTTGAGCGCGTCGATCATCGACTGCCCCTGCCCACCAGCGTTGGTCGGGTTGAACGGCCGTTCCACGCCGACGATACGACGGGCTGAGCGCGATCCGCTGCGCGCGGCCATCAGCACGCCGACGATAATCAGTACAATGCCGCCGCCGGTGAGCGCAAACGAGCCGATGCCGCCCGCAAGCAGCGATCCGACCGGGCCGCCGAACGACGTGGCTCCTCCGATAATGTTCTTGACGACCGCGGCCGTCACATCGCGGCGCTCACCCGCGCCCGATACACAGTAGTACAACGTGGTGCGGCCGGTGCCCGATGTCGAGCTTGTCCCGGTACGCGTGGACGCCCCCTGTTCGACCTCAAGCGTCTCGCCCGCGTTACAGTATTCGGCGGCGGTCGGCTCGGTTATGACGTTCTGCGTAAATGAACTGATGTCGCGCATGAAATCGAACGACGATACGAACGGCAGCGCGATCCCCGCGATCAGTACAAGGACACCGATAACGACCAGAATACGTCCCATGGCAGCCCCCTGACGCCATCTGTATTCGCACAGTATACGGCCAGACCCGATGGCGCGCCGATCAGATTCGACAATTCTCCGCCGTCCAGTTGTGCATCGAGCCGCCGCCCCTTGCAGGATGCCTGTACAATACGATGAGAATCCGTCTGCGCGCCAAGGACATAACGACCTTGCCCGATATCGCACTCATCCGGCACTCGATCTCTCAACCAGTTCCCGGCGTTTCAGCACACACATGGGAGCTGACCGATCTCGGCGTTCAGCGGTGCGCCGCGCTTGCCGACGCGCTCCGTCCCTATGCGCTCAGCCGGCTCGCGACCAGCGACGAGCCGAAGGCCGTGACCACCGCCGAAACGCTGCATACGCATCTCAATATCGCCGCGCCGTTGATTATCGAGCCGGCGTTTCGGGAAACACGCCGGGAGTCCGCGGCGTACTTCGACAATCTCGGCCTGTTTCGCAGCGCCATTCGAGAGGCGATGAAAGACGCCGAACACGTGATATTCGGCGAGGAAGCCTTCAACGCCGCGCGCATCCGGTTCACGACGGCGCTGGATGCGCTCATCGCCGCCCACCCCGGTGAATCGCTGGGTGTCGTCACGCATGGAACGATCATGGCGATGGTGCTGACGCACTGGACGGGCGTGGATGCCTATTCGACATGGGCAGCCCTTGAGATGCCCGCCTTCGCTGTTGTCTCTGGCCCGGGCCGACACCTCGTTGAGTTCAAGCCTGCATTGGATGTGCCATGAGCGATCCTGAAGACAAGAACGAGAGCTGGATCCCGTTCCTCACGGTGAACGTCCCGCCGAGGTTTGTGATTCGCACCATGCGCCCCGCCTCAGCATACGCCGCCAGTCTGTTCGGAAAGCAGCCCGATCCGGACGCGCTGGTGATCGACGTCGTGGAACACGGCGTGTTTGGCAGCGGCGCGCATCCGACGACACAGCTTTGTTTGACGTTACTGGCGGATATGGTCAGGCCGGAGAGCCGCGTGCTGGATTTGGGATGCGGCTCGGGCATCCTGGGGATTGGCGCGGCGCGTCTCGGCGCAGCGAGCGTGCAGGCCATGGATATCGAGCCGGCCGCCGTCCTGCATAGTCAAGACAACGCCGTCCGCAACGCCGTCGCAGATCGAATGGACGTCCGGCTCGGCAGCATCGACACCGCCGACGGCCCGTTCGACGTGATCGTGGCGAACCTCCTGCTGCCGATCTTCAAGCTGTTGATCGGCCCGATCGCGGACGCGCTCGCCCCGCGCGGACAGGTGATTTGCAGCGGCGTCCTCGACGTTCAAACAGATCGGCTGGCCGCGCTTGCCACAGCGCACGGACTCACGTTGGTTCGCAGCGTTTCTCAGCGGGGGTGGTGCGCGATGGTCTTCGCGCACGCATAGCAGCGGCCGGCGAATTTGATGCCAGCATCCCGAATCCGCTTACAATGTGAGAAGGGCTGTTACGCTGTCCGTCTCCGGTGCTGGGATAAAGCGTTTCAGCGAGCTGGTTATCATCTTCACTGAGAGGGACAAGATGAACCCCCGTCTTCGCTTATTACTGACTGTTGTTGCCGCTGTTCAAGCCGTGCTGTCCATTGGGTTCACGATGCAAGTTCCGGCCATCACCGGACTGTGGCCGTTTCCGGGGACGACCGCGCTGTCATTCACGTTCACCGCGTCGATTTTCGGCGCGGCAGCGGCGTCCACGTTCTGGTGCGTATGGATCAATGACCCCGCGTCCGTGGCTGGGGTCGCACTCGATTATGTCGTGATCTTCGCGCCGGCCGTCCTCTTCGCCCTCGCGGTCAACAGCGCTGAAGCGAACACGATCCCATTTGCGATTGCTTCGGTTGTCAGCGTGGCGTTCGGCGTTTGGCTGCTAACTCAGTCATGGGGCAAGCGATATCGCGACCTGTATCCGACGCCGCGACCGATCCTGATTGCGTTCGTTGTCTTTATCGGCGCGCTGATCATCGCGGGCGGCGCGCTCGTCCTCAAAACTCCCGGAATCATGCCGTGGCAGATCACACCCGATCTGTCGGTGCTGTTCGGCGCGATGTTCCTCGGCGCTGCGGTGTATTTCGCATACGGCCTATACAAGCGGTACTGGTCGAACGCAGGCGGACAGCTCGCCGGCTTCCTCGTCTACGACTTATTCCTGATCGTCCCGTTTTTTCAGCGGTTCGGGACTATCTCCGACACTCTGCGCGTGAGCCTCACCATCTATACGGCGGTCGTCACCCTCAGCGCGCTGCTGGCGCTATACTATCTGTTCATTCACGGCCCGACCCGCATCCTCCGGCCAACCCGGTAGAAAGCCCCGGCATGCACTGGATCGAAGTCTCCGTCACGCTTCCCCCCAACCTCGCCGACTTGGCCGCCAGTGTGCTCGAGGACTTCGGCCATCAGGGCGTGTCCATCGAACGCGACGATATTCAGCCTGACCACTGGGACGAGGGCGAACTGCCCCCGCCGGACAAGTCCATCGTGCGCGCGTATATGGTGGCGGATCCCCGCGCCGAAGCGGCCCGTCTGGAGATCGACGCGGCGCTCGCCGCCTACGGTCTGCCGCCGGCGGTGTACCAGCGCGTCGATGATCAGGACTGGGCGGAGGCGTGGAAGGCACACTATCACACGACCCGGATTGGCCGCCGGTTCGTCGTGCGACCGGTGTGGGAGGACTATACGCCTGAAGCCGGCGACCTCGTCATCGCGCTTGATCCCGGCATGGCGTTCGGCACCGGTACCCACGCGACGACTCGCTTGTGCTTGATGTCCATGGAGGATTTGATGCGGCCCGGCCTGAGCGTGCTCGACCTCGGCTGTGGGTCGGGGATCCTCGCCATCGGGGCCGTCCTGCTCGGCGCGGCGCACGTCACCGCCGTCGATATCGACCCGGTCGCCGCCGACATCACGCGCGAGAACGCCGAAGCCAACGGCGTCGCGGATCGCATCACGGCCATGCACGGCTCGCTCGAGTCCGTGCGCACGTCGGCGCGGCGGTTCGACGTGCTGCTGGCGAACATCCTCGCGCGGATCATCATCGAGATGTGCGATCACGGGCTTGGCGACATTGTGCGCCTCGGCGGCGTGGCGATCTTCAGCGGGATCATCACCGAACAGGTCACAGATGTGTCGGCCGCGCTCAACCGTGCGGGGTATCGGGTCACCGCCGTTCGCACCGAAGGCGACTGGGTAAGCATTGAGGCGACGCGGCCCGCGTGAGACGGGCATAGCGCGCCGTGTTCACGCTATACTTACGCATTCTAGCGGCGGCGAATGACACACGCGGCGTGAGGAACGGTGCGGATGACGAACACTGTAAGCCCAAAACCACGCGGGAGCCTGCTCTCGCTGTCCAGTCAACCCGTGTTGTCCGGCGCGCTGATCTTCGCCGTCAGCGCGGTGATCCTCAGCGTGTTGATCTTCGCGTCGAACGGCTTCAACGGCGTCGATGGTTACTATCATGCGCGCGTCTCGGATTTGATCCTCGTCCAGCGCAGGCTGGCGCTTGATTTCCCGTGGCTTCCGCTGACGATCCTCAGCCCGGAGCGCTTCGTCGATCACCATCTGCTGTATCACCTGTACCTTGCGCCGTGGTCGCATTGGGGCGGCGTGACCGGCGCGAAGCTGGGCCAGATCGTCGTTGCGTCCGGCGTGTTTGTGATGCTGTGGGCGGTGCTGCGCGCGTGCCGGGTTCGTCTGCCGGCGCTGTGGGCGATGGCGCTGTTCGCCATGTCTTTCCACTTCCTCTACCGCCTGCTGATGGTTCGCACACAGGGCGCGGCCTTACTGCTGCTGCTGGCGGCATGCTACATCCTGCTGAAGCGGCGTCCTCGCTGGATGCTGCCGCTGTCGTTCGCGTTTGTGTGGCTGTATAACGGCTTTATCCTCATGCCCGTATTCGCCGGCCTCTACGTCGTCGCGGACTGGATCGGCACGCGGCGGCTGAATCCGTGGCCGGTGATCTACAGCGTGGCCGGGCTTGCGCTGGGATTGATCGTCAACCCGTACTTCCCACAGAATATCGGGTTCATCCTCGATCACCTCGGTGCGAAAGTGGACATCGCCGGCAGTGTCGAAGTTGGCAACGAGTGGTACCCGTACAAGTGGGATGAACTGCTCATCAGCGCGTTTGGGTCGCTCATCGCGTTGGGCGCCGGGTTGATCGGGTTCGTCTGGCGGCGTGATGTCCGCGATCGCGTTTCGTGGATGCTGCTGTTCGCGGCGCTGCTGACGCTGTTCATGCTGCTGCGTTCGCGGCGATTTGTCGAGTATTACCCGCCGTTCGCGCTGTTGTTCGCCGCGGTCATTTGGGGACGTCCGTCCGTGTATCGGCTGTGGCGCTTCCGTCCCCGGCTGGCGAAGATGGCGGGCGTGCTGACGCTGGTCGCAGGCACGATGTTAGGCACGATCACGTTCATCGCCACGTATACGACCATGGCCGATGAGCCGGATGTCACGGCGCTGGCCGGCGCGGCCGACTGGCTCGAAGCGAACACGCCCGCCGGTTCGCTGGTGTTTCAGACGGACTACGACGATTTCACGCGGCTGTTCTTCAACAATACGTCGAATACTTATCTGAATGGGCTGGACACGACCTATCTGCTGGAAGCCAATCCCGACCTGTGGCAGGCATGGACGCGCATCCGACTCGGCGAGACGCCTCACCCGTCGAGCGTAATCCGTGACCAGTTCGGTACGCGCTTCGTCGTCAGCGGTGTCGATGCCGAGGCGTTCATCGCACAGGCGAGCGCCGACCCGTCGATGCGCGTAGTGTACGAGGACGCATACGCGCTCGTGTGGGAGATCGCAGAGTAGCGCACGGGTGGCGGGTTCGTCTTGACGTGATCTGCGGAGACTGATACACTGCGATGCGTTACGGCCCCATCGTCTAGCGGTCTAGGACACCACCCTTTCAAGGTGGATACACGGGTTCGAGTCCCGTTGGGGTCAACAAAGTACCCAGCTCTTGAACAGGCTCAAGAGCTGTTTTATTTCCCCCATCAGACTCCGCCGTACCCGCACCGGTAAAACGCCCTCAGCACACGAGGGGTATGAGTAATCACGAGTGCGGGCGACGATACAGTAGTTCAGATTTGGGACGTCGATTCAGGGTACACTCGTGCATGAGTTAGCCGGTCACAGCGACTTTATCTACAACGTCGCTTGGCGTCCCAACAGCACCCGACTGAGCCGGTGTTCGTAAGTCGAGAGATTCGGTCTCCCATCTTGCAGCGTTAGTCGAGCTATACGGCGCGACGGTTTCTCATCACTCATCACTTTCAACTTCGCGCTTAGCGAGCGCCGAGCAGCATCAGGCAGCCGGGCCGATCTATGACTTGAGCTGGCGACCGGACGGAAGCACGCTCGCATATACTGACGGCGGACGCGGGTACATGGACGAATATCTGCGAATGACTGATCTACGTTCGACGTGTCGTCCAGCACATCTCAATCAGACGCGCGCCCTGAGCCTCCGCCCTACTGGCCGCAGAACTGGCCCACGGCATCGGCGAGCAGCGTATTGTCAAACGCCCCGTGCGCAAGCGCAGGGACATTTCCCCGGCTCTGGCAGGTCGGTTCGATTTGTGTCAAGTCGAGCGCGATGAGCAGACTCACCACCGGCGCAGCGAACGACGTGCCCGCACGGAAAACCGCGTCGTCGAACAGGAACCATGCGCCCGGCACGCTGACATCACCGTTGTTGCTGTGCAGCCAGAAGCGCAGATCATCCCCTTCGTTGGCGCTGACGCTGATAACTTCCGGCCAGCGCGCGGGATAGAAGGGTTGGCGCTGCTTAAAGTTGCCAGACGACGCGACCGGCACAATGATCACATCCCGAATTTCGCGCAGATAATCACGCAGCGGGTCGGACTGGAGCGCGGTGTTATTGAACAGCTTGAGCACAGACAGATCGCGGCTGCGAAACTCGGGGACAGCGCGCTCTGGAGTCGGCGGGATCTCGACATCCTGCGGATCAAGCCGCGATTGGAGCAACTCGCTGCCCCGTGGCGATTCTTGATCGAGGCTCGTCAGCCCGCTTTCGTCAATGTAACCGACACGCGCATCTTCGAGGATGGAACGGACGTAATCCGGATCGCCACCAATATGCTCGACAAGGGAGAGCCGGGTATTATCCCGCCGCGCGTTCGTGAAATCCGCGAAGTCAAAGCCCAGTTCCCGATCAGTACACGGGATGAACACAAAGCTCATGTTGAGGACGAAGCGGCCGATTCCGCGTTCGCTGAGTTCACTGACCGCAGTTCGCAGTTCCGGAACGATCAGGTCAGAGCGATACCCTGCTTCATCGGCGATATTGACCTGCTGCAGGGTGATCAACGCGGCCGTGTCCGGCGCGAGCTGCCCGATGAGGTGCTCGAACACCTGCCAGACAAGCCAACCGTGCGACATGGGAAGCTCGCCGGCGCCATCGGATGAGAAATCATCAATCACGAGGATCGCGACCGGCTCAGTGCCCAATCCGGCATACGGCAGCGCCCCCATGATCCACTCCGGACTGGCGTCCAAGCCCTCGGCTACGATGTCCTCACCTTCCGGCGTCAGGCCCGCTTCGCCGGTCTCGCCCTCGGCGCCTGCCGTCCCGCTGAAGGCCTGACCGAGCACCTGATCGGGCGTCAGCGTACAGGCGCTTGTGCTCCGGACATGCCGCTGTGCGCCGGCCGCGGTCACGCTGAGGAATAGGGCGCAAATCGTGCAAATCAGGCAGAAGAAGCGTGCGGTCTTTGATGAGGTCAACATCGGCGTATCTCCTGACCGGCTAGCGGCGGTTTTGGATTCTCAGGTGGGGCGGCGCTGTTCACACGTCGGCCGGCAGGCAGATGCCCGCCCCGTCCCCTCAATAGCCCTGTTCCGACATAAATTGTAGCAGATCATCGGCCTGCGCTTTCGCTTTGACGCGCTGCCAGAGGTCAAGCGCCCGGTCAAACGCGTCCTGCGCCTGCTCACGGTCGTTCAAACGATGGTAGTCCTCACCCATCGAGCGCAGGGCAGCCGCTTCCCAATAGTGATTGCTTTCGCCGGTCGCGAGCTGATACGCCTCGCGATGAGTCGCTAACGCACGCTCAAGCTGGCCGAGTTCGTGCTCGCACGAGCCACGATTGAGCAGCGACCAGAATTGGATATCCGACACGCCCAACCCCGCGGCAATCGCGGCGGCCTCGTCTGACAGGTCGCGGCCGCGCTCGTAATCGGGGACGGGTTGGTTGATGAACTGGTAGCCGCGATGGTGCAGCACGAAGCCAAGTGCGAAATCATCGGCGATGGCGCGGGCGATGGTCTCGGCGCGTTGATAGAAGCGGTCGGCATCGGCATCGTGCCGATGAAAGCGCACTTTGCCGATGACGGTCAGCAGGATCGCCTCGCGCCGGCGGTCGCCCAACTGCTGCGCGAGTTCGAGCGCCGCGGTATAGGCTTCCAGCGCGCGCAGGCTGTCTCCAACAAAATCCGCGTAGGCATTGCCCAGCTTGCTCAACAAGTAGTGGGCGGTTTCGAGATCGCCTTTGGCTTTGGCCGCATCGACGGCGCTGTGGATGAGCTTCAAGGCGAGCGCAGCATATCCACGAGCGGCGAAATACGGCCCATCCACGGTTAATGTCCGCATCACGTCGATCAAGAGATCGTCGTGCTGTGTGTCGCTGGCCGCCTCGGCCGCCTCAAGGATGTTGCTCTGTTCGACATCGAGCGCGTCGAGATCGTCTTTGTGGCTCACGGCGTAATCACGACACGCCACGATGACGGCCAGCGGGCCAGTCCTGCGGTTGAGGAACAGGTTTCTCGCATAGCTGTAGGCGAGATCGTGCAGACGGAAGTACGTCACGCGGTTCAGGCTTCGCAGGTTGACTAGACCGCGCAGTTCAAGCTGGTCGAGCGCATCGCGGACGTCATGCGGGTCGAGCTGCATCACCCGTGCGAGGAGGTCGGGCGTGGCGCTGGGTTCAAACAACCCGCCCAGCGTGACGAATACATCGTAGAGGGGCTTCGACAGCACGTTGACGCTGGCGTCGAGCAGGAGCTTGATGCCGGTGCGGCCGAGTTCGCCGAAGTTGGCCGGCATGCTGAGATCGTGGGGCGCCCCTTCGATCCGGCGCAGCAGATCGGTCGGCGTGAGTTGATAGACCTTGAGCGACTTGCTCGCGATCTCGAGCGCAAAACTGTGATGGCCGAGGACTTCGCACAGGCGAACGGCGTCCGGATCGGCGCTGAAATCACGCCCGCGAACATACAGGCCCAGAAGCTGGAGCGCCTGTTCGGGCTTCAACTCGCCAACCTCAATGATCTCGTCCAGTGGGAAGCGGTGGCGCGAGGTCACCAGCAGCGGCATGCCGCGCGGCACGGCCTTGACCATCCGTGCAAGCGCCGTCCCATTCCAAACATCGTCCAGCACCAGCAGCACCTTCGCCTCGGCGAGGATGCGCCGGACGGCCTGCACGCGCTCATCCCCACTCGTGCTGGCGATGGTCTGCTGAACCCCGAAAGCGCGGCCAATGGCTTCAAAGAGCGTATCCGCTTCGACAGCGCCGGCCTTGAGCCAGAGCACGGCCCCCTTGCCTTCCGACACGTATTGCGCCGCGACGGTGGCCGCCAGCGCCGACTTCCCCATGCCGCCGAACCCGCGAAGCAGCACATGGCTGTTCTCAGCGAGCAGCTCGGAGATCTCGGAAGCGAGGTCGTCACGGCCGATGAGCTTCTTTGGCTGTTCAGGGACATCGTCGGGGACGTACGCGAGGACGGCATTGGTCGCGCTGTGATAGGCGACTTGACGGTCGATCAGCCACTGGTCGATCGACTTCGCAAACTGCCGCTTCAAGTCCTCGACGTCGGTGAACCAGCGAGGCGTGATCCCGAAGCGGACATCGCTGTGGCGATCGAGGAAGGCTTGCAGGCGGGGATCGCGCTGATCGGGATGCACGTTCTTGACGTACACATGGCGCTCGATGCCCAACGCAGTCGCCTGCTCGAACTCGTCAATCGTCCATTCGCCGAACTCGTTCCAGAACAGGCCGACGTACAGCGCCGAATCGTGGAGCGCATCCAGATACACGTCGCGGATCGATTTGTTGCTGGCCGGCGCGTTCTGCTCGAACGCCCATGTGCGCAGCCGCATGTTGTCGTGATCCAGCGCTGGCAGCAGGTCTTGAAGGGCTTGACGCTCCGCTGCAAGCTCGCGCATCTTGGAGCTAATGAAGATATGCAGTTCAGTCGCCATAGAGTCGCACGCCTTACGGAGAGAGCCTGAACACGGGAGAACAGGCGATGGCTAAGACAGGTATACGTATAGTCTATGCCAACATCTGCAAGCCGGCAGGTCGACGGCGGACGTCAAGCGCGTAATAGGCGCGACCGCTAGGCGTGGTCGGAACCGTCGGTGAACTGGCTCGACTTGCGCACGACCAGCTTACTCTTTAACACGATCTCGCGCAGCGGCTTGGCCGGTTTGGCGATGCGTTCCATCAGCACTGTCGCGGCAACATGGCCCAGTTCATAAGTGGGCTGTGCAATCGCCGTGATGCCCGGTCGCACGATGACGTTCCACGGCATATCGTCAAACCCGGCGAGGGCGATGTCAGATGGCATGTTCAAGTTGAGGTCGCAAACCGCCCGCAGCACGCCGGCGGTCAGCTCGCAGTTGCCGGTGAAGATCGCCGACGGCGGGTTGGGCAGCGCGAGCAGCTGTTGAGCGGCCGCGTAGCCGTTCGGTTCCTTCGGGACGACCTGCCGGACATATTCCGCCTCATACGGGATCCCGGCGTCCGCCAACGCGCGAACATAGCCCTCGAATCGCTCGCGGCCGGTGGTGATGTCGGACACGCCGAGGATCGCGCCGATGGATCGGTGGCCGTTCCGGACTAGGTGCGTGACCCCATCGTAAGCGGCATCGACGTTGTTGGTGAGAATGGTATCGAGGTCGAGTCCGGCGATCCGGCGGTCGAGGAGGACGACCGGCGCGCGCTCCGCCAAGTGGCGAATCTGCTCAGTGTTCGGCGTCTGCTTTTCGCGGGCCGGCACCAGAATCACCCCGGCGATCTGCTCGTCGTCGAGGTGACTCAAATACAACGCCTCTTTAGCGACATCCTCATCCGAGTTGCACAGGAAGACGCGGAAATGAGAGTCGAACGCGACATCCTCCACCGCCCGCACAATCGACAAGTAGAACGAGTTCTGGATGTCCGGGATAATCAACCCGATCGACGTCGACTTCTGAACCCGCAGACTGCGCGCGACTTTGTTGGGCCGGTAATTCAGCTCGCGCACGGCCGTTAGCACACGATCACGCAGCGCGGCATTTACGGATTCGCTGCCGGCAAGCACGCGCGAGACGGTCGCGATCGAAACGCCAGCACGGCGCGCCACATCTGTCATGCTCGCCATTTGGCACTATCCCACTGATAAACGCGCATCGCGAAACGCGACACGCACACCTCTCTCCATCAGCCGTACAGTTTCGGTAAAGCGGCTCACCTCCGAACCGGCGCGCACCCGGAAAATGCACCTATCGTCAAGCTGCCCCGCATATCGCCATGATCGTATCACCGAAATCAGAAAACTCATCTTTGAATATCACCGTAATCTGAATGTCGCTGTGAGAGTAAACGTTTTCCCATATTTCGTCAAATTGTTGCCGCATCCTTCCCGGAATTTCCCTCTAATTTCACTGCTTCGCCTGTACGCCCGGCTGAAGGACACCACAAAATTTGACAATGTTTGTGAAATCGTTTACTCTCACCTCGATCGCTTTAACAAGGCGAGTTCGCCGTGCCGGAGTCGGGGTTCGCCTCGTCAGGCCGTTCAGTAAAGGAGGGCTATTGAACAGGACGTTGGGGCTTGAGTCCGGTGACTACCTTTTGATGACACGAAACAACTATACGGAGTGAGAACGATGTTCAGATCGAAGATCAAATTCCTCGCACTTTCGCTCACCATTCTGCTGATTGTGGTCGGTGGTATCTCCGCGCAGGATGCACCAAGCGGTGAGATCACCTTCGTCTTCTGGGATAACACCACCGAGACGCGCGCCGGCTGGGAAGCTCACGTCGCGCGCTTCAACGAGCAGTTCCCGGATGTCACCGTCAACCTGATCGGCGTGCCCGGCGTCGCTTGGTCGGATTATCTGAATGGCACCGCCACCCTGATCGCGGGCGGCGAAACGCCGGACATCATCTGGGTCGCCACCGAAGGCGTGCGCTTCCTCGTCGGCCTCGACCTGATGCTGCCGCTGGATGATCTGGTCGCCGAAAACGCAGAAGCACTACAACCTTACTTCGACGACATCGCGCCGGCGTTGATCGACGGGTTCCGCGTAGATGACAGCCTGTACTTCCTGCCCTACTCGTGGAACAACATGGTCATCTACTACAACAAGAACATGTTCGACGCCGCCGGTCTGGACTATCCTGCCGATGATTGGACTCGTGACGACTTCTTGGCGGCGGCGCAGGCGCTGACGGCGGACACCGACGGCGATGGCGTCAACGATCAGTACGGCTTCAGCGGCAGCGGCGGCTGGATGTTCGGCACGCTCCCGTGGGTCTTCGCCAACGGCGCGAACATCGTGACCGACGATTTCTGCGGGCCGAACCTCACCGATCCGAAGGTGATGGAAGCCATCCAGTTCATCCACGACATGGTGTACGAATACGAGATCGCCCCGGCCCCCGGTTCGATCACCAACACCGAAATCCAGTTCATCAACGGCGAGATCGCGATGTTCCCCGCTGGCCGCTGGGCCGTTGGCGGCATGTATCGTGAAGGCTTCACGGACTACGACATCGTCCCGTGGCCGGGCAATCCCGACCAGCTGACCGAGTACGGCGTCGATGGCTTCGGCATCTTCCGCACCTCCGCCAACGTGCCGGCCGCGTGGGAGTTCCTCAAGTACATGTCGAGTGCGCAGGTTCAGGAAGGTCTGATCGCCAGCGTCGATACCGGCAGCCCCCTCGGCAACATCCCTGCGCTGCGCAGCGTCGCCGAGCAGATGTCGCAGTTCCCGCCGGAGAACTACAAGGCCTTCTACAACTCGGTAGACGGCAACGCCCGGCCGGTCACCGCGCCGCCGCGCTTCAACGAGCTGGAGAGCATCTTCATCCGCTACGTCGATCTGGTGCTGGCGAATGAGATGACGGTCGAGGACGCGATGAACGCCGCCCAGACCGAACTGATGGGCGTCGTCACCTGCGACTAAGCTCCTATCGGAGGCCAGCCCAATCGGCCTAAACCCGTGGTGCGTACTGTTCGGGATATCCTGAACAGTACGCACCCGGCACGCATAATTAACCGACAGGAACCCCAATTTATGAACAACGTGACGGCGATTAGAACCGCACCTAAAACAATCACCTATCAGGCGATGAAACGGCGGGAGATCTTCGCCGCGTATGGGCTTATCCTGCCAACTCTGATCGGGTTTGTCGTCTTTATCGCTATCCCCGTCGTGTCGGGTCTGGCGATCAGCCTGTATGACTGGAACCTGTTGACAGCCCCCAAATACGTCGGGCTGGAAAACTACCAGAAAATCTTTAGCGACGTTCGCATCGGAAACGTCTATCTGACCACCATCCGGCTCACCGCGATGATCGTGCCGTGCAACATGACGCTCGGTCTGGCGCTGGCGGTGCTGCTCGACCGGAAGATGCCGACGATCATCCGCAACTTCTTTAAGGTGAGTTACTTCTTTCCGTTTGTCGTGTCCGGTGTCGCCGTGTCGATCATCTGGACATTCTTGTTCCACCGCGACCTTGGGCCGATCAATTACTACTTGGGCCTGATCGGCTTCGAGCGTATCTACTGGCTCAACTCAAGCACCTATTCGCCGCTGGCGATCGTGATCGCGGACGTGTGGAAGAACGTCGGGTTCTACGTTCTGGTCTTCCTCGGCGGCATGCAGGCGATCTCGCGCGATTTCTATGAATCGGCCGAGGTCGACGGCGCGACGGCGTGGCAGC